>Ga0187893_10001129_pt1 | contig 66482 bp, 56 predicted proteins | sample MA1701074metaG_FD_139574 | JGI IMG/M metagenome (GOLD analysis project Ga0187893, IMG submission 139574) | White microbial mat communities from a basaltic lava cave in the Kipuka Kanohina Cave System on the Island of Hawaii, USA - MA170107-4 metaG ...
CAACCATCAGTGACATTAAACTGGTTAAACACAAAAGAATGGATCATGAATTTATTACGATAATGCCCAACCCGGTAACAGATGATGCCTGTATGATGAATGTTTATGTAAAAGAAAAGAAGATCATTAATATCCGCATTATTAGTGCAGCGGGTATAGGTGTTTATAAAAGCAGGCAGGCAACTGTGGCAGGAAATAATTCAATCGTTATTTCAGGTCTCAATAAAATGAATGCAGGCATCTATTATGTAGAGGTCTTTGATAAGCAGCAAAAAATTGCTTCAGCTGTGATGACAAAACAATAAACCGGTGAAAGTTGAACTCTAATGAGGCCGGCTGCATTACTACTATGATCGTCTGTTGCACTCTTCAGCGTTCTGTTCGCTGTTGAACAGTTTAAATAAGTAGTGGTTCTCCGAATGAATCTATAAAAAATAAAAGGGCCGGTGTGTATTTCCCAGCCCTTTTATTCAAATGAAAGTGTTTAATGGTTTTTTAGATTGAATGAATGTATTAATGATATACCGGTTGCATCAAAAGATCTTGAGTAAGGTGTACTGTTGTGTTCAAATAAAAATGGATCTTTTCTTTTGTAAATATTTAAGATCCTGATGTAAGGGCTCAATATCAAGTATGAATTTCGGTAAACCTCTTTTGAGATACGTACCAGAACAAGAATTGAATTACCGTAATATTTGAATTTCGAGTATTTATTATTAGAGTTTGGAAAAGGCTTTGCCCCATTATAAACCTGTTGCAATGAAAAATTGAACACATTTTCTATTCCCATATCAATTTTGTATTTATCCTTTTTTGATATAATGTAGTTAATACCAATAGGAATCCGCAATAAATTAAATACGTAGTCCGTGGTACTTGTACCTAATTGAATACTATCCGTACCGGGATTCAAGAGTTTGTGATCGTATGCCCTTTTAAAGTTGAATTTATTTCTGAAGTATCCGATGCCAATGTAAACATTCCAATTAATGAGCATTTCCTTTCCAATCAACAAATCTGCTCCCCAATTCACAGTGGTTGTAGAATGTTTTTTAAATTCATAAGGAAATCGTATATCTTTAAAATCAGCTGTTTGGAAATCTGACTGAATTAAGGCTCTTACTGAAAAAAAAGTTTTGTCGGTTTTGACTTGAGCAAACAGAAATGTGTGAAGGAATAAAAAGGGGATAAGCGATAAGCAGCGGTTTATTATAGGGTTATTACCTAAGTTAATAATTGGAATCATTCGGAAAATATTTTTTAATGATTGTAGGATTTTATAAGCCACTATGGTAAATATTCAAATTATAAATGGTGCTACTTAAAAAGCCTGATTTCTTGCCGTGTGTCCGTTACGAAGACTTTTTTTATGTTAAAATAAAGTCAAGTCACCTGTCTTTCGCTTATTTCTTAAAGTATGATAGGCTACGTTAGTAAGAGTAAAAGGAACTGATTATCGGGGTATTTCGTCAAACGGGGAGTTTCGTTGATAGGTTTGTTCATACAGCAGGCTGGTTTAATGATTGACTAAATTTAGTCCTTTATTTGGATCAAAAAAAAATTTTTCTTCAAATTTTTGTGTTTTAAGGGTATCCACTTAATTTCTTACAGTCCGAAGCTTCCCTTCTACACCGTTTGCGCCCATGTCATGTTCGACATCGCATCGGAATCTGGTACCTGATTTGTGCAAACGACCACCGATTCGGCGTCAATCGGCAACAGGTTTCGTCAGATAACTTTTACTGCGGAACACTGACGCTAACAGTAGTTCCGCTACCGGGCTCACTGGTAATGGTTAACTTACCACCAATCATGTGGGCCCTTTCTTTCATACCTAATAATCCAAGTGTAGTAATTCGTTTAGTATTGTCAAATCCTTTTCCATCGTCTGAAATGGATAGTATCAATTCATTATTGACTTGTTTTAAAACAGTAGTTATTTTTTTAGGTTCAGCATGGCGTGCAGCATTCGTCAATGCTTCCTGGTAAATGCGGTATAAAACGATGCTGATGGAAGGATGAACTTCAACAGGTGTGGATGGCTGTTTAAAGTCTACAGGAATACCTGATCGCTTTGAAAATTTTTTTCCTTCCCATTCCAATGCTTCTGCCAGTCCGAAATCATCAATGATGCTTGGCCGCAGATCAGAAGCTACTCTTCTCACAGTTGCAATGGCTTCATCCACCATTTGAGACATGTCGGTAATTTTTTCGATAAATATATCCGGATCTAAAGAGTGCTTTGCTTTCGATTTAAGCCATGCCATATCCATTTTCAATCCTGTTAATTGCTGCCCCAACTGATCATGCACTTCTCTTGCAATACGAGCTTGTTCATCTTCCCTGATCCTTTCCATGTGGCTGGTTACGCTTCTTAGTTCACTTGTTAATTTTTTCAGGTCTTCATTCAGCAATTTCAATTGCTGTTCCGATTGTTTGCTGGCTGATATATCAAGCCCGACACAGATAAAACATTCTTTGTCTTCAAAAATGACCGGCATGCCGGTAAAATAATATGGAATTCGTTTATTGTCCTTTGTTAAAAATGTTGCTTCTATTCCCTGGTGAGATATCTTTTTGTTTTCGTTAAAAAGGATACTAAGATCATTTGATAAGCCAAGAAAAAGATCTCCCGGCCGGCCGGCAGCTATCACTTTTGAATCATAACCTGAAATGATCTCTAAGTTGTTATTCCATCTCAAAATATTTCCTTCCCTGTTGCACAAAAAGAATACACCCGGAAGGCTGTTGATGACAGATTCGGAAAGTTCTTTTTCTTTTTCAGTTTCTTTTTTTGCCAGTTCCTTATCATGCTGCATTCTTTTTTTAGAAATGGCATTGGTAATGGCAGCAGGCAACCTGGTCAGGTTTGTTTTTAAAATATAATCATCGGCGCCCTGCTGCATGATATTGACAGCAAATTCTTCTGAAACAGTTCCTGTTACCAATATAAATGCAACATGCGGGTTAGTAGCGCTGATCAGTTTCAGCGCTTCCATCGAACTGTATTGAGGCAATGCATTATCGGCCAATACCGCATGAAAATTGTTATTTTCCAAAGCAGCATGAAACTGGGTTTCATCGCTTGCCACTACAGCATTGAATTCAAGACCTGAACGCTTTAGCAATTTTTGAATCAGCTCAGCATCCATCGGATCATCTTCAAGCAATAATAGTTTCAGTTCGTTTTCCATAAAATGCACAGGTTTAATTAGGAATTGTGATTATGATTGAGCACAAGCCAATACATTCCTACTTCTGCAATGGCTTTGCTGAAGGCTTCGAAGTTTACCGGTTTTACAATGTAGCTGTTTACTCCCAGCCTGTAACTTTCTACTACATCCTTTTCTTCCTGCGAAGATGTAAGAACAACAACAGGTATTCCTTTTGTGTCCTCATGAGATTTTAACTGGCGAAGTATTTCAAGGCCGTCTACTTTTGGCAACTTCAGATCGAGCAAAATCAATTTTGGGTGATGCGGATGCCGGCCTTCATATTGTCCTTTTGAAAAAATAAAATCAACCGCTTCGGCGCCATCATCCAGATGCACAAGCTTGTTGGTAAGATTATTTTTTTTCAGGTTGCGAATGGTTAATTCCGCTTCATAATGATTGTCTTCAATCAAAAGTATTTCTACGCCGTTTTCTTCTGTCATATCATTTCATTTTTTTGATGGATAAATTTAAGCCGGGTTTGAAAAGAACTGGCGTCAGGTAAACTGAAATAAAAGGTGGCGCCTTTATTTACCTCGGCTTCTGCCCATACACGGCCGCCATGCCGGTTGATGATTCTTTGCACTAATGCAAGTCCTACGCCTGTGCCTTCAAACTCTGTTGCTTTGTGCAAACGTTGAAACACACCAAAAAGTTTATCAGCATATTTCATGTTAAATCCAACACCATTATCCTTTATACTATAAATTATTTCATGATCTTTTTTCCATGAGTTTATTTCAATTGTTGGATCAGGTTTAACGGCAGAATATTTAACCGCATTTGAAATAAGGTTTGACCATACTTGTTTTAACAGGTTGCTGTCGCCCTGCGCCGGTTCCAGCCTGGAAACATGCATGCTTACATTATTGCCGCTTGCTGTTTCTGTTATAATAGGCTGGATCATCTTATTCATATCAACATTGGTCATGGTTAATTCTTTTCTGCCGAGACGGGAGAAATTCAGCAAATCATCTATGAGCAATCCCATTCTCCTGGCGTTGCCTTTAATGATTCCTAAAATTCTTTTTCCTTCTTCGTCCAACTGGCTTTCATAATCTGCGGTCATGATTTCCGTATATCCATCAATGATGCGAAGGGGTGCTCTAAGGTCATGTGATACGGAATAAGAAAATGCCTCTAATTCTTTATTTGCTTTTTCTAATTGATCTGTTTGTGCTTGCAATGCTGCACTAAGTTGCTTGAGTGAGGTAATATCTCTTCCTTCGGCAACGATATATTCCACTTTGTTGTTTTGTCCAAAGATGGGGATCAGGCTAAAGTTAATGGTAAGCACCTGTTCGAATACAAATATGTTTTCGTCATAATTAACAGGAATGCCGGAACATGCTTTTTCAAAAGCATCGCAGACCCTTTTATGAACATCGGGATCAAAAGTCCACCAGTTGCCATGTAAGAAATTTATCTGCAGCAAATCTTCCATTTTTAAGCCGGTTGCCATGAGCGCCGTTTTATTCACTACCAGCAGTCGTCCATCCAATCCCACTTTTGCCACCAGGGTTGACATACTATTGATCAAGTCCTGAACTTCCTGTTGTTGTTTTTTAATGAGGGCTTCATTTTTTTTGCGTATGCTGATATCCCTGATGGCGGCGGATACAAGTAATCCTTCCGGTGTTTGAAGCGGTGATAAACTTATTTCAACCGGAAATTTTGAACCATCATGCCGAATAGCGAAAAGCTCCAACCCTGCACCCATTGAACGAAACTTTGGCTCTTTATAATAACCTGTTCTATGTTCAGCATGTTTTTGCAGAAAATCATAAGGCACTAATATCTCTACCGGTTGGCCAATTAATTCATCCCTGTTATAGCCAAATAAAATTTCAGTTTGCCGGTTAATCAAAACAATTTTTCCTTCGCTGTTGGCAATTATAGTTGCATCCGGTGCTGATTCCAGCAATCCCCTGAATTTTTCTTCTGCTTTTTTTTGATCCGTTATGTCAATAAAGGCGCTTATCCAGCAAGGTTTATTATCTATTTCTATCCGTTCAATTGAATTGATCACATTAATTATTTCTCCGTTGGCCTTTCTGAAATTTATCTCAATACCACGGGCTATATTGCCGCCTTCGGTAATACTGTGTATTCTTTTTTCCTGGTCTTGCTTTGTTACAATTTCAAGATCAGTTGATCTTTTTCCAATAACTTCTTCCCTTTTAAAACCTGAAATATTACAAAACGCATCGTTTACATACATAAACGTTCTGTCACTGGCGTCGTTGATTGTAATGGCTACCGGGCTAACATTGAAAACGGTGGTAAACCTTTGATTGGATGCCTTAACTTCTTCTTCCGCCTCTTTGCTTTTTGTAATGTCACGAACAAATCCAATAAAATGGAATTTATCATTGATCTTAACGGGGGATATGCTTAATGCTACGTCAAATTCTGTTTGAACTTTGTTGATAGCTTGTATTTCGATGGGTTTGCCAATAACAGCACCTTCGCCGGTTTTCAGGTATTGCTTTAAACCTGTTTTATGTGCTTCCCTGTATCGCTGTGGAATAATGGTATCACTTAATAACTCACCGGTTATTTCGGAAGCCTTCCATCCAAAGAGTTTTTCCGCCATTGGGTTCCATTTTACCACTCTGCCTTCCTGGTCAATAACAATAACCGCATCAGGTGCTCCCGAAAAAACTGTTTGAATCATTCGTTCCCGGTTTTGTATTTCATGCGCCCTGATATAGATATCCATTTCCATCTGCTCCACCTTGCTGCGCAGTTCCTCGTTGATCTGCAGATTTTTTTCCTGTTGGTACTTTAAAGCAACGTATTCTGTTACATCTTCTACGCGGTGAATGATGTAAAGAATTTTATTATTGTCGTCAAATACAGGTTTATTAAGAGGGCTCCAGTAGCGTACTTCAAAACTTCCATCCGGCCGGCGTATATCATATTTCTGCACAGCCATGGTATGGGCAGTGCCGTTTTGCAAAACATAGTTGAGAGATGCTCTTAAATTGGAAACTCCCGTAGCTGCGGGATCATCAGGATTGTCGGGGAATACATCAAAAAGGCCGCGGCCCAATATTTCTTCACGACGGGTCATTGTTGCTTTCAGGTATGCATCGCTAACGGCAATAATTGTCAGGTCGGGCAGAAGGATAAGGTATAAGCCCGGTACTGATTCAAATAAACGTTGAAACTGAATGCCGGACGGCATTTGCATAGTGATATTAAATAAGTTTATAAAAAGCCTTTCCTCTTCAAGCTCACCATGTTTACATAGGATCCTTAGAATTTCAGGTCAAACTAATCAGGCTTCTTTCATAAAGGTGTTCTTGCTTTCCTGTTGTAAAGCAAAACAGTCAGAAGAATAAAGATCGGAGAATTTTTCTAAACAGATGCAAATTAGTCTATTGTATTTATATACATTTCTTATAAAATAGCGAAGGAAAATAAGGGTTTACTCTATTTTCAGGCGGGGCAGCAGCGAATATGGACGAAAAAATGGTAAGAAATCATAATTTAAAGCAAATTTTCAATTGCGATTCCGTTTTGACCTATGTCTCTTTGATTTTGTATTTTTAATATTTAATCGCTGTCTTCCGTAATAATCCTGTTCGCATGACTGCCCCTTTAACCATCTATCCCACACAAACTGAATCTGCACTGAGAGAAAGCGAAGAACGCCTGAGGCTGGCTACGGAAGCTACCAATGCCGGCACGTTCGATTACAACATCAAAACCGGTGAGCTGTATTGCTCAGACAAGCTGAGAACGCTGTGTGGATTTTCAAAACATGAAAAAATTACAGCGGACGAAGCGGCATCTATCATTCATGAGGATGATAAGTTAAATGTGATGAATGCGATAATCGCTTCTCTTGATCCTGCAGGAAGCGGTGAACTGGAGTTTGAATACTGCGTTGCCAGGCAAAATGACCGCCAAATAAAATGGGTGTATTTGAGATCAAAAGTTTTTTTTGAGGGGGAAGGCGATAAAAAGCAACCAGTAAGGGTAACGGGTATCATAATAGACGTAACTGAGCGAAAAAAAACTGAGCAGGCTCTGCAGGAAAGTGAAAGCAGGTTTCGGACTATGGCCAATGAAGCCCCGCTTTTTGTTTGGGAAACCGATGAAAAACTGCAAACAATTTTTTTAAATAAAACCGGTCTGCGCTATTTTGATTATGATGAAAAACCTGGTTTGAATAAACTTTCCTGGAAAAATTATATTCACCCCGATGATATTGACAGGGTATTGGATATTATGAAACATCATGCTCAAATTCATCAATCGTACAGCTTGGAAATGCGATTGAAAAATGGGCTTACCGGTCAGTACCGATGGTTTCTTGACAAAGGTTCTCCTAAGTATAAAGATGAAATATTTACAGGCTTTATAGGCACCAGTCTCGACATACACGATCGTAAGGAAGCAGAAAAAGAACTTGAAAACAAGGTAAAAGAAAGAACAAAAGAGTTGGATGAGCATAACAGGCTGATGAAAAAACAAAATGACCTGATCAAAAAGATTCTTGATTCATCTATTGATCTCATTGTGGTATATGACACGGAAACAAGAGTGATTTCTATTAATGAATCAAGTCTTGAATTGCTGGGAATGACGGAGGAACAAGTGATTGGCAAAAAAATAACGGACGTCATTCCACAAATGAAAGACACGAAAGGATATGAAGATCTGCTGCGGGCTATTAAAGGAGAAACCATTCACAATGAAGTTTATTTCTCGTCTGTTACCGCAAGATATTATGAAAATTTCCTGGTGCCGCTCAGAGACGATAATGATAATATTTATGCCGTATTGGTAATGGCGCATGATAACACCGGGCTTATTACGTCTGCAGAGAATTTAAAGCTGAAAAATGAAGAATTACAAAGGTCTCTTGATCTTTTGCACAGCCAGGAATTGCGTGATGAACAAAAGAATAACTTTATTGCCATGGCCAGTCATGAGCTGAAAACGCCGATCACATCTATCAAAGGATACGTGCAATTGCTGCTGAATGCATTGAGCAAAGAGAAAGATGAAAACAAAGTATTGTCGCCATTGCTGGTCCGGTCTTCATTGATCAGTGTAGATAAACAAGTAACAAGATTGACAAGATTAATATCAGAACTGCTCGATTTATCGAAGATAGAAACAGGAACACTTGAGCTGAGAAAAGAAAAATTCAGCCTGAATGAATTGGCTATTGAGACTATTGAGGATATACTTTATACTAATGCCAGCCACCACATCAATTTGTACCACGATTTTCATAGCTATGTGTATGCCGATAAAGACAGGATAGGCCAGGTGATGATCAATTTTTTGACAAACGCTATTAAATATTCTCCTGCCAGTACCAGGATAGATGTTACGCTGTTTCAGTCAGCTAAAGATGAGATTGCTTTCAGCGTAAAAGATTTTGGTATTGGAATTGACAAAGATGAACAGCAGAAGATATTTGAGCGCTTTTACCGGGCAAAAGGAAAAGAGGAACAAACCTATCCGGGTTTTGGTATCGGTCTTTTTATAGCCAATGAATTTGTGCAAAAACATGGCGGACGAATGCTGGTAGAAAGTGAAAAAGGAAAGGGTTCAATATTTACATTTACTTTGCCGGTATATTTTAATTAAACAATGAAAAAAGAGGCGCTGATTTTAGTACTGGATGATGATCCGGATATCTGCACTATGATAACCATGATGCTGAAGTATAACGGTTATGCAGCAGCAGATGCCAATAATGAAGAAGATGCGATTAAAATTTTACATGCAAAACATATTGACCTGGTAATAATGGATATGCTTTTATCAGGAGTGAATGGTACTGATGTATGCCGTCGTTTAAAGCAGGATAAAAAAACTTCATCCATACCTGTACTCATGTTTTCGGCTCATCCCAATGCAAAAGGCGCATGCCTTGCCGCCGGTGCCGATGATTTTATAGCAAAGCCTTTTGAGATGAATGATATAATGGCGAAGATTCATTTTTTTGTAAATGAAAAACAGGTGAAACAGAGATAAGGTTTTGTTGAATAACTTTAAATCTTGTTAGGCCACTGCACCTGTACTTCTAAGCACCTTTATTTGTCCCGCAAGTTCAGCCAGGTTTTGAAGTGATTTTTCAACTGACGCTTTTAGTTTTCTTTTCTTTCCCAAATTGAATAACAATACAGAGAGTTTGTTTTTGCTGATGTAATAATCCATCGTAAGTTTTGTTTTTCTGTCTCCTTTTTTTTCAAGAGTGTAAGAGGTCAGCATTCCGGAGCTTTCATCGGTTTCGCTGAATTGAACCTTATCTTTTTGATAAATATAGTGACTTGAATACGTAATGGTTTCTCCTCCGTCTGAAATGACCCTGCATCGCATACCTACCCGTGGCAGAAAATGATTTTCTACTACCACTTTTGTTACACCATTCATCCAGCGATGGCGGTAGTTAAAATCGCCGGTGGCATGAAAGAGTGTGATAAGATCAACATCATATTCTTTGGTAAAGCTTATCACTTTTGTTTTGTCAGCCAGATCAGGTTTTGAAGGCGGTTCTGATGATAATTTGCTTTTAAGATATCCTAATTGCGTATAGTGGAAAGATATCGCTCCTTCATCTGTATTCTTTATACTGTCATGCCATTTTATAGTTGCAGGCAAAGTATTAATAGCGTCATTCCTGTACAACTCATCGGTAACCAGCCAGTATTCATGATTAGGTATATCATTTTTGAGAAGCTGGTGAGCAACGATAATTCCTTTGCCGATAAGTTTATTAAAATCTTTCACCTTGTAGCCGGTAAATTCTCCGTAATGCGTAATAACTTTTAGCGTAAGATTGATAGCCGATAGACATGCGTGACACTGGCAATACTTACGGCTTTCATAAGCCATTAAATTTTTGTGAAAGGCAGAAAACATTTTTTCTACCTGGCTATGAATTTCAATAAGAGAAGGTTTGTCGCCGAATTTATAAAAGAGAATCGCATCGCCTTCTATTTCCGAAACTTCAAGTCCTGACTGATTGGCATCAATCAATATTTCCAGCAGTTCCTGGATGATAAGCCGGCTATGCTCTATTTCCATTTCATTCACAAAACGGGAAAAACCGCTTATATCAGGAATAAAGATCAGTCCTTTTGTTTCCATATTTTAATCATTAAACGAAACTGGAAATTGTATTTAATAACTGAGCTTTCAGGTAACTGTTAGTCGTATTTATTACAAAATTAAGTTCTTTCGATCCGGAAAAAGTAGCAGCAGAAACCGGTTAAATTTTTCATTTTTCAATGTACATTTTTCAATTTACATTTGCCGCCCCGCCCGGGTGGCGAAACTGGTAGACGCACCGTCTTCAGGTGGCGGCGTTCGAAAGGATGTGCTGGTTCGAATCCAGTCCCGGGCACGTTTATAGCCTTGTAAGTCTTGATTTACAAGGCTATTTTATTTTGTGTGTGTCATTTGTTCGTGCTTTTTTCCGCTTTCTACCATTATTTCTGACACAATAAAGACACACAGTATGACACACAGAAATCATTGGATTCAATCCAGCACATCTCTACGAAAAAAGGTTGGAATAACCATCCTTTTTGACACACATTTTTGGCAGTTTTTGTTGCGCTCGATTCAAACTGACCTAACGTCAGCCGATAATTTAACGGATTCTCTTTCTCACTTCTTTTCAGTTTGTCGTGGTTTGTCAAATGAAGCGTCATTTCGAAGGAACAACATGACAGAAGTGATTGACATGGCATATAGGTTGAACTATTATTTCTTCACTTTAAAAACTGTAATCCTATGAACATCCTAAAAAGAGAAAATCGAACTGGCAATAAGATCATGTTCTATTACGATTTTGGACGTGGAGCCGGTCAACGTCCATCCACCGGAATTTTTATTTATAAAAAACCGAAAGATCAAATCCAAAGAAATCATAACAAAGAAGCTCTCGCTTTGCTTGAAACAAAAAAGAGCCAGGTGATCATTGAGAAGCAAGCTATTGGGACTGCGTATATACCCGCACATAAGTTTAAAGCAAACTTTCTCGAATATTACGAAGAGTATGTTGAGCTGAATGCACGAAAAGGCAATAGGCATTTATCTAATAGCCTGAAACAATTTAAACTCTTTATTGAGAGTGATTTTATCGCACCAATAGACATTACTGAAAATTTTTGCAAGCGATTCCGCCAATACCTATTAGATAAGTTCACCGGGGAAACTCCCGGAGGCTATTATGCCCGATTTAAATGGGTGATAAATGCTGCTACAAGTGATGGATATTTCTTAAATAATCCTACTGAGAAAGTTTTTGCCAAATCCAATCCATCTGTAAGGCTCAAAGAGAACCTAGAAGTAAACGAATATTTGACGCTACTTAATACACCTTGTATTAATGAGGAAGTAAGAGCTGCTTTCATTTTTAGTTGTTATACAGGTTTGCGTTGGGTTGACGTTAAAAAAATGGAATGGAAGGATATTAAGGATGATGTATTGACAACAAGAATTATACAGGCAAAGACAGGAAAGCCCGTAACAATAACATTACATGACATAGCAAAATCCATTTTGGAAAGACAAAGGAAAAAATCCGAAATAAGTAATAAGGCTTTTAGGTTTGTATTTTGTCTTCCGACTGCAAACGGAGCCAATAAAATACTTGGAGAATGGATTAAAGCTGCTGGTATAAATAAAGACATTACCTGGTCTTGCGCCCGGTTGAGTTTCTCTATTTTATTGCAAGATAAGAATGTGGATGACGCAACTGTAGCTTACCTAATGGGACATACCACAACAGACCAGGTTAAAAAAACGTATAAAAGACACCGGCCCAAAAATCAGGTGGAAACAATCGGTCATCTTCCTACCCCTGATCGATTACCGACATTTTTAAAGGTAGCGGGATAAAGTAAAAGGCCGTCTTGATCGTAAGGCGGCCTCTTTATTCAGACTCTGCGATAAAATGAGCGTATATTTGCAGGTTCGAAAATTTTGAGTTTATGATTGATAAAAGTGAATTAGAGAAGAAAAGGAACAGAGGTGGGTCCGCTGACATTGGCACCGAAGAAGACGGGGCCATATTGGAAATGATCAACATGGGTGACAAGACCATTGTGGTCAAAGAAAAGGCGCTTTATGAGTTTATGCTTGCCGACCAAATTGATCCCAAGCGAGAAAACCCGGATATTCCATCTAATGTACAACGATTACTGTTGAAGCAAGGTGCGAAATCACCTATGGTTTGCAAAACATTTTTAACTGCTAAGAGATTATTGCGTGCTGGGAGTTTACATGGCGTTTTAGACACTGATCGAGCATTGCTGGTTTCGTTAGAAGCATTACAGGAGCTTGCTGTTATGGAAGGTGAAATAAACGATTATCTGGATGAAGAATACCGGGTTGCAAAGGAGTATGAAGAACGTAAAGGCAAACAGATGTCCTATGCTTTACCTTCCGTAAATGAAGTAGTCAGTCATTGTAAGACTATTTTTCAAAAAGCTGATCATGTTACGCAGGTAATCATGGAAATCATTACGCTATTTTTTCCGGAAGCAAAGCTCACAAAACAGTCGCACTTGCCAAAGTTTGCTGAGTTTGTAAAAGGTACTTATGGTGATGATGACTATTTTACCAAATTTGTTGATCAAATAGCTCCTTTCTTTGAGTTGGTAAGAGCTTTCCGGAATTGCCTCGATCATCGCCTGAAGGAAGTGACAGTAAGGGATTTTGAAATTGACGCGAACGGACAGCCTGGCTTCACTGTTATTTCGCCATCAATTGAAATTGATTACAGGGGCAACAAAATGGAACGAACTTCTTTGTCAGACGTCTTTCCCGTGACGCTGCAAAACCTTGTTGATTCATTTGAAATAATGATCGCTCATTTATGCAATAAGAAAGCAAAAAAAGACACCTTTTTTGCCAGTACGGTATTGATCGTTCCGGAAGATCAGAGGAGAAATAAACATATAAGGTATGCGTTTTGGTCAAATTTCAGCGGAAGCGGATTTTATCATCAGTAGGTAGATCAGTCTAAAAATAGAAAAGTGCCAGTGCTATATTTAAATAGTCCTTGTATTAACAAACATTAAAACTCCACCATGAAAAATAGCATAGAAGCATTAGAGGAACTCTATAATAAGGCGATTGATATATACAATCATTTTGGAGCCTTGCCGGAGAAAGAAATCCGAAGAAAACATTTTGAAATTCTGGCGAGCCAAGTTGTTGTCTCGCTCACAAACCTCAAGATAAATATGAAATTCGCCCTAAAGGACGAAAAAGAGTTTGAAGCATTCTTCAACGACAATAAAAAAATGGCCGAAATCTATATTCATAATTTTACTCAGAATATTCAAGAAAACATAATCGAGGCAGCGGTTTTTCAAACTGAATTGGTCCTTAGATTTCTTTATGCTAAACTTACCGGGACAGACGTGGGAGCTGAGAAAAATTTTTACAGAATAGTGGCGACACTTTTCGAAGATGTTGAGAACAATTGGACAAAAGATGAAAGCAAGCTGATCATTCTATTATGGACGTTTAGAAATACAATTCACACCGGGGGCATCTATTTTCATAAACAGGCAGGCGATACAATAAAATATAAAGGAAAGGATTATGTATTTGAATATGGTAAGGCTCCTGCATTTCAGGCGGATGGTCACAATCTGGAATTGGTATCATACTTATTGGATGCGGTAAAATATGCATTTGAGACCGCCACAACAAAAAGTATCCCGCATTTTGACCATCCTGCCTATGCCGCTTTAGGTTATGCATAGGTTTAGATCAAAAACATCTCAGGCTCTAATTTTTTTTAGTTTGCTTAATTCCGGAGCTTCTCCAGACAACATCTTGTCAATTTCTTCCCTTTTGTAATAGCCAGCATTATTCTTATAGATTCCGAATTCGTCGGCCCTTTTCGCAAATTGAGTTCTTCCCAAATTACAATAGATTAATGCTTCCTCCGGCTTCAAAAATGGTTTGAAACAAATTGCTATCGCCCGCATAGTAATTAATTCGTCACGTTTAATCATAGAAGTATATTTTAAATGTTTATGCTGCTTCAAATATTTCAATTTCCCCGCCCTGGTTAAACCTTCCCATCTGCACCGCCTTACCCATTTCCGGCACTTCTATTACCACGTCCACATCATGCTGAAAAGTGTTTGCCCCCCTGAATTTCCCTTCTTTGGTGGACTGGAATATGAAGATGAAGGATTTGGTAGGATTCAATCTCCTCAGCCTTGTTAAATCGTCAGGAGTAAGTCCAAGCTTAGTTACACTATCAAGGAATATAAAATCATATTGGGATAAGTTATCTGGCAATACCGATGCAACAAATAAATTTGGATGTGCTACGTCTTTATCGTTCAACTTTTGCTGAAGTGTATAATCCAGTCCTTCTTCTTTAGCTACATAAAGTACCTTTCCGTGATTGCGAGCCAGATAACCTGCAAAATCAATACAGAGATATGACTTTCCCATCTTCGGTTTGCCAAAGACCATTGCAGTAAAATTTGACGAGGGATCGCCGATCAGGTCAAACCACCTCCCTTTAAGGCCAATGGTATCAAACTCAAGGTTTGCAAAATCCATACTATTCATAACATCGGGCAGTTCATTAACGCCGTTCAATAGCTGACAAGCACAACCTAATATTCCTTCCAAGCCGTTTAATGTCGCTCTTTCAATTTCCAATACCTTTTGAACCTTATCGGTTGTAAATGATTTTAAGTTCTTTTTGAGTTCATGGATTTCGGTAACGTAAGGATCGTTATCTGTTATCTTTCCCTTATCCATCGCCCGGTTGATCTGCAGAAGCAACTGCTTTGCTTTTTCTTTCATACCTGATTTCCCATTCATTCCAATATATCTCTTAATAAAATTCACGGAGGGCATTACTTTTTCATCACCGGTAATTCTCTTTAGCGTTTCATAGGTTTCAGGTTTCAATTCAATCTTAATCTTTGCCTTCATATCATTATACAACCCGATCAGTTTTTCCTGGACAAAAGTTATCTGTTCCGCATAAGTGGAAGTTTTTCTTATTCGTTTTTCAAGGATTGCTTTTTGCAGTGAATTAATAAATCGCAGGATTTCATCTTTGGTTTTTGTTTTGCCATTAAGATTGACAAAACGTTTAATAAACCGAAGATCTTCCGGGATTCTTTCAACCATCATAGGCTGAACATCTACTTTTTGTTTAGCCGCTTTCTTGTCTTTCTTTTTTGGTGAACCATCAGGATTAATGATACCTTGCTTAATCATCGCTTCATGTACGATCTCTTTACTGCTCTGCTGCTGAACTTCCTTTTTGCGTTGCTTCTTCTCAGCCTGCTTTGTATTGTTTACAAACTCATTGAGCTTAGCGAGATAAATGTCAATTGTCTTTTTAACCGTATCGCTGGATTGATAGGATATCCAGCTTTCGCCGTTACTGGTTGCCTTTACCAAGAACTCATGGCCTTTTTTGAAGGCATCCGGGAATGAGGAAAAATCAATACGGTCTATCTGATTAAAGTAGTTGTTAGTAGCTATCATAGGGTAGTAATATTTATGCGGCTAATAATTCGAGTTCAAGTGTCAATGCTTCGGCTTCCAGTTCAAGAATCCTGATAGTATCATCATCTTCCTGCTCTGCATCCGGCAAATCAATTTTCTTCCTGTTGCTATACCGGACAGCTTCGCTTTTCAAATCTTTAAGTTGTGAAGAATGTATCGTAGTAGAGCAGCTATGATTTGTTTGCAACAATTCAACCAACTTGTTTATATTCTTTGCAGGCAACACAGCAACCATTTTATCCGATACTTTTTCAAAATTGTTTTTATCAACCAGTTCAAGTATCTGCTTATCGAGATAAATGTCACCGCCCCTGGAACGGGAAGCAGAAATAATCAGTTTATAGCTGTCAGCGGTTTTGAATATGGATAGGCCATTGTTAGTGACGATCTGGTTATTCTGAGTAAGAGATTTTATAAGAGGCAGTGCCTTTAATATCGGCACGACAACCCGGTCCTGTACCTGCTCTCCAGGGTTCCAGTTCTCCGGCATGAGGATACCCTTTATTGTTTTTTCATCAAGGGCTGTGTAGCTGACAAGTTTGCCCTTAAAATCACTGAAGGCTTGCAGGAGATTCCCGGTAATAATATGACGTACTCTGCGATCAACATTATTCTGCTTTGTATAATCTTCCCATTCCTTTAAAAAATCATCCATCGAGGGTTGCTCAATATCTGCACTTGCTCCAATGATTGCCATAATGTCTTCTGAGTAAGATGCAGGAATAGCGAGATACTTGCTGCTATTAGCAATAGCAAACCGCAGCTTCATAGCAGATGGTGCATAAGGATTTTTCTTTTTCTTGTCCACCACAAAGCCAAGAAAAACAGAGGGGACTAATTCATTACCGGCATTGTATGTCTCAACGGGATATTTTAGACTTCTTCCGACATAGAAGAACCCTAATATTTTGGTCAGGTATTGCTTGCGGTTTTCAAATACCTTTTTTGCCTGTTCAAGTTTATCTTTCTGCGCCTGTTCTAATTCCTTTGTCCGGTTCAGTATTTCCTGCTCGGCTGCGGCACTGCCGTGCTTTGCATCAATTTTCTTAATTGCTTTTTCTTCAGGAATGTTTGCGATTAATTCTTTGTACCGGGTATCAATTTCCTCTTCCTCCAATTCCAATTGTTTGCCCTGATATTTTATAAAATCTTCTGCAAGATCTGATTGCTGCATTTTTGCATCATGACCTTGCAGCGATTCATTGATAAGATTCTTTAATTCAGTTTTGGTAAATGGTTTTTTCAGCACATTGGCCTTTACTGTTTCCAGTATGCTATCATCACCAAAAGCACTATCACTGCCTTTGCCCATCTTGATAACCTTGCTGTTTAATGTTTCAGCTTTAAGGTTCATGGCTTCTACTTCCAGGTCATACTCGCCAATCTGTTTCAGGTATTCCACAAAGTCATTGTAGCGTTCGGCAATCTCATTGTAAAAGTCCTGCTGCATTTTAGTGGAAAGCACCGCCACCCGGCCAGATACTTTATGCGCTGCATCTTCGGTGACCGAAGCATCATTACTTCCGCTGTCAGACTTAGAATCTTTTAAATACAAAGGATCATCCAAAAGTTCATTCACATCTTTATTCTCCATCAGATAATCCCGCACGATCTTATCCCCGTACTTGTTCAGAAAATCCGGTACGTCTAAAATCTTAGTGGATTGTTTTTGATTAGAAGTTGTATTCGCATCCAAAGACTTTAATTTTTTCTGTAACATCATCATTAGTCTTTTCTCTGCCGGTATTGCTGATGTTACATAATCATAAATAGGTTTTAATATTTGCCCGGTTCGGTTGATACGACCCCGTTTCTGTACTTCTGTACTAATATCCAGTTCTGCTTGTAATACTATCATTACACGTTGCCGTACCTGGTCTTTGGGAACTTTTGCTGTAGGGATGGCATGGGCAGATGCACCAGTACTGCCTGATTGATTAATCATTAAAACATCAACCTCATTATTATTGAACTGACGAAACGCATCATTGGTATTAATTCTCTTTCTTGATAATACCAATCCTTTGCTTGTTTTCAAATTAACCTGCACTTCATATTTTCTTCCTGTTACTTCTGCTACGCTATACCCAGCATCTTTTATTTTCTTTACTATAACATCAATCGGAGAAATACTGATACCTGTTGAAGCAGATTTTATTCTTTCAATAATACGCTGATATTCTATTTGTCCTTCTACCGGAAGATCACTCACTGCAAAATGTTCATGAACAGGGTTGCCGTCAACATCTTTTATGGTATAACGCATGATACCATCCAGCCCCCGTTTCAATACTTCGGAGAAATCAGTATTAATTGTGTCGCCATCGGATACCTGGAACCCCTTATCATTTTCCATGCTCTCAATAAAACTCCCCATTGTAGAAGCAAAAGCGATCACAGGTTTTTTACCTTCCTTTAATCTTGCAATGGTTCGTTCGGCAACTGCTTCAGCTTTGAGAGAGAATAGCATTTGATTAATAACCTGGAATACTTTGGAAAAATAAGGCAGGTTGTCAACTCCTGCCTGTGAAGTACCTTCCCTTATCTCCACTTCCTTTCCTTCCGCTACGGCTATCTTATCCAGTTCCTCTACCTGTTTATCAATATAATTGGATTGAAAAGCGATAATGTCCCGCAGTATCTCTGTGATATTATCCGATATAGCCCTGTGTTCTTCTGTTTTATTATCTAATGAAATATAATTGACTTCCACGCCTTCAAAACTTCTTTCTCTCCTCATCATTTGACCTTCAGCTACCAGTTGTGCTGATAATACTTCCTGCAGGGCAACGCCGCCTTTGGTAATGGCTTCTACCAGATCATCACGGGTCATGTTGCAATCCGCTATCGCTGTTTTCATAGCATAGATAGGCATGTTATCGGGTCGCTTCGCAAAAGTTGCTGAGAGAAATACAACTCCTTTTGTTTCTCTAATTGCGCCCTGCATAAATTCCCCCGTATTAGAGGAGCCACTGGAGTTATGTGCTTCGTCCATGATAAAAATATTACCCGGTGCAATGGCACGGAGAAAGTTTGGTTTCTCCGGTTTCTTTTCGGCTGAATTAAATTGCGAATAGGTTCCTAAAACAAAGTCATAACCGGCAGGTACTTCACGGGATGCAATTATATTTTGCTGTTCAGTAGGCGGTGGAGCCTGGTAGATAATTTCACCATCTTCATCTTTAATATCTGTTTTGCTTTCACGGCCATTAACGATAAAAGGTTTAAGATGTCCTGAACCAATCGCATAAAGATCACGGTAAATGTCAGAAAACAGGTTTGCCTTTTCCGTTAGAAAAACAGGCTTTAATCCCTGCATTACTGCGTAGCGGATCATAGCGGCAGCAATTCTTCCTTTGCCGATGCCGGTCTGATCGCCGATGATCATGCCCTGTCCTCTTGCTTCAATATTATAGATAGCCATTGCTACCGCATCAATTTGTTCAGCAGATAAAACTTTACATAAAGCAGCTTTGTTCGGATATTTCAACCGATGACGTATAAAGTTGTCCATGTCGCCACCCACTTCTTTTTTAACCATCTTCACCGCTTCGGTAGTTTCAAAAGCCATGCTGTCCGGCACTTGAGTATTTAATACGATACAGGATTCTGAAGCCGGTTCGTAAGGTGCGCCGAGTTCTTCAATGGTAGTTTGTTTCCCGATTACCAGGACTTCATAGCCTGCAATTTTTAAATGATCCCTGATAAAAAAGAATTTTTCTTTATTAATGACAGCGCCATATACTTTTTTACCATTGATAATAGAAAACAGCGTAAAGGGAAGTGAATAGATATAGACCAATCTGTCAGCATCTAAATCAAAAGTTTCATATTCATCCTCTTTTTCAGTTTGCATTAAGATTATCAGCTTATGCAATGATTTATATTTATCCCTAAACACCTGATACCTTTTGTAAGATTCCTTATTGATATTTCCAGGAATAATTTCTCCCAGATCGCTGGATGAGTTGAGCAAATCTAATTCCAACGCCAGAGCTTCTGATTCGAGTTCGATTGTGTTCATAGGTTCAGTGTTTACAGGATTTGTTTCCATTGCATCCATTACCCGTTCAAGGAGATCGTCAAATGTTTTAACCTCTACATCTTTCAAAGCATCAAGAACAGGTGCAGCGCCGGAAGGAGTTTGCTTTCTTCCGTTAATTAAAATGAGACGAACATCAAATGATGTTCCTTGTCTGGAATAAAGTTTAGCACCATTAATATTTATTACGTCCACCACATTATACCGGCTGTATAAATAGTTGAAGAAAATTCTTTGCTTGCCTGCTTGTATTCTTCCTTTATCATCCCACCGGGTATGACCACCAATAATAATAGCAGCCTTGCCAGTATATTTCATGCAATCAAGTGCAGTCAGGGCCATTATATGCTCCAATGGACGAATCGGAAAGGTTGCCCATAGAATTTTTTTTTCAGAAAAACCAAAAGGCGGGTTGGTTAATACTGCATCGAACTTTCTGATATAATCCCGGAATGGTTTTGTCGCATCCTGGCTGGTTACTTTTAAATAATCCTGAGTTTGTAAATTCCTGTTTCGGGTATCACTAATTTCATTGACAATAAAATCTTTCGGATTGCCTGCAATCGTCAATAGTCCATTGCCTGCGGACGGCTCAAAGAATAAACCATTAGCAGTTGGGTGGTCAATACCGCAAAAAACACCTGCCAGATAAGCTATCGGCGCAGGTGTAGAATATTGTTGCAATAAAATACTTTGTGAAGTACGGTGGGAAAGATTTACCTGTGAATTATACAATTCTACAATTTTATCAAACCTCTCGCTAATTGTCCCTTCGCTATGCGCCAGCTCTCTGGCTCTTTTGACAATTGCCAGTTCAGTTAATTCTTTTACTTCTGTTTTATCAGAAATGCCAAATGAAGCCGCTATTTTTTCAATAGATCTTTTATTGTGCGGCTTTCTGGCTTGCAAATCATTTTCAACAACAGTAACAAATTCTTCGAGGTTATTTTTGAGATTCATTTAAAATCATCTTTGTAGTGGCGGATCTTTATTATTCGGAAGGCCCCTCCGAAGGGTTGTTTGCATTAGTGATCCACGTATTGAGATAGTTCACTAAATCAATTATAGAAAGAGTAACCGGAATTGAAACATCCTGGTAACGAATGTAAATGCTGCTCAGGCAACTGCCAGTACCTATCTTAATGACATCTTCCCTTAATACAGAAATCTTTGTAACTGTATTTTTTATTACGAATGATTCTTTTCCATCTTTGGTAAACTTAATGCTTGCCCCATTATCATAAATTTGGTAACTCATGCTTTATTTTTGTTTCCGATTATTTTTTCTGCAATAGCTTCACCGATAATAGCCCCTACGAATCCTCCAAACATAACATAGGGCACAGCGTCCTTATTAGCTTCTTTCGCATACCAATAAGTTAGCAGCGAAGCCAGTAATGTTGTAGTAGAGACAATGGTCTTTTCCTTCATGGTTATTGAGAGATTAAATATTTAGCTGTTAATGCTGAGAGCACGGTTACTCCGATTGCAACCAATTTGCTTCGGAGTTTCTGTCGTTTAAACTGCTTCCGTAATTGGATATTTTCTTTTGATAGTGTTTCCTGTTGAGCTAATGACTGGTTGAAAAGAGATTGTAAGCCTCCGTGGAGGTCAGTCTTAAAAGCAATGACAGAATCTTTTACTGCTATCACACTGTCTTGTATTGCTATTTGCGATTCAAACAGACTATCCTTCAAAATATTTTCCTGCATGTATTCACTCACTTCCTTTACAAGCGAATCGCAGGGAGATAAACTACTGTCAATAGCAATGGATGGTGAATTAACTTTTTTTAATAGCTCTTTGGCAGGATAGCCTTTTGGCTCAATTATTTTTTTGATGTTATTCGCCCTTTGGTTTGTCTTAGACTTAATTTGAGTAAGCTGCTCTTTTGTAGTCTTCAACTCCTGCTGAAGCTGACGATTTTTGTTTTCCAGTTCAGTGATCTTTGCCTGGTAGCTTGCTTCGTTTGTTTCTGCCTGCTTTTTTAAATCTTTCGGCTGGACTGTTTTTTCATGCGTGACACTATTATTGCTGCCACAACCTTGAAAAAGAAACGAGCTGCAAAATCCAATAACAATTCCAAGCAATAGCAAGGAAAAGGAGGTCTTAAGGTTAAATGTTATCATAAGAGGGATTAAACGGTTTTAGGAATTAGTTTTCTTTTCAATTGAATAGCCAAAGCAACCTGCACCTACCAGGCTGACAAAAGAGTAGAACATAAACTCCGGTACATCGAGGTGAAAAAATTGCTGCGCTATCCAGCTTACAATAATTACAAGGATGAATAAGGCTACAGCAAGCTCTCTTAAAGAGAAATTTTCATTCTTGTCTTTGAATAATTGTCGAAAAAAGTTTTTCATCAGGTAATAATTTTATAAGTAATAATTGCGGCGCCTAATCCAACTCCTAATCCTGCAAGGCTCACCGCTACTGTTTTTTTCTGTTCTCTGGCAATGGCTCTTTTATCAATCAGAGTATAGGTGAAACTGTTGCCATAAAGCTGTTTATGTCTCTCGCATAGCTGCATGAGAAGATTAAAGTCATTGATATTGGCAAAGACCTGGCAACCGGCTGAATAATTATCTACTGTCTTTGTTGTACCATTTACAGAGGCCCGGTGAATATTTACTCCAAACATTCCGGTATCCGGTTTCCCATTCCAAAAATCAAGAACTGCATTGCGGTCATAGTCTCTCAAAACAGTAACAGGCTTTCTTTGCACCAGCGCATAATATTTTCCTCTATGCAGTCCGATCTGGTAAGCTCCTTTGTACTGTCCCTGCATGAGTATAGCAGTACCTTGCGAATGCATGGGATTTTTTAGCCAGTAGGTCCCCGGATCTGTTGTGGCCGGGAAAATGTAGTGTATCCATTGATTTGCGTTGTTTTTAAAGAATACATGGATTTCATCATCGAAACGATTTGGGATAGTGGTATCAGCCCTTATGCCTACAATATTGAGTTCAAAAGGCCGGGAATAAGTTTCATAAGTTTTGAATCGCAGGACATTAATAATCGCAGCTAACATCAGGCGGCAATATCAAGATCAGGTGTATAATTCTTAAGCCATTCTCTCACATCGAAGCAAGGACAGTATTTTACCCATTCATAAAAATCAATTTTACCATTCCCATCTTTATCGGGACTAAAATCCCTGTGACCTAATATGGTTGCATTGGGATATTTTTCCGAAAGCGACACCAGCTTATTGAAAAGTGCATGTTTTTGAGCATCGGTTCTGTTGTCAATTGGCTTACCGGTTTTATCCACACCACCGATATAAGAGATATGAATAGAATGGCGGTTATTGTTCTTCACACCATTGGAAATATTACCTTCCGGATTAATGGTTACTATCTCCCCGCTACGCTTAATGATATAATGGTAGCCAGGGTTTTTCCATCCTAAATGTTCCTTCCAGTAGCGTTGAATGTTTTCAATAGTGGTTTCGGGGGCTGTGGCCGTGCAATGCACCACGATGTATTTTATTTCACGTTTCATAAATATTGTACGGATTTGGTGTTTACTAAAAAGTATTTTCCATTGTTTTCAAAAAGTGTGTAGTCAAGTCTTTTGGTTACTTCGTTACCAAGTACCATTCGTGCCGGAACTTTCACGCCATCCGTTGCGTTTACCCAAACAGTAGTAGCTTCTGTAGTGACAACCGGCTTGCCATCAAAACCGGATAAGCTCCATTTACTGCCATCGAACTGCAAGCCCATACGCAGGAACTCAAATTTGATAGCTTCTTTTTGTGCAGCAGTAGTAAATGTGTTCAACAATCCATTAACAATAGTTTGTCTTACTCCATTGATGCGATTTTGCTTAAACTCTTCGTTGGCTACTGAATAATCTTCTGTAGTCTGCATTTGTTTTAACAGCGATAGAACTTTATTGTAGGTTTTAGCGGCAGCGGCATTATATAAATCTTTGCCTAAAGAACTTGTATCAACCTTCACACTCTGTGTCAAAACATTAAAAGTGCTTTCATTGATTGTTGCAGGCAGTCCTGCTTTCTTCAAAGCATTGGCAGTTTCACTACCAAAATCTCCATCGGCTCCATATTTGGGCAATATGCTTTTGCCGTATTTATCAATCAAAGCTTCTTGCAGCAACCGCACATTATTTCCTTTACTTCCTTTTTTCAAAGGGAAGAGTGACTTATCGGCAACCGGCTTCGGAATAGAATAAGTAGGGGTTGAATTTGAAACCGATTTTGTTTTAGGAGGATTGTAAACCGGTACATCATTACTCTCAGGTGTAGAAGTTGTTTTTAATACCTCATCTAAATCATTTCCCCTTTTTGCTTCTTTCTTTTTTTTCAGGTATTGCCAGCCAAAATATCCCAGAATACCAGCAGCGCCTACCGCTACCGAAGCAATGATGATCTTTTTCTTTTGCTGCTTTTTATTATTCGGCTTAGGTTTTGTTTTTCTTTTTGCTTTCATAAGTTTGTTTTATTCCCCTCTTTCGGAGGGGTTAGGGGAGGCTAACCTTTTGGCTTTTTCATAATTATTTCCATCATCGGTACATATTCCCAAAACTCCAGTTCACTTTTCAGATCAGATACCAGGTCATCACCATAAAGGGATTGATAGGCTTTAGCAGTTTCCCAAAAAGCAGCCTGCGAAGGCATTTCCATAAACACAGCCTTTACTGCATCTTCATCTGTCCCCGGAAGCATCCAGTATGTTACTTCAAATGCGGCTTTTAATCTTTTAGCCCATGACTGATACTGCAATGAGGACATTTGAATTTGAATAGGTGCGTTTCCTCTTTCGGGTTTTGAAGCAATGATGGCAAGCATTTCATTGTATTCACTTGTGGTCAGGTCATCCTGCATATCTGCCATCATACTTCGGGCATACAGCTTTTGATAAGAGTTAATTACTTTTTTGAATTCATCTTTGCTCGGTATCGCAATAATTACTTTTCTAAGAGCTTCTTCATCTGTTCCCCATCCCCACCACATATCATTTTCAAATGCCATTTTTATTTGCTTGGCATAAGTGGCAGGGGTTCCGTCTTCATAAGTTTTCTTTTCCTCCGTATTGGCTCTTGCCTTGCGAACAATGCTGCGACCGATAAAGAAACTTCCACCAATCACAACCAGTCCGAGTATGCCATACTTGATTTTTTCTTCTACGGTAAACTCATCGGCCCCCTCCTGGCCTCCCCCTTTAGGGGAGGAATAGCGGGTGGAAGTTTCTGCATTCATAGGATACGGATAACGTCAATAGTTTCTAAACTCCTAAATACTTTTTTGCGAGGGCAGTTTTGATGGGATCATGCTTAATTACATGCGCAAGTTTCGTCAGTTCTTTTTCAGAAAGCTTTGAAGCCAGTGTAGTCAATGCAGCCATTTTTGCATCGGCTTCACTTTCTGTTTTTGCTTCAATTGAAATTTCATACTGGTATTTTTTCATGATTGCGGTATTTCGATGTTAAGTAATTCGGCAACAGTTTTCAAGTGTGCCGGTTCTTCTGAAAATTTGCCAAGTACCTGCATCACTATTTCGAGATGTGATTTGTCAAACGCTGCATCTAACTGTTGCAGGACTGGTATGTATTGCAGATGTTCCGGTTTTAATTGTCCATTGCCTGTTTCAGTTTTCTTTTGGAAGCTTGCTTCGGTTTCTTCAACCGGAGCAGCCGCTTGTTGTGGATCACCGCCTATCAAACCTCCAAGTCCTATTTTTTCTAAAGCCGGAGAATTTTTGACAGCCAGCTTTTCCAATACCGCACCACCTAATTCAACCAGGTCAAGCTTGCCTAATTTGTATTTATTGTTTTTGGAATCCTGGAGTTGTTGCTCTAAGTCTTCTGCATAATCCTCCGCTTCCTCCAATTGCTTTTTGGTTTCTTCGAGTTCTTCTTTTAGCCTGTTCAATTCATATTCCTTTTCTCTTGCGGTCAGCTTTTCCTGTATAATGCCATCTATATCACCTAAGCCATTCAATGATTTTTCAGGTTTGTTTTGCTGGACGTAAAAACAATACTGATCATTACGGGGTGTTGCAGTAGAATTGTAAATCAGAATGCGGATTTTTTCCGTGTCCTCATTCATGTAATATTCATAGTTGTCAAAATCTTTGTGGTCTTCAGTCTTTGGAACTACTTTAAGACTATCTACGAAGATTTCATAAGGCCGTGCCTGCCCCTTTGCCGCCATTTCCTGCAAAAAATGCTTCAGCTTATCAATCTTCAGTTGGTCGTATTTGTCGTTTGTTACGGGCATGGTGTCTTACAGAATTTTGGAATGACTTGAACGAAACGGATATGATTGATAAAAATGGAATGATTGGTTATTTTCAGATCGCCCCTGTGTTCATACTGCATTTCATTTACCAGGTCTTCACTGAGGTCAAACATTCCTGCCGTGCTTTCAATTCTTACATCACAAAATGGCTCTATTAAAATCATCAGTTGATTATGAACTGAAATCTCTCTTTCTTCGAACGGCTGTAAGACGAGGTGACGGAACCTTACTGTATAATGTGAGCCATATCCAAGCTCACACATTCGCTTGGGTATATATTCTATTGCCAGTTGACTTGTCATTTGGTAGAAACTTTTTCAATCCATATATAAATCAGGAGGTCATATACGATATGATAATTGTAATGAGCGGCCCAGCTATCTTTATAATGTCCTTCAATTGTCGGGGTGCATATATCAACCTTTACGTTTGCCTCGTATCGCTTCCTGTCATGTGAATATTGATCAAATACAGCAGGATTAAGCTCTGGTGTAAAGTCCGCCCATTTCCAGTTCTTATCTTTTTGCCTTACCTCACTTTGGAAAAATGCGCCAGGATATTCCTGTGTCTGCAATGAAAGCCTTCCTATTACATCATTACAGCCAATCTTGAAAGGCGGGTCGAGTGGATCATCCGGCGGTTCAATGATTGGATTCCCTCCGAAATAAGCAATGAATCCACTTTGAGTTGCGCCGCTCGAATATCTGAATGTTCCGGTTTCGATTCCTATAATCTTTTTCGTATCAACAGGCAAAGCAATCTGGAAATACTTTTGTTCTCCGAGCTTCTGAATATATTCCCTGTGGATTATAACTTCTTCGTTTATCATGCTTCATCCGATATTTCACAGTCCAGGTAAATTGAAACACGGTAATAACTGAACCCTAAACGTTCTTCAGTGTTATCTTTAAAATCCACTTTCAGCTTTCCATTGCCTGGAGGAATTCCGCCGAGGTTGTAAAAGCGATCATTAGGAGAAACATTCAGTCCTGTCATCAGTAGCTTCGTTTCATAGCCTTCAGGAAAGATTTCCTGGCGATTGATCTCTATCTTATTAGAACCACGATAATATAGTAGATCGTCTCTGTCAGACGTAAATAATATTCCATGCACCAAAGTAATATTTTTGTCAAGCTCAAATGTTTTGGAATGAACAGTATTATCTTCCGTTATCTCAATGTCAAATCTTTTTTTAATTCTTTTCGGCATACAAAAGTTTTAAAAAGGTGGTTGACCTTACGGGGTCAGTCCACCCTAGTTGAACCACCAGCATTAAGGAGTAGTCACCGTTCCGTGCAAACCGGCGAAGATGTAGGTATTGGCTGCCACACCATCCGTTGTACCGAGTTCGATTGTCAATTCTATCAACAGGTCATCTTCAATCAAACGGGGATTGGAGAGCTTGTAATAACCGATAGGAACCTGGTGGTAAGCAGCGGTTTTGAAAACTGCATTGGACGTTTCCGGTACAATCGCTTTTTTATTACACTTAAGACTGAACTCTCCGTTCGCAATTGCATTAAAAGTTTCCAGCCCTTTATATTCTGTTGCAATGATTTTATCCTTTGTTGCATCAGCGGAAACTCCTGCGAGCAGATAAATGCCACTCACTAAAAATGCCTGGTTCTTCGGCAGCTTTGCATTAGAGATGTTACGCAATCCAATTTCTTTGTCGTCCTGCGTTTCAAACATTTTTATTGTTTTGGACGATGCAGCTTTGATAGAATAGATCGTTGCATCGGCTAGACGCAATGAACCATTAGCAAGCCCTTCTTTAATATGTGCGGGCAACTCGCCAAAATGTTTTTCCATTTCGGCACGGCTGCCACGGTTGGCTGCACCTGTATTGGATAGCTTGTTAACTGTCCTTTGCCTTTTAATCGGATTCATCTTACGAAGTGCGCCAAGCAGTTCGTTATCGTCAATGCCTTCGATGCCAAGAAGCGCACCGGCATTGCTGTATTCTTCAATTCCGTCAAGTAAGCCTAACATAGTGTTTAGATTTTATACCCCCAGCCCCTAAAGGGGAGTTAGGGATGATTAATAATTGATTTTTATTTAGTTCTTTATAAGCCTCCCCTTCGAGGGAGGTTTGGTGGGGTTTTTAATAAAGTTTGTCCTCCAGTTCTACTATTCCAATTTGTAAATCATCATCGCCAGTCATCTGTCCCTGAAACTGCATTGCGCTTTCAGCGATCTGTTGCTCGATGTCATCGAGTGCTGCAAGTGATCCATTCATGGAAGAATCAGGATAAGTAAAATATTGCAACTCGCCTATACCACTGGTTGCAGCCCCTTCTTTTTTCTTCATGATTTTATCCAGAAAAAATTTTTCTTTCATGCTCTCTTTGTAAGCCTGCAAGCGTTCTTTTACTCCATCTAATCCTTCCAGTCCGCTGACCGTTCCGCTTTTACTAAATCCATTGGCTGCCATGATACCAATCCCTAAGATTTGTACTAATTTATTACTGGTATAGTGTCCTACACCGGTAGTAACTATTCCTACTGCCAGTGATGGCTTACCTATAACAGCGCCGATCAGCCCACCGCCCAATACCCCAATTAATATATCCTTACCTGTTTCCAGCACTGTATTTTTTGCATTTCCTTTTGTAGGAAGTCCTTCATTCATACCAGACAGGAAATGTTTTTTAGTTGCCTTCTTCTGGTATCGGTTTTTCTTTTTTGACATAGTATTGAATAATTTTTCTGTTGTGATGGATGGCAGTATCAAATAAGAGCTACTGCTTTTTTATAATGATGTTTTTGTTTGCGGTGATGATTTTTCTTTTTCTTCTTCCGCTTAGATGGTACACCGGAAAGACTTTGCTTTGGGGAAGATTTATTTTGATCTTTATGGCCCTTGAACATTTTATAGCCAATCGCAATAATGGTTAGTCCGCCCACACCTATAGCTACCGGCTTGATCCATTTTTTATTTTTGTTCCAAAAGCCTTCTTTATCATTACCGGGGTTGTCGCCTGCATTATTATTGTTCGTTATCGGAACAGGCAAAGCGGCTGAAGAAACAATTTTATTTTCTACGATTTCATCTTCTGAAAAACTGGTTTCATTTTCAGCAGGGGGATTATAGTTACTCGAAGACCTGACGACAGTATTGCTTGCCTGGCTTGCTGCACTATCTACAAAAGCTGGCGAAGTATTTTGAGCTATTAATGGACTACTGGTTGAAGCAGGAGTTTGTATTGATGCTGTGGTCTGAGCTGTGACAGGTATGTTAACATTATTTTCCGGTGCATCAGTTTGTTCTTCATCAAAATCCGCCGAACCTGCTTCTTTCTTTTTAAAGATGTCGCCTACCTGTTTTAGTGCAGCGACTATACCTGCGACCACACCCATTGCCGCACCTACGCTTGCCAACGTAACCGGTTCGCCTAACTCTCCAAAACCCTGGAACCCTTCCATTCCTTGTATGTTCTCCGAATAATATATATCGTCTCCCAATAATTCACCTAAAGGAGTATATTCATTCATATAGCCTGACCACTGTTGCATAGGTAGCATACCCAAACCACTGACGGCTTTATCTTTATTGCCTTTGCCACCCAATATGGCTTTTCGTAGGTTATCAGGTTTACCACCGGCCCCATAAAAAATGTTCTCTAATTTTTGCCTTGTGGTTACCAACTTCTGAAATCTTACGGGGTCTATACCATGAGCGGCAATTTTATCTGGTGACAAGTAACTCCAGCGGAGCCGTTTCGCAACATTTTTTATGTTGAGCTTCATAGCTGCCAGTACACCATTCCGCAGCAGTACCGTTACAGGGTTTACTTTATTTACCACATTCAGCACCTTTTTAAAAAAACCTTTTTTCTTTTTCGGTGCAGGGGCTGGTATTGTGGCAGACGATCCTGGTGTGGCTTCAGGCGATGGAGTAGCTGGTTTCTTTTTTTTCTTCTTAAACAATCCTTCCAGTTCCGTATGATTAGGTTTCATAGTCATGTTCCGTTCGATGATACTATTTAGCTCTGCCAGCCCATCACCATCAAAGCCATTGAGATATTGTAAGTCCATAGGATAATCTTTTTTTTCACTAAAGGGTACTTCGTAATCAAATTTGTCAGTCACACAATCAATCACTATCTCCCTCTCCTTTGGAGAGGGCCGGGGTAAGGTAAGCACGACGGGGTAGATGTGTTGGAAATAGTCCCGGTGATATTTGGTGATTCTTAGGATATGTGGAATACCCAGGTTGGTCAGGATGCTGGATAAAAACACCGAGTAACAATCACAATCTACCCCTTGCTGTCTGTCGTGCCAGGCCCTTGCAGGACTTCGTATCTGTTCATAGCCTTCCTGGTCTTTTTTATAATTGATGTGCTGATATACGAAGTGCCAGATATTTTTGCAGGTTTCATAAACTGAACTGCCTTTTAATCTTTGAGCTATTTGTTTTGTTTGGTCAAGCGTTTCCTGTACAACCTTTGGAATAAAATCAACCGTGTGATATACATTTGCATTTTTTCTGATCGTGGAAGTGTCGTTTTCTGATCTTGGAAATAAATGATCATACTCCAATCCTGGTTTAATATTTCTTTTCTTTCTTGCTTCCATTATTTCTTTAATGTCACTTCGTGATTTTCTTCAAAAGGAATTTTAGAAAAGCCTAAATCAATTGTTGTCATAAGTGTAGCAATGATCTTTACCGGCTCGCCGGATTGAATCGCTTTCAGTATGGATGATGATACCGTGAAAATGCTCAGTATTGGTATGTTCACCATTATCTTATCAATCTTTGCTTGTCCGAATGCCGGTATTTTAATATCCTGGTTCACTACCTGCGAGCTGCCTACTGTTGTTCCTTTGTAGGTTAGTTTAACAAAGGGAAACTTGACTGAGAAGCTCCCCTTTGTAGGGTTTTTCAAAAGCAGGTCAATCTGAATTGTAATGCCATCCCAATTGACCTTATAAATTTTTGCATCGGGTATGATCTCCAGTTCAGCTTGCGTCTTTCGCATTTTTAAATAATAGCTGTAACCGGCAATCACACCTCCTCCAATCAAAGCCACGGTAAGAATCTTTTTTGTCATTCGAATTGTTTTTCTCTATCCCTCCTTTTGAGGGTTATAGGAGGCTTCATTACTTTTTCTTTTTTCTTTCGATATAATCCGAAGTCATTTTATACCCTAACCAGATAGCACCGCCAATCAGTGCCTTTAGTGCATAATCAGCCAACCCTGCAAAGTCAAGATTTGCCAGCAAAATTGTTCCGGTAAGGAAGATGTTGCTGGAAGCAGAATGATCCGATTGAATTTGTTTATCCATAGTAGTGAATTAATTTTTTAATTGTGAATGCAAAGATTACATTGGGCGAAAACTGTACTTTCTGTTTTTGGGAGCTACCAGGTAATGTCTGGCCGAATGTTCCCGGATTCTCCTTAGTTGGTTACTTCTTTCTCTGGTCTTCCAAGCTTTTCAAAAATGATTTCCACTTGTCTTATGTTGAAATACCAGCCAATTTTTTTCCCAATTACTTCCCCGAAAGGAACGAGCCATCGTAAAAATGTTTTAGCAGTGATACCATAGAGAAAGGCCAGTTCATCGGTAGTATAGGGCTGCAAAGGAACTTTGTCCTTGATGTTTTCAATGACTTGTTTACGGATCATAGGGTATTTAATTGGAGTACTGAATATGGATGATGCTATTGTAAAAAATTTGCAGAAGATCATTTGCCTTTAGTCGCATTAATTGATTGCGGCAATCCTTAACCCATTTTGCTGATGGCTTAACAGCATATTGCAAATAGTAATGGGTTACAATTTGCAGGTCATTTCTAAAATCAGGAACCTGCTGCCTTCTTACAAGCATTTGTTGATACCAGGTTAATGTAGTAGTGAAGCCTTCATCGTTTTGGTGATGCAGCCAGATAGAAGGAGGTGATAGCTGGCCTGGATAACGAACAAAATATTCTTTGGCAAGTAAAACACGTTCGCAAAAAATGATTAATGCTTTTTTGCTATTTACTTGCAGTTGAAAAAAATGCCGGATGAATTCTTTGCAGTTTGTAATTTCTTTTGGGGAGATTATTTCATGATGCCATAAAGCTGAATAAGCAAAATGCCAGGCAGCATCAATCAGCAGATCGGTTTCATTTTTTTCAATAGCTTGTTCCCTGGCATGTTTCTCCAAAGGAATAAATGCAGTGAGTGTTGCTTTCATAGGGTTCGGATTTCGGAGTACAAAGATTATAAGTTGTCCCGATACCAGTTCCGTGGTTGATAGCGAATGATGGCAATTTTGAGAAATCCAGACCAATTGAAAGCAATTGCCGTAGGTTGCTACTAAATGAACGCAAATGGATAGGATTTTATCCTATAGTGTGGTTGTGCAGCAATTGTGCAACATTTGACTTTTCGTCTTAGTTGGACTGCATTAGTTGTGGAATGATTGAAACGGTATTGGTTTGCTTTGCCTCCTTCGAAAGATTTCCAAGCAGCCTATCCTACTGACTGTGGGTCTTGTCATTGTGCGAACTCTTTTTAGATTCACTTTTCATTTATATTTTTTATTGTACATTAAGGCTCAATTGATTCTGTTTGTCCACCCAAACCCAGTATAACGAAAAGGCGCTGCTATTGCAGGTAGCCAAAGGCGATGAAAAGGCTTTCCGTACGCTTTTTGACGCTTACCGTAACCGACTTTATTTCTATACTCTACAGATCACCTCTTCCAGGGAAATGGCTGAAGATATTGTTCAGGATACCTTTTTGAAAATCTGGCTTCGCCGGGATCAATTAAATAAGATTAATCATTTTAATGCCTATATTTTTCAAGTGGCGCAAAATGCTGTACTGAGCGGTCTTCGCCGTAAAGCTACAGAAGCAGCAATCCTCGAAGGAAAGCTGGAACCACCCCTTGCTGAAGCAGAGCTGGATGAAAAGCTTCATTTCAAGCTAATTAAAGGAGTATTGCAAAAGTCTGTTGATGCATTGCCGGAACAGCAGAAAAAGGTTTATATGCTTAGACGGGAGGAAGGGTATCCAATCAAAGAAATAGCGCAGATAATGGATATTTCGGAGATCACAGTAAAAAGACATCTTTCCCAGGCACAAAAAACACTCCGCAAGGCGTTGGAAGATTTTTTTCCATTCGAAGGCGGTATCCTGCTGGTCATTTTCGGCTTGCTATACTACTAACCAAAAAACTTTCGCAGACACTGATACTTTTTTTCCTCCTGTTAGTCCCTTAACCCGGACGGATTACTTTATCGTTACGGAATCTTTACTTTATTGTCAAATGCAGGAAGCTTGCCTGCCTCAAACAAAATTATGCAACAGTCAAGAACGACCTACTTATCCAAAAGATACCTGGCTCAAAATGCCACGGCTGAAGAGTTGGAAGAATTTTATGAAATAATGAGAGGCGCTCAACAAGATAAAGAAATCAAAGAAATGCTGGCTCAAAGCTGGCTCGATTATACCACAACAGAACAATTGACGGTCAGCCAGGCAGACTCCATGTTTAACTCTATTCTTCAGCAGGCAGAAGGGCTTCACCACCAACCGGCAAGTATTGTCCCCATGAAAAGCTTGAGACGTATTGCTGCGGCTGCGGCCATCCTTATCCTGTTGGGTAGTTCTTATTTTTTGTTCTTTAACAAGACAGGAAAACAGACCGAAATTGTAAAGACCGATTTGCCAAAGGACATCAAAGCTCCTGAAACAAACAGAGCAATGATCACTATGGCCAATGGAAAAACAGTTTACCTCGATAGCCTGGCAAATGGGACATTAGCTACAGAGGGAGGAGTAAAGTTGGAAAAATTGGCTGATGGAAAGATCGCATATTCTGGTTCGGCAACACAATTAGAGTACCACACACTTAATAATCCAAAGGGAAGTATTGTCATTGATATGGTGCTGGCAGACGGCAGTCATGTGTGGTTGAATGCTGGAAGTTCTGTTACATATCCGGTTGCCTTTGTTGGCAAGGAAAGAAAAGTAACAATAACCGGCGAAGCATATTTTGAAGTAACGCATAACGCTAATAAGCCTTTTTATGTTAGCAATGATGATGTGAGTGTTCAAGTATTGGGCACTCATTTTAATGTGAATGCTTATGATGATGAATCAACTATTAAAGTGACGTTACTGGAAGGTTTGGTGAAAGTAGGCCTCACCCCGGCCCTCTCCAAAGGAGAGGGGATAATTATTAAACCGGGCCAGCAGGCATGGGTAAATGGTGAAATCAGGCTGGCTGAAAATGTAGACATAGATGAGGTAATGGCCTGGAAAAACGGAAAATTTCAATTCAAAGGAGCCAATATTGAAGCAATCATGAAAGAAGTGGCAAGATGGTATGATGCAGAGATTGTTTATGAAGGGAAGATACCAGGAGAATTTGTGGCGGAGATTTCCAGGGATCTGCCGGTATCTAAATTGCTTCATGTGATGCAATTAACGGACAGGGTTCATTTCAAAATTGAAGGGAAGAAAATTATTGTAAGGCCATAAAATCGAATTGGAAGTTGTGCATTGGTTTCCCTCATAAAGGAAGATAAACTTAGTAAACAAGAGTTCTTTTAGTCAACTTATAAAAAAACCGCCCCGAGTGGAAGTCGGGACGGCGAGTATTTGAGTTGACCCCATAAATAAACAATTGTCGTGACTGCTTATTATTTCATCAACCCAAACAAAACAAAGTTATGGTTATTAAAGGCTCAAAGCCCCCTTCAGGGGAGGGCTGCAAGAGAAGGCTCTCAACCAAAAAACTGCTGCGTGTTATGAAGCTCACAGCTATTATCCTCCTCTCGGCTTGCCTGGCTGCAAGCGCCAAAGGAAAATCACAGGGCATTACCCTATCTGTAAAAGATGCTCCTTTGGAAAAAGTATTTATAGAAATAAAAAAACAAACGGGCTACAGTTTTGTATATTACAAAGATGACCTGGCGAAAGGACAAAAAGTAACCATCCAGGTGAGCAATGCAAGAATTGAAGAGGTACTGAATTTACTATTTAAAGACAAACCGATTACATACAGCATCTTTGAACACAATATTGTTCTTAAACAAAAAACCGAAAGCCCAAACGAACAAACCACCGACGAACCAAAACCAATACCAATAACCGGAAAAGTATTTGATGAGAACGGAAATCCTTTGGTTGGCGCTACGGTTACAGTTAGAGGAACTCAAACAGCCGTAAAGACTGATGCGAATGGCCAGTTTACTATTGAGGCAAATGCTGGACAAACTTTGGTAATTACTTATGTTGGTTATGTGGATGAGCAAATAAAGGTCGGCAATGAAACTACTCTTACTGTGACGCTGGAAGTTGATGTTAAGAGCTTACTGGCTGTGACTGTAAACAAAGGCTACTACACCGAAAAAATGCGAAACACTGTTGGTAACGTTGCCACTGTAAAAGCAGCTGATATAGAAAAGCAACCTGTTAGTAATCCATTATTGGCTTTGCAGGGCCGGGTTCCCGGGTTAGTAATCACCCAAAGTTCTGGCGTACCGGGTTCCGGTGTTACCGTGAGAATACAGGGAAGAAACAGTATTAATGGAGGAAATGACCCTTTATATATTATTGACGGCGTTCCCTACCCATCGCAAATGCTGGCCACAACTACCGGGGGGAACAATTTCACTGGAATTCTCGGAACTTCCGGCGGTTCAAATTTAGCACCAGGGGGAAATGGGAATCCCTTGAGTTTTATTGGAGTGGAAAACATTGAAAGTATAGAGATTCTGAAAGATGCCGATGCAACTTCTATTTATGGTTCCAGAGGCGCTAATGGGGTAATTCTGATTACTACTAAAAAGGGGAGTGTTAAAGGAAAAAATAAGATAGAATTGAATTTTCAACAGGGATGGGGGAAAGTAACCAGGACTATTGAAATGATGAACACACGACAATACCTGGATATGCGTTACGAAGCATTACGGAATGATGGTATTAATATCAATTCAATTAGTAATTCAACTAGCTTTAGGTATTATGACCTGAACGTGTGGGATACTACACGTTATACCGACTGGCAAAAGGTGCTTACAGGTGGTACTGCGCATTACACCGATGCAAACGGTTCAGTTTCCGGTGGCAATGCCAATTTAAATTACAGGATTGGTGGTGGGTATCACCGGGAAACAACCGTATTCCCTGGGAACTTTAATAACAAACGGGGAGTTGTAAACTTTATTATCAATAATCAATCGCTGGACAGGAGATTTTCCCTGCAGCTTTCGGCAAGTTATATAAACAACAATAATGCGCTGCCGCAGGCAGATTTTATCAGCACTGCTTTACAATTACCCCCAACTGCACCACCAATTTATAATGGAGACGGAAGCCTTAACTGGGCTCCCAATTCCATCGATAGATCTTCCTGGACGAATCCATTATCTCAATTAAATAATAAGTACGAGAATACTACTGAAAATTTGATTTCAAGTTTTATCGTTGGATATAAAATAACACCCGACCTGGAATTAAAGACCCAATTAGGATACAACAGACTTCAAACCGACGAGTTTTCCGGATTATCTATTCTGTCACGAACACCAGAGTCCAGGGCAACTTTCAATCGCACAGCCCAGTACACTTCCAGTACCATCAAATTTTATTTGGCAGAACCACAACTCAATTATACACGAACATTTGGCAAGGTTAAAATTGACGTTTTATTAGGAACAACCATTCAGCAAAATCAAAATAAAGGTGAAGTGATTAACACATCCGGTCATCCAACTGATGATTTGCTAAGGGATATCCGGTCTGCCACTTCATTTAACATTCCTTCCTCTATTGATGCGGTTTACAAGTACAATGCTTTGTTTAGCCGTATCAACCTTAACTGGAGCAATAAGTATATATTAAATTTAACAGGAAGACGTGATGGCAGTAGTCGTTTTGGTCCTGAAAACAGGTTTCAGAACTTTGGTTCAATTGGTGGTGCCTGGATATTTACAGAGGAAAATTTATTCAAAAAACAGTCCATATTAAGTTTCGGCAAACTCCGGGCAAGTTATGGCACCACCGGAAACGACCAGATCGGCGATTACACCTATCTGGATTTATATAATTCCGTTAGCAATCCAGTTCCTTATCAAAATTGGAGCAGTATTTCTATAGACAACATTTCAAATCCTTATTTGCAGTGGGAAGAAACCCGAAAGCTTTCCGTTGGCTTTAGTTTAGGGTTGATAAATGATCGCATACTGGCTGATATAACATTTAACAGGAATCGGTCTTCTAATCAGCTAATCTCATATTCTCTTCCTTATACTACCGGGTTTACATCTGTTTATTTGAATTTGCCTGCAACCATACAAAATATTAGTTGGGAATTCTCCTTAAATTCAATGAATGTAAAGCAAAAGAGTTTCACCTGGGAGACGAATTTTAACCTGACTGTACCTAAAAATAAGTTAGTCTCTTTCCCTAGTATTGAACAAACAACTTTAGCCGGCAGCTTAGTGATTGGTCAGCCGCTCAGTATAACTAAAGCTTTTCATTATTTAGGCGTTGACCCCGTAACCGGGCTTTACCAATTTTTGGATCAGAATGGAAATCCAACTACTTCTCCAACTTTTAATGATCGAACTGTATTAGTAAATACAGACCCGAAGTTGTATGGGGGCTTTCAAAACAGCTTTCGTTTTAAAAGGGTAGAAATTAGCACCTTCTTTCAATTCACAAAACAAAAACAGTCTACCCTATCACTATTAAAATTTGGATATGCAAATCCCCCCGGTTCTGCTTCACTTAATCAGCCTGCTTTTGTTTTAGACCGGTGGCAAAAGCTGGGAGATGATGCAGAAATCCAGAAATATTCTACTGCCTTTTCGGCATATTTTCCTTGGTCAAATGCAAGCCAATCAGACGCAGGAATTGTAGATGCATCGTTCATTCGATTAAAAAATATTACAGCCTCTTACGATTTGAAAACTGATTTTTTGAAAAAATCTCACATAGAAAAGCTGCGCCTTTTTGTGGAGGGGCAAAACCTGTTGACAATATCAAAATTCAAGGGGATCGATCCTGAAAACCAGTCATCTTCTTCATTGCCACCGTTAAGAGTTTTGGCTGTTGGGCTAAATGTTCAGTTCTAAACCGATTTTGAAACTAAATCATGTATTATGTTTTCGAAAAAATCAATCTGCACTTTATATATTTTGCTAATTCTGATCAGTATTTTCAGTTGCAAAAAGTTGGTAGAAGTTGATCCTCCCGGTACTCAGATTACGTCCAACAATGTATATAACAACGATGCAACTGCCATTGCCGTAATGAATGGCCTTTATTCAAAATTGAGTAGTACCGGCTTTGTCGGTGGGAGCCCGCTGATATCAAATATATCACTGTGGGCTGGTTTATCTGCGGATGAATTCATCTTATGGTCCGGCACCACAATTACAGCATTACTATACTATCAAAACGCATTAAACGCTTCTGCACACGGAAGTGAGTTTTGGATGAGTACCTATCCATTGATCTATGTTTGCAATGCTGCCATTGAAGGTTTACAAAAATCATCTTCACTGAATTCCACTGTGAAGCAACAGCTTTTAGGCGAAGCAAAGTTCATGAGGGCATACTTTTATTTTTACCTTGTAAATTTATATGGGGATGTTCCTCTCGCTCTGACTACCGATTATACTGTCAACTCTTTACTCAGCAGGTATGCCAAATCTGCAGTGTATGATCAAATTCGTTCAGATTTAAGCGATGCTAAAGATCTTTTGGCAAATGGCTATGTTAAAAACGATGCTGTGACCTTATATCCTACTGCTTCTGCTGAAAGAGTAAGACCTTCTAAAGCTGCTGCCAGCGCCTTATTGAGCCGAGTTGAATTGTATAATAACAATTGGGCTAATGCTGAATCGGAAGCCACAGCAGTAATCAGCAATACTAGCTTGTATGATACAGTTCCATTGAATAACGTTTTTTTAAAAAATAGCAAAGAAGCAATTTGGCAGTTGCAACCGGTATTAAGTGAAATTACCAATACGCAAGAGGGATTTTTTTTCAATTTGACGATCGCACCAATAGGAGTGAATGACTTTCATTCTGTACACTTAAGCCAATCAGTGTTAAACAGTTTTGAGGCTGGTGATAAAAGAAAAGTAAATGGTAATTGGATAAATGTATTCACCGACGGCTCAGGGACTTATTATTACCCCTATAAGTATAAAGTGGGATCTATTGGTGCACCTGTGACTGAATATCCCATGTTTCTTCGTTTGGGTGAACTTTATTTGATCAGATCTGAAGCCAAGGCACGACAAAATAATCTTCCTGGCGCTATTGCTGATTTAGACGTGATTCGCAAGCGGGCAGGTCTGCCTCTAATCGCAAATTCGATTCCAGGCATTAGTCAAACAGCACTACTTAATGCCATCCTTCACGAAAGGCAGGTTGAATTATTTTCTGAATCGGGGCATAGATGGTTAGACTTAAAACGAACTGGAAATGTTGATGCTGTAATGGCCACAGCAACGAGTCTGAAAGGAGGTACATGGCAGAGTTATCAGCAACTCTATCCGGTACCTGTGGATGACCTACTTAAAAACCCTAACCTTACACAAAATGCTGGGTATTGATTCGATGAAATCTAATTAAATATTCCAAAATCAGTTTATCTCATGAAGTATTTCGTAATTCTAATATCATTATTCTTTTTTAGTCGTCACGTATGTTCACAGGTAATATCGAATGACGGCAAATATGTTTTTGCTTTAAACACTGTAAAATCAACCTTTGATTCATGGGAGAAGGAGATTGCCGGCGATTACAATGCTTTTTTTTCTAATGACAATAGACTGGTATTTAATATCAAGGACACCTTAAGTATTGTAAAAGTTGGTACATCGAGGATATTACAAATTCCAGGAGTTCAAAAATTTCAAAAAGCAGTTTCTGATGATGCGGAATATGTCGTGTATTTATCGGGGAAAGATAAAAAATTGTATATGCTGGATATTCAATCAGAAAGGGAACTAAGTTCAATAGATAACATCACCGACTTTGCAATATCACCCAGTGAGAATACGGTTTTGTTGAAACAGTTCATAGGAAACAAAACTTACATCCTGTGCTTGTTTTTAACAGATTCGAGCCATAAACCGCATTTCGTGACATCGACGAACTTAAATTTAAAAAATGTTGTGTTTGATGCATCAGGCAAACAACTGGCATTTCCTGTTTCACAGTCAAATAGAGTTAGTGAAATATGGCATTTCAAATGCGGAATGGATAGTGCGAAGATGCTAGTAAGTGATGCAGCGATGGACTTCTCACCTGGACTTAAGTTGAGCGTTGACAAAACGATATTTGGATTCACTCCTTCCGGAAAGAACTTTTATTTTCTACTTGAAAACATACCGGATACCACTAAACCTAAAGCAGACATGCCAAGCGTGGATGTCTGGAGCTACAATGATGCATTGATCCAGTCACAACAGATAACGTGGGCCTCTTCATTTAGCCAAGAGTATCGACCACCATATCTCCGGGATTATCGACCACGTTATCTGGCAGCAATCAATCTCACACAAATCGAGTCAAAAGTTATTTTACTTCAGCGTAGAAATCAAATTCTTTGCGAAATATTCATGGGTTATGGTGAACCTGAAATCAATAACAACAATGTACTTGTTTTTCAGCCGGAAGGAGATTTGGCTTCCGATTATGCCGGAGAACAGCAAGGATATTTATTAAGCGATTATAAATGGAGCAGAGCAACAAAATGCAAAGTGTTTCTAGTTTCTTTAAATACCGGTCAGCAAACTTTGATTAAAGAAACGAAGCTAAGCGCTTATCGATTGCCTTTATTTAAATTTTCACCAAATGGAAACTATATTGTTTTTTTTGATGCTTCAGAAAATGAATATTTCAGTTATGAAGTCAGTACTGGAAAGATTAGAAATATCAGCAAATTAGCTGCTACTAGTTGGATTAAAGGAAATCCGGAACGCATGCACGAATATTTTGAAGCCAAACGTGAATTCCTGGCATGGACAAACAATGACGATCATTTACTTGCTCTCGATCACTTCGGCGACTGCTGGAAGTTAGATCCTACAGGGAAATCTAAGCCCATAATTCTAACAAATTATTTTGGGAAGGAACAACATATAAGGTTTTATCCGTATTCATCCGTTTTTGCCAGACCAGCTAGGGTTGACAATTCAATGATCTTATTTAAAGCAGAAAGAGGATTGGAAAATGGATTCTTCTCGATTGATTCATTTACAGGACAGCTTAAGAAGATAATTTGGGGAGAATATCAGAACCCTCGCTTGATCAAAGCTGCTTCAGCCAATGTTTTTCTGCTCGAATTGGAGTCGGTAAAATCATCAAGAAGATGGTATTTCTACACGCCACAGAATTCTAGGCTTGAGAGGCTGGATAATATAAATAGTTCACAGCAAAAACCAATTCAAAAAGAACTCGTTCATTGGAAAACGCTCGATGGAAAAACTGGCACCGGGCTTCTATACAAACCAGAAAATTTTGATTCAGCGAAGATGTATCCGGTGATCATTAATTATTATGAGCAAGAAGCATCACGAAATGCAAATAACTATGAAGAGTATGATGAAAATGTGACTTCTATTACTTGGTCTGCTTATCCACCATTACAGTATTGTTTAACCCATGGTTATTTAGTATTTATGGTTGACATTCATTATGAAATTGGTTTAGGAGGCGAAAATGTTTATAATTATGTCATCTCTGCGGCAAAATACCTGGGTAATAAACGCTATGTCGATTCCACTAAAATTGGTATAGTAGGTCACAGTTTTGGTGGTTGGGAAACGAACTATCTGATCACTCGAACAAACATTTTTGCTGCGGCAGTTTCAGGAGCAGGTATCAGCAATCTTATTGCCCAATATGGAAATATTAATAACGATGAACAGGGATACCCATTTACTGAAGGGCAAGTTCGGATTGGGGCTACACCTTGGGACCGTCCAGACTTGTTTATTAAGAACTCACCAATCTTTTATGCAAATAAAGTTTCCATTCCTGTTTTATTCATGGCTAATAAGAATGATTTGAGAGTTCCTTACTCGCAAAGTATTGCTTTCTTTAAGGCTTTACGTAGGCTGGGTAAGCGATGCTGGTTATTACAGTATGACCACGCTGAACACATGCTTAGTGAAAAAGAAGATGCGATTGATTTCGGAATCCGGCAAATGCAGTTTTTTGATCATTATCTAAAAGGTGCACCTGCGCCGGTATGGATGACAAGAGGCATTCCTGCTTCAATGAAAGGCAAAACCTTAGGTTATGAATATGATAGCATGATTAAAACACCGGGACCGGGATTACTCATGGAAAATGAGGATGCCTACACGCCGGCAGAAAAAGAACTGCTGAAACATAAAACCACGGTCAATAACGCGGGCAGAATCGTAGATGTTATTGAACCTAAAAAAGTGAAGGGTATCCAAAAAAATAAGTAATCATGTTTAAATTAAAATGCTTGTTTTCAATATTGTCATTTTTTTCATCGGTAATGATAAATGCCCAAGGCATAAAGTTTCAGAAGATGTCGGGCTGGAAAGATGTACTAGCCAAAGCAAAGGTTGAGAATAAATACATTTTTGTAGATTGTTATGCCACTTGGTGTGGACCTTGCAAGTCGATGGAGCGTGAAATTTTTTCGTTACCAGTTGTTGGCGAGTATTACAATCAAAATTTCATTTCCATTAAAGTTCAATTTGACAAAACTGAAAATGACGATTCAATTGCAAGAAAATGGTATGAACAAGCTGACAATTTTCAATCAACATACTCCATAAATAGTTTCCCAACCTATCTCTATTTTGATTCAGATGGAAAGGCGGTGCATAAGGAAATTGGTGCGCATACAGCTAATAATTTTATTCAAATAGCAAAAGACGCACAGGTGCCTGAAAAGCAATATTACAGCATCTTAAAAAATTACATTCCCGGAAAGCTGGATACAGGTGAACTTAAAGGACTTATCCATATATTTCGATACGATAACAAGGAATTAGCAGGCAAAATGGTGAAAGATTATTTTGACCGCGGTTCAAAAAAAAGATGGATAAGAGAAGATCATTTGAAATTCTTAATTCAGCAAAACAATATTAAAGAAGCAGGAGAGATAGCAGCTTATATTCTGAGAAAGAAAAAGCAGCAAGTTTCTTCCAAGAAAAGGCTTTCATTATTTGATGCTTTTAAGAATGACTCCCTCGTTCAGGAAGTGGCGTTTGATCAATTGAAAACTTTGCCAAAAAACAAACTTAGGCAAGACGAAAACCTTCAATTGCTTATCCTTTTCAATAATGCAAAAAGATTTAAAGACGTTGCTGATAAGTTCGTAAACTCATTTACTATTGATGAGGCTTTATCCAGAGACAATATTAATTTAATGAGGAGTTATATGAAGAGCAGTAACGATAAATCATTCCAATTCATTTTCACTCACGCTAAAGAAATTGATAGCGTAATGCAGAAACTGAAGTATACCGAAACCCTTTTGTGTAAGATAATCACTATTGAACTGGTGGATCTGGAAATTAAGAACGCCAAGAGCCTTAGCACGGAACCTGATTGGAATGGCATCGCTCACGCAATCGAAACAGAATATGGTAAACAATACGCTGAAAGATGTATCACAACGGCAAAACCTGAATATCATCTAAGTGCAAAGCATTGGAAAGAGTATGCAAAAAGTATCGTCTGGTATGTTGATACATATACGCCTATTGAACCGAAATCTGCTTTCTATTTGAATAACATGGCCTATGCAGTTTTTGAAAATACAAATGATAAGAGCGACCTGGAAAGGGCAAACTATTGGATGGGCATAGTACTTCAATCTGATACAGCAGCAACTTCTTATGGGACATATATGGCTACTAAGGCCGAAGTCATGTACAAATTAGGTTTGAAGGAGGAGAGTATTGACCTCATGGAAAAGGCAATCGCAACGGATAAAAGAAAAAACGCCGGTGGGGCTGACTGGTACAATGAATTATATATGATGAAGAGAGGGGAAAAGATTTGGTTGGAAAAAGTAGATGGGAAATAAATCTGACGGCAACAGCAGATTGTATGTTTATAATTTGTGAGTACCTAGATGAAAAATGGAGAATGGAGGATTTAACGAAGAAAAAAACAAGACCACAATAAACAATGAAGGAAGGGTTGTAGATGTACCAATAGATAACCCAAAGAAGAAAACAGCAATTAAGGTAAATAAGTAAAACAAAGAATATGAAAATGAGCCAACGATTTATTATTACGAGCCAGGCAATATGCTTTTGTACGATATCTATTTATTTTCTGGCTGTATTTAATCAAAAAGCAGATTTTACTGGCATATGGCTAATTAGTGAGCAGAAATGTGAATTTGGCGGGCAGCCCGCTGCCACAATGTTTAAAGGAATAAAAGTCGTTCAATCAAAAGACTCTTTAAGTGTGTTTGGGATGCGATTTAATGATACTGCAATCTCTACCAAGGCAACTTCTTATCCATTAAATGGCAATACTGTTAAAACTGTTTTATCCAACAATCGCACTATGACAGCTTCTTTAAATTGGTCGGCAGACGGTAAGACCTTGACAAGAAATTCAAGTTATAGTCCACCCAATGATCCTGAAACAGAGGATTATAAATCACAAGAAGCCTGGAGCTTATCAGATGACAAAAAAACATTGACTCTTACAAGGACGTTCTCAACGGCATCTGGAAATGTAACGGTAAAGGCGGTGTATGAAAAACAATAAAACATCTGAAGTAGAAGGTCCGAAATCGGTCTCATCGTTACGGAAAGTGCAATGGACTTTTAGAAATTGAATTTTTGATATAAGTAAAAGTGACTGATGCAGCAATTTTTCTGTCTCTACCGGGTCTTCACCCAGGACAATGAGTAAAGCCCGCGAGACCCGGCTGCAAAAAGAGGACACGACAGAAATCATAATTGGAAGCGCGTGACAGCTAAATACTTTGAGGGCCAGGCAGATTTTGTGGAGGTGGTGAAGTTAAAGGCAAACGCAAAAACGAATGTGAGCAGCAGTATTGAATTTATGGCTTGCAACAATGAGCAATGCTTGCCACCAAAAACTGTTTCATTTAATGTGGCACTATAATAATTATGCAGCATTTCGTTTTTGTCCGTAAGAATGGCCGCTATGAAAAGATAAAGTTTCCTGAATTGATCTTTATTAAGGCCATGCGGGGATATATGCAGATTGTAACGGAAAGTCAGGTATATTTTGTACTAAACACGATTGAAGAAGTACAGAAATATCTACCAAAAGAATTGTTTTGCAGAACCCATAAGTCATACATAGTGGCGTTGGAGAGAATTCAATCCTTTGATCTATTTAAGTTGCATTTGTATCCACCGCCTAGAGGAAAAGAATATTGTCCAGGGTTAGCAAGATTGCAGGAACTACCGATAGGGAAAAGATTCAGAAATAACCTGAAGGAAAGTATCAGCATCATTCCTAACAGGATGGGACAAAAAACAAAAGTTATTAAAAATGCAGAGTTTATTTTAGAATATCAATTAAAAGAAGAATAGTTTTTCTCATGTTGTGATGTCGTTTGGTTATCATCACGTCGGGATTTGTTTCTACAAAACCCTCGTTTTTTTGGTATATGTAAACATCCGTTTTTGAAATCCAGTATTCGATAATTTTCTCGTAAGCAGTTAGTTTTTGCAAGGGGGAAGTATGTCCTTCGTTTCACTCAGGATGCTTCCCCTTTTTATAATCCATAGTTATGAAAACAAAAATGATAGTATAGAATGAAACAGGAATACGAACTTTTGCACAAGGAATTGCTGCAAGACATTGAAAGATGTATGAGCCTGGAGCTGCCTGAAAAGGAGCGGGCAGAAAGTTGTTTTTGGATTGCAAATAATTATTGGGACAAACTAAAGGGGCTGTTAAAGGCTAAAGTATTTGAGGATGAGTATGATGAGATTGATTTTTTCAGGAATGTAAAGCCTCAGTTTACCCATTACATTGAGTATTTCGTGATATTAACAGAGGCATTAATGTTTGTACCACGAGAGAACCTTTCTGCTCTTATATTCTGGGATGGGGAAATGAAAAGATTTAAACGATTTTGCGATAAACACAATGAATTTGTGTCATATTATGAAAGTGGACAACAATACAATGACAGCATGTTTTACTTACGAAAAAATAGTGGCGACCTGAAGTTTGTCATATCGGCCCCGGTATATGATGTGGATGCAGATTATTGCACTTCACATGATTCATTTGTAAGAAGCTACCTAGCGCAAAAGAAATACTATGATTTTGCCAAAAAGAAACTTGAAGAAGTTAAAATCAGGCAAGCCGAATAACTTGTTTAATCCATCCTCTATTATTCTTCTGTCATTAGGTTAAGGTTTTGATTAGCGTAGCAATTGAATTTTCTTATCCCTGTCGGCTCACCGGCAGACTTTAAACCTTATACGCTATGCACTATGAATTAGTAACGTTTGATCGTCTGATCAAACAAAAATCTCAACACAGAGATTTGAAAAAAATGCAGACCTGGATAAATGAGTCTCGCCAGGAAACTGATAGAATAAAAGAGGTTTTCATGACAGAGCTTTTTAGCGAGAAAAGCAAAATCACAATCGAGAGATATATTCAAATCCATCAAAAAGCCTTGTTGAAATTGGGGGAGCTATTAGAGGAATCTGCAAAACAAGTTAGCGGTAAAATTGTTGGATTTTATTCTCAGCTTATTGGATGTATTGAGGATTTATTACATTTTATGGAAGATCACTTCAGTGAATACTTATGTTTGGATTGTAATATGCCTACACATCTTAAGCAGAAAGCAATTAATGGGATTGCTATCAAGCTGCCAGCAATAGAGCAGGGATTGAAAGAGCTAAAAGTGGATGAAAAATTATCGGATATAATTCTACAACCTTTCAACGAATTTTTCGACCAGGAAAGTGATTTCACTTATCAGCAGGTTTATTTCATAAATGGTATGGCAAATACTATACTTAAATTATCTGCACGGAAAAAGAAAGTCATAAACTCTAACAAGACCCTGGTTGAAGCGTTATACCTGGTAAATTTTAACAACTTAGCTTTTTATCAGTATTGCAAAGACCAGGTATTGCAGATCATTCAGGAGAAAGAATCTATTATTGAACAATTGTATAAGCTTGCAAGACAACAAAAATATTTTTCAAGGCTAAAGACAAACGGAGCTTTAGTTTACAATAGCCAGCGTATTGATATAACTACGATGTTGGCTGATTGGCTCCAGGATATGATTATGCTGAAAGAAAGAGAACTGCAGGTAAGCCTTCATCAGATGAAATCTGGATTGGGAGAACATGGGGCAGATTCGCAAAAAGTAGTTACAAATTGTACTGTGCCGGAATTGGGCTTACCACTCGCTTATTTATTGAAGCGGGGGTTTTTCAAAATAAGAATAAAAAGGCATTAGCACGGTTTATGGCAAAAAATGTTGTCACGTTTCAGAAATCGCTGGATGAAGAATTTTCAGTGGATCATTTATACAGTAGTATCTATACAACAGATCAAAGTACTCTTGATTCTGTTCAGGCCATGTTGAACCGGATGCTTAAAGCATTATCTAAGGTCAGGGAAGAGATGAATAAGAAAGCAACAACCAAAAAATGATTATGATTAAAACCTCTGTTTGCCTTCCATGAGATAAAGAAGGTCGTATTTATTCAAATAGTCCAACAGCTCATTAAACCAGATATAGTTAAATTCTTTGTGAGCCATTACTTCCTTCTCCTTTGTAGCAATGATTTCTGCGAGGGTTGAAAACTCCATCAGCTTGCAGCGAAGAATAAAGGTTTCAGAGAAAGGTAGTTCTTTGATTGGTTGTTGGAGAACAAGGGGAAAACTTGTAGTTGACATATTTGATTTGTTATGCTTACCTGTCCCCCAATAAGCGGTACAAAAAATAGCGTGGGACATCAGAATACTCGAATCTGAGGCCCCGCTAAGAGCCTGCCAAACGAAATAAACTGAGCCCACGCCATAGCGTGAGCGTTCAGCTTATTATTCTCGTTTGGCAATTGAAATTTAGCGGGTTTCAGATATTCGGAATAATAGCTATTCGCTATCAAAAAAGTTAAAGCAGTCCTTCTGCTTCTTTGCAAACATAAGTGAAATGAGGCGTTAGGCAATGTGTTGAGAGCTAATATTTTACTCGACCAAACCTTATTAGAAATGTATAAGGAGGAGACTTTGGCAAATTATCAAGAATGGGTTCAATTTGCGGATTAAACCACCGTGAAAATCTTCTATAGCCACTATGAAGAACAACTATGAAATTAAACCGTACACTATGAAAGAGCTATGCAATATGTACCAGGTCAGCGACATCGTAATGCGAAAATGGTTCAAACCATTTGGAAATGAAATCGGTGAAAGAGTAGGCTGGTTTTACAATGTGAACCAGGTTAGGATCATTTTTGATAAGCTGGGAGCACCGGGGAAGCCGGAGTAGTGATGCCAATCAGAAAAGAATAAAGGATAGCAAAATAGGAAGTAAATTTTGGGTAAATTGGCTTGACTAAACCCTAATGATGTCAGAGAAACCACAGCATTGAAAGATCAGATTCTAACATTTTCAAAACCTATAATAACGGATAACCCTGAAAAGCCATTCTCTATGGCCAATCAGGGCTACCCTTATGACAATATAGCTTCTGATAGACGATTTGAAGAACTTATTTACTCCATTTACAAGAAAAAAATCGAGAACGATAATTCTTGGAAACTGTTATATGATGATATAGCCTTGATGCAGGGAGTAGGTGAGAAAGGTAGAGACTGTGTACTTTACAGAAATGGAGTTAATACTGGAGGCATTCAATGCAAAAAATACGGAAGTCGCATTTCAAAGCCTGATTGCATAAAAGAAATATTAAAATTCGTTCTCTACTCTTTTATAGATAATTCTATACTTCCCGATCCTGCTAATTTCTCTTATTACTTTGTTGTATCATTTGGCTTTAGTGGCCCTGCGGCAGACTATCTTGACAAATTCAATGAAGAAATAATAAAAGAAGCGGAACTCGAAAAATGGTTTAATGAATTGAAAGGCGACTACCAAGCCTCGTTCAAAACGCTTGATTTCAAAACAATTTTTGCTGATCTCCAAAAGAAATTAACATTAATAAAAATTAGGCGTATAATTCCCCAAGACCTTGATACAGAGCTTAGCAAATCCTACAATCGTGAAATTCTTCCTTTATTTTTTGAAGTTAGATCAGTTATAGATACAAAGACATTGGAAGAGATAAAAATATTAATTGAAACTAAGTTACCTGACGAAGATCAGGTTAATCTTTCCGATAATGCCATACAACAAAAGTTTGCAACAGCTTCTCTTCAACTTTCCACTTACAGGGATTATCTGTATAATTATCCAGATAGCCACATCTCCCGAATCGAAACATCGGAGATACTAAACTGGATTCAGGCTCCTCTTCAGCCAAAGAAAAGTCCGATCCTTTTGTTGGTTGGCAATCCTGGATTTGGGAAAACGGTTATTCTTAAAGATGTATATGATTCATTGTCATTACAAAATATTCCTGTTATTGCTATTAAGTCAGACAGATACTATGCCAAATCAGTGCAGGAACTTACTGAGAAACTCAATCTTGAATATTCTCCTTTAAGTCTCCTAAGAAAACTAAAGGAGAAACATGAAACAGTGATTGTTATCATTGACCAGATTGATTCTCTTTCACAATCTGTAACCTCAAGGCGTGATTATATTGATACATACAACCAGTTGATTCATGAATTAAAAGTAATTCCTGGTCTAAGGGTTGTTATATCAATTAGGACTTTTGACTTAAATTATGATTATGAATTTTCTTCCTATAAAGGCTTTCATAAAGTTATTGTCAAGCCTCTTGACGTCACACAGTTGAAACCAGTATTAAATAAACTTGGAATTAATATAGATAAACTTTCTAAAGGCTTTATTGAATTATTATCAGTACCGAATCACCTGGACATATTTTGTAAAATATATAATTTATCTCTTAGCATTAGTCAGATACATACAATACAGGATTTATATAATGAATTATGGCAACAAAAAATAATCAATCACCCAAATCAAAAAGGAGATGATTGTAAAACTGTTTTATATTCCATATCTGACAAAATGTATAAAGGTCAGGTACTTTCAACACCAGAAAAAGAAATAGACGAGAAATTGCATACCCATTTAGCTTACCTGATTAGCAATGGCTTGATAACAGTGCAGAATAAGGAAATTCAATTTTTTCATCAAAGCTTTTATGACTATGTATTGGCCCGGTCGTTTGTTGAAAACAAATTATCAGTCATTGATTACCTAAAGCAGCAAGATCAGAGTATATATATCAGACCAGCTTTAAAAATGATACTTGCATTTATCCGCCAAAAGGATAATGCGGATTATGTTAAAATAGTTTCATCTCTTTTATTTACTAATAATATCCGTTTCCATCTTCAGCTTTTAATTATTAATCAGATTGGCTTCGAGCAAAATCCATCTCCGGCTGAAATAGAGTTAGTAAAAAGTAAAATATTAAAGTCTCTACGTTATTATTTACCTTTTATTGAATCGGCTGTTGGAGAAAAATGGATAAACACTCTTATTCAAGAAGAAATCTTAGATCAGTTATTATTTCCTGTTAGTTCTATTAAAGAAAAAATAATAGCGAATGACCATTTGCATAGGATAATTAAGAAAATCGGTTTGAGCCGTTTAATAAATTCATCTATGTATAATAAGCGAAAAGAAACGTACAACAATCTTTGGTTTTTGCTTCTGCGCCGTTCTTTACCAGAAAAGAGAAAGGAAGTTCTTAATTATCTGAGCAATTTGGAGAATTTTGAAAACAAAAATTACATAATTCTCCGGTTAATGTTATCTCTGAAGATATGGGATAACCCTTTAGCCTTTTCACTTTTTGAACAAAATGCTATCAATGTACAAAAGTCGTGGTTTGAAATATTTCATCTTTTAGAAGATGCAGCAGATGCTAATTTTGAGTGGAGCGTGGTTCAGTTAAAAAGGCTCTTTATTGATAATTCTGTGGATCCAAATATCTCAGGTGATCTGTATGATCACCAATTTAGTTCGTTTCTTGAAAAAATATTTAAGATTAATCCGGAGAAATCTTTTCTGTTTTGCACTGACATAATCAAAAATCTGATTTCCGAAAGTGTTGCAAAGATTGAAATTGATACAACTGTCTTGCATTATGATGGTGTGTACGATTTATATGATTTTGACAGAAATCATACTAATAACGGAAAGGAAATGATGTTTCAATTGGTGTTGGATACTGCAAAAAGTTTAGCTGAACAACAATCACCAGCATTTTCTCAGCTTCTTGAAGCCAATATTAATAGTAACTCCCTTAATATATTGAAGATTATATTAACTGGTTTGGAGGCGGCTCCGGATAAGTATACACCGAAGATATTTGATTTGCTAAAAATTTTGTATGACAAGCAAGGTTTCGACAATGGCTTAAAATATTATATCAGAAGTTTGATAACAAATACATATTCATTGTTCACTGCTGGGCAAAAAACAGAGCTAAACCGCATGTTACTTCAAATCAAATCTCGACACGAATTTCACATTTATGAGGAAAATGGAAAGAAAAAGATGAAAAGTTTTTATGGCCAGGTCAAATTTGAATACCTGTCTTCAATTCCCGAAGGTGAAATATTGGCCAACGCAGATTTAAAAAAGGAGTATTATGAGTTAAAGAGAAAATTTGGAAAAGCCACAAATAGAAGGTCACAAGGTTTCCGTGCCTATCAGGTTGGCCCACCATTAGATGATAAGGCTTATGAGTTGATGACACTTGATCAATGGGAAAACAGTTTTTTGAAATTTGATGAAAGATATAAAGAACCTTTTGGATCAGATCGAGGTGGATTAATGGAAAACTACAGAAAATTTGAGGAAAAGGTGGAACAGAAGGAAGAGTACTTTTTACCCTTAATTAAGAAGATTATTAAAGAGAAAAAAGTAGCCGCTGATTATATACTTTCCGGATTGAATGGATTGATCAAAGCTAAATATTCCCCTGAAGAATTTTTATTGTTGTTCAAAGATGTAATGCAGATGCCACTGAAGGACTTTCATACCCGACAAGTCGTATGGATGACTGATTATTTAATTAAAAATAAGCTCATAGATGAGGAAATTTTATCTTATCTATGCAAGATTGCAATTGAAGATCCCAATCCATCAACATCTTTAAATCCTGGTAATCCTGAATTTGATACACTTAATACAAATAGAGGTGCAGCAGTTCACGCTATTGTAAAATGCTTCTATAATCCTGAATTTGGCGATAAGATTTTTAGTACGCTTCAAAAAGTATCTGAAGACCCTATTATCAGCGTAAGGATTTCGGCCTTACGTGATCTTGCCGTACTGATGAATATAGATAAGCAGAAAACCCTGAACCTTTTTATTGCTTTTGTGGACAATACACAAAACAGTCATGTATATAAAGCCAGTATTAATACAGCACAATACCTTGCGAGATATGATTTTGAAGCATTAAAATTATATTTTGAGAACGCAATAAAGATTGAGAAAGTTCAGGATGATATAGCAATAATTCTGGCAATTGCCTGGCTAAACAAAAAACATGGTAGTTATACATTGCTCAAACAGGCATGGGCAAACAGTAAAAATGCAAAGGCTAATATGGTGGATGTAGCGATTAATAATTATTTAAGCACTAAAGTGGAAGTGAAGAAAAAATGTCGCAAGCTATATACGTTGTTTTTGAGTGAAGATTCGAAGGAAATTGTTCATCAGTATAATACTTCCTTCCTTCATTTAAGTCCACCAGGTTTTGAAAACTATCTTTCGCTTATAAAAAAGTTTAGCAGGTCAAGAGTAGCTAAAAACGATCCCCATTATTTTTATGAATACCTCATAAAATGTTGTAAATCTTTTCCTGAGCAATGTATAGATTTAATAGCAGGGTATAAAAAGTACAGAGAGCCAAATGCCGTTACAGGCCCTTATTATAAAGGGAACGAACCAGTCAAAATTTTAGTAGGAGCTTATAATGGACTATATGAACATATCCCTCTTAACAAGAAATATATTGATAGATTATTAAATTTATTTGATGATATGCTTAAACGAGAATTATTTAGAACCGAAGCACAGGACGTGCTGAATACAATTTAGAGAGGTCAGGTATTTCTAAAAACCAGAAAGGGTAAAAAATTTACAATTCATGGAACAATTTAGCTTGAATTTGCCGTATTCATAATAACAAAACAAAAAGGTTATATGAATAAAAAAGGAATTATTGAACGCCTGCATAAGTCAGAGCTAATTACACCGGAAGAAGTTGACACGGAATATTATCCCGTTCTTCGAAATCTTTCAAGTGCTTTTATCTTTAGTCTTTTACCAATTCCAAAAAGCAGAAAAAGCCCTGAATTCATCTACGTTAAGGAATTATCTCATAAAGACAGATGGATGGAATTGAGCAATTTTATTACCCAATGGAATACGGCATGGGAGCCAGCACATCTTCGGCTTGATATGTTTTATGAAGAAGTTCCAAAAGAATTGGAATGGCTGAAAAATTATGAGGATAGTAATATTTACCTGCTTCCTTTTCATAAAAACACAAACTACTATGCATACCAACATCTTTTAAATCTTATTCCTTCAAAAACAAGAATAAATTATGGATTACCCCTTTTTAAGAGAGGGCATTGGCCTTCTGAATTAGACAAATGGTATCTCAGTACTATTCTCCCAAAAGATTTTGATGAAAGACTTTCAAAAGCATTCGCATTTCATATTTGGTCGTTATTAAACAGAGGTTCAAAAATAACTGCTTTTTCTGCAAATGACCCGCTGGTTCTGTTGTCTCACAATCTGAATTATTGGTTGCCCTTCCTGCATCAACTAATCGAATTGAAATTATCTGAGTTACCAAGAGTAAACTTTGAAAGCGACGAACAAAGAACAAAATGTGAAAAAGCTCAGAAAGACATGCCTGAAGGCATCAATGTTGTTCGTCCAAAAATGGGCGGAATGGTTTGGCAAGGCGAGGAGGAGGCTTGGAACTTTACAAAGCATTTGATTGAACTTTCCGACAAGAAAGGAAACCTCCGTGCAATTATTGATGCAGTGAAAAGTAATAGGCTCAAAGATGATTTTTCAAGCAAATGGTCTTATGCAAAAGAAGATTTTGAAAGAAAGATATACCATAAGAGAAATAAAGTTAAAGTAACATTTGTAGAGATTGATAACGCTTTACCGGTTCACTCTCCATCTTCTGAAGTTCATGATAACCTATTATGGGAAGATTTTATTAGCCTGCTTGATAGAAAGGAAAAAAGTATTGTAGTTTGTCTCAAAAACGGAATGACAGAACTTACAAAAATCAGTGAGATATTAGGATATGCTAATCACAGTCCTGTTTCAAAAGCCATGACAAAAATTAGGAATAAAGCCAAAAAGTTTCTTGATTTAAAATAATGTAGATGCAATATGATGTTTTTATAAGCCACGCTTCAGAGGATAAAAATTTATTTGTACGAAAGTTAGCCACTCATCTAATAGAACACAGAATTGAAGTATGGTACGATGAGTTTTCCTTAAAAGCAGGAAGCAGTTTAAGACGGTCTATTGATCATGGGCTTTCAAAATCGAGATTTGGAGTTGTTGTACTTAGCCCAAATTTTTTTAAAAAGAAGTGGACGAATTGGGAATTGGATGGATTAGTGGCACGACAAAACTCCTACGAAAATGAATTAATAATACCTATATGGCTCAATGTAGATAAAGAGGCTATTCTGGAATATTCTCCTTCGCTTGCCGATAAAGTGGCTATCCAAGCCTCTATTGGCTTAAAAAAAGTTGCATCTAAAATCATGGCGATAATTAATCCAGAAGGCTCAACTTTAGTAATAGCCAGAGATATTATCATTAAGTCGGGCTACGATCCTCCGGTAATAACAGATGATTGGTGGCTTGACGTTGTTGAATATTCAGGAAAAGAATGGGGACACATGGAGTATCTTTCATTTTCTATTCCCTGGAAAGGCTTTGAGCCAAAATTCAGAGGAGAATACATTGCTAAACATGCGTTGCAAAAAATGTGGCAAGATGAATCTGATGAACTTTGGCTTTCTCAGCTTTCTTCTCCATCAACAGTTTTAGATTTTATTAATTCGCAGCCAGGGTTAAAAGATGCTTGCCAGCAAAATCCTGATGAAGTGGCTTTATATTTTCCTCAGCTAACAATTAAAGGATTTGGAGATTTTATGGAAGAAAAGTTTGATAAGATGCTTAAAAAAGGAAGCAGAAACTCAGAACATCCTTGTGAGGAAGAAATTGCGCTCAGAGACCCTAATCTCGGAAATTATGAGCCAGGCTCTTTAGCTTGTTATTATTTTACTGGTTCTGGTGGAGGTATAGGGCCAAGCACACGCCGATATGATATGATAGATTGTATTATCTGGCTATTATCATCTAAAAGCAAATGGTTGCCCCCAAAAATAAGATCAACTCTTTTACAGGGCATGAAAGAATGGAATGTTTGGGGATGGACGTTAGGAGGAAATATTTCAGGATTTGAAAAAAATCAATTTACCGGAAAATTTGAACATGAAATATATGAGATACAAAACAGTCAGCCTGTTAATCTATCCACTCATGCAAGAAATGATATAAAAACACGATTCCAGCATTCGATAAATATTCTGCAAATTGAAGAGTCACTCGATTTTTTTGTGGAAAAATTTCTGAAATATGGGTTTATAGAAGAAAAAATTAAGTCTCATCAGGAAATTAGAAACCGAAAAAAATAATTAAGGGCATGGAACCAATGGACCCTTTTAGCGAGTATATTAGCGAACCTTCTGATAAAAATATCCAGGAGATAAAGAATGTTCTTGAAAAGCAGCATGGACGAGAATTCACCTGGGAAGAAGCAAGAAAGGCGGTTTGGGATTTACAGACTTTAGCTCGAATAAGTGTTGAAATGGCAACGGAAGAATTCAGAAGGCAAAAGATGCTTAAAGAATCGCCAAAAGGCTTTCATCTTGATCGCACCGGCTATAGCTGTCTTATATGTGGCGGTTCTGCATCAGAAGAAAATTCATGGTTTGACAAATATGGTCTCAAATGCATGACTTGCCAGAAAGCAATTGATGCAAAGGTTATACCTGGCTCTGTTGCTAAAAACAAAGAAAGTTGGTATTCAAAATATGATCTTGAAATGTATTTTAATCTTAAAGGAGCTGTTCTAAACAAATATATAAAGCAAGGGTTTCTAAAAAACCGGGTTATTCCTGGTGAATCGAAAAAAATCCATATTCAACTTTTCCTTATAAAAGATAATAAAGACGTCCTCCCTCCCAAAAAGCTTCTTAAGTCGAGAAAGGTAAAAGTGATGAGAAATGGCGAAGAATATTATACTTCAGAATATTGGTATGAGTATATTGATGTTCCTCTTGCTAAAAAGCTGTCAAAGTATAGAATTGTAGAATGCCTGAAAGAAACATTCCAAATGCCAATAGAAACTGGTCGCTTTTACCACAAAGAAATAAACCCATTATTCACCCATAAATAGTAAAATGTTTCATTGAATATTTTTATATTTGTTGTGACAGGTAGAAACTGAAAAAAAGTAAGTAGAACTGGCACACATTTAAGCTCTTTCTTCTTTTACGACACAATTCTGACACACATTGTCTATAAATAATTGAGAGCCAGGGATAGTTAGATTCCAGTCCCGGGCACTGAAGTGGACAAATCGAAAATTGATTCGGTTTGTCCATTTTCATTTTCACTGAAACCCTTTCCCAGATGCCAGCAGCAATAAAAAGCCCGTATTTGTAGTGGTAGCTTCTATTGCCTGTCCCAAATTGAAATAATCAATAACCGGTAAGCCAACCCACGGCGTAAGACTGAAAAATAATACCGCTACTTCTTCTTTAGCTCCCCGGTGACGAAATTATTTTTGTACTTATACCTAACCGCATTCACCAGGGTAATGATAACCCATAAGGCATAAACAACAGGAATTATCAGCAGATTCTTTGCCGTTTCAATTTTACCTGATATAACAAACAGCAATACGAAAACCAGGTACGGGAACACAAGAAAAATAAATACGCCTTTGTAAGCATGAAACTTCATTTTATCCAATGAAAAGGCATGATATACATAATAAGGGAAATAACAGGGTGTCATAAAGCCTGTAAAGTAGGCAATGGACATTTGCAAATAATAATTGCCGGGCAAATTTGAATCAGGCAGCAACCCACCCGTTAAATTATAAAAAAGTAAAACGACGATGAGAATAACATTAAGCCATGTGTTTTTATCATCAGGCCTGGCCAATCTGTAAATGAGCAGGTAAAAAAGTATAACTGTTTCTATGCAAATGAACAGAAACGTAATGAGATGCATTTGTGCGCCAGCCAAAAGCATACTGCCTCCATTTTACAAGTTCCTTTTCATACAATACAATTTATATCCAAAGTCCATTTCATGATATGTTTCAAAACCATGTTTTTCATACCACGGAATATTCTTTAGTGTGGATGTTTCGAGGCAGATTGTTCTTTTTTGAGAAAGGCCTTCCTGTATTATACCATTGAGTAATTTGCTTCCGATCCCTTTGTTTTGTGCTGTAGGGTCAACGCCAATAAACCACAGATAATAAATCTGTCCTTCGGGATGGATTTTATTGATTGCCGCTTCCCGGCTCATTGCCTTTTTGATATTGGAAAGGCCAATTGCTGAAATTGCCAATTTTGCGTCTAATGAAATTGACCTGAATGTTGTTTTCTTTTTATCGGGCAGCAGGATCAATGCACAGCATTTTTATCATCAGAGAGAAAAACATCGCCAAACGTCTGGCAGATATCAAAGGAATATGCCATTAGGCTTCTTATCCGTTGGACTCTATTTTGATCCTGCTTTAGGATGTAGTTGACACTTTTATTGTCATTAAACGAGCTTGCGAGAATATCTATCACTCTCTTTTTATCCTCTTTAAATGCACGGATCATAATATATAATAGATGGTAAATCTAAATCAGCAGCTTTTTTTAAATAAGTGTTCTGAGAACAAATCCCATACCGGATAGAATAAAAAGTTTTGCAAACGGGATTCTTTTGGCACTCGAAAGAGAAACCTTTCAAAGCACTAAAGCTAAATTTGGTTTATCCTTATACCTTCAAATATAATGTTGCTGTCAATTCTTGAAAACTGCACTGTAAAAACAATTGTTTTATTTGCGGGACTTAGCGGTTTGTATGGATCGGAAGCATAGGTCACTTGAGTCTCAAAAAATGTTGCATTATCATTTTCCCTGATATAGCTCTGCAAGTTTTTTAGCGCATCATCAATTATTTCTTCAAGTGTCTTTACTTCGTCTTTTATCCTGAACTTACCCTGTAATATTTTTAGTTGTTCTATTAGTTTCCCAAAGCTCAACGTTTCACCGTAAAACATTTCTCTTTGCATTTCTTCATAATCCTGCTCGTATGCAGCTAAAATATGTTCAGGTGGAAGGAAGGAAATTGTGTGATGCGTTAGGGTTGAATAATCGGCCCAGGCAACTCCAATATATCTTTTTCTGTGGGTTATCAGGCTTTCGTATAAATCATGATCGTTTAAAGCATCTTTTAAGACGTTATCTCTCATCATAGCCACCAGGTCATATAAATGACGGGACATTCTTTCAGTTCTTATCTGGCCCTTATCAGTTTTGCTGAACTCTTCATGCAGCAAAAAGGCTTTTTCTAAAAATGTTTTTCTGGGCTCAACAATTGATAATTCAAAAGGCGTTTCTTCATAAGCCTTATTGGGAAAAAAATCTGTCAATAGCGACTGAACCGATCTTGTTGTAAACGGTATGCTTCGGGAACGAACACTCAATTCAATTTTTACCTGATCAGCAATATATTTATTCGGGTCGTATAAAGATTTATACTTTACATAAATGGTGATAGGATCTGCAGGTGTTTGATTTGGCGGGCTCGGTTCAAACTCAATTGTAATCATGGAGCCGGGAACATCCAAAGCTTTGAACTGCTTGCTGAGTTCTTCTACCAACGTTGTGGTTGCAAAAGCAAATCCCTTTCTTCTTAACCTGCTAATGTAACTTGTTGTTGGGTTTTCTTCATACTGCATTCCGAAGGCCTCACAAGAAAGTGCCAGGTCTATGTCTTCCGAAAAACGATTGATGAGTTTATAACCTTTACTTAATGAAGTGCCTCCTTTAAAAACGAGGTAGTTGGCAAAAGCCGATTGAAATAGTGCTTTTAAAACCAACGTTACCCACCAGTCTTTTTCTATTGCTTTTACATTTTCAATTACACCAGACCTTATTTGTGCTTCTGAAATTGCCGCTTTACGCTGCTCTTCAGTCAACTTTAACCATCCTGTCATCCTTTTTCTGCTTTAAAAGTTTTACAATATAATCATGCACACGGCCAGGGGCCAGCGACAAATCATGCTTTAAGTTTTTGGGGTCTTCTTTTAATAAAAGCTCCCTGATTTTGGTTTCCCTCTCTTTATCTATCTTTTGCAAATCCAGTTCATCGAGTGCCAAAATAATAAGCTTGCTTAGATCACCTTTCAGGGAAAGTTTTTTTGCCGTAGTGGCCTTAAACCTTATTTTCATTTTACCCACTGTAATCAGCCTTTGCGGTCCATCAGTCAAGTAAACTAATTTGGTGGGCACCTGTGTGCTTAGTCCAAGTTTATTAAGGGCATAAGCACCCGATGGCTGGATTCTTACCCTTTCTTTAGCAGCTATTTTCTGGGCTATTTCTTCGGCCGATGGGTGCAACTCACCTAAAACAGGATCAACTTTGGGTAAGTAATAGATGCCATGTGCTATCCTTTTTATTTTGCCTGTTCGCACAAGGCGTGAAAGGCTCTGTCGGATGGCCGCATCTGTACCTGTTCCTTTAAAGTCAGATAAAAACACCAATTCTCCAGGATTTTTCTTTGGCAATGAGTGCTTTATGTATGTATGCGCTTTGTCCATTTGTCACAAATTTAGCAATATTTGTGACTTTTCAGTATAATTAATGTCACATTTTTTAAAATATTTGTGACATTTTAGCCAAAATGCTGCTTGGGAGTTTATACATACTCCCAAACAGCATCTTCGTGTGAGCCCGCTTCAGGCAGTTGGATACTTTGATACAAAAAATCAAAGGAACTTTGGCGATTCGCTCGCCTGGTATTATTTTGGGATCGAATTTTCATAGGATAAGGTTTAATGGTTAATGGTTTTTGATTAAAAAACAAATCCCCGCACAAGCGGGGATTTTGTTAGGTCCAACAGTTGGGAATCATTTCTTACCCTTCTTTACCTCCTCGTACTTCTCTCTTTCTTTCGTTTTTAACAAGCAAGGCGGAAACGGTATAGATGTTCAACTGGTTTCAAATATATTCAATTGAGATTTTAAATGGCAGACTTTTCTGTTATTCAGCTACGCCACAGCCAAGGTTACAAAATATGATATCAAATTCTCTCCTGAAACTTATTTTGCAGCAAATGGCAATAATTTTAATAAATACCCGATAGCAGGCTACCCTTTATATTCGGTTTTCAGTCTGCCCTGGGGCGGACTTGATCCATTAACCGGTGACCCAAGAGGATATAATACGGATACGCTGACAAAAGACTATTCCCTCCTGACATCTCCTTCTTTGAAAAACATTATTTATAATGGCCCTGCACGACCCGTATATTCAGGCGGTTTTTATCACACGCTTTATGATAACAACAAAGAACAGCAAAAGCTGGGTTGCAGGAATTATTGCAGCAGTAGCAGCTTCACTTTGCTGCATTACTCCGGTTTTAGCTTTCGTGGGCGGAGCCAGTGGACTGGCTTCTTCCTTTTCATGTGTAGAACCATACCGGCCTTACCTGATTGGATTGACAATAACCATTTTTGCATTCGCCTGGTATCAAAAACTGAAACCTCAAAAACAAATGGATTGTGAATGTGAGGCAGATAATAAAAAATCATTCTGGCAATCAAAGACATTTTTAGCAATTGTTACTGTAATAGCAGGATTGCTTATTGCCTTTCCATATTATGCAAAAGCATTTTACCCCAAACCACAGCAGACAAAAGTGATTGTTGTTGACAAAAGCAATATTCAAACAGCGGAATTCAAAATTAAAGGTATGACTTGTGAAGGCTGCACAGAACACATAAACAGTGAGCTTTCAAAAGTAGCCGGAGTTATTGAGTTTAACACTTCTTACGAAAAAGCAAACAGCACAGTAAAATTTGATAAAAGTAAAATATCTATTGATAGTATTGCATCTGTTATAAACAAGACAGGTTATAAAGTATCTTCTCAAAACTTAATCAGCAATTAATGAAAAAAAAACTCATACTTCAATCTGTTATTACCTGTCCTGTTTGCGGACACAAACAAGAAGAAACAATGCCAACCGATGCCTGCCAGTTCTTTTATGTGTGTACGAAATGTAATACCAGGTTAAGACCCAAAGAAGGGGATTGCTGCGTGTTTTGCAGTTACGGGACAGTTAAATGTCCGCCTGTGCAAACCCAAAAACCCTGCTGCTGAAAGATATAGCTGACTTTTATTGTTTACTGTTTTCGTAAATCAATTTCCTTTTACCGTAAATAAGCCTTATTAGCAAACCCGACTTTTGCCAAAAAAATTAATATGCTAAGGGAATTGACTTTCGTTGCTTGTGGACTATGTTACAGTTTAATAACTATTGGGCAAGTAAAAGAATCAAAACAAATAAAAGAAGATACTTCTAAGCCTCACCATAAATATTTGCCGGAAATAACGGTAGTAGGCCGTCAGAGCAAATCAGATTATCACCAGATGCCCGAAGTAGTGGGCACTTCTATTTATGCCGGCAAAAAAAATTCGCTGATCGTATTGGATAATGTTCAGGGAAATGTAGTGACTAATAACATGCGCCAGGTATTGGCGAAGGTGCCCGGTATTCAAATATGGGAAAGTGATCCAAGTGGTATCCAGATTGGTATTGCTGCAAGAGGGTTGAGCCCCAACCGTAGCTGGGAATTTAACACACGGCAAAACGGTTATGATATAGCGGCCGATCCTTTTGGTTATCCCGAAGCATATTATAATCCGCAATTGCAGGCTGTGCAAAGAATAGAGATTGTAAGAGGTCAGGGTTCATTACAATACGGCCCGCAGTTTGGCGGAATGGTGAATTATATTCTGCGCAATGGCAGCGAGATCAATAAGCCTTTTGAATTTGAAACGCAACAAACCGTAGGAAGCAATGCTTTATTCAACAGCTATAATGCTATTGGTGGTAAAACCGGGAAAATTCATTACTACTCTTTCTTTGATCATCGCAATGGTGATGGCTGGAGACAAAACAGCCGCTATTATACCAACTCCGGTTATGGAACGGTTACTTATCGCTTTTCTCCAAAATTTACATTGACAGCCGAACTGATGCATTCGCATATCCGCAGCCAGCAGCCTGGTGGTTTGACAGATGCACAGATTGAAGCCAATGCACAGCAAAGTTTTCGCAGCCGCAACTGGTTTGATATTAAATGGACAACACCTGCATTGATTGCTAACTATTATTTCAGCGAAAAGACAAGATTGAATACTAAGTTCTTTGCAACAATTGGTGATCGGAACAGTGTTGGGTATTTGCAATCCATCACTACCAAAGACAGTATCAATCCTGCTACATTGCAATACGCCAACCGTACAGTACAGATAGACAACTATCGCAACTATGGTATGGAAAGCCGTTTTATCACCGATTATAAACTGGGTAAAATGGATAACACTTTTTCCGGCGGTATTCGTCTTTATACGGGCACTACTTACCGCTCTGCAAACGGTAAAGGAACAACTGGCAGCAATTATGATGTAAGTATTGAAGGCGTATGGCCAAGGGACATTGATTTTACATCAAACAATGCAGCAGTATTCGCAGAAAATATTTTCCGTTTGTCAGATAAAATTTTGATTGTACCCGGCCTGCGTTATGAATGGCTGGAAGGAAAAGCTAATGGAAGAGATGGCTTTACTCAAGCCGGTGCTGAAATTTTATTACAAAATGTTACAAGAAGCCGTGGCTTTTTGTTAGCTGGTGTTGGTGCCGAGTACCATATTACAAGCGGTACCGAGTTTTATGCTAATTACTCGCAGGCATATCGTCCTATACAATTTGCCAACCTGCAGGCGCCGCCTACTACGGATGTGATAGATCCTGAACTAAAAGATTCAAAAGGATATAATCTCGATCTTGGTTATCGTGGCAAAGTGAAAGACTTTTTACAGTTTGATGTAAGTGGTTATTACCTTCAGTACAATGACCGTATCGGCATTGTTACTGTTACCGGTACTCCTTCTTACCGCCTGGTAACAAATGTGGGCAACAGTACCAGCAAAGGTGCAGAAGCATATGTAGAGTTTAATCCTGTAAGAGCATTTGCTGTAAATCCAAAAGCTGACCTGATCATCTTTACTTCTTACGGATATACCAATGCGAAGTACAGCAAGGATTTTAAAAATGAATCTACAAAAGGCAAGAAGGTGGAGAATGCACCCGAGAATATTCTCCGTGCAGGTATTACAGGCGGATTTAAAGGTTTTCTGCTGACAGCGCAGTTAAGCTATGTGGATGAAACTTTCAGCGATGCCAATAATACACCTACAGTGAGCAGCAATGCGCAAACAGGATTGATCCCATCTTACACGGTAGCTGACCTTACAGCAACGTATAAATTTTCGAAAGGATTGAATTTAAAAGCAGGCATCAACAACGTGTTCGATGAAAGATACTTCACACGTCGTGCCGGTGGTTATCCGGGTCCCGGTGCTTTGCCTGCTGATGGAAGAACCTTCTTTGTAAGTGTTGGAACAAAATTGTAAACATTAAACAGGACGTATTCTATTTTATTGCGCACATTATATTAGTGCCAATAGGATTTTAAGCATAAAAAAGGCCCTGTACATTTATTCGTACAGGGCTTTCGAATTTTCTGAAATCACTCAATGCAAATAAATCCATTTGGCGACTGAAGGCACACCGTTATTGTTTATTGCAAACATCATATAATAACCTTGTTGAGCTAATGAATGTGGATGTCCTCCATGCGGTGCAGTTAATGTCAACCTTGTTGGATTGGCATGATCATGGATATAAGGCATCTCCAGAACTTTTTGTTCTGTATCCATTTGATGGGTTACAGCCATTGGTCTTACGAGTACTACTTTTACTATTGATGATGCATCGGGGGATTCAATTACAAAACTTTGTCCGTGATGTACTAAAGAAGGTGCTGCGGAAATCGTCGGTCTTGCTCCTTTGAATAAATAAGGAGGACTATAAATTTCAATACCCGGATTCCCCTCCCCGCTGGTGCCTCCTGTCATCATGACTTTACCACTTGGCAATAAAATCATAACGGAATGATACCCTCTACGGGATGGAAGTTCATCCATTTCACTCCAGATATTGGTTGCCGGATCATACAACATACTGGGTGAATTTACGGAGGTTACGCCGCCTGCAACAAAGACTGTATTATCCGGTAGTAATACTGCATTACATTGTCTCCGGGGACTAGAGTCCGATAATGCACCTGTTGGCGCCCAGGCTGATGCTGCTGATAATACTGAAAGGTCAATTATTTCTGCAGAATTTATACCGGTGCCGCTGCTGTCGCATCCACCTACTACCAAAATTCTTACAGTCGGAAAACTATTTTGTAAAATCATTACAGACATGCCCTTGCAACGGTTAATAGTTGATGGAGCAGTATTTGTCCATGCGCCTGTATTGGTGCCTGAAAATGTAAAGTATCCTGAATCGTCATTCGATGCCGGAGCACCACCTGTAGCACTTCCCCATCCGGTCCTTGAGAAAAATATTGTATGATTGGGTAACAAGTGCATGCCGGGATACAGGTTAGGAAATGGTTTATTATCGCCAGCGGTAACAACCGTAAACGTATCACTTGCTTCACTATAAATCTCCATATCCCCATCGCCATGTCCGCAACATACCAATACTCTGTGATCGCCCAAAGTTAAAGCCGTAGGATACCAACGGTATTCACTCATTGCCCCAGCTGTTCTTATCCATTCTCTTGTTGCCGGGTTAAATTTAAATCCCCAAACTGCACCTGTGTGTACATTCCTGTCACCGCCGCCACCTACAACTAATAATTTACCATCACTTAAAAAAGTGTGGCCGCTGCAAAGCAATGAATAATCAGGATTGGTTACCGGATACTCAAACAAAGGGTTTACTTCATCGCCCGGATCCCAAATCGGAGTTGGCCAGTTTGCATTACTGAAATCTGCAGGAATAAATATTACCTTACCGGTATAAAGCAATGCTGCATGAACTACTTCTACATCCGTTGGTGTTGCACCCGGTGTTTTTGGTGTTTTAATAGTGTAAGGTAACGTACCCCAGCTTCCGAATATAGAATTACTGAAATGTGTAAAAAGAATATCAAGATGCTTCTTGTCAAATCGTTTTATATCTATCAGTTCTTTCAGGTTGCGGAATCCAAAAGGATATTCCCGGTCTCTAAACTCAATAATCTCTTTTGCTATTTCAAAATCCAATATTTTCTCCCGTTTCAGTTCCAGTTCTTCAGGATTGTCTTCATGGAGTGGGTTACCTTCATCGTGGGTAATTATTTTTTTAAACATTAAATCCTGAGGGCGGGTAGCTTGATTAATGAAGTTGAGAATCCGCCGGTGGATACTGGCTTTTAGTTTCAGTTCCTGGTGTTTGCCATTCCCCTTGTAATGGTCTTCCACCACTTTCTCTTTTGGAGCAATTGTTTTTTGTGTCATAGATAGAAATTTAATAGTGAGAAATATTGTTTAAAAAAGAAAGAGAGGACGGATTAAGAGTATGGCAAAAAAAGAAGAAACAACTCCATTTACATAACCACCGTAATGGAGCCTGCCATTGATAGGCCATGTACGCCACAGTGATAATTAAAAGTACCCATGCCGGTCATTACTACGTCCCAAAAATTACCGGCAGAAATAATTGGAGAATCAGCCGGAGAGCCTGGTGTATCCCATTCTACGGAGTGCGGCGCTGCACCATTATTCTGGAATCTAACGGTGTCGCCCATTTTAACCGGTAAATTACTGGGAACACTAAAAGTGAAATCTCTTGTGTCAACAAGGTGAGTAACTGTATCAGGCGGCGTAACATCTTCGGGTGGGCATTCCTCTCCCACTGGCAATCTTGATGCAAAATCTCCTCCCTCAACAATCAGCAATGAACCCATCATTCCTGTCATCATGTGATCCAATACATGGCAGTGCATGTGCCATTCGCCTTTTGAATCTTTGGGAGATGAACCACCGGCTCGCATGAAGCTTCCCGATGCG
>Ga0187893_10001130_pt1 | contig 66478 bp, 51 predicted proteins | sample MA1701074metaG_FD_139574 | JGI IMG/M metagenome (GOLD analysis project Ga0187893, IMG submission 139574) | White microbial mat communities from a basaltic lava cave in the Kipuka Kanohina Cave System on the Island of Hawaii, USA - MA170107-4 metaG ...
CACCACCATCCAGGGCATGAAGACCATCTCCGAGACCATGGAGAACACGGCCCGGGTGATCACGAGCCTGGGCAAGCGCAGCCAGGAGATCGGCAAGATCCTGGAGGTGATCGAGGAGATCGCGGACCAGACCAACCTGCTGGCCTTGAACGCCGCCATCGAGGCGGCGCGGGCCGGCGAGGCCGGCCGTGGCTTCGCGGTCGTCGCAGACGAGGTGCGCAAGCTCGCCGAACGCTCCGTCGAGGCGACCAAGGAGATCGGCGAGGTGATCCGCCAGGTGCAGCAGGAGACCATCGACGCCGTCGATGTCGCCAAGTCGGGAGCGGCCGAGACCAAGGAGGGCATCCAGCTCGCCGACCAGGCCGGCCTCGCGTTGCGGCGCATCATCGAGTCGGTCTCTCGCTCCAGCCAGCTGATGGCCGAGATCGCGCAGGCCACCGCCAAGCAGTCGCGAGCCTCGGCGGAGGTGTTGAAGACCGTCACCGACATGACCACGGCCACGGAGCAGGTTACGACCGCGGTCCGGGAGCAAGCCACGGGCTCGAAACAGATCCGCACGGCCGTGGAGCACATCAACAAGACCATCGGGCAAGTGGCCTACGGCACCAAGGAGCAGGCCCAGGGTGGTCGCCAGGTGCGCCTGGCCGTGGAGAACATGAACAAGATCGCGTCTCAGGTCGGCATCGCGACCAAGGACCAGGCCGACGGTAGCCGCACGATCATCCGCTCCGTCGAGAACATGAATCGGATGACCCAGCAGGTCTCCTACGCTACGGCCGAACAGAAGCGTGGCGGGGAGCTCGTGGTCAAGGCCATGGAGAACATCTCGACGATCGCCCGGGACAACCTCTCGACGGTCGAGGAGATGTCCAAGGCGACCTCGAACCTGGCCCAACAGGCCGAGAACCTGGCGAAGCTGATCGCGGTCTTCCGCGCGAAGTAGCGCTGGAACGGCCGAACCACTTGCGATGAGCCTCGACATCCGGGCGGAGACCGAGGCGCTGCGTTCCGGGGAGGAGGCCGTACGCCGCGCCACCGTGGAGCGCCTGGGCCGTTCCGGGCAGCCGGAGGCGATCCAGCCGCTGCTGACCGCGGTGGGCGACGACTCCTGGCCGGTGCGCCAGGCGGCCGCCGACCACCTGTGTGGCTTCGGACCAACCGCGCTGCTGCCGGCCCTGGAAGCCGCGTTGCGCAACGACGAGGACGCGGCGCTGCGCAACGCCGCCATGGAGATCTACGTCAAGCTTGGCGCGGCCGCGGTGGCCCCGCTGCTGGCGCTGCTCGGCGATGCCGACCTGGAGGTTCGCAACTTCGCCGCGGTCATGCTCGGCACGTTACGGGACGAGCGCGCGGTCCCCGCCCTGATCCGGGCGCTCCAGGACGCCGACGTCAACGTGCGTCATGCCGCCGCGGCCAGTCTCGGACAAATCGGCTCCCCGGACGCCGTCGCGCCCCTGATCCAGGCCCTGCGCACCGAGCCCTGGCTCCAGTACCCGGCGATCAGCGCCCTGGCGGAGATCGGCGACCCAAAGGCGGCGCCGGCCCTGATGGAGCTGTTGGACGACGAGCTGGTCCAGGGGCCGGTGCTCGAGGCACTGGGCCGGATCGGCGGGCGCGAGGCGCTGAAGCGCCTGATCCCGCGCCTCTACGACCCCGACCCGACACTACGCAATCTCGCGGTCCGGGCGGTGGTGGCGATCGAGCAGCGCGCCACCGCCGCGGGCCAGAGTCTCGACCCCGAGGTGCAGGAGGCCTTACGCCAGGGGGACCTGGTGCTGCACCTGCTCGAGACACTCGGCGACGACGATCCCACCAACCGCCGCACCGCCGTCGTCACGCTGGGCTGGCTCAAGGAGCCTCGCGCCGAGCCGGCCCTGATCGGCCTCCTGGCGGAGCCGAGCCTGCAGGAATACGTCACCCATGCCCTGGTCTCCATCGGCTGCAAGGACCGCGAGGCCTACCGTCGCGGACTCGCGCACGCGGACGACGCCGTGCGCCAGGGCGCCTTGCGTTGCCTGGCCTGGATCCAGCCGGGGGGAGCGATCGAGCTGGTGGCGCCCCTGATCCACGATCCGTCGGTGGAGGTGAGGGCCGAGGCGGTGGCCGCCATCGGGCGCCTCGGCCACGAGGACGCGCCGATGTTGCTGTTCGAGCTGCTGGGCGACGAGAGCGAGATCATCCAGGAGAGCGCCATGGAGGCGCTGGCGCGTTTCGCCCCCGATCGTGTGGTACCGCTCCTGCTCCAGGCGCTGGGCAGCGCCGAGGTGCAGGTGCGGATCCGCGCCACCGAGACCCTGGGTTTCCTGCGCCAGGCCGATACCGCGCCGGCCCTGATTGCGGTGTCGCGCGACCCCCGTGAACACGTGCGACGTGCGGCGATCAAGGCGCTGGGCGAGCTGGACGCGCCCGGGGTCAAGGACCTGCTGCGCGCCGCGCTCCTCGACGAGTCGAGCCTGGTGCGCCAGCAGGCCGTGCTCTCCCTCGGCAAGCTGCAGGAGCCCGATACCTCCGATGACCTGATCCCGCTGCTCGACGATCCCGACCCGAAAATGCGTTTCGTGAGCCTGCGGGCCCTGGGACAGATCCGCAGCCCGGAGGCGGTGCCGCGGATCCTGGGTTTCCTGGAGGACGCGCGCAAGGAGCTGCGTTTCGCCGCCGTGGAGGCCCTGGGCCAGGTACGGGCCCTGCACGCGGTGCGCCCCCTGATCGCGGTCTTGAGCGACTCCGATCGCAACCTGCGCCGCGCCGGCGCCGAGAGCCTGGGCGCGATCGGCGACCCGCAGGCGCTGTCGCCGCTGCTGCTCGCCCTCGAGGACGAACACTGGAGCGTGCGCTGCGCGGCGGCCGCGGCGCTGGGCCGGATCGGCAGCACCAAGGGCACCGCGGGTCTGCTGGCGCGGCTCGACGACGAAGACGAGACCGTCCGCCGGGCTGCGATCGGGGCCCTGGGCGAGATCGCGGACGCCCGGGCGGCGGGCCGCTTGATCCTCTCCCTGCATGACCCGGCGCTGCAGTCCGCGGCGAGGGAAGCGCTGCGCCGCATGGGCCAGGCGGCGTTGCCCGAGATCGAGCGCGCCTTCACGGGCATGTCCCCCGAGGTGCGCCGGCTGCTGGTGGACCTCGTGGGCCGCATCGAAGACGGGCGTGCCAGCCGTCTGCTGCTCGCGGCCCTGGGCGACTTCAGCCCCGACGTGCGCGCCGAGGCTGCGCTCGCCCTGGGTGATGGCGGCTACCTCGACGCGCTGCGGCCCCTGATGGGGCTCAAGTCCTCGGATCCTTCGGCCGAAGTGCGCAAGGCGGCGTCCTCGTCGCTGCGCAAACTCCAGCCGCGCTAGTGTTCCACCCGTCCGACCACGACGTCGAGCTCAGTGAGGAGGAATTCCGGCTGCTGCGCGACTTCATCCACGAGAGGTTCGGGTTGTTCTTCGACGACGCCCACCGCAGCACGCTGCGGGCGCGGCTCCTGGCGCGGGTCTCGAGCCTGGATCTGCTCTCCTTCGAGGACTACTACCACTACCTGCGCTTCGGGCCCCAGAAGAGCGAGGAGCTGGCGCGAATGGCCAGCCATCTCACCAACAACGAGACCTACTTCTTTCGCGAGTTGCCTCAGCTCCAGGTGTTCCGCGACCACCTGTTGCGCTCGATCAAGGAGCGCAAGGCCAGAACCGGCGAGCGCCGGCTGCGGATCCTGTCCGCAGGCTGCTCGACCGGCGAGGAGGTGATGAGCCTGGCCATGATCGTCCACGACAGCGGCCAGTTTTTCTGGAACTGGGAGGTGGAGCTCTTCGGCCTCGACGTGGACGAGGCGGCGCTCGAGAAGGCGCGGCGCGGCCTCTACTTCCACAACTCCTTCCGTGGCCTGCCGCCGGCCATCCGCGAGCGACACTTCTCGCAGGAGGGGGCAGGGGAGCGGGTCAAGGAGCCGCTGCGCCGGCTGGTCCAGTTCCGTCAGGGGAACCTGATGGAGGCCCCGAGCTTCGAGGGCCTACGCCCCCTGGACGCGATCTTCTGCCGCAACGTGCTCATCTACTTCTCCGACCAGGCGATCCGCAAGGTGATCGAGCACTTCTGGCGCGCCCTGGCGCCGGAGGGGTACCTGCTGCTCGGCCACGCCGAGTCCCTGTCGCGTATCACCGACATGTTCACCCCGATTCGCTTCCCGGGCGCGATGATCTACCAGAAGCCCGCCGGGGCGACACCATGAGGAAACGCAAGATCCGGGTCCTGCTGGTGGACGACTCGACCTTCGTGCGCCAGGCCCTGACCCGCATGTTGTCCGGCGAGCCCGACATCGAGGTGGTGGGCCAGGCGGCCGACGGCAGGGAGGGCATCGACAAGGCGCGGCTGCTGCGCCCCGACGTGTTGACCCTCGACCTGCAGATGCCCCGCATGGGCGGCCTGGAGGCCCTCGAGGAGCTGATGGCCAAGGACCCGCTGCCGGTGCTGCTGCTCTCCTCGCAGACCCGCGAAGGCGCCGACGTGACGCTGCGGGGCCTGGAGCTGGGCGCCCTGGATTTCGTCGACAAGTCCCGGGTCCAGGGCAACATGAACCTGCTGGGCCTGGCGGAGGAGCTGAAGGCCAAGATCCGCGCGATCGCCCGCGTCCACGTGCCGCGGCGCGAGCCCGCCGGGGAGCGCCGGCTGCTCGAGCGGCCGCGGAAGACCCGGGCGGATGCCGTGGTGCTGGCCGCCTCCACGGGCGGGCCGCCGGCCCTGCAGGCCATCCTGCCCCGTTTGCCCCGCGCCATGCCCTGTGCCCTCCTGGTGGTCCAACACATGCCCATCGGCTTCACGCGCTCCCTGGCCGAACGCCTCAACGCCCGCAGCGAAGTGCCCGTGCGCGAGGCCGAGGACGGGGACCTGCTCGAGCCCGGCCTGGTGTTGATCGCCCCCGCGGGCCGGCACCTCAAGCTGCGCCGGCGTGGCGCTTCGGTGAAGGCGATCCTGGATGAGGAGCCGAAGGCCGCGCTGCACCGACCCTCGGCCGATGTCCTGATGGCCTCCGTGGCCCGCGTCTACGGCTCGCGTTGCCTGGGCGTCGTGTTGACGGGCATGGGATCCGACGGGACCGAGGGCCTGCGCGCGATCCGCGAGGCCGGCGGGCGGACTCTGGCCGAGGCCGAAGAGACCTGCGTGATCTACGGCATGCCCAAGGCCGCGGTCGAGGCGGGCGTCGTGGACCAGTCGGTGCCCCTCGACGCCATGGCCGAGGCAATTCTGACCGCGGTGTAGAATCCCCGGATCTCGATGAGCCTCACCGGCAACCTCGAGGACCTGCCCCTCCTCGACATCCTCCAGATCGTCTCCTTCAGCAGGAAGACCGGCTACCTCACCATCCAGGCCTCCGAGGGCCAGGGCGCCATCGTCTTCCACGAGGGTCTGGTCGTCTCGGCCTTCACCTGGGAGAGCCTGCCCGTGGACCCGCGCGCCGCCAGCCTGCCGCCCGAGCGGCGCCATGCCGCCATCAAGGACCGCATCGTGATGGCGCTGGAACGCTTGACCCGGTTGCGCGAAGGGCAGTTCAACTTCGCCCTCGTGGACGAGGTGCCGACACGCATCGGAGCCCGGGAGATCAGCCTGGAGACCCTGCTCACGGGCATCAACCCACAGGAGATGCTCCTGGACCTGGCCCGTGGCCTCGACGAGGACCGGCGCGACTCCACGGCGGCCCTCGAGGCCTCCTTCGCCGACGTACCCGCGGAGGACGAGGCCCTCGACGAGCAAGGTGACAGCGTGATCGCGTCTTTCGTGCAGGAGGCCGCCGGAACCGGCGCGCCGGAGGGGCCTCTCGACGAGTTGCCCGAGGTGAACGAGAGCGTGACCGTCGCGCTGCTGCCCGTCGCCCCGGCGCCCGCAGAGCGGCCCGCCCCACCCGCGAGGGCCGAAGCGGTCGCGCCCGCGCCGGAGCCACCCCAGGCCCCGCCGCGGACGGTGCTGCTGGTGGACGACGAGGACGACGTGCGCGGCATCATCGGCGGACTCTTTCGTGTGGTGGGCTACGAGGTGATCGAGGCCGAGGACCCCGACTCCGCGGTGAAGGCAGCCCACACCCTGGGCAAGGCCGGCACGCCCTTCCTGCTCCTGGTGGATCTCGGCATGCCGGCCTCCGGCGGCTCGTCCTTCCAGGGCGGCTTCGAGGTCGTGAAGCGGCTCTGGAAGATGCACCTGCGGCCCCTGGTCCTGATGATGACCGAGAACCTGAACCCGAGTTTGCAGTCCCGCGCCCGGCAGATGGGCATCACCAGCTTCGTGTTCAAGCCCGGCCTGTCGAAACTGGACCGCAGGCAGTTCGAGGCCGACGTACGCGCCTTCGCCACGCGCCTCGTCCAGGACATCCTGCCGGCGATGGGCCGCGGCGACGGCCAAAAGAAGACGCGGCCCCGCCTGAAGGGCTCCGAGGAACCCGCCCCGCCGGCCCCGGCGTCCGCAGCCGACCTGTCGCGGGAGTTGGGACTGCTCCAGCAGCGCCTGGCCGAGCTGCGCCAGCAATCGGATCCGACCCAGATCGCCATGATGGTCATGCGCGTGGGCCGGGAGTTCTTTGAGCGGGGCGTGTTGCTCCTGGTGAAGAACGAGGAGCTGCGCGGGCTGGGCGGGTTCGGCCAGGCGCCCAAGGACCAGAAGCTGGGCCTGCTGGTCCGCGACGTCGTGATCCCGCTCAAGGACGAGTCGATCTTCCGCGACGTCGTCGTGGGCCAGAAGATCTTCGTGGGCCCGCTCCCCGACGGCCGCTGGTCGAAGGCGCTGATCGGCAGGATCGGCCGCTTCAAGGCCGGCGGGAGCGTGTTGGTGCCATTACTCACCAACCGCGAGACGATCGCGCTGCTGTACGGGGACAACCCGGAGACCGGGGTCACCCCCGGGCGGCTCGACACCCTGGAGCTGTTCATCAACCAGGCTGGGATCGCCCTGGAAAATGCCTTCCTGCAACGCAAGGTCCGCGGATTGCACTAGAATCCGGCCAGCAGGACCATGTCGAACCCCGACGACCCCCGCAAGAGCCAGGACTTCTTCTCCATCTTCACCAAGGCCAAGGAGTTCACCGAGGAACTGCTCAAGGAGAACGAGCGGCTGCGCTTCCGCATCGCGCAGCTCGAGAGTGGCCCTGTGCCCGCGGCCGGGGATCCGGGCTCCCTGCAGCAGCGGATCCAGGAGCTGGAGGCGAAGCTGCGCGACACGGAGACGCGCTTCAAGCGCGTCGAGGCCGAGAACAAGGAGTTCGCGGACCGCTACCTGGAGATCGAGGAGCAGAACAACAACCTGGCCAACCTCTACGTGGCCTCCTACCAGCTGCACTCGACCCTGGACTACAAGGAAGTGATCCGCATCGTGCAGGAGATCGTGATCAACCTGATCGGCGCCGAGGCCTTCCACGTCCTGATCCTGAACGACAAGACCGGGCAGCTCGAGATCGAGACCAGCGAGGGCCAGGAGGCGCCGGCCGAGCCCGTGCGCCTGGGCCAGGGCAAGATCGGCTCGGCCGCGGCCTCCGGGGAGAACTACTTCGCCGACCAGGTGGCCAGCGGGGTGGCGACGCCCTTCGAGGAGCCGCTGGGCGTGATCCCCCTCAAGATCAAGGAGACCGTGATCGGGGTGATCTCGATCAACAAGCTGCTGGTCCAGAAGACGGCATTCACGCCCATGGACTACGAGCTGTTCACGCTGCTCGCGGGCCACGCGGCTACCGCGATCTTCTCGTCCAAACTCTACTCGTTGTCCGCGCGGAAGCTCACGACCTTGCAGGGCTTCCTGGACATGATGAAGCAGAAGTAGCCTCGCCTGGGCCGCTCGCTATAATGCGGAGCGGAGGTCTTCCCTGGCGATTCACGCGGCGACACTCGGCGGGCTGAAGCGGAGCGGGGCGGAGCGGAGGGCGAGCGTGCGCGACGAGCTGCGCCGCAACCTGATCGCGAAGCTGCGGGCCGGAGAGCGGCTGTTTCCTGGGGTGCTGGGCTACGACGACACGGTGGTGCCGCAGGTGGTGAACGCGTTGCTGTCGCGCCACCACATGATCCTGCTGGGCTTGCGCGGCCAGGCCAAGAGCCGCCTGACCCGCAGCCTGACGACACTCCTGGATCCCCTGGCGCCCGTCGTGGCCGGCTGCGAGATCCACGACGATCCCTTCGCGCCCCTGTGCAGGCGCTGCCGCGACCTGCTGGCCGAGGCCGGCGACGACGCGCCGATCGCGTGGATCACCCCCGACCAGCGATACGTCGAGAAGCTCGCGACCCCCGACGTGACCATCGCCGACATCCTGGGCGACGTGGACCCGATCCGCGCGGCACGCGGCGGCCACGACCTGTCCAGCGAGTTGACCATGCACTACGGCCTGCTGCCGCGGGCCCACCGCGGCATCTTCGCGCTCAACGAGCTGCCCGACCTGGCCGGCCGCATCCAGGTCGGCCTGTTCAACATCCTCCAGGAGGGTGACGTCCAGATCAAGGGTTACCCGGTGCGGCTGCCGATCGACGTGGCCATGGTGTTCACGGCCAACCCCGAGGACTACACGGCCCGCGGCAAGATCATCACGCCCTTGAAGGACCGCATCGGCAGCGAGATCCGCACCCACTACCCGGAAAGCCTGGAGCAGGGGGTCGCGATCACCCGCCAGGAGGCCTGGACCGGCCGCGCCGGCGAGCTGCGCATCCCCGGCTACGTGCGCGAGGTGGTGGAGGGCATCGCCTTTGCGGCGCGCCGCGACAAGAAGATCGACAAGCGCAGCGGCGTCAGCCAGCGGCTGCCGATCAGCGCCCTCGAGAACGCCGTCTCCAACGCCGAGCGCCGAGCGCTGCTGAGGGGGGAGAGCGTCGTGGTGCCCCGCATCGCCGACATCTACGCGGCGCTGCCGGCCCTCACCGGAAAGTTCGAGCTGGAGTACGAGGGCGAGATGCTGGGCGGCGAGAGGGTGGCCCGGGACCTGATCCGGGCCGCGGTGGCGGAGGCGTACTCGATACACCTCGGCTCCGCGGACCTCAAGCCGGTGGTGGCCTTCTTCGAGGCGGGGGCCAGCCTGAAGCTCGACGACGATGCCGCCTCCGCCCAGGTGGTGGCGCAGCTCAAGCGCGTACCCCACCTGTTCGAGCACCTGGGCGCCCTGGGCGTGAAGGCCGGGGACGCCGAGGCCGTGGTGGCCTCGGCAGCGGAGTTCATCCTCGAAGGTCTACACGCCCGCAAGCAGATCGGCCGCAGCGACGACCGCGGGTTCATCGCGCCCGAGCGCCCTCCCGAGAGCGACCTCGACATCGAGCGCCTGGAGCGCCTGCGGCGGCTCAAGAAACAGGTCAACTAACGTGCCCGTCCGCTACCATCGCTACATCGCCGACCTGTGGGAGGACCTCAACCTCCAGGAGCTGGTGGACGAGTTGTCCGATCACTTCCTGCAGAGTGGCTTCGGAATGGAGCCGGACGAGCTGCTGGAGGACGAGCAGCAGGCCCTCCAGGACGCGATCCTGGACGCCATCCTCAAACGCGGGCTGCTCTCCGACCAGGACCTGCAGAAGCTCATGAGCGACGCCCCGGCCCTCGAGCAGTTCCTCCAGAAGACCGTGGAGCGCCTGCTGCGCGAGGGTTACCTGCGCCAGAGCGAGAACCAGCCCTTCCACGATCCCAGCCTGGGTCGGGGCGGGCAGGGGCCCGACGACCGGCCGGTCCGGTTCGAGCTGACCGAGAAGGGCACGGATTTTCTCGGCTACCGCGCGCTGCGCAACCTGCTGGGCTCCCTGGGGCGTTCCTCCTTCGGGCGCCACGACACCCGCGACCTCGCGACGGGCATCGAAGCCTCGGGGCCCTCCAAGTCCTGGGAGTTCGGCGACACGCTGAACCTCGACGTCGCGGGCACCTTGCTGTCGGCGTTGTCCCGCGAGGGCCTGAAGGTGCCGCTGGACGTGGGCTACGAGGACCTGCTCGTGCACCAGTGCGAGTACCAGTCCTCCTGCGCCACGGTGGTGATGCTCGACTGCTCCCACAGCATGATCCTGTACGGAGAGGATCGCTTCACGCCCGCCAAGAAGGTCGCCCTGGCGTTGTCGCACCTGATCCGCAGCCAATACCCCGGCGACTCGTTGCACCTGGTGTTGTTCCACGACTCCGCGGAGGAGGTCCCGCTGCGCCAGCTCGGCAACGTCCGGGTCGGGCCCTACTACACCAACACCCGCGAAGGCCTGCGCCTGGCCCAGCGGATCCTGCTACGCGAGCGTAAGGACATGCGCCAGATCGTGATGATCACGGACGGCAAGCCCTCGGCCCTCACCGAGGAGGGCGGCCGGATCTACCGCAATCCCTTCGGCCTCGACCCGCGGGTGGTGGCGCTGACGCTGAAGGAGGTCGCCAACTGCAGACGCCAGGGGATCCAGATCAACACCTTCATGCTGGCCCGGGACTGGGACCTGGTGGCCTTCGTCAAGAAGGTCACCGAGATCTGCCGCGGCAAGGCGTATTTCACGACGCCGTATTCCCTGGGCCAGTTCGTGCTGATGGACTACCTGAAGAACAAGGTCGAGAAGGTCCACTGACGATGGGCCTGTTGAGCAGGGAGCTGGTTCACCCGAGCCAGGCCGGTCGAGTGCGGCTGCGCCTGTATGAGCCCGAGACAGGGGGGTTCCTGGTCACCGAAGAACGCCTCGGGACCGCGACGGTGATCTCCACGTTGGGCCTGTTCGACCGCCGCGAGGAGGCCGAGGGCCGACTCGAGTCCCGTGCCGCGGAGTTGCAGCGCCAACGTTACGCGCCCGCGGGCGCCTGAGGCCGTAGCCTGCGGGGCTTCCTTGCTGCGCTGCTCGTCACCGCGGCCGCGGTGGCGTGGCACCGCGAGGCGCACGAGACCCGCCTCGACTCCTACGATTCATTCAACCTGCCCGGTTTCGACGCGCACGTCTACGTCGCCATGGCCGAGACGCCGGCCTTCTTCACGCTGCCGCCCTGGGGCTGGCGCGTGCTCACGCCCTGGCTCGTCCACGCCTTGCCCGTGGCCGCCCCTCGCGGTTTCGTGCTCGTCACCCACGCCGGGCTCGTGCTCGCCGGCGGCCTCTTGTTCCTGTTCCTGCGCCGGCTCGGTTGCGGCCCGATCGCGTCGTTCCTCGGCGTGGCCGGCTTCGCCTTCGCCCGTCCGGTCCAGGCCGCTGTCGCGTACCCCTTCCTGGTCGAGCCCCCGACCCTCGTCCTGTTGCTCGGCCTGCTGCTGGCCGTGGAATCGGGCCTCGGCGCCGGGCCCCTCGCGATCCTGGCGACGTTGTGTGTGGCCTCCAAGGAGGTCACGCTGCTGCTGCTGCCGACGATCTTCTTCGTGCGCCGCGACCGCGACGGGTCGGGCCGCGCGCTGGCGACGGCGGTCCTGGCCGCGCTGCCCGCCGGCCTGTCGAGCTTGGCGCTGCGCCGCTGGGGCGGTGCGGAGGCCGCCCCCCTCGCGGCCGGCCTGGACGCCTTCTGGCTGGCGTTGTGGCGGCTCGTGGAGATGGCGCCCGAGTGGCTGCCGATCGCGCTGCTCCACGGGATCACGCCGCTGGCCCTGCTCGCGGTCCTCTCCGGCTGGGGCCGGCAGCTCCTCCGCCGCTACGGCTGGGCCGTCCTGGTGACCGCGATCGGGCCGTTCGCGGCCTCGGTCTACACGGGTGATCCCAGCGCGCCCTTTTTCCTCGACGACATCCCGCGCCTTCTGATCTACGCCTTGCCGTTCCTGATCGCGTTGGCCCTGGCCGGCCTGGATGCCCTGATTGCCCACCAGGGCACGCCGGGCCGGCGCGTCGTCTACAGCGTGTGGACCGGCACGCTGAGCGGGGCCTCGGCGCTGGGGCTCGCCGCGCTGCCGCTGCTGGTGCAGGACCCCTACCGACGGGCGGACCTCTCGGGCCCGCGGGATGGGCGGTACCTGCTGACGTTTTGTCGCGAGAGCCTGTCCGAGGCGCGCCGCCTCGCCCAGGGCCGCCAGGTGGACTTCGAGCCGGAGCGCCGCAGTTTCACGCCGGGCAAAATCGTGCCCGAGCTCCAAGGACGCATGCGCTGGTTCCTGCGCGACGGCTGGGGGCCCGGCGCGGTCTACGGCGTCGGCCCCGTGGTGGCCGAGGAGGCGTCCTCCGGCCTGGTCCTTCCCGCTCTGGTTCCGGAGGACATGTTCGCGACGTTGTCCGTGCAGGCCCCGCTGGCGATGCGGGTACGGCTGCGCGTCAACGGCCTCGCCGTCGTCGAATTGCCTGTTGGCCCCGAACCCCAGCGGCATCGGGTGCTCGTCCCCGGAGGCCGGTTGTTTCGGGGCGACAACGACATGCGGTTCGACGCCCCCGCGCCCGGCCTGCGGCTGCTGGGCCTGCGCTTGCGGGCGGCGCGGTGACGGGCGCGCGGAGCCCGGCGCTTCTCGGAGTGCTCGGCCCGCTGGGCGTGGCCATCGCGGTGCTGTACCTCTACGCAGCCACGTTGTCCCCGCGGGCGTTCCAGACCCACGAGGGGCTCCACCCCTACGCCCGCACGCAGCAGCTGCTCGCCGAGTGGGCGCGCGGTCACGTCCCTCCGCAGGTGTTTCCGGACGCCGTGGGAGGCCTGGGGGCGGCTTTCCCGCGTTACTACCCGCCGCTGCCGTACGCCGTCGGGACCCTCCTGGCGGCGCTGACGGGGGACCTGGTGTGGGGAGTCAACCTCGCCTTCCTGCTGGCGGCGTTGACCTCGGCCGCGACAGGTTATGCCTTCGTACGCGGCGTCGTTGGTGATGACCGGCTGGCCATCTGCGGCGCGCTCGTCGCGGTCTCCGCGCCTTACCGGCTGGCTCAGGTGTTCGTGCGCGGCGCCCTGGCCGAGGCCTGGTCCCTCGCGCTGCATCCCCTGGTCCTGCTCGGCTGCTGGCGGGCCATCGAGCGTGGCCAGGCCCCGGTCTACCTTCCGCTGGCCCTCGCCGGCCTCCTGCTGTCCCACCAGATCACGCTGCCCTTCGCTTTGCCTCTGTTCATGGCGCTGGCGCTCGTAGCGGCCCGGGCCCAGGGGCCACGCGTCCTGGCTCGGCTCGCCGCCATGGCCGTGCTCGGCGTTGGCCTGGCCGGCTTCTTCCTGGTGCCCCAGCGCGCGGGCCTCGGCGACCTGAGGCTCGCGGATCCCGTGTTGATGGGCGCTACGCCCGCAGCCGTCGCACTCCAGCGCGTGCGCCCCGGACAGCTCCTGGAGAGCCCCAGTGCGGAGCGCTGGTTCGGATTGGCGCGTCCGGAGCCCGAGCCCGACCAGATGAGCTTCGCCTTCGGGTGGGTGCCGCTGCTCGCCTTTCCACTGGCAGTGGTGGCGTGGGCTCGTGGCCGGGCGTCGGCTGCGCGCCGTGTCGGCCTGGTCCTGGTCGGCTTCAGCCTTGGTGCACTGGCCTTCGCCGTCTGGCCCCGACCCTGGTTTCTGCTCCTCCCCGACTCGATGGCGTACGTGCAGTTCCCGTGGCGGCTTTTGGGTCTATCGGGCCTGAGCGCGGCCTTGGGGCTGCCCTTGTGCCTGGGAGCGCTGGGCCTGGGCGAACGCGGGCGCTGGGCCTCGGCGGCGCTGGGCCTCGCGGCCGTCGCCTGCGTACCGCCTTTCGAGCGCCAGGCTCTCAGCCGTCCCCAGTGGACGAGCGGCCACTTCAGCCCCGAAACCGTGGGCGCTTCGGGCGCGCTCGGCTTCACCGTTCAAGGGGAGTACCTGCCTCACGCCTACCTCCCGGGCATGCCCGCCCCCCAGGCTCCCGCGATCAGCGCAGGCCGAGTGGTGTCCTGGAGGCGGGAGGGGGCGGCCCTCTTCGTCGAGCTGGACGCGCCGGACGGCGGTGAGGTGACGCTGCCGGTGTTCGCGTTCGATTTCCAACACGCGCGGGACGGCGCGGGGACCACCCTCCGGGCTCGCGCCGCCGGGCCTTGGCTCAAGGTCGTCGTGCCTCCCGGAACCCGCCAGCTCCGCGTGGCTCCCCGCCCCGTTGCCGCGGCCAAATGGGGCCTGGCGCTCAGCGTCTCAAGCCTCGTCGCCCTGGTGGTGTCCGTGGGCAGAGGACGCAGGCGCGCCGTGGACGGGCCTCGGGACGTGGGCAGGCCGGGAGGAACGGCCCCGTGAGCCCCGCCGCCGAGTTGTTCGTCGTCTCCTTCGTCGCGCTCTTCTTCGAGTCGTTGCTGGTGCGTTGGCTCCCGACGAGCCTCTACTACCTCGGCTATTTCAAGAACTGCATCCTGATCGCGACCTTTCTCGGCTTCGGGATCGGCTGCGCCACCCGCCGGCCTTTCGAGCGCCTGCTTCCGTACTTCCCGCTCGCCACCGCCGCAGCGGCTCTCGTGGTGTGTCTCGCCGAGCGTCACATCGTCGTCCAGCCCTTCAGCAGCGGCGAGTTCCTGTGGCCCCAGGAGATACCCGGCGGCCCGACGGTGTCTCTGCATGCCTACCTGATCGTCGCCTTCCTGGGATCGGCCTTGATCATGATCCCCCTGGGGCGTGCCGTGGGCGTGGCCCTGCAGCGCCTGCCGCCGCTGCGCGCCTACTCTATCAACCTGCTGGCGAGCCTCACCGGAGCCCTCGGCTTCATCCTGAGCAGCTTCCTGGAGCTGGGGCCGATCCACTGGTTCGCGATCGCCCTGCTGCCGCTGGCCGTGTTGTTCAGGGACGAGCGCCGCGCCTTGGCCGCCTTGCTCCTGGGAACCAGCCTCAGCCTGGGCGTGCTGGCCGCCTTCAGCCAGGCCGCGGACGAGTGGTCGCCCTACTCCAAGATCACGCTGCTGGCGCCGATCCGCCCGATCGGCGCCCGGGTGCTTCTGACCAACAACAACGGGCACCAGGTGATGTTCGACCTCTCGGCCCGCAACCTGGCCGGGCGGCCGCAACACGCGCGCCCGCCCTGGGACCTGGTGGACGACCACGTCGTGATCTACAACGCGGTCTACCAGCTCGTGAAGCCGCGGCGCGTGCTCGTGGTGGGCGGCGGCACCGGGAACGAGACGGCAGCAGCGCTACGCCACGGCGCCGAGCGTGTGGACGTCGTGGAGATCGATCCGGTGATCCTGCGCCTGGGGCGGCAACGACACCCCGAGCGCCCCTACGCAGACCCGCGGGTCCGCGTTTTCGTCGGGGACGGGCGCCACTACATCCGCACCACTCAGGAGCGCTACGACCTCGTGATCCTGGGCTTTCTCGACTCCACGAGCCGGCTCTCCAGCTTCGCCAACATCCGGCTCGACAACTACGTCTACACCCGCGAGGCCTTCACGGGGGCGCGGGGGTTGCTGACGGCCCAGGGGCTGCTCCAGGTGACCTACTACGCGGCCCAGGCCTTCATGGCCGACAAGCTGTTCGGGTTGTTCGAAGCGGGCTTCGGCGCGCGCCCGCTGGCCTACGAGCTGGAGCACGGGCGCAGCCGTGACGTGCTTCTGTTCGCCGGCCCGGCGCTGGAGGGGGCCCCGGCCGAGCCCAGCCTGCCGGGCCTGCGTCGCCGCCTTCCGAGCCGGGACGCGGGCGACTCGCGGGTGCCCAGCGACGATTGGCCCTTCATGGCGCTCCAGAGCCCCCGTTTGTCGGGGGACTACCGGAGCGCGATCCTGACCATGTTCGCCAGCTCTGTGGGCCTGGTGGCGTTGTGCCTTCGCAGCAAGGCCCAGGCCGGGGGTTCCTGGGCGCTCACGGCCGTGTTTTTCCTGCAAGGAGCGGCCTTCATGCTGCTCGAGGCGGTGACCATCCTGCGCGCGGCGCTGCTGTTTGGCTCGACCTGGATTGTCGTGAGCTTGAGCCTGGTCGCGGTCCTGCTCTCGGGCCTGCTCAGCATCGAGCTCGTCAGGCGCTTCCGCTGGCTCAGCCCGGGCCACGGCCTGGCCCTGCTCGCCGCTGGGGTTTTGCTGAACTACTGGCTGGCCAGCCAGCCGGGATCCAGCGCCACCCAGGCCTGGGCCCTGGGCGCGGCGCTCTTGGCTCCGATCCTCGGCTCGAGCCTGCTTTTCAGCCGCCTGTTCGAGAGCAGCGCGCAGAGCGCCCGCGACCTCGGCTTCAATCTGCTGGGGGCCGTCGTCGGTGGCCTGCTCGAATACGCGAGCCTGGTGGTGGGCGTGGGCCGCGTCTACCTGCTGGTGTTGGGCCTGGTGCTGCTGATGACGATCCTGCTGCTACGGACCGGGCCGCAGGGCCGGCCCGCCGCGAACTGAGGGCGGCCGCTCCTCGCGATCAGGCCGGCTGGGCGACCGCGACCTGTTTGCGGAAATGGAGAGTCGCGGGGTCGCCCTCGGCGTCCACGACGACCTGGTCGCCCTCGGCGAACTTCCCGGCCAGCACGTCGACCGCCAGGGGGTTCTCCAGCATGCGCTGCAGCGTGCGCTTGAGCGGCCTCGCGCCGAACACCGGATCGTAGCCCCGCTCCGCGAGCGCCCGGCGCGCCGCGTCGGTGAGCGACACCGTGAGCTTGCGATCGGCGAGCCGCCGACGCAGGTCCTCGAGCTGGATATCCACGATCTGATGGATGTGCTCCGGGCCCAGAGCCTGGAAAGTCACGATCTCGTCGATGCGGTTCAGGAACTCGGGGCGGAAGGTGCGCCGCAGCGCGTCCATCAGCTTGTCCTTGTCGATCTCGCCACGTTTCGAGATCTCCTGGATGTAGTCCGAGGCGATGTTGCTCGTCATGATCAGGACCGTGTTGCGGAAGTCGACGGTGCGGCCCTTGCCGTCGGTGAGGCGGCCGTCGTCCAGGACCTGCAGCAGGATGTTGAAGACGTCGGGGTGGGCCTTCTCGATCTCGTCGAACAACACCACCGCGTAGGGGCGGCGCCGGATCTGCTCGGTGAGCTGGCCGCCCTCGTCGTAGCCGACGTAGCCGGGCGGCGCGCCGATCAGCCGGCTGACCGCGTGCCTCTCCATGTACTCGGTCATGTCGATGCGGACCAGCGCGCGCTCGTCGTCGAACAGGAACTCGGCCAGCGCCCGCGCCAGCTCGGTCTTGCCGACGCCCGTCGGGCCCATGAACAGGAAGGAGCCGATCGGACGCCTCGGGTCCCCCAGGCCCGCGCGGGAGCGGCGGACCGCGTTCGCGACCAGGAGCAGGGCCTCGTCCTGGCCGACCACCCGCTGGCGCAGCCGGTCCTCGATCCGCAGCAGGCGTTCCACCTCGCTCTCGAGCATGCGCGCGACCGGGATGCCGGTCCATTTCGAGACCACCTCGGCCACATCCTCCGCGTCCACCTCTTCCTTCAGCATGCGCTGGGTCTTCTGCAACCCGGCGAGACTCTCGTTTGCCTGCGCCAGCTCCTTCTCGAGGCCAGGCAGCGTGCCGTAGCGCAGCTCCGCCGCCTGGCCCAGATCGCCGCGAGTGGTAGCCTGCTCCGCCTGGAAGCGGGTCTTCTCGATCCTCTCCTTCAGGCTGCGGATGCGGCCGATGGCCTCCTTCTCCTGGCTCCAGTGGGCCTTCATGGCGGCGGATCGCTCGCGCAGGTCGGAGAGCTCCCGTTCGATCTTCTGCAGGCGCTCCCTGGAGGTCTTGTCCTTTTCCTTCTTCAGGGCCGTCTTCTCGATCTCGAGCTGGACGATCTTGCGCTCCACCTCGTCGATCTCGATCGGCATCGAGTCGATCTCGATACGCAGTCGCGAGGCGGCTTCGTCCATCAGGTCGATCGCCTTGTCGGGCAGGAAACGGTCGGCGATGTAGCGGTGGGAGAGGGTGGCCGCGGCCACCAGGGCCGAGTCCTGGATGCGAACGCCGTGGTGGATCTCGTAACGCTCCTTCAGCCCGCGCAGGATGGCGATGCTGCCGGCCAGGTCGGGCTCGCCGACGTACACGGGCTGGAAGCGGCGCTCCAGCGCCGGGTCCTTCTCGATGTGCTTCTGGTACTCGTTCAAGGTCGTGGCGCCCACGCAGCGGAGCTCGCCGCGGGCGAGGGCCGGCTTGAGCATGTTGGACGCGTCCATCGACCCCTCGGCCGAGCCTGCGCCCACCACGGTGTGGAGCTCGTCGATGAACAGGATGATCTCGCCATTCGAGCCCTGGACCTCCTTCAGGACGGCCTTCAGCCGGTCCTCGAACTCGCCCCGATATTTGGCCCCGGCGATCAGCGCGCCCAGGTCGAGGGCGATCACGCGTTTGTCCTTGAGCGACTCGGGCACGTCCCCCGAGACGATGCGCTGGGCCAGACCCTCGACGATCGCGGTCTTGCCGACGCCGGGCTCGCCGATCAGCACCGGGTTGTTCTTGGTGCGCCGCGACAGCACCTGGACCACCCGCCGCACCTCGTCATCACGCCCGATCACGGGATCGAGTTTGCCCTTGCGAGCCAGCTGGTTGAGGTCGCGGGCGTAACGCTCGAGGGCCTGGTAGCGGTCCTCGGCGCTCGGGTCGGTCACGCGTTGGTTGCCCCGGATCTCCCGCAGCACCTTGAGCAGGCCGTCCCGGGAGACGCCGGCCCGCCTGAGGGCCTCGCCGGCCGGCGTCTTCGAGTCGAGGAGTGCCAGCAGCAGGTGCTCGGTGGAGACGTAGGTGTCCTTGAGTGCTTCGGCCTCGCGCAACGACTGTTTCAGGAGCCCGTCCAGCCTCGGCGAAACGTGGGTTTGCGAGCCCTGGGCCTGAGGAAGCGATTTGACCGCGTGTTCCACCTCGGCGGCGATCGCGGAGACCACGACCCCCAGCTTCCCGAGGGCGGCGGGGACCACGCCTCCGTCCTGTGCGACGAGCGCGTCGAGCAGGTGCTCGGGGGTGACTTCGGGGTGGTCCAGCTTTTCGGCAGCCGTCTGGGCCTGTGTCAAAGCCTCCTGGGCCTTGACTGTGAACTGGTCGAGTCGCATGACAAACGTCCTCCGTCCAGCAATATAGGAAGTGAGCCTAGTATTGTCAAGTTAGTTGAGTCTGTACTGTTGGGAACGTTGGTCCGGAGTTGAGAGTATAGAATCCCGAGGTTTCGCAATCTTAGGAGGCGCAATGATCCACGAAAACATCCTCGGAACGATCGGGAACACGCCCGTCGTTCGCATCAACAAGCTGGCGCCCGAACACGCCACCATCTACGTGAAGTGCGAGGCCTTCAATCCGATGAGCTCCGTGAAGGACCGCCTTGCGATCGCGATGATCGAAGACGCCGAGCGCCGCGGCACGCTCAAGCCGGGGCAAACCGTGATCGAGCCCACCTCGGGCAACACCGGCATCGCCCTCGCGATGGTGTGCGCCGTCAAGGGCTACCCCTTCGTGGCCGTGATGGCCGACAGCTTCAGCGTCGAGCGGCGCAAGCTGATGAAGGCGCTCGGCGCCAAGGTGGTGTTGACGCCGGCGGCCGAGCGCGGCAGCGGCATGGTCAAGAAGGCCGAGGAGCTGGCGAAGCGGAAAGGCTGGTTTTTCCCCCAGCAGTTCGAGAACCCGTCGAACCCGGAGTACCACCGCAACACCACCGGCCCCGAGATCCTGAGGGACTTCGCGGGCAAGCGCCTCGACTACTTCGTGAGCGGGATCGGCACCGGCGGCACGATCACGGGTGCCGGCGAGATGATCAAGAAGGCGCGGCCCGACGTGAGGATCGTCTACACCGAGCCCGACGTCGCGCCGATCGTGACCAAGGGCGAGTTCAAGTCCCACAAGATCCAGGGCTGGAACCCCGACTTCGTCCCCGGGGTCTTCAACCGCAACGTCTTCGACGAGGCCGTGTTGGTGAGCGAGCTCGAGGCACGCGACGCGGCCCGCGCCCTCGCACAGCAGGAGGGCATCTTCTGCGGCATCTCCTCGGGCGGCACCTATGCCGCCGCCGCCAAGGTGGCCCAAAAGGCCCCCGCGGGCTCCGTGATCCTGGCCATGTTGCCGGACACGGGGGAGCGTTACCTCTCCACGTTCCTCTTCGAGGGAATCAGCGACGAATCCGACCTGGTCTGACCTCGCGCTCAAGGCGTCCGCGGGCGGGTTTTGAACGCCGGAGCCTGCGGCAGGTCCGAAGCCGCAAGGCGGAGCGTGTGGCCGCGTAGCGCGGATGGTCGACGAGCCGCCGCCGCAAGCGCCGGGCGCTGGCGCCGCCCCCCGCGACATAAACACGGTTCCAGTAGCCTGTCACCGCGATCTCGACGACGGGACCCCGGCGCCGCAGCGCTTGTGACAGCGTCGGCCCCTCGTGGATCGTGTTGCAGGCCAGCAGGCCGCCCGGAGCGAGGCGCCGCCAGACCAGCTCCAACCCGGGCTCCGGCAGCCAGGGCGGCTTGCGGATGCTGCGGTTCGGCCCCACGAACACGTCCTCGATGATGAGGTCGAAACGTCTGCGTTCCTGGCGCAGGAACTGGAGCGCGTCCGCGACGACCACGTCGACGCGCAACCGGTCCACGCCGAAGTAGCGCCGGGCCGCGTCCGCAACCTCGTGGTCCCGCTCGACGCCGATGATCTCGGCGCGGGGCGCCAGCTCCCGCAGCCAGTGGGCCGCCGCGCCGCCGCCCAGGCCCAGGATCAGCAGGCGCCGCCGTCGCGTCTCCGGCAGCAGCAGCAGTGGCGCTGCCAGCGCCGCCCACACCTGCCGCGCGTCGCTCGTGCCCAGGGCCGACGCCAGGGTGCCGTCCACGCGCAGCTCCAGCCCGTGGCGGCCGCGTCGCACGTGGACGCGGTTCACGCCAGCTTCCGCAGCACGAAACACTTCAAGTAGCGGGTCTCGGGCACGCCCAGCAGCACGGGATGATCGCGCGCCTGGCTGCGCCTCTCCACGACGCTCACCTCCGCCCCGGCGTCGGCCGCGGCTGCGGAGAGGATCCGCTCGAAGTCGGCCTCGTGGACGTGGTACGAGCACGAGCACGTGATCAGGCAGCCGCCCGGGTTCAGGATCTTCAGGGCACGCAGGTTGATCTCCTTGTAGCCCCGCTGCGCTTTTTCCACGGCGTCCTTGCTCTTGGCGAAGGCCGGCGGGTCGAGGATCACGGTGTCGTAGCGCTCCCCGGCGTCATCGAAGGCCCGCAGCAGGTCGAACACATTGGCGTCGCGGGTCTCGATGCCGCCGAGGCCGTTTCGGGCCGCAGCGTCTCTCAGCTGGTCCAGCGCGTCGGCGGAGAGGTCCACGGCCAGCACCGTGTCGGCAACGGCGGCGGCCTGCAGCGCGAAGCCGCCTGTGTAACTGAAGCCGTCCAGCACCCGGCCCCGGGTGTAGCCGCGCGCCATGAGGTGGTTCTCGCGCTGGTCGAGGAACAGGCCGGTCTTCTGCCCGTGCCACAGATCCACCTCGAGTGCGAGGTCGCCCGCGCGCACCGGGACGCGCCGAGGCACCTCGCCGTAGAGTAGCCCGACCCTGGGCTCCAGACCCTCGAAGGAACGCACCTTCGGGTCGTTTCGCTCGAGAATGCCCCGCGGGCGCAAGCGCTCCGAGAGGATCGCCACCACCTCCTGCTTCAGGGCCTCCATGCCCTGGGACAGGGTCTGGATCGCGAGCCAATCGGCGTAGCGGTCCACGACCAGCGACGGCAGCAGGTCGCCCTCCCCGTGGACCAGCCGGCAGGCCGGCGTTCCGGGGAAGGTCCGCTCGCGCCAGGCCAAGGCGTCCTGCAGGCGTCGCCCCAGCCAATCCTCCGCGAGCGCCTCGCCGCGCTCGATCATGCGCAGGCGGATCTCGGAGCGCGACGAGTGAAGCGCGAAGCCGAGGGGGCGCCCGCGCTCGTTCTCCACACGCACCACGGCCCCAGGCAGGGCGTCCTTCGCCTTCGCCACGTCGGAGCGGAACACCCACGGGTGTCCGCGCAGGATGCGGCCCTCTCCCTTGCGCGTGACCAGGACGCTGCCGGTGATGTTCATGCCGCGGACAGGGATGCTACCAGCGGAAGCTGGTCGAGGCGGCTTGTGAGGACAACTCGAGGAACAACGCCCGTGCCCGCTCGATCTCGAGATACGGGATCTGGACTGGGTGGGAGAGTTCACCCCCGCCGGCCGTGTCCACGTGGAGGCTGGCCATCCGGGCCCGACGATCGAAGGGGGAGGCGCGGAGAGCGACGGCCTGGATCTTCGCGAAACGGGCGAGCGTGGTCTCGCGCCACAGCCAGCCGCCTCGGACCGCCACCGCCCCGCCGGTCAGCACATGTCCGAGGTGGCCCACGTGGAGCCGCGCGCGCAGACCCGACCACGCCAGAAGCAACACCAACACGGGCAGCACCCACGCGCCCAGCATCCGGCTCAGGGCGAGGCAGACGAGCACGGCAACCACGACGCCCGCCTTGAGCTCGCGACGAAAGGCGCCGGCGGCAGGCGGCTGCCAAGCGACGCCCTCCAGGTCGACCTCCGGCAGGAGCGCCCGCAGCAACTCGGGCACCCGACGGCGACGCACGAGTGGCGCCAGCCATTCGCGGTGGGTCTCGCCCTGGCCCTCCCCCGAGCCGCCCGCGGTCTGCACCCGGAGCGCCGCTCGGTCGAAGAGACGGTGCAGCGGCCCCTCGTGGATTGTCACGGTCTGTATGCGCCGCAGCGGGATCGTGGCGGAGACCCGCGTCAACAGGCCAAAACGGGTGCGCAACTCGTCGCCCGCGGCCGACAGGCTGAAGCCGTGCAGGCGGACCAGGGCCCAGCTCACCGAGAGCAGCCGCATCACGAGCAGGAAGGCGGCGAAGGCGGCCAGGCTGAGGGCGATCTTGCCGAAAGGCGGGTCGCCACGTCCGAACAACGCCCCGAACAACTCGCGGACGACACCACGCGCCGACACTCGCCCGCCGAAGAGCTGGTCGCTCAGCCGGTCGAGCAGGCCCAGCTCCCACAACAGGCCAAAGGCAGCGCCCAGCACCACGACCCCGCGGTTCTCGATCAGCCCCAGGAGCACCAGCTCGCGGCCCGGTAGGCGCAGCAGCACCCGTTCCGCGGCCTCGGGACTTGCGCTCCCGGGCTCCGCGAGCGCGGGGCGAGCCGCCCCGGCGAAGACGCGCCGTCGCATCTCCTCTTGGGCCTCGACGGGAAGCACGCGCAGGATCGCCTCGGGCTCGGAGCCCCCGCCCGTCTCCAGACGCACCTCGGCCACGCCCAGCATCCGGTGGAGCAGACTCTGCACGGCGTCGACGTTCTGGATCCGCGCGTAGGGCACGTGCCGCTCGTTCCGGAACAGGATCCCGGAACGGATCACGAGTTCGGTCGGGTCGTAGCGGTAGCGGAAGCTGAGGTAGTGGGCGATCGCCCCCGCGGCCACGGGGATGAAGGCCAGCATGGCCCAGGCCTCCCAGCCCCACTCGCTGTTGCGTGCCCCGAGGACCAACACCAGGCCGGGCAGCAGCAGGTTCTGGGCCTGCTGCCAGAGCGCGAACAGGATCGATGCCGGGTGCAGCCGCCGCTCAGACGGCATCGCCGCTGCGGCCCTCCAGCAGGTGATCGCGGACGCGCAGGGCCGTGGTTTGGTCCACGCCTCCCAGATCCACCTCGGCATGTTGGGTCCCCGCCGTGTAGACGAGCAGTGTGGAGAGGCCGTAGCGGCGCTGCAACGGTCCCTGAGCGACGTCGGTGTGTTGCACCCGCGAGCGGGGGATGCTGACGACGCTGCGCCACAACACCCCGCCGTGGATCTCGATCCCGTCGGGGGTCACGCGATAGGCAGCGTGGCGGTGCTCCGCCTCCGGCCACACGTGGGCGAGCCACGCGACCAGCAGCGAGAGGACCGAGGCTCCGGCCCACAGCAGCACCGAGATCCAGGGCGCCGGCCGTACCCCGAAACCGACCACGACGGCTGCAGCAAAGGCCGCAGCGCTGACGCAGGCCCAGGTGATGCGCCAGGCCACCCGTGCCAGGGCCACAGAGCGGTGATCCCGCGGTCGCAGTACGCCGTCGTCGATCCGGGCCGGGCCGGGAGCGGGATCGCTGCCCTCGTCCTCCGCCATGCCCGCCTATCTTGACACGCGCCCCGCTATACTCGCCGGGTGGCGCGCCCGCTGCTGATCGCCTCCGACCACGCCGGCTTCGAGCTGAAGCAGACGCTCAAGCAGCGGCTGACGACGCTCGGCGTCGCCTTCGAGGACCTGGGCACACACTCCATCGACTCGGTCGACTATCCCGACTACGCGCGCAGGGTCGCCGAGGCGATCTCGAAGGGCGAGGCGGAACGTGGCCTCTTGGTGTGTGGCAGCGGCCAGGGCATGGCCATGGCCGCGAACCGGTTCCGCGGCGTGCGCGCCGCGTTGCCCTTCGACGAGCAGACGGCGCGCTTGAGCCGCGAGCACAACGACGCCAACGTGCTGGCCCTCGGCGGCCGCGTGTTGCCAGCGGAAACGGCCCTGCGCATCCTCGACGCCTGGCTCGAGACGCCCTTCGCCGGCGGCCGCCACGCGGCCCGCGTGAAGAAGATCGACGCGGAGTAGAATCCGCGCCATGCAGAACCTGGGGCGCACCGATCCCGAGATCGCCGACGCGATCGCAAACGAGACCCGCCGTGAGGGCGATCACCTCGAGATGATCGCTTCCGAGAACTTCGTCTCCGAGGCGGTGCTCGAGGCCCTCGGATCGGTCCTGACCAACAAGTACGCCGAGGGCTACCCGGGCCGCCGCTACTACGGCGGCTGCCAGTTCGTGGACGTCGCCGAGGGCCTGGCCATCGATCGCGCGAAGCAACTCTTCGGCGCCGATCACGCCAACGTTCAGCCCCATTCGGGGGCCCAGGCCAACATGGCGGTCTTCATGGCCGCCCTCAAGCCGGGGGACACCATCCTCGGCATGAACCTGTCACACGGCGGCCACCTGACCCACGGCCATCCCCTCAACTTCTCCGGCCGCTACTTCAACGTCGTGGCCTACGGCGTCCGCAAGGACGACGAGTGCATCGACTACGACGAGATGAGGCGGCTGGCCGAGGAACATCGGCCGAAGCTGATCGTGGTGGGCGCCTCCGCCTATCCGCGGCTGCTCGACTTCGCCGCGGTGCGTCGGGCGGCCGACACGGTGGGCGCCGTGGTGATGGCGGACATCGCCCACATCGCAGGCCTGGTGGCCGTGGGTCTGCATCCGAGCCCGGTGGCCCACGCCGAGTTCGTGACCACCACCACCCACAAGACGCTGCGTGGTCCGCGCGGCGGACTCATCCTGTGCCAGGCGAACTGGAAGAAGGACGTGGACAAGCTGCTGTTCCCGGGTGTCCAGGGCGGGCCCCTGATGCACGTGGTGGCGGCCAAGGCAGTCGCTCTCAAGGAGGCCCTGCAGCCGGAGTTCAAGGTCTATCAGACCCAGGTGCTGAAAAACGCCAAGGCGCTGGCCGCGACGCTCCAGGGCGAGGGCTGGCGGCTGGTGTCCGGCGGGACCGACAACCACCTGCTGCTGCTGGACGTGTTCGCCCGCGGCATCACCGGGAAAGTCGCGGAAGCGGCCCTCGACCGGGCGGGCATCACGGTGAACAAGAACACCATCCCCTTCGACACCAACTCGCCGATGGTCGCCTCAGGCGTGCGCATCGGCACGCCGGCGCTCACCAGCCGCGGCATGCAGGAGAAGGAGATGCAGGCGATCGGGCGCCTCATCTCCAGGGTTCTTGCCCGTGTGAACGACGAGTCCGAGCTGGCCGGCGTGAAGCGCGAAGTGACCGAGCTCTGCGCCGGGTTCCCGCTGTACGCCGCACGACTCGAGGCCTACGAGCGCGCTCTCGTCCGCGGTTGACCGCGCTCAGGCCGTATCGGAGAGGTCAGGGCTTGAGTTCGTCGTACATGCTGTCGGACACGATCTTGCGGACCTTGTCGAGGCCCTTCAGCCAGGCCGAGATCTCGGGATCCGCCGCCATCTTCTTGTCCTCGGCGGCGTAGGTCGCCATGTCCGCGTACTCCACGGACACCACCACGGCGCCTGCCTCCGCACCAGCGAAACGTGCACGCCAGGCGCGGATCTGCCCCGTGAGGCCGGCCTGCTTCATCATCGCCTGTCCACGCTGCAGCTCCTTTACGTAGGCTGCGGCGTCCGTGGTCTCGACCACCACCACGCGCAGCACCGTCGCCTCGGCGGCCGCGGCGAAACACACGAGAGCGGCCGCCGCACCCAGCAGAATCTTGGACCGCATGGATCCTCTCCTTGCTTTTCGACCGGGGTCGAAATGATAGGGGCGGAGTCTGCTTTGAGCCGCCCTCGGTGTCAACGGTTCGACGCGCGGGAGTTAGGTTGTACGATTCCATCCAAGACATGCGCAGCTGCCGCTCGTCCGGCTTCCCGACCGCCGAGGACGGCAGGATCCGCCCGCGGGACGCAGCGGGCCGCCACACGCCCGGCGGCCACGCGGGCCAGGGCGGGAGACCCGTCCGGGTGGGGCGAAAGGAGGCCAGCTGAGCCGCGAGTTCTTCACGCCAGGCGGACCGCTCTGCCGCGTGCTCGAAAACTACGAGGAGCGGCCGTCCCAGGCTCATCTCTCCGAAGCGGTCGGCGCCACCTTGCGCGGCGGCGGCGTGCTCCTGGCAGAGGCGGGCACCGGCACCGGCAAGACCCTCGCTTACCTGCTGCCCGCCCTGGAGCTGGGCCGCCGCGTCGTGGTCTCCACTGGAACCAAGAACCTCCAGGACCAGCTCGTCGACAAGGACCTGCCCCTGCTCGCCGAGGCCCTGGGCCGCGACCTGCGCGTCGCGGCGATGAAGGGCCGCGGGAATTACCTCTGCCTGATGCGCTTCCGGTCGTTCAGGGACGCCGGCAGCTTCCGGCGCCTCGACGAGCGGCACCTGTTCGGCGCCGTGGAGGCGTGGGCGCCGAAGACAGGCTCGGGGGACCGCGGCGAGATCGAGGACCTGCCCGACGCGGTGGACTTCTGGCGCGAGATCTCCGCGGCCAGCGAGAATTGCATCGGCCAGTCCTGCGCCGACTTCGAGGCCTGCTGGGTCACGAAGATGCGCCAGCGGGCACTCGAAGCCGACCTCGTGATCGTGAACCACCACCTGCTGTGCGCCGACCTGGCCGTGAAGGACGTCGGGTTCGGCGAGGTGATCCCGGAATACGACACGCTGATCCTGGACGAGGCCCACCTCCTGGAGGACGTCGCCACCCATTACTTCGGGGTCAGCGTGTCGTCCTATCGCCTCGAGGAGCTGGCGCGGGACGTGGAACGCGAGCTGAAAGCGGCGCGGATGGACGCGCGTGACGTGCTGCGGGAGGTGGAGGCGGTTCGCACTCGGGCCGACCGGCTGTTCCGGACACTGGCGCGCGGCGCGGGCCGGCGACTGCTGCCGGGCTGGATGACCGAGGCCGTGGGCGAGGAAGCGACAGCCCTGCTGCTGCGGCTCGAGGGCCTGCGCGGCGCGATCCTGGCGGTCCCCGAGCGCCCCGAGTCCCTGACGGCGCTGGCTGGCCGCGCCCAGGAGTTGCGCCAGCATTTGCAGTTCGTGTTCGCGGCCGACGACGACGCCCACGTGTTTTTCGTCGAGTTGCGGGGGCGCGGCGTGTCGTTGAAGGCCACGCCCATCGACGTCTCCGCGCGGCTGCGCGAGACCTTGTTCGGGCGCGTGCGAGCCGCCGTGTTGACCTCGGCGACGCTCACGGTCGACGGGCGTTTCGACTACGTGAAGGCTCGCCTGGGCCTGCGCGACGCCGACGAGCTGCTGCTGCCTTCGCCCTTTCGCTACGCGGAGCAGGCGGTGCTGTACGTGCCGCGCGGCATGCCCGACCCGCGTTCGGCGGGTTTCGTGGAGCGGGCGGCCGTGGAGGTGGAGGCGCTGCTCCAGAAGAGCCGGGGTCGCGCCTTCGTGCTCTTCACCAGCCACGCGAACATGAACGCGGTTGCGCAGCGCCTGGCCGGCGCCCTCGAGTTCCCGATCCTGATCCAGGGCGAGGCGCCCAAGGCCGTGTTGCTCGAGCAGTTCAAGAGCACGCCCCACGCGGTGCTGTTCGCGACCACGTCCTTCTGGCAGGGTGTCGACGTGGTCGGTGAGCAGCTCTCCTGCGTGATCATCGACAAGCTGCCCTTCGCCTCGCCGTCGGATCCGGTGGTCTCGGCCCGCATCGACCACTTGAGGATCCTCGGCGAGAACCCCTTCTCCGACTACCAGGTGCCGGTCGCCGTGTTGATGCTCAAGCAGGGGCTGGGACGCCTGATCCGCTCGGGCAGCGACCGCGGGATCCTGGCGGTGCTGGACAGCCGGCTGCTGGAGCGCCCCTACGGGCGTCGCTTCCTCGAGAGCCTGCCGCCGGCCCGTCTCGTGCACGACCTCGACGAAGTCGCCGCGTTCTCTTGATGGAGGCTCTGATGTTCCGCACCCTGGTCATGATCCTGGCGCTTCCGGCATTCGCCGCCGGGGAGGAGCTTCGCGTCGGCATGGACACGCGAACGCCGCCGTGGTCGTTCGTGCCAGGTGGGGACTACTCGACGGACGACCTGACCCGGGACCCGACGCTCGCCGAGGCTCAGCTCAAGAGCGTGCAGGGCATCGACGTGGACGTGGCGCGCAAGCTGGCGGGACGACTCGGCAAAAACCTCAGGATCGTGCCCGTAGCTTGGTTCAACCAGGAACAGGCCCTCGTCGAGGGGCGCTACGACGCGATCGTGGGCGCTTGGACCCCGAACCCCAAGACGCCGGCCGCGATCACCGCCAGCGCGCCCTACTACACGTGGGGCCTGCAGATCGCCGTGCGGGCGGACAACACGAGGGTGATCGGCTACGGCGACCTCGCGGGCGCCCGGGTCGGCCACTACCGGGATGCCGCCGCCGAGCGCACGGTCCGCTCGCTGGGGGCGGACGCCCTCGTCTCCTTCGATTCGCAGGAGGTGATGTTCGACGAGCTCTTGGTGGGGAAACTCGGCGCGGTGCTGTTCGACTCGCCGTACGTGCTCTGGCGCGTCGCCCGGGACAAGGGGCTGCGGGCGGTCGGCGCGCCCCTGAACCGCCTCGGCTACCACGTCGGCGTGCTCAAGACGAACCGGGCGCTCGTCGACAGCGTCGGAGCCGCGGTCAAGGCCATGGTCGCGGCCGGCGACGTCGCGACGATCCAGCGGCACTGGGAGGGGCCGGCCCGGCCCTGAGCCTCGAGCGCCGCGGAGCGCTCGCGAGCCGCACGGCAGGGCGTGGCAGTCCCCCCATCGGCCGGAATGCTGTGAGATCATGACGGGCCCATGCAGCGAGCAGGCCCGCAGGCCTTCCTGGCGGCGCTGCTGGTGTTGGGGCACGCCGCACCTGCCAGCGCCGGCGAACGGCTCCCTGTCGCCCCCGACCGCGTCACCGATGTATCGGGTCAGTGGCGGTTTCGGACGGGCGATGCGCCCGAGTACACGCGGCCGGACTTCGATGACTCGGCCTGGGATACACGGCCGGTTCCCTACGGGTGGGCCACGGGCCCCGCCCCGGGCTCCGAGTACGCTTGGTATCGGCGCACGCTGCAGCTGGTTCCGGGTGCCGCGCCCGGCGAGGCCGACCTCGGGGTCACGATCGGCAAGGTCAACAGCGCCTACGAGCTGTACGCGGGTGGAGTGGCGCTGGGGGGCGTGGGCCGCCTGCCCCCGGATCCGCGCCCCAACTACGACCAGCACCGGACCTACACCGTGCCGCCGGCCGCCTTTGCCCGGGACGGACGCCTCGTGTTGGCGCTGCGGGTGTGGCGCGACGAGGCGTCGGCAGCGAGGACCGGCGCGCCCGTGGAACGGCCGTTTCGTTTCGGTCCGGTGGTGGAGCTGGTGCGGCTCGAGCTCCACGACGACCTGCCCGGGCTGGTGCTCTCCTGCCTGTTCCTGATCGGAGGACTGCTCCACCTGTCCCTGTTCGCGGGTCGGCGCAAGTCCCTCGAATACGTCCAGTTCGGCGCGTTGTCCATCGCCACGGGCCTGTACGTGTTCCTGCGCACGCAATGGAAGTTCGGCCTCAGCGACGACTTCCTGCTGCTGAAGAAGATCGAGCACGCCGTTCTCTACGTGGCGCCCCCGCTGTTCGTGGAGCTGTTCCATCGCCTGCTGGACCGGCCCGTGGGCCGTTTCCTGCGCTCGCTTCAAGGTGCCCTCCTGGTCACGGGGGTCGTGGTGACCCTGACGCCCGGACTCTGGTGGAACCTGCGCGCTCTCGTTGCCCTCGAGGCGGCCGTGCTCCTGGCCAGCGGGGTGATCCTGGTGCGGCTGCTGCAGGCGGCCCGTTCGGGCCATCCCGAGGCCCGCACCCTGGCCCTCGGCGTGTTGCTGCTGCTGCTGAGCCAGGTCAGCGACGTGGCCACGGACCGAGGGCTCGTCGTCTTGCCGCGGGTGACCGCACTGGGCTTCGCTGCCTTCTTCTTTTCCATGGCGTTGTCCCTGGCCAACCGTTTCAGCCGGGTGCACCGCGACATGGAGCGCTTGCAGCGTGAGCTGGAGAGCCGGGTGCAGGAGCGCACCCACGAGCTGGTCGAGGCCAACCGGGCCAAGAGCCAGTTCCTCGCCAACATGAGCCACGAGATCCGCACGCCGATGAACGGCGTGCTGGGCATGGCGCGGCTGCTGCTGGAGGGGGACCTGGGACCCCGCGAGCGGGAGCGGGCCGAGCTCATCGTGCAGTCCGGTCGGAACCTGCTCGACGTCGTCAACGACGTGCTCGACTTCGCGAGGATCGAGGCCGGGCGGCTGGAGCTCGAGAACGTCGACTTCCACGTGCGTTCGCAGCTGGAGGGCGCCATCGGGCCCTTCGTCGCCCCGGCGCAGGAGAAAGGCCTCGAGCTCACGACCGTGATCGCGCCGGACGTGCCCGAGGCCCTGCGCGGCGACCCCGGGCGGCTGAGCCAGGCGCTCTCGAACCTGGTCGCCAACGCCGTGAAGTTCACCGAGCGGGGCGAGGTGAGCATCCAGGTATCGGCCCAGCCGCTGGGCGGCCGGACCCGGCTGCGGATCGAGGTCGCGGATACGGGCATCGGGATCGCGCCCGAGGCCGCCGGGGGTTTGTTCGAGCCCTTCGTTCAAGCCGACGACTCCACCACCCGGCGTTTCGGGGGCAGCGGCCTGGGCCTCGTCATCACACGGCGGCTGGTGCAGCTCATGGGCGGCGACGTCAGCTTCGAGAGCGAACTCGGGAAGGGCTCGTGTTTCCGTTTCGCGGTCGAGCTGCAGGACTCCCCGGGCGCCGCTCCCGAACAGCTGGGTCGCATCGAGGCGGTGGCCGCGGGTGCCCGAGTGCTGGTGGCCGACGACAGCCGGGTCAACCAGAAAGTGGTTGCGGGTGTGCTCGAGCGCATGGGTTTCGTGGTGGATCTGGTCAAGAGCGGCGCTGAAGCCGTGGAGGCGTGGGCAAGCAGGGACTATGCCGCGATCCTGATGGACTGCCAGATGCCGGTCGTGGACGGCTACCAGGCGACGGCGCGCATCCGCGCGCGGGAGGGTTCGCGGCGCCACACGCCCATCATCGCGATGACGGCCAGCGCGCTCGCAGGAGACCGCGAGAAGTGCCTGGTCGCGGGAATGGACGACTACCTGCCGAAACCCTTCAGCCCCGAAGAGCTGGCGCGCGCCCTGCGTCGCTGGACCGGGGCCGCCTTCGTCCCCACGACCGAGGCGGTCGTCGCCACCCCCGCGCCGGAGCCGGGAGGGCCCATCGACCGCGGCGTGGTCGAGGACCTGCGGGGACTGGGCCCCGCCTTCCTGCTCGACTCGCTGCGGCTGTTCCTGTCCGGCACTCCCGCCAAGATCGAGGCCCTGGCGCAGGCCGCGACGCGTGGCGACCACCGGGACGTGCGCGCCCGCGCCCATGGCCTGCGTGGGAGCTCCGCGGTCGTGGGGGCGCGGCGCATGATGGAGCTGTGCGCCGAGCTCGAGCGCCGGGCCGAGAGGCCCGACGACGACGGCCTGGTCGCCCTCGTGGAGGCGGTGCGCGCCGAATATGCCGCCGTCAGCGTCGCCCTGGAGGCCGAGATGGCGGCCCCTGGATGCTGACGGCGCAGGCGGCGAATTGGATCCGGATGTGGCACACTGGCATTTGCTCGGGGGCCTCTCGTCCCCGCGATCGGAGGGCATCGATGAAGCGGTTCTTCTTCGCGGCGAGCCTCGGGCTCGCGTTTCTGGCCGGCCCCGCGGCCCTGGCTCAGACCGGCACCGCCCGCGGCAAGGTCATGGACGAAAAGGGCCAGCCCATCGTCGACGCCAAGGTCGAGATCGACTATCAGGGCGGGGTCACGCGCCACATCGAGACCAAGACCAACAAACGGGGCGAGTACATCCAGGTCGGTTTGCAGCCCGGCGTCTACCGCTTCACGGCCTCCAAGGAGGGCTTCCAGTCGGGTTACGTCGAACAGAAGGTGAGCCTGGGCGACGCCACGGTCCTGCCGGAAATGCGCCTGCACACCCTGGAGGCCGCACGCAAGGCGGCGGCTGCCAGCGGGGATTCGGCGGCCGTCCAGGCCGCCTTCAAGACGGCCGTGGAGCTGCTGCAGCAGGGCAAACTCGAGGAAGCCGGGGCGGCGTTCAAGGAGCTGCAGGCCACCAACCCCTCGGTGCCCGAGATCCCGTACAACCTCGGCATCGTCGCCAGCAAGCGCAAGGACTGGCCCGCGGCCGAGGCGGCCTACAAGCGCGCCATCGAGCTGCGGCCCGATTACGCCGACGCCTACAGCTCCCTGGCGGGCGTGTACCAGGCCATGGGTCAGGTCGAGAAGGCGAACGAGGTCATGCAGGCGGCCGGCGAGGCGCTGGGGAGCGATCCCGGCGTGCTCTTCAGCCAGGCCGTGTTGATGCTGAATCAGGGTAAATACGCCGAGGCCGAGGAGGCCTTCAAGAAGGTCGAGACGGCGGATCCCAAGAACGTCGAGGTGCAGTATCACCTCGGGACGATCGCCCTCAACCAGGGCAAAACCGACGAGTGCATCGCGCGCCTCGAGAAGTACGTCGCCGCAAACCCGACCAACGCCCAGAACCTCCAGACGGCCCAGGGGCTGTTGGCCGCCCTCAAGAAGAAGTGATCGCCGACCGGGTGGCCGCCGTCCGGGAGCGCATCGCCCGGGCGTCGGCGCGCGCCGGCCGCCGCGCCGACGAGGTGACCCTGGTCGCGGTCAGCAAGACGTTTCCTGCCGAAGCCGTCAGCGAGGCCTTCGCGGCCGGCGTGGTGGACTTCGGCGAGAACAAGGTCCAGGAGGCGGAGACCAAGTTCGAGGCCCTGCGGAGCCTGCGTGGCCAGGGGGCGCGATTCCACCTGGTGGGACACCTGCAGGGGAACAAGGCGAGGAAGGCGCTGGGCCTGTTCGACCTCATCCACTCCGTGGATTCCATCGAGCTGGGGCGCCGACTCGAACGGCTCGGGGCGGAGCGGAGCTCGCCCGTCGAGGTGCTGGTCCAGCTCGAGCTGGGCGGCGAGGCGACCAAGCACGGGCTGGACGAGGCGCACCTGTTCCCCGTCCTCGAAGCCTTGCGGGGACTCAAGGAGGTACGGGTGCGGGGCCTGATGACATTGCCGCCGTTCTTCGACCAGCCCGATCGGGCACGGCCCTGCTTCCGGCGGTTGCGCGAGCTGTGTCAGCGGGCCCGCCGCGAGGAGCTCCTCTACGCCTCCGAGCTCTCGATGGGGATGAGCCACGACCTCGAGGTGGCGATCGAGGAGGGAGCGACGATCGTCCGTGTGGGAACCGCGATTTTCGGGGAGCGGGCCAAGACCGCGTAGACGCGTGCCCAGGCCCGAAGCCCGGTCGCCGGCCCCACTGTAGACTCATGCCGTCGTGCACGCTCCAGGGGTAACCCAGGCCCTCGCACGCCTCAAGTCCGGCGACGGCGCCGCGTTGCCGGAGCTCGTCCACCTGCTCTACGTTGACCTGCGACGGATCGCGAGCCGCCAGCTCCGCAACGAGCGCCGCGGCCACACCCTGGGCCCCACCGCGCTCGTGCACGAGGCGTACCTGAAGTTGAGCCACGATATCCGGATCGACGCGGCCAGCCGCACGCAGTTCCTGGCCGCCGCCAGCGTGGCGATGCGGCGCGTGCTCGTGGACTACGCGCGGACCCGCAAGCGCCAGAAACGCGGGGGCGGCGAGCCCGCCCTGCCCTTCGACGATTCCGTGGTGGTCGCGGAGCTGATCAGCGAACGCGAAGCGGACGAGATCCTGGCCCTGGAAGGCGCGCTCACGCGGCTGGGCGGGGCCGACCCGCGGGCCGCCCAGGTGGTTGAGCTGCGCTTCTTCGGCGGCTTCTCCATGGACGAGATCGCCGCCGCCCTCGACGTGTCCGAGAAGACGGTGCAGCGGGTCTGGCTCGCCGCGCGCGCCTGGCTCCGCAAGGAGGTCGGCCACGAGCTGGCCTGAGGGCGTCCGGCGCCACGTTCATTCGTCGCGATTCCAGATGGGCTGAGATGCCACAAGACGCAGGTCCCCGGCCTGACCTCGAGGCCGGCCGCTGGCGGAGTCTGCAGGAGCACTTCGCCCAGGCGCTGGAGCTGCAGGCCGCGGAGCGTGCCGCCCTGCTCGACCGCCTCGGCGCCGACCAGCCCCGATTGGCCGCCGAGTTGACGGAGATGCTGCGCGCCCACGAGGCCAGCCCCCTCGCGATCGAGGAGGGCGTGCTGGCGCCCGAGCCCGCCGCGGGCCTGCTCGGCCGGCGGATCGGCCCGTACCGGATCCTGGAGCTGATCGGCCGCGGAGGCATGGGCGAGGTCTACCTGGCCGAGCGCGACGACCAGTACCGCCAGCGCGTGGCGCTGAAGGTGGTCCGGGCGGGATTCGTCGGGCGCGACCTGCGCGCGCGTTTCCGGGTCGAGCGGCAGATCCTGGCCCGGCTCGCCCACGGCTCGATCGCGCGGCTGCTGGACGGCGGCGTCACCGAGGATGGCCGGCCCTACCTCGTGATGGAGCACGTCGAGGGCGTGCCTCTGACCGATTGGTGCGAGGAGCGTGGCCTGGCGGTGGAGGCGCGCCTCGAGCGCTTTGTCACCGCCTGCCAGGCCGTGGAGTTCGCCCACCGGAAGCTGGTCGTGCACCGCGACCTCAAGCCCTCGAACATCCTGGTGACCCCGGCGGGTGAGGTGAAGCTGCTCGACTTCGGAATCGCAAAGCTCCTCGAGCCCGAGCTGGCGGGGGAACCCGTCGCGCAGACGGGCACCGGCCTGGGATTGATGACGCCCGAGCACGCCGCCCCGGAGCAGGTCCGGGGCGAGGCCGTGACCACCGCCACCGACGTCTACGCGCTCGGCGTCCTGCTCTACCAGCTGCTGTGCGGGCGCAAGCCCCACGCGCTCGGGAATCGACCGCTCGCCGACCTGTTGCGCGACGTCTGCGAGCGCGACCCGCCCGCTCCCAGCACCCGTGTCACGGCGCGCCTGGGGCGCAGGCTCGCTGGAGACCTCGACGCCATCGTGCTCAAGGCGTTGCGCAAGGAGCCGGACCAGCGTTACCCCTCGGCGGAGCAGCTTGCCGAGGACGTGCGGCGCCATCGCGCCGGGCTTCCGGTCCTGGCGCGGCACGGCACGCTGCTCTACCGGGCCGGGCGTTTCCTACGCCGCCACGCCGCCGCTGTGGTCGCCGTCGGGCTCTTCGTGCTGCTGCTCGTCGCGTTCAGCGCGGTCAGCCTGGTCCAATCGCGCGCGCTGGCGAGGGAACGCGACCGCGCGCGTTCGGAGCGGGACGCCGCGGAACAGGTGGTCCAGGTGCTCGTGGGGCTCTTCGAGGCGTCGGACCCCACGAAGGTGCCCGGCGGCGACGCCCTCACGGTCGGCGAGCTCCTCGCCCGGAACGAGGCCCGCATCCTGCGGCAGCTCGACCAGCAGCCCCTGGTCCGGGCGCGGGTGCAGCGGACGCTGGGGGAGATGTATCTCGCCCGCAGCGATCTCGCGCCGGCGCAGCGACATTTGAAGGCGGCGCTCGAGCAGCTCCAGGGAGCTGGGGCGGGACCTGGTCCCGAGGTGGCGGCCGTCTACCACCAGCTCGCGTTGCTGGCGCGGCGACGCGGCGACGCCGAGGCGGTCCCGATGCTGCGCCGATCCCTGTCCGCGCAACGCGATCTCTTCGGCGAGGAGAGCCCGGCCGTGGCCGCGGCCGTGCAGGACCTTGCGGACGCCCTGGCGCCGGTCGAGGCCGCTGAAAAGCAGGCGCTCTTGGACCGCGCGCTCGGTCTGCGCAGGCGCGTGCTCCCGGCTGGAGACCCTGCAATCGCCTCCAGCCTGCACGCGCTGGGCCTCCACCACCTGGAAGAGGGGCGTTACGGAGCGGCCGAGCCGTTGCTCCGCCAGGCGCGGGCCATGCTCGAAACCCACGCCGAGCGCGGCCCCGAGCATCCCGAGACCCTCGCGGTGCTCGGCCACCTCGCCCTCGTCCAGGTGCGCACCGCCCGGTTCCCGGCAGCGGAAGAGCTGCAGCGCGAGACCCTCGAGCGCCAAACCCGCGTCTTCGGCCCCGCGAGCGCCGCGGTGGCGAACAGCCTCAACAGCCTGGCGACCATCCAGGCGCACCGGGGCGACCTGGAGGGCGCCGCCGCCAGCTACGAGGCCGCGCGGACGCTGCACGCGCGGCTGCTCGGGTCCGAACACTGGGAGACCGCGAACGCCGCCCGCAACCTGGCGCGTGTGCGCGAGCTGCAAGGGCGGTACGTCGAGGCGCTGCCGTCGATGCGCGAGGCCTATAAGGTGGCGCTCCGGTACGGAGACGGAGGGCGCATGGCGAGTGTCGTCCGGGGCCAGCTCGGGGCCCTGCTCGTCCGCACCGGGTACCGCGAGGAGGGCCTGCGCCTGCTGCGCGAGTCCTACGCGGGCCTGAACGCCATGTTCCCCGGTGGCCACGCCCACGTGGCCGACACCGCTCTGATTCTCACCCGCGCGCTCCTTGCAGGGCGGCGGCCTGCGCCCGACGACGTCGCCGAGGCCGAGCGCCTCGTCCGCCGCGCCCTGGAACTTCGCGGCTCCCAGCTCGCCGCTGGCCACCCCAAGCTGGCCGAGGCAGGTTGCTGGCTCGGCATCGTGCTCGCCGTCATGGGCCGCAGTCCCGAGGCGAAGCAGCTGCTCGAGGAGAACGTGCCTGCTTTCGCCGCCTGGGGTGCCGCGGATCCGGCCGACCTGGCCGAGGCCCGGCGCCGGCTGGCGAAGGCCGAAGCCGCCCTGGCGCGTTCGGCGCGTTGAAGGCCGGCGGGTGTCCTCCCCGGGCTGCTGACGTCGCCATCCTCCCCGAGGGTCGTTGCGAAACACGCATCAGGGAACCGGAACAGCCCGCGCGGTTCGCGTGTGGAGCGGTAACCGGATGGCCAGTCAGGGAGGGTGGGCGATGGAGTCGAGGGTCGGTGTTGTGCTCCTCGTCGCGGTGGGAGCGGTTGTCCCGGGTGCCGCGGGCGCCGACACCAAGGCGGTCGAGGCCGGCCTGACGCAATGGATCGGGACGGCGAAAGACGGCTGGACGCCTGTGGCCTTCGTCGCCCTCCGACGGGGGATGTCGCCGGCGGAGGTCGGCGCACACTTCGCCGGCGCCGAGAGGGTGATCGGAAACACCGCCTCGAAGGTCAGGGTCTCGGGTGTCCCCTACCTTCAGGAGGCGCAGTTCCAATTCCTGAAGACCCGACCGGACGGGCAAAATGGGCTCGGGCAGGTGATCCTGACACTGGAGCGCGGGTTCTTCGACCCAAGGGACCGCTACGAAACGCTGGTCCGCGTGCTGGAGTCCAAGTTCGGACCCATGCCCCCGGGACCCAACGCACTCACCAAAGGCTTCTGGAGGACCCGGACGCAGGGCGAGTCGCGGATGGCGCAGCTCATCCACTGGGGCCCTGGCCAGGACCTGCAGTTGAGCTTCGACCTCCCGGCCGGCGCCGCTCCACCGGGGCCCGTTTCGACCGCGTCGCCGGTGGCCTCCACGAGCGTTTTCGGTTCATGGAGCTGCCGAGCCGTCGAGGCCACACAGGACAAGGTCATGCTCGAGGCGACGGCGGCGAACCGCAGCGCGTGCGCGGTCGGACTCAAGGACAAGCTCCGGGCTGCACGCTGCACCTCCGGCGTGAGGGAGGTGGCGTACCGGCTGCAGAACTGGGCGGTCGGCCGCTGGTCGAACGGGGTGCGGCTCAGCCTGACCTGCCCATGAGACGTGCCGTGTCCGACTCGCATGCGGGGGTCCGTCGCCGCTCCGGGCGGTCGTGGCGCGTGGGCTGACGTGCCCGTGACGGAGGCTCGTGAGGCTCCCGGCGTGCTCGCGCCGGGCTTCGCCATCACGTGCCGGGCTTGTGGCGGGCCCAGCGACCCCGACGCGGACCAGTGCCCGTATTGTGGCCTCGAGGAGCGACATGACGCGCCCACGCGCGCGCGGCTCGTGGCGCACCGGGCGCGCATGCGGCGGGCGCTCCAGCAGCTGCGTGCCATCGTGACGGCACGCGTGCGGGAAGGCATGGGGGCGAGTCCGGTCCTCCTCGCCGTCCTGTTGCTGTTCCTGCCGATCCCCGCCATCTTGATCGGCTTCGGCCTTCCGCTCGGGATCGTGTTCCTCGTCGTGCCGCTTCTGGAGCTGCCGCGATCGCTGGGCACCCCCCTCGCGGCCGTCGGTTTCCTGCTGGCGATCGTGGGCGGGCTCATGGGCCTGGTTGCGGGCCTCGCCGTCCCGTATTTCATGCTGAAGCGGCACGCGGAGAGGGTGCGCCGGCGCGCCCGCGAAATCGTCCTCGAGATGGAGGCCACGACCGCGGTGGTGTGTCCCGCCTGCGGCGGCCACGCCGCCGTGGTCGCGCTGGGGCCGGACGAGCCTTGCCCCTGCCCCTGGTGCGGAGCCCAGCTCCTGCCCGCGGCCAGCGCCGAGGAGGCCGTCCGGGCTGCCGTCCAGAGCCTGCTGGCGCAGCACGAGACCGTGGCCCAGGACGTGCTCGGCCGCCTCGATCAGCCACAGCGGAGACCTCGCCAGCGGTCGCCGGTATCACTGCCCGGCTACGTGCTCGCGGCCGGTGGCACCGTGGTCCAGGGAACCACCGACGGTATACCGGTACGCGCGTTCAACGAGGTGTTCGAGGGCGTCTTCGTGTTCCGCCTGGAGGTCGCGACGGAGACTGGCCTCGAGAGCGAGCTGTTTCTGGTTCGGCCCGAGGTCGAGTCCGCAATGCGCAACCTGACGCGCGAATGGGGTTACGCGCTGCCGGAGCGTGCGGTCGTCAGTGGCAGACCGGGTTGGCTCGCCTATGTCGGCGACGGGGGGGCGCTCCCGCCGGCTCCGGCCCTGGCCGAGTGCCTCGACCGCTTGGGCCCGTCCGACGCGCTCCTCGTCGACCCGGCCGGGCTCTCGGTGTGGCGTCGCGGCTACGGCCTCTCCCGCGCCTGGGGCTTCGTCGAGGAGCACCACGCAACGGTGGCGACACTGGCGCGTGGCCTGTCCCGATTCTTCGCCATGCGATGAGCAGCCTGGGCGACCTGTCCGATCCCGCGCGGTTTCGTCGCCATCCACCGGTAAGGAGGGTTCCCATGAAGATCGCCGCCCTGGTGCTGGGTCTGGTCGGCAGCCTGCTGGTGATGGGCCTCGGAGCCAAGTGGGTCAGCGACTACAAGGAGAACGAGCAGGCCGTCAAGGAGAGCGCTGCGCTGCTGCAGCAGATGGAAGGCCTGAATGCGGGCTCGGAAGGAAAGAAGCTCCTGGAGACCCTGGAGCGGCGCGTCAACGCGGGCCGCGCCATGGTCGGGCTGGGCCTGCTGGCGCTGGTCGCGTCCCCGTTCGTCTTCAAGCTCCCGAGGCTGGCGGGCGGTGCCATGGCCCTGGCGGCTCTGGTGCCCGCGGCGCTCGCGCCCCCGACGCTGCTGTTCGGGTTCCTGCTGCTGTTGGGCGCATTGTTCGCGTTCATCGCGAAGCCGAAGTTGCGGACGGCGTGATCGCGAGCGGCCCTGTCGCTTCCGTTTCCGGGCCGTCGTCGCCGGCCGCGGCTGGAGCTCGCTGCGCTCAGTCGGCGCGCAGGGCGCGCGCAGGGTCGACGGCGAGCGCGCGCCGCGCGGGGAGATAGGCCGCTAGCAGGGCCGCCGCCGCGAGCAGCGCCGCAACCGCGGAGAACACGGCCGGCTCGAAGGCCACCGCGCCCCGCAGCGTCGCGCCCAGCACCCGGGCCGTGGCCGCGGCCACGACGCCGCCCAGTACCAGTCCGATCCCGACCAGGCGGGCGGCCTGCCCCAGCGTGAGGCCGAGGACGTCTCGCCGCGAGGCCCCGAGGGCGACCCGCACACCGATCTCGAGGGTCCTCAGGCTCACCCGATACGACATCACGCCGTAGACTCCGCTCACGGCCAGCACCAGCCCCAGCAGGCCCAGGCCCGACATCACCGCGGCGATGTACTGCATCCCGATCGTGGAGTGGGCGATCGCGCGCCGCATGCTCATCACGCGAGACGCGGGCTGGTCGGGATCCAGGGACATGATCACCTGCCGTGCCGAACCCGCGAGCGCCTCCGGATCGCCTTCGGTGCGCAGCGCGAACGCGAGCCGAAAGCGGGGCTCCTGCGCCAGCGGACGGTAGAAGGTCGGCGCGTTGCGCCGGATGGCCCATTGATGGATCACGTCTCCACAGACCCCGACCACCTTGAGCCAGGGCGCGTCGCCCGAGGCCAGTCGGAAGCGCCGGCCGAGCGGGTCCTGGCCCGGCCAGAATTGGTCGGCCAAGGAGCGGCTCACGACCGCCACGGCCTCGGCCTCGTGATCGTCTCGGCGGTCGATACCGCGGCCCGAGAGCAGGGGAAGCCGCAGGGTGCCGAAGTAGTCCTCCGAGACGACACGCGCCTCCACCGTCCGCTCACGTCCCGGTTCGGCTCGCGGCTCCCCCTCGACCTCCACGGCGCGGCTGCTGAACCCGCCGCGGCCGGGCAGGGCGCTCGCCAGCGTCACCCCGGTCACCCCTCCCAACGCGCGGAGCCGCAGCAGGGCGTCGCGAGCAAAGGCCCGGCGCGCGTCCGCTTCGGCGTACTTCGTTTCGGACAAGGTGACGTCCAGGGTCAGCAGGCCGTCGGGGTCGAACCCCTGTGGCCCATGCAGGATCCTGTGCGCGCTGCGCGCCGAGAGCCCGGCTGTGGAGACGAGGGCCAGGGCGGCCGCCATCTGCGCGACCACCAGCAGGTTGCGCGCTCGTTGTCGGCCGCCGGCAGCCGTGGCGCCGCGACCGCCGTCCCGCAGCGTCTCGTTGAGGTCGAGGCGCATCGCACGCAGGGCAGGGGCCAGGCTGAAGGCGACCGTCGCCAGCGCCGCGACGACGGCGCTGAACAGCAGGGTTCGGAGATCCACACCGATCAGGTGCCAGCCGGGCAGGAAACGCGCGATCTCGGCCGGCATCTGCTCCCGCAACGAGCGGGACGCCAGTGCGGCCAGGGGCAGGCAAAGCGCCAGCGCGAGAAGCGCCGCCACCAGGCCCTCGCTGAAGAGCAACCGCACCACCCGGATCCGGCCCGCCCCCAGGGCAAGTCGCAGCGCCATCTCGCGTTGACGCTCGGCCGTGCGAGACAACACCAGGTTCGCGACGTTCACGCAGGCCACGAACAACACCAGGATGGCTCCGAGCTGCCAGAGGGCGAGGATGCTGGGGAGCAGTGGATCGCCGAAACCGCGGCTGAAGGGCAGCACCGCGATGCCCCGGCCGGTGTTGGTCTGCGCGTGGTCCTTCTCGAGGCGGCGCATCACCAGCGACAACGCCGCCGCGGCGTGGTCCCGCCTCCCTCCGGGTGCCAGGCGGCCGAGCACCGAGAGATGATGCTGGTCCCGCCGCGCCGCGCCGGCTGCGGGCAGGTTGAGCGGCACCCAGAGCTCGGCCCCCTCCGGGAACCGGAAGCCGGGCGGGGCGATGCCGACCACTTCGTAGGGTGCGCCGTCCACGGTGAGGGTGGTCCCCACGAGGTCGGGCGCGCCGCCGAGACTGCGTTGCCACAACTCGTAGCCGACGACGACCCGGCGCTCGAGGCCCGGCTTCGACTCTTCGTCGAGGAACGCGCGGCCCAGCACCGGCTGGACGCCGAGGGCACGGAAGAAACCCGGGCTCACGCGGTAACCCTGCACCTGCTCCGCCAGCTCGCGGCCCCTCAGGTTGGCGTTCCACCACTCGAGCGCCACGAGCTCCGAGAAGAGCTCCCCGGCCTGTGTCTGGAGGTCGAGGAAGTTGCCCGGCGCAACGTTCGAGCGGTCGAGCTGTTCGACGCTCGGGCCCGTCTCGTGGAGGCGGACCAGCCGCGCCAGGTTGGGGAAATCGAAGGCCTCCAGGACCAGTGCGTCCAGGACGTTGAAGATCACGGCGTTTGCCGTGAGCCCCGCGGCCAGGGTCGACACGAGAAGCAGGCTCGAGCCCTTGCGCTTCGAAAGGCCTCGAAGGGCAGCGCGCAGGTCGAGCAGCCAGGGGTTCATCGATGTTCTCCGAGGCGATAACGGTGCGGGCCCCTGCCGGGTTCCGGAATCTCGCTTTGCCTTCAGCCTTGACCCACGTTCGGGCTGCTGGGAGGATGCGGACGTGGTCGAGGTGTTCGTGTGACGATGCGATCACGGCGCTTGGGAGGAGCGTTGTCCGTGTCGGCGTTGCTGGGCGGAGGCGCCCTCTCCGGCTGCGTGCCACCCGCGCGGGAGCTGCCCCTCGTCCTGGTACAGGGCGTGGCTCCGCTCGGACTCGATCCGCACCTCAACGGGGATTTCTCCACCTTCGGCGCGCTCTCGAACGTCTACGACGGACTGACGTTCCTGGACGGCGACCTCAAGGTCCAGCCGGCCCTCGCGGAGAGCTGGGAAAGCCCCGACGAGTTGACCTGGCGTTTCCACCTGCGGCCCGGCGTCGTGTTCCACGACCGGCGGCCCGTCACGGCGGAGGACGTGGTCTGGAGCCTGAAGCGCGCCCGGGAGCACCCGAAAAGCGACGTGGCCGGCTACCTCCACGCCGTCGGGCGCGTCCGCGCGCTCGATCCGCGGACTGTCGAGATCGAGACGTCGCGTCACTATCCGACGCTCCTGAACCGACTCGCCTTCGTGCTCGTGGTCCCGGCCCGCTCCAGCGGCAGCATCGAGAGCGCCGTCGGCACGGGCCCGTACCGGATCGCAGCCTTCCAGCCGGGCGCCCTCTTGGAGCTGGAGGCCTTCGACGGTTACTGGGGCGCGCGGCCCGTCGAGCCCAGGGCCGTGCTCGAATTCGTCACGAGCACGACCCAGCGTCGGGAACGACTGGCCCGAGGCGGCGTGGCGCTGGCATCGCAACTCGCGCCGAAGGAGGTCGCGGCGCTCAGCGAGGCGGCGGGGTGCCGCTTGTTGACCGGGGCCAGCATGGCGGTCACGTACATTCAGCTCCAGACGCAGAAGCCCCCGTTCTCCGACCCCCGGGTGCGGGAGGCGCTGGACGTGGCTTTGGACCGTGACAGGGTCGTGGCCGCCGACGTCGCGGGACACGGTCGTCCGGCCGGGCAGATCGTGAGCCGCAGCGTCTTCGGGTTCAACCCCGAGATCCAGCCGGCCAGCAGGGATCTCGCTCGGGCCGCCGCCCTGTTGCGCGCCGCCGGGCACGCGAGCGGCCTGGACGTCGAATTGACCTTTCACGACGGAAAGGACCCCGCCGAGCTCTTGCGTCAGCTCTCGGAGGCCGGCTTCCGCATCGAGCCCAAGGCGATGCCTTGGGACGACCTGTACGCGCGGCTGCGCGCGCGGACGGTGGAGCTCTATCTGGGCACGGCCATAGCCGACTCGGGCGATGCGGGAGACATCCTGGACACCAAGATCCACACGCCGGACCCGCCGGCCGGATACGGCGGCAGCAACTACGTGGGCTACTCGGACCCGACCCTGGACGCCCTGATCGAGGAAAGCAACAGCGCCGAGAACCCAGAGAAGCGAGGGCGCCTGCTCCAGTCCGCGGTGAAGCGGGTCTCCGAAGAGCGGCCGCTGGTTCCGCTGTACGTGCCGGACGACCTGTATTGCCTCGGCGAGGGCATCGAGTGGAAGCCGCGCCGGGACGGCAGGGTGCTGGTGCGCGAGATCAGTCGCGCGCGTTAGTCCTGGCGGCGACCTGTCGTTGCCCGCAGGAGGCTCAGTGCACCCAGCGCGGCGGCTCGTCCTCCCGGTCCGCGGCGCGCAGGTGCGACGGCCGCTTGCGGGGCGACCAGCGCACGGTCCGCGACTTGAGCTGGAGCCACAACAGACGCGGCGAGTAGCCGCGCAGGTAGGCGTACATCAATCCCTGGGCGGCGAAGTGGGGGACAAAAAAAGCAAACGAGGTGAGGAGGGCGAAGAGCAGCGTGCCAGCCACGGTCAGGATCAGCAGCTGGCGGCCCGCCAGCGGGATGATGAAATAGACCAGGATGGTGCGGCTGGGGAACAGCACCGCGTAGGCGATGATCATGGCCTCCCCCAGGGCCCAGGCCGAGCCGTAGGGGAAGTCCATCAGGCCACGCCACGCGAAGCGCGCGATCAGGCAGGTGAGGACGCCCGACCCGACCACTACGCCCGCGCAGATCTGCAGGAAGCCCATCGGGCCCCAACGGTAGGCCAGCTCGCGGCCGAAGAACAGGAAGACGAGGCACACGAAGATCAGGCCCAGGGGCTGGAACTCCAGGAAGGTCCAGCTCAGCAGCCGCCACAGTTGTCCCTCCCAGACCAGGGAAGGCGCCATCAGGCCCAGGGCCTGGACTGCGCGGACGTTGGCCCCGAGGATCGAGAGGACCAGCGTCGTGACCGCGAGGCCGACGACGGCGATCGGGAAGCGGCCGCCCAGGATCGTGACGTCGCGGCGCAGCGCCCTCATGCCGCAACTATATCCGAGGCGCCGCCTTTCCCCTTGACAGCCCGGCGCGCTCGTGTACCCTTATGCTTCGAACATGACTTTCCGACCCGCCGTGCGACCGCAGGCCCGCGTGCGACGCCCGTGTGTCCGGCGGGGGACCATGGTCTAGTTCGAGCCGGCAGTCGAACGGACCGCGCATGACCCGCTGGAGGCCTGACGCCGCCAGCGGGTTTTGCTTTTGGCTTTTCGGAGGGAACGGGCTTGGGGAGACGGGTCGGGGTCTTCGGGGCGACCGGATACACGGGCCGGCAGCTGGTGCGACTGCTGCGGACTCATCCGGAACTCGAGCTCGCCTTCACCACCGGGTCCGGTCCTGGGCATCTCGCCCACGAGGCCGGCCTGGAGCGTGCCGCCGACGCGTATCTCCTGGCAGTGCCTCACGGGGTCGCCGCCCGGTATGCGCTTCGGCTGCGAGCCGAGTGGTCCTCGGCGGTCGTCATCGACCTCTCGGGCGACCTGCGCCTGCCGAACGCCGAGGCGTATCGGGCTTGGTACGGGCACGACCACGTGGCCCCCGAGCTGCTGGGCAGCGCGCCCTACGGCCTCCCTGAGTTGAACCGGCCCGCCCTGCGCGGCGCGCGGCTGATCGCGAACCCGGGCTGCTACGCGACCTCCGTGTTGCTGCCGCTGGTCCCGCTCTTGCGCGAGCAGGTCGTCTCGGCCGAGGGCATCGTGGTGGACGCCAAGAGCGGAGCCAGTGGAGCGGGGCGCACGTTGCGCGAGGACCTGCTGTTTTGCGAGCTGGCCGAGGACTTCTCCGCGTACGCGCCCGGACGCCAGCATCGCCACGTGGGCGAGATGGAAGCGTTCCTTCATGCCGCCGCCGGAGCCAGCGTGGAGCTGACGTTTTGCCCGCACCTGTTGCCCGTCAAGCGTGGGATCCTCTCCGCGCTCTACCTCCGCGCCGACGCCAGAGCTGACCGCCTGGCCGCGACCCTGAGCCGAGCCTATGCGGGGGAGCCGTTCGTCCACGTCGTGGAGATGCCTCCCAAGCTCAGCGACGTGCTGGACACCAACGAGTGCCGGATCTCGGTGCACGAAGCGGCGGGCGGTCGTGTGGTGGTGTTCTCGGCTCTCGACAACCTGCTGAAGGGCGCCGCCGGCCAGGCGCTGCAGAACTTGAACCTTGCGCTGGGCCTCGAAGAGACCACGGGCCTGCCGGTGGCGCCACTCAGCGCCGAGGTGGTGTCGTGAACGCGCGCGTCTACAAGATCGGCGGCCCCGCCCTCGAGGATCCCGACCTGCTGGGGCCGCTGGCGGCCGAGGTGCGAGGCGCCGAGCGTCCGGTGGTGCTGGTGCACGGCGGGGGGCGTCAGATCGAGCGGCTGCTCGCCCGGTTGGGCATCGAGTCGCGTTTCGTCGAAGGCCGACGCGTGACGACGCCCGAGGCGATGGACGTCGTGGAGATGGTGTTGTCCGGCGTCGTCAACAAGGGCCTGGCGGCTGGCCTGACGGCGGCGGGAGTCGCGGCGCTCGGTCTCTCGGGCAGGGACGCCGGCCTGATTCGCGCCCGGCTGCTGCCGGAGCTGGGGCGGGTGGGCCAACCCGAGAGCGTCGATGTGGCGTCGTTGCGCAGCGCCTGGTCGGCCGGCTGCGTGCCGGTCGTCTCGCCGGTCAGCGCCGGCCCCGCGGGCGAGGCGGTCAACGTCAACGCCGACGAGGTGGCCCTGGCGATCGCCAGGGCACTCGGCGCGCGGTCGCTCGTCTACCTGTCCGACGTCGACGGAGTCGAGCTCGACGGGGAGGCCGCGGTCTCGCTCCTGGCGGACACGGCGCAGGCCCGTATCGCCGACGGGGCGATCGGCGGCGGGATGGTGATGAAGGTGCGGACCGCCCTCGCGGCCTGTGGCGCGGGCATCCCCGAGGTCGTGATCGCGGGCCGCGCTCGCCTGGAGGGCGGCTTCGCCGGCACCAGCCTGCACGCCGCCGAGGCCCTGGCGTGAAGCCGCCCGCCTACCGGCGCGCCGAAGAGCGCGACGTGGCGCCGCTGCTGGCGCTGATCAACGGCTACGCCCGGCGCAACCTGCTGCTGCACCGCAGCGAAGCCTCGCTCCGCGAGCACCTGGAGGACTTCACCGTGGTCGAGAGCGACGGCCAGGTCGTCGCCTGCGCGGCGCTCAGCGAGCTGGGCCCGGGCCTCGGCGAGGTGCGGTCGCTGGCGGTGCGCGAGGACCACGGCGGACGTGGTCTGGGCCGCGCCCTGGTCGAGCGGCTGCTGGCCGAGGCCGGGGAGCGGGGCTTCGAGCGCGTCTTGTCCCTGACGCGGCGCGTCTCGTTTTTCGAGGCCCTGGGCTTCAGCGTGACACGCCGGGAGTTGTTCCTCGACAAGCTGAGCACGGACTGCAAGGACTGTCCGCTGAACCTGTGTTGTGACGAGACGGCGCTGGTGCGGGCCCCGCTGCATCCCCGCGGGGCCTCGCTGACGCCGGATGCGGGAGAAGGAGTGACGCTGGCATGAGCGCTGTGAAGAAGGTCGTCCTCGCCTACTCCGGCGGGCTCGACACCTCGATCATCATCCCGTGGATCCAGGAGAACTATGGCGGGGCCGAGATCATCGCCTACTGCGGGGACGTGGGCCAGGGCGACGACCTCGAGGCGGTGCGCCGCAAGGCCCTGGCGACCGGGGCGTCGGAATGTGTGGTCGAGGACCTGCGCGACGAGTTCATCCGCGAGTACGCCTTCAAGGCGCTCTCGGCCGGTGCGGTCTACGAGGACAACTACCTGCTCGGCACGGCCCTGGCGCGGCCGCTGCTCGCCTACCGCCAGGTCCGCTGCGCGCTCGACCGGGGCGCCGACGCCCTGGCCCACGGTGCGACCGGCAAGGGCAACGACCAGGTGCGGTTCGAGGTGACCTACGGCGCCTTCGCGCCGCAGCTGCGCGTGATCGCGCCGTGGCGCGAGTGGAGCATCCGCTCCCGCGAGGACGCCCTGGCCTACGCGGCCGCCCACGGCGTGCCGGTGGACCAGTCCCCCCGCGACCTCTTCAGCCGCGACGGCAATCTCTGGCACCTCTCACACGAGGGCGGGAACCTCGAGGACGTCTGGAGCGCGCCGCAGAAGCCGATGTTCCGGCTGACCGTGGACCCCGAGGATGCGCCCGACGAGCCCGAGTTCCTGGTGCTCGAATTCGAGCGCGGGGCCCCGGTGCGCCTGAACGGCGAACGCCTGGGCCCGGTGGCCATGGTCGAACGCCTGAACCGCGTGGCGGGAGCACACGGCGTCGGGCGCCTCGACCTGGTGGAGAACCGCCTGGTCGGCATCAAGTCCCGCGGCGTCTACGAGACGCCGGCGGGGACCGTGCTGCACCACGCCCACCGCGAGCTGGAGCGCCTGGTGCTCGACCGCGACACGCTGCACTTCAAGCAGCAGGTGTCGGTGCGTTACGCGGAGCTCATCTACGACGGGCTCTGGTTCTCGACCCTGCGCCAGGCCCTGGCCAGCTTCGTCGACTTCACGGAGCAGGAGGTGAGCGGCGAGGTGCGCGTCCGGCTCCACAAGGGCCGCGCCGAGGCCGTGGGCCGGCGCTCGCCGCGCAGCCTGTACCGCCAGGACCTCGCGACCTTCGGCGAGGGCATGGCCTACGACCACCAGGACGCGGCGGGCTTCATCCGGCTGTTCGGTCTGCCCGAACGCGTCCGGGCCCTGACCCGGAACACTGTCCCCGAAGACGTCAAGGCGTGATCACGGCCCCGCTCGGCTTCCGCGCTGCCGCGGTTGCGGCGGGCATCAAGCCGGATCGCCTCGACCTGGCGCTGATCGCGGCCGACGGGCCGTGTCACGCGGCCGGGGTCTTCACACGCAACCGCGCCGTGGCCGCCCCGGTCCTGGTGTCGCGTGAGCATCTGGCCTCGGGATACGCGCGGGCGATCGTCGTGAACGCGGGTTGCGCCAACGCCGCGACCGGCGTGCAGGGCTTGCGCGACGCCAGGGAGATGGCCTCGGCCACCGCGGCGGCCTTGGGCGCGCGCCCAGAGGAGGTGCTGGTTGCGTCCACGGGGGTGATCGGCGTGCCGCTGCCCATGGAGAAGATCCGGGCGGGGATTGCTGCGGCGGCGGGACAACTCTCGCGTGTTGGGGGGGAGTCGGCCTCCCGCGCCATACTGACGACCGACACCCGGCCCAAGACGGTCGAGGTCCAGGCGGTGATCGGCGGCCGAGGGGTTGTCCTCGGCGGGATGGCCAAGGGCGCGGGCATGATCGCGCCCGACCTGGCGACGATGCTGGCGTTTTTCACCACCGACGCGGCCTTGGCGCCCGGCCTGCTGCGTCGCGCCCTGGTCGAGGCCGTGGGGGAGAGCCTGAACCGCATCACCGTGGACGGCGACACCTCCACCAACGACACCGCCCTGATCCTGGCCAGCGGCGCCTCGGGCGCACCACCCATCGAGACGGAGAGCGGCGACTACCACGCCTTCCGCGTGGCGCTGGTGTCGGCGGCGCGGGCCTTGGCGGAGGCCATCGTCCGCGACGGTGAGGGCGTGACCCGGATCGCCGAGGTCCGCGTGGAGGGGGCCGGGAGCTCGGCCGACGCCGACCGGGTCGCGCGCACGGTCGCCGAGTCGCCCCTGGTGAAGACGGCCCTCCACGGCGGCGACCCGAACTGGGGCCGGATCCTGGCGGCGGCGGGCCGATCCGGCGTCGAGGTCGACGTGTCCAGGGTGGACATCTTCCTCGGCGGCGTCCAGGTGGCTGAAGGCGGCGCGGCGCGGAGCTACGATGAGCGCCTGGCGGCCGCGGCGATGTGCGAGGATCCCGTGCGCGTGAGGCTGGACCTGCACGCCGGCTCGGAGTCCGGATGGATCTGGACCAGCGACCTGAGCCGGGGCTACGTGGAGATCAACGCGCACTACCGGAGCTGAGCATGAAGTTGTGGGGCGGCAACTACTCGGAGGATCCCGATCGTCGCTTCTGGGAGTTCAACCGATCGTTTCCGTTCGACCGGCGGCTGCTGCGCGAGGAGATCGCGGCCTCCCGGGCCTACGCCCGGGCCCTGGGTCGCGGCGGAACCATCCCCCGGGAGCAGGCCGCTGCCCTCGACGCTGGTCTGGCCGAGGTCCTGGCGCGGGCGCAGCGGGACCCCGCCTACCTCGACCTCGACGTCGAGGACGTGCACAGCTTCGTCGAGACGCGCCTCGCCGAGATCGTCGGTGACCTGGCGGGCCAGGGGCATCTGGGCCGGAGCCGCAACGAGCAGGCGGTGACGGCGTTGCGGCTCTGGATTCGGGCCGCCATCGACCGGCTGCGCCAGGGCCTGCGCGGTCTGGTCGAGGCCCTCGCGGCGCGCGGCCTGGATGGCGCCGACGCGGTGATGCCGGGGTTCACGCACACGCGTCCGGCCGAGCCGATCACCTTCGGCCACCTGGCGGCGGCCCACGCCTGGGCCCTGGTCCGCGACTTCGAGCGGCTGGGTGACGCGAGGCGGCGCGTCGACGTCTTGCCTCTGGGCTCCGGGGCCCTGGCAGGAACCAGCCTGCCCCTCGACCGCGAAGCGCTCGCGCGTGACCTGGGTTTCGCGACGGTCTCGCCCAACGCCCTGGACGCGGTGATGGACCGCGACTTCGCCGCCGAGTTCGTCTTCGCCGGCGCCCAGCTCCAGACCCACCTGGCGCGCCTGAGCGAGGACCTGATCCACTTCTCGGGGCCCGAGCACGCCTTCGTGAGGCTGCCCGACGCCTACACGACCGGCTCCAGCCTGATGCCGCAGAAGAAGAACCCCGACGCGCTGGAGCTGGTGCGCGGCAAGGCGGCGCGTCTGGACGGCGACCTGCTGCGCCTGCTCGTGCTCATGAAAGGCCTGCCGGCGGGCTATCAGAAGGACCTCCAGGAGGACAAGGAGGCCGTCTTCGACGCGGCGGACACGGCCGAGTTGAGCCTGGAGGTGATGAGCGGCGTGGTCTTGGGCCTGGAGTTGCGGCGGGAGGCGATGCAACGTGCGGCCGCGCAGCCCGGGCTGATGGCGGCGGGACTCGCGGTGGCGCTGGCGCAGCAGGGGATGCCCTTCCGGCAGGCCCACGGCCTGGTCGGCTCGCTGGTGGCTGAGGCGCAGCGAAGCGGCCGTAGCCTTGTCGAGACGGCGCGAGCCGCCCTGCTGACCACGGCCCCCGCGGTCGCCGCCCGCCTCGATGCGCTGTTCGATCCCGCAGAAGCGGTGCGCGCGAAAGCCGCGCCCGGCGGTACCGCGCCCGATGCCGTGCGCGCGTCCCTGGAGGCCGCGCGCGTGGCGGTTTCCTAGATCCTAGGCCGCGTTTCCGGCCCTGGCCGGGGCGCAAGCTGCCGAGGCAGGGAAGCGGAAGTGCTCCAGCAGCTCGGCCTGGACTTCGCGAAGGTCGTCGGCGACGATCGGTAGATGTCGTTGTTCTGAGCCATACTCTCGGCACGCCGTCCCCGATGGATCAGGAAGGGTCGCTCACCCGCATGTCGGATGCGCCCACGTCGAGGCTGGGGTCCGCCGAGCCGAGCCGCTTCGTGCCCGGGAGCGTGCTGGCCGGGCGCTACCGGATCGTCGCGCTCCTGGGCCGCGGCGGGATGGGCGAGGTGTACCGCGCCGACGACCTGAAGCTGGGCCAGACCGTCGCGCTCAAGTTCCTGCCCGCGGCCCTGGCGGCCGATCCCGCGCGGCTCTCGCGCTTCCTGAACGAGGTCCGGCTCGCGCGCCAGGTGACGCATCCGAGCGTCTGCCGCGTGCACGACATCGGCGACGCCGCAGGCCTGCACTTCATCTCGATGGAGTACGTGGACGGCGAGGATCTGGCCTCGCTGCTGCGGCGCATCGGCCGGCTGCCCAAGGAGAAGGCCGCCGAGATCGCCAGGCAGATCTGCGCGGGACTGGGCGCCGCGCACGATCGCGGCGTGCTGCACCGCGACCTGAAGCCAGCCAACGTGATGATCGACGAACGTGGCAAGGCGCGGCTCAGCGACTTCGGCCTCGCGGTCTCCCCCGGCGAGCAGGCCCAGGGCGAGCTGGCGGGGACGCCGGCGTACATGGCGCCCGAGCAGTTCGACGGCCGCGGCGCTTCCGAGAAGAGCGACATCTATGCGCTGGGCCTGGTCCTATACGAGCTCTTCACCGGGAAGCGGGTCTTCGACGGCAGGTCGGCGACGGAGATAGCGCGCCAGCACCGCGAGGTGGAACCCCCGGAGCCGTCCAGCGTGGTGCGCGACCTGGAGCCAGCGGTCGAGCACGCGATCCTGCGCTGCCTGGCCAAAGACCCGGCGAAGCGGCCGGCTTCCGCCGTGGCCGTGGCGGCCGAGCTGTCGGGAGGAGACCCGCTGGCGGCGATGATGGCGGCCGGCGAGACGCCCGCGCCCGAGCTTGTCGCGGCCGCCGGGACCGCTGGGACGCTGAAGCCGGCGGTGGCGCTGGGATTGCTGCTGTTCGTGCTCGTCGGTCTGCCGGCGGCCCTCGCGGTCGCCGAGCGCTTGACGTTGCTGCGCCAGGCGCCGCTCGAGATGCCGCCCGACGTGCTGCGCTTCCGCGCGCGGGAGATGCTCGCCGGCTTGAACGTGCCGGTGGGAGACCACGCCGCCTGGGGCTTCGCATACGACGAGCCGCTGGTGGAGTGGGCGTCGCGGCGACCGCTGCCCGCGGCCGCGCCGGTTCTGCGCTTCTGGTATCGCGCCAGCTCCACGCCGCTGCCGCAGCCCCTGTTCGCGCGCGTCAGCGGCGAGGAGCCGCCGCTCGCGCCCGGCCGGGTCGTGGTCTGGCTGGACACCGCCGGGCACCTGGCGGAGCTGCGGTCGCTGCCCACCGCAGCGGACCCGGCTCGGGAGCTGGACTGGACCGCCGTGCCGGCGGCGGCCGGGTTCGACCCGGCGCTGGCGCAGCCTGCGGAACCCACCCTGATCCCCGGCGCGTTCGCCGACCGCCGCGCGGCATGGACCGCCACGCATCCGGTATTGCACGAGCAGGTCCGGCTCGAGGCGGCAACACATCGGGGGCGCCTGGTCTCGTTCCGCGTCCTGGGACCCTGGGCGCCGGAGCGCGAGGCGACCGCGTTCTACGCGGCGGCGCGCCTGGGTGAGCAGGCTTTCACGATCTTGACCTTCATCACGCTGGCGACAGCGCTGCTGCTGGCGTTCCGCAACCTGCAGCTCGGCCGCGGCGACCGCCGCGGAGCGCTGCGGCTGGCGCTCTTCGCGTTCCTCGCACGCTTCCTCGCCTGGCTGCTGCAGAACCGCCCCTCCGCGCTGCTGGAAGACCAGCTGCTGCTGGTCGCTGTGGTCGGGCGCTGCCTGTACAGCGCCGCGTTCCTCTGGCTCCTCTACATGGCGATCGAGCCTCCCTTGCGCCGGAGCTGGCCCGATGCACTGATCTCCTGGCAGCGGCTGCTGGGCGGGCGCTGGCGCGATCCGCGGGTGGGCCGGGACCTGCTGCTGGGCGTGGCCTGCGCGATCCTGATGGGCTTCGCGTGGGCGATCGGCCGGTTGTTGCCCGCACTGTGGGGAGAGACGACGGACCCGGTGATGGCGCAGCTCGGCATGCTGGCCGGCGTGGGCCCAACGATCGCGTACCTGCTGCTCACGGCGCTGTCCTCCGTGAGCGGCTGCCTGTTCTCCGGGGTCCTGCTGCTGCTCGTGCGAGCGGTGCTGCGGCATGCGGCGGTCGCTGCGGGTGTCGTGCTGCTCGTGTTGACCACGGTCCTGATGATCGGCCAGGGCGGGCGCCATGGCAGCGAGGCCCTCGGGGCGGTGGCCGCGATGGCGCTGCTGTTCGGGCTCATGTCCCGCGTCGGCCTGCTGGCCGTCGTCGCCACGTCGTTCGTGCTGGGGGCCGGCAGCCTGGCGATCCCGGCCACGCTCCGATTCTCGGAGTGGTACGGCGAGGCGGCGCTGGTCTGGATGCTCACGATGGCCGGGATCGCAGTGTTCGGCGCCTACACGTCGCTGGGCGGGAAGCCGCTGCTCAGGTCCTGGGACGAGCGGCCATGACTGGCAGCGAGGGGGAGCCCGATCCGGTCCGCCGCAAGCTGGAGAAGGCGCTGGGCGAGCACTACTCGATCCTGCGGCTGCTCGGCCGGGGCGGGATGGGCTCGGTCTACCTCGCCCGCGACACGGCCCTGGAGCGGCTGGTGGCCGTGAAGGCGCTCCCGCTCGACAAGGGCGAGGACGCCGCCAGCCGCGAGCGCTTCCGCCGCGAGGCCCGCACCGCGGCTCGCCTGGCACATCCCAACATCGTGCCGCTGCACGGTTTTGGCGAGGCGGAAGGGATGATGTACCTGGTGATGGGCTTCGTGCAGGGCGAACCGCTCTCGGCGCGGATGCGCTCGGGCCGGCCGCTGGGCGTGGCCGAGGCGCGCCGGATCGGAGCCGAGATCGCCGACGCCCTGGACCACGCGCACGGCCGCGGCGTCGTGCACCGCGACGTCAAGCCCGAGAACATCCTGATCGACGACGAGTCGGGCCGCGCGATGCTGGCCGACTTCGGGATCGCCAAGGCGCGCGGTGCGGGACCCTCGGTGACGCAGGCGGGCGGCGTGATCGGGACGCCCGCGTATATGTCTCCCGAGCAGGGCGCGGGGCGCGAGATGGACGGTCGCAGCGACCTCTACTCGCTGGGCGTCGTGCTCTACGCGCTGCTCGCCGGGAGGTTGCCCTTCGAGGGCAAGGACGCGGGCGAGGTGCTGGTGAAGCACCTGACGCAGGAGCCGGCGCCGCTCAAGCAGGCGCGCGCGGACGCGCCCGACGAGCTCAGCGCGGCCGTGATGCGCTGCCTGGCCAAGGACCCCCAGGCGCGCTGGCCCGACGCACGGCGGCTGCGGGAGGCGATCGCGCCCACCGGCCTCGACGAGGAGCAGCTCCCCGAGCCGCTGGACGGGCTCGACGGCGTCGCGCCGAGGCTGCTGCCGTTCGCCGTCGTGTTCCTGGCGAGCGCGTGGCACCTGCGCGTGGCCTGGGTCGCTGGACAGGAGGCCAACCTGGTCGGGGTTGTGCTCGCCTTCCTCCTCGGCGGCGTGCTGGTCTACCAGCTTCCGTGGCTTTCCTCCGCCGTGAGGCTGGCGCGCCTGCGCGGCTTCTCCTGGCGGACCGTCGCGGGCGCCATCCTCAGGCAGCCGGCGTGGTGGCCGCTGCTGTGGTACCCGCGGCCGCTCCGGCGACCGTGGGACGTGTGGGACCGGCTGCCGCGAGCGTTCCGCGTGTGGCGGGCTGCGGCCACGCTGTCGCTGGGCGGTTTCCTGGCCGCGATGCCGCTGGTGATGTCGCTCATGAGCCGGATCGAGCAGGCGCAAGCGGCGGAGCGGGACCTGCCGCCGCTGCCGCTGGCCCTGCCCGCGTTGCTCGCGGCCTCCCTGCTCCTGCTGCTCGTGGCGCTGGCCGCGCTCGCGTTCGGGTCGCGCCACGTGCTGGCCCTGGGCGACGACGTCTACACGCGCCGGCTGGTGGCCTCCGCGCTCATCTCGGGCCCAACCGCGCAGCGCAGCCTGTGGAAGAAGCCCGAGGTCGCGCGGGCCCTGCTGGCGGCCGCCGCCGCGCGCGGCGCCGTCCCCGCCGAGCCCAGCCTGCCGCGCGACTACGCGAGCGCGATCGCCAGTGCGGGAGGTCCCGCCGCGGAGGCGGCGGCGCTCGTCGCCGAGATCGCCGGCCTGGACGCCGAGATCGCGCGGCTCGTCGCGGACGCGGATCCGGACGAGTCGGCCCGCAGCCGGCAGCGGCTCGATGCGCTGGGTGCCGAGAGCGCCCAGGAGGGCGAGGAGCGGAGGCAGCGGCGGCGGCTGCTCGAGGAACAGCTGGAGTTGGCGGCGCGGGTGGAATCCCGGATCCGCGACGCGCGCGCGCGGCGGGAGGACCGGCTCGAAGCGCTGCGCGCGTTGTGGCGGACCGCTAGGAGCACCGGCGCGGCCGGCACCGCGACGGCCACGCGGGCGCTGCCCGGGTCGGAGGCGACCTAAACTCGCGCGCCACGGCCCGGATTCCCAGGGCGCGTTGGAGGACGTCGGGCGCGTGAATCGCGCCGTCCTTGATCCTGGAACGAGTCGCGGTAGCGCTGGTCCAACCCTGCTGACCAGCGCCCTCGCGCCCCGTGCCCTGCCGAGATCCTCGATCCACGAGGGTCCGTGTAACCCTTTTGACCCCTAGGTTTAATAAGGGGTGTGGGGCAGCCCGGCGCAGGTTCGCGCGTCGCTCAGCGGATCGCAGCTGGCGCCCGCTGTCCCTCGGGGATCAGGCTCTGGTACTCGAGTGGATCTCGGATCTTGCGGAAGTCCTCTTTCGCCCTGGCCACGAGGTCGGGTGACAGGACGAGGTCGAGGGTGGTGCCGGCGAGAGCCTTGGCCGCCACCAGCATGCCCTTCTCGCCGATGCTCATGCCGGTGCACGCCACGATCTGCCAGCTGTGCGCCGGCGCGCCCCATGTGTAGCTGGCGACTTGGAGGGAGCCCACCGGCGTGTGCCAGCTGATGTCGCCCACGTCCGTGGAGCCGGCCTCCTGGCCCGGCGCCTCGGGCAGCGGCTCGACGCCATCGGCGAGGGGCTTCTCGAAGGGGCCGGCGAGCGGCTCCTGGGTCTTGCGCGCGAAGGCTCTCTCGTCTTCCGTGAACGCCGGCGGGCCCACCTGCTGCAGGTTCCGGTGCACGACCTCGGCCAGCGTCCGGTTGGGCAGGACCTCGTGGACGTCCGTGTCCACCTGCACCGGCTCCAGGGTCGCGCGCGTCATGAGCGCCGCGCCACGCGCGATCTCGGTCACGCGCTCGAAGTAGCGCTCGACGTCGCCGTGCTTGTTGGCCCGCACGTAGTACCAGACCTCGGTCTCGGCGGGGATCACGTTCGGCTGCCCCCCGCCCTTCGTGATCACGTAGTGGATGCGTGCATCCTCCCGGATGTGCTCGCGGAGGAAGTTGGTGCCGACGTTCATCAGCTCCACGGCATCCAGGGCGCTGCGGCCTTCGTGGGGCGAGACGGACGCGTGGGCCGGCAGGCCCTTGAAGCGGAACTTCGCCGAGACCATCGCCTTCGAGTAGCTGAGGTCAGAGCCGGTCTGGTCGGCCGCGTGCCACGTCAGCGCGACATCCACGTCGCGGAAGAGCCCCGCGCGGAGCATGTACACCTTGCCGATGAGGGTCTCCTCCGCGGGCGTGCCGTAGACGCGGATGGTCCCCGCGGCGCCCGACCCGGCCAACGCTTGCTTGGTCGCGATCGCCGCCGCGGCGCTCGCGGTGCCGAAGATGCTGTGGCCGCAGCCGTGGCCCGCGTTGGCGCCCTGGCGCTCGCGCCTCTCGGGGACCGCGTCCTGGGAGAGCCCGGGCAGCGCGTCATACTCGGCCAGGATGCCGACAACGGGCGAGCCGCTGCCCCACGAGGCCACGAAGGCCGTGGGCATGCCGGCGACACCCACCTCCACCGTGAAGCCGTTGGCCCTCAGCAGCGCCACCAGCTCCTGGGCCGAGCGTGTCTCCTGAAGGCCGACCTCGGCATGCGTCCAGATCGCCTGGTTGACCCGCTTCAGGCTCTCCGCGTTGGCGTCGAGCCAGCGGCGTGCAAGGAGCTTCGTCTCGTCGTCGGCCGCTGCCGGCACAGCGACGGTCGAGGCCGCGACGATGACGATCACGGGCGAGAGCGCAGAGACCCGCATGGACTCCTCCTGTCTAAACGAGGCGGCGATCCTACACTGCCCCTCAACGGGCGCCGAGCACAGCTGCCACTCAACGCGCGATGCCGAGCTCGTTCAGAAGGAACGCGTAGGCCTCGGCGGTCTCACGGATCTTGTCGAAGCGGCCCGACTTCCCGCCGTGGCCCGCGGCCATGTTGATCTTGAAGAGGAGCGAATGGCGGTCGGTTTTCGTGGCCCTGAGCCTGGCCACCCACTTCGCCGGCTCGAAGTACTGCACCTGCGAGTCGTTCAGGCCCGTGGTCACCAGCAGCGCCGGATACGCCTGGGCCTTCACGTTGTCGTAGGGCGAGTACGACAACATGTACTCGTACTCCTTCCCCCTGGGGTCGCCCCACTCGTCGAACTCGGTCGAGGTCAGGGGGATCGTGTCGTCGAGCATCGTCGTGACCACGTCCACGTAGGGCACGTGGGCCACGATGCCGCGGTAGCGGTCGGCCGCCAGGTTGGCGACCGCTCCCATCAGCAGACCCCCGGCGCTGCCGCCCATGGCCAGCACGCGGTCCCGGGCCGCGTATTTCTCCCGGACCAGGGAATCGGTGACGTCCACGAAATCCGTGAAGGTGTTTTTCTTGCGCAGCAGCTTGCCGTCCTCCCACCAGGAGCGCCCCAGCTCCTGGCCGCCGCGGACGTGGGCGATGGCGTAGACGAAGCCGCGGTCCAGGAGCGAGACGACGGAGCTGTTGAAGCTCGGGTCGACCGACGAACCGTATGACCCGTAGGCGTACTGGAGCAGCGGCGCCCGGCCGTCCCTGTTTAGCCCGCTGCGGTAGGCGAGGGAGACCGGCACGCGTGTCCCGTCCCGAGCCGTGGCCCAGACCCGCTCCGTCACGTAGTGGGCCGCCTGGTAGCCGCCGAGCACGGGCTGCCGCTTGAGCAGCGTCCGCTCTCCCGTCCGCATGTCGAGCTCGTAGGTGGTCGAGGGCGTCGTGAGGGACGTGTACACGTAGCGGAGCCGGTGGGTGTCCTGTTCCGCGTTGACCCCGAAACGCATCGTGTAGGCTGTCTCCTCGGCGCGGATGTGGGAGGCCTGCTCCGGCGCCCGCCAGGGCACCACCCGCAGGCGCAGCAGGCCCTGGCTGCGTTCGTTGATCACGATGGCGTCGCGGAACAGGCTGAAGCCCTGCAGGAAGACGGCGGGGTCGTAGGGCAGCAGCTCCTTCCAGCGCGCCCGGTCGCCGATCTCCGCGTCCGGCACCGCCATCAGGCGGTAGTTCGGCGCGTTCCAGTCGGTCTTGATGATCCAGCGACCCGCGATGTGGTCGGCATCGTAGAGCACCTCCCGCTGGCGCGGCGCGAGTAATCGCATCGGGCTCGCCGGATCGGCGGCGTCGATCACCCGGTATTCGCTGGAGACGGTGCTGCCGAGCGCGATCACCACGTAGGCCTCGTCGCCGGACTTGTCGACGCCGAGGTAGAAGCTCGTGTCCTTCTCCTCGTAGACCAGCGGATCGGCCTTGGGGTCCGTCCCCAACACGTGTTTCTTCACCCGGGTCGTCAGCAGCGTGACGGGGTCGTTCTCTACGTAATAAACCGTCCGGTTGTCGCCTGCCCATGCCACGGAGAAGCTCAAGCCTTCGATGCGCTCGGGCAGGTCCCGCCCGGAGGCGATCTCCCGGAAACGCAGCGTGTTCTGGTAGCGGCCCTGCGTGTCCTCGAGGAACGCCAGCAGGTCCTGCTTCGGGCTCACGGCCCAGCCGCCCACCTGGTAGTAGGGCTTGCCTTCCGCCTCGCGGTTGGCGTCCACGAGCAGCTGTTCCTCGTCCGAGCCCAACGGGCGCCGAGCGTAGATCGGGTACTGCTTGCCCGCCTCGTAACGGGTGTAATAGACGAAGTCCTTGTGCTTGAACGGGACGCTGCTGTCGTCCTGCTTCAGGCGCGAGACGATCTCCCCGTAGAGCGCCTCGGTCAGAGGAGCGTAACGCGCGCTCTGGCTCTCGTAGTACGCCAGCTCCGCCCGCAGGTGCTCCAGCACGTCGGGTTTCGAGCGGGTGTCGTCACGCAGCCAGTAGTAGGGGTCGGTGCGCGTGCCGTGGGGCGAGACCACGTCGAAGGGCCTCTTCGCCGCGACCGGCGGCTCCGGGGTCTGGGCCAGGGCGGTGGCCGCGAGCAGGATCGCGAAGGGCGTGGTCAGGGAACGCAGCATCATCGGCCTCCTCGGGGGCGATCCTACGTCAGACATACCGGCGCGCAGCCGCGCCTGCCTGGGCCAGATAACCGCCGCCGAACAGCAGCGCGTGGTTCAGCAGGTGGTAGGCCTGGTAGAGGGGATTCCGTTCGCGCCAGCCGGGAGGCAGGGGCCAGGCCTCTTCGTAGGCCGCCCAGGCCCGCGCCGTGAGCCCGCCGAAAAGCGTCGTGATGCCGAACTCCATCTCGCGATCGGTGAAGGCACAGGCCGGATCCACGAGCCCCGGTCCACGGGTGGTCTGGAGCACGTTGCCCGACCAGAGGTCACCGTGGATCAGCGACGGCGGGGACGAGACGGCCAGTATCTTCGGGAGCCTCTCGATCAGACGCTCGAAGAGCCGACGCTCCAGCGCGGCCAGGCGCAGGGCGTCGAGCAGGGGTCGCAGCCGCTGTTGCGCGTAGAACTCCGCCCAGGAGGCGGAGGGGGCGTTGTCCTGGCGGGTCGCGCCGCAGTAGGTCGCGCGCTCGAACCCGAAGCGCTCCGCGCTCCGCCGGTGCAGGGTCGCCAGGCCGCGCCCCAGTTTTTCCCCGTCGCGGGCTCCGCCGGCGCCCGGCGGGAGGTACTCCAGTACCAGGAAGCCCGGAGTCCCGGCCTCCGGGCCGGAGGCGGCGATCACCCGCGGCACGACCAGCTCGGAACCCGCGCTGCGGAGCGCCTCGAGTCCGGCGGCCTCGCTGGGGAACAGGTCCGATGGGCAGTCGGCGTTCCACTTCGCGAAGAACTCGCCGGCCGTGGTGGTGAGGCGCGCCGCCGTGTGGATGCAGCCGCCGCCCACGGGTTGGGTGGCCATGACGCGAAGGGCGGGCTCCCGGAGCGCCTGCCGGAGCGCGCCCTCAAGAAACGCGAGCGTCACGTTTCAAGTGCTCCAGCAGGCCGCGGCAGGCGGCGTCGAGGATCGTGTAGACCTGCTCGAAGCCCGCCTCGCCACCGTAATAGGGATCCGGCACGTCCCGTCCCGGACCACCCGGGTCGAAGTCCCGGATCAAGCGGAGTTTTGCGCGTTGGGCCGCGCTCGCCATCGACTCGAGTTGCCGCAGATGGCCGCGATCCATGGCCACGACGAGATCGAAGCGCTCGAGATCGTCCGTGTCGATCTCGCGCGCGATCGAGGTCACCTTCACGCCGTGGCGTTGTCCGACCCGGCGCGTTCGGGGGTCGGCGAGCTCGCCCTCGTGGTAGCCGTGGGTGCCGGCCGAGTCCAGCTCGAAGCGCTCTCCGAGCCCCGCGTCCTGGGCCAGGCTCCGGAAGATCGCCTCGGCCAGGGGCGATCGGCAGATGTTGCCCGAGCAGACGAACAGGAGGCGCAGGGGCTTGGAGGGAGGCACGCGTCCTAATGCAGCACGAGAGCAGGGCCGCGTAGCCGGCCGGTCAGACGCTCCCCGTCCGCATCTGCTCCTTGAGGTGGTCCATGGTGCGCCAGCACATGGCCAGGATCGACCAGGTCGTGTTCTGGGTGCCGCCGGAGACGAAGGGCGCGGCGTCGGCCAGGAACACGTTGGGCACGTCGTGCAGGCGGCAGAACCGGTTCGTCACCGAGGTCTTGGGGTCGTCGCCCATGCGCGCGGTGCCGATCTCGTGGATCGACCAGCCCGGCGGCAACATCTCACGATCGATCTTGATGTGCTCCGCGCCGGCGGCCCGCAGCATCTCCTCCGCGGTGTCGGCCATGTCCCGGGCCATCTTGATCTCGTTGTCGCTGAAGCGGTAGTCGAAGCGCAGCACGGGGATGCCCCAGGCATCCTTGACCTCGGGGTCGAGGGAAACGCGGTTCTCCTTCCGCGGCAGCACCTCGCCGAAGCCACCGATGCCGAAGTACGCGGGGTAATGCTTGCGCACCGAGGACTTGAAGGCCGTGCCGAATCCGGGGGTGTCGTGGGCGAAACCCGGGTAGTCCTGGGCCCCTCCGCCGCCCTGGAAGTGATAGCCACGAATGAAGTCCGGGTGTTTGTCCGTGACGTTGCGGAAACGCGCGAGATAGGGCCCGGTCGGGCGGCCGTCGTCGAGTGTGGGCTCCGTGCCGATGCGCATCGGGATGAAGCCGCTGCCCCTCGGGCCCATGTGGTGCTCGCTCAGGTAGCAGCCCAACACCCCCGAGGAGTTCCCCAGGCCGTTCGGATGCGCCGCGCCCCTGGAGTTGAGCAGGATGCGGGTGCTATCGAGGGTGCCCGCGCCGAGCACCACCACACCTGCCTTGAAGTCCATCACCTCGCGGGTGTTGGCGTCGATCACGCGTACCCCGGCCGCGCGCCCGGTCTGCTCGTCGAGGATCACTTCCGAGACCACCGAGTACGGGCGCAACGTGAGGTGGCCGGTGTCGCGGGCGGGCAGGATCAGCGCGGTCGGGGAATGGAACGGCGCGTGAATGTCGCAGCCGCGGGAGCAGCGACCGCGTCCCAGGCAACGCGCGCGGTACTTGTTGTTCAGGACGCCCTCGGTGGTCACGCCACAGCGCCCCGGCATGTAGCGCCGGCCCAGCTTCGCGATCGCGCGCTGGAACTGCACCTCCACGCAGTTGAGCTTGATCGCCCGCTGGTAGATGCCGTCCGGGACCTGGGGCAGGCCCTCCACGGTCCCGGAGCAGCCCAAGAGGACGTCCACCTTGTCGTAGTACGGCGCGACGTCCTCGTAGCCGATCGGCCAGTCCACGTCGAAGCCGTCGCGGCTGGCCGACTTGAACTCCAACGGCCCGTAGCGCAACGCGACTCGCCCCCAGAAGTTCGTCTTGCCACCCAGCACGCGGGCCCGCACCCAGGAATAAGGCGTGCCCGTGGTCGGATGTTGCTTCTCGTCCACCACCCAGTTGCGCGTGAACGTGTTGCCCGCGTAGGACGCGAGCTTCTTGTACTTCTCGAACTGCGGGCTTGCGCCGTAGGGCCGGTCGAGGAAGGTGTACTCGGCCGCCTTGATGGCGCGGTGGTCAGGGGGCAGCCGCGCGCGGCGAGGCGAGGCGTACGGCCACTCCATGGTGCGGTACTCCCTGCGATGGTCGATCAGGCGCCCCGCGTCGAGCACCAGCACCTTGATCCCGGCGGTGGCGAGTTGGAAGGCGGCCATGCCGCCGGCCGCGCCGCTGCCGACGACGATCACCTCCCAAGGGCCGGAGCCGGGCTTGATCGAAGCGGCGGCGCGCCGGGACTCCTCGACGGTCGCTGCCAGATCCAGGTCGAGCGTGAGGTCCGCGGCCACCTCAGACCTGCGCCTTCTGCCCGCAGTGCGGGCAGTCTTTGCCGTCCACCGTCTCGCAACCCACGAACTCGGCCAGCAGCGTGTTGCCCTTGTAGCGCAGTTCCTGGTGGATGCCGATCTCCGACGTGTAGTAGCCGTGGATCGTGGCCTGTTTGGTGTCGGCGAAAAACACCTCGAGGGGCGGCCGGTCGGCGCGGTGCAGGTCGCCAAGCAGGCCCTCGACCCGCGCCTCGCCTCGCGCGGCCGGCTCGGCTTCCGCGGCCGGGGGATCCTCCTTCGCCAGCTCGTTGCGGCTGAGGTCGGTGAGCAGGGCCACGACCTGGGCCGCCTCCAGATGTTGGAACGAGCGACCGAAGCGGCCCGACGCCTCTTGGTCCAGGCCGGCCAGGCCATCCAGCCACTGCTGCTTCAGGGGGAGCGGCGCCTCGCTCAGCAGCAGGTCGATGTAGTCGGCAACCCGGGCCTGCTTCGCCCCGGGAGATCGTTGGTCGGCCGGGATGATGGCCTCCACCAGCGCCTCCACGGTCTGGTACTGGGCGGCCGACAGCACCTTCAGGCTCGGCGCGCTGTTGCTGCGCTGGATCTCGGCGAAGCTCGCCAGCCCCTCCTCGGACAACCAGGGCAGGAGCGTGACCGTGCCGAGGGCCTTGAGTGCGGCACGTCGTGTGACGAGCCGACCGATCATCATTGATGCCTCCGTGGGCCGATTCTAGCTCCGCAAGCCCGCCCTCGGTGTTGCGCCGACCGGGACCTTGCGGCAGGCGTTACGATGGAGCACAGGGAGCGCTCCATGAAGATCTCGCCCATGGACATCCAGAAGCAGGCATTCTCCGCGCAGCTGCGCGGCTACGACAAGGAGGAGGTGCGCACCTACCTCAACCTGGTGGCCGAGGAGGTCGCCGCGCTGCAGCGCCAGCGCGACGAGTTCGAGCAGGAGCTCCAGAACCTGCGCGGCCTGCTCGAGGAACACCGGCAGCGCGAGCAGATGCTGAAAAACACCCTGATCACCGCCCAGCGGGTCTCCGAGGAGCTCAAGGACAGCGCCCGCAAGCAGGGCGAGGGCACGGTCAAGCAGGCCGAGATGCAAGCCGACCGGCTGCTGGAGCTGGCCCAGGCCCGCGCCCACGAGGTGGAGCGCGGCATCCTGGAGCTGCGCGCCCACCGCACCGGCCTGCGCACCGACATCCGCGCCCTGATCGCCCGGCTCAGCCACGTCCTCGACCTCCAGGAGGAGGCCGAGGTGGAGGACAACCTCCGCTTCCTCAAACGCCGCGAGGAGGCCTGACGCCGCTCGAGATCCGGGACCAGGACGGCGGCGCCGCGCTGCGCGTGCGGGTCAAGCCCCGCGCCTCGAGGGACGCCGTGGAGGGCGAGAGGCAGGGAGCCCTGGTGGTGCGACTCGGCGCGCCGCCCGTGGACGGTGAAGCCAACGCGGCGCTGACCCGACTGCTGGGCCGTCTGGTGGGACTCGCGCCCGGGTCGGTTAAGATCCTGCGCGGCGCGACCGGTCGCGAGAAGCTGCTGAAGTTCGAGGGCCTCTCGGCGGCGGCGCTCCGCGACCGCCTTGAAAAGCGCTGACTTCGTCGTCCGCAACATCGGCCTCCTGGCCACCCTGGGCGGGCCCGTGCCACGCCTGGGCCCCGCGCTGCGCGAGCTCGGCCTGGTTCAGGACGCGGCCCTCGCCGCGCAGCAGGGGCGCATCGTCTGGACCGGCCCGGAGGCCGAGCTGCCGGCCGCGCTCAGGATCGCGCCGCAGGCCACGGTCCTCGATGCCGGCGGCGGGGCCGTGGTGCCGGGGCTGGTCGACTCCCACACCCACCTGGCCTACGCCGGCAACCGCGACGGCGAGATCCAGCAGCGACTGGCGGGCCGGAGCTATAAACAGATCGCAGCCGAGGGCGGCGGGATCGTGAAGACGGTCGCCGCCACCCGCAGCGCCTCCCGCGAGGAGCTGGTCGCCGGCATGTTGCAACGTCTCGACGAGATGCTGCTCCAGGGCACGACCACGGCCGAGATCAAGAGCGGCTACGGCCTCGAGACGGCAGCCGAGATCCGGAGCCTGGAGGCGATCGCCGAGGTGCAGGCACGGCATCCGGTCGGGGTCGTCGCCACCTTCCTCGGCGCCCATGAGGTGCCGATCGAGCACCGGGCGCATCGTGAACGTTACCTGGAGATGCTCGAGACGGAGATGATCCCCGAGGTGGCCCGGCGCGGCCTGGCGGTCTTCGCCGACGTGTTCTGCGAAGAGGGCGTGTTCACGGTGGCCGAGAGCCGCCGCATCCTGGGCGCCGCCAAGGACCAGGGCTTGAAGCTTCGCGTCCACGCCGACGAGCTGGGCGACTCCGGGGGCTCGCTGCTGGCGGGCGAGCTGGGTGCGCGCTCGGCCGATCACCTGGTCCACTGCTCCGAAGCCGGCATCCAGGCGCTGGCGCGTGCGGGATGTGTCGCGACGCTGCTGCCCTCGGCGGCCTTCTACTTGCGCCTGGGGCGCTTCGCGCCGGCCCGGCCGCTGATCGAGAGCGGCGTCGCCGTGGCCCTCGCCAGCGACGTCAACCCTGGCGGCGGGTTGTCGCCCTCCCTGGGCTTCGCGATGAGTTTGGGGTGTTTCGGCATGGGCCTCAGCCTGGAGGAGTCGCTGGCGGCGGCCACCATCAACGCCGCGTATTCCCTCGACCTGCACGCCGAGCTGGGCAGCCTGGAGCCGGGTAAACGCGCCGACCTGGTCGCGCTGCGCAGCCCGCGCCTGCTCGACCTGCTTCGCGTCGGCGTCCCGGCGATCCGCGCCGTGGTCAAGGATGGACAGATCGTGGTCAAGGACGGTGCGCGCGTAGCGCTCGACGGGAGCCGCGCCTCGTGACGACAGTGCCCGCACTCGTCGTCGACAACCTGACGAAGACCTACCCGGGCGGCCGGAAGGACCCTCCGGTCGAGGCGCTGCGCGGAGTGAGCTTCAGCGTCGAGCCGGGGGAGTTCTTCGGGCTGCTGGGCCCGAACGGCGCCGGCAAGAGCACGACCCTCGGCTGCATCACGACGCTCGTGCGTCCCACGGATGGCCGCATCCTCGTGGACGGCGTCGACGTCGTGAAGCGGCCCCTGGAGGCGAAACGCAAGATCGCCGTGGTGCCCCAGGTGCGCAACCTGGACCGCGACCTGTCGGTGCGGGAGCTGCTCGGTTACCACGGCCGCTACTTCGGGCTGCCGGCCGCGGAGCGTGAGGCGCGGGTGGAGCGGCTGCTGCGCGAGCTGCAGGTGGCCGAGAAAGCCGACGCCCGGCCCTTGACCCTTTCGGGGGGCATGCAGCAGCGGGTCTTGATCGCCCGCGCCCTGATGCACGATCCCAGCATCTTGCTCCTCGACGAGCCCACCACCGGGCTCGACCCCCAGGCGCGCCGGCTGCTCTGGGACACGCTGCGCGAGCTCCACGGCCGCGGCCTCACCGTGATCCTCACCACCCACTACATGGAGGAGGCCGACCGGCTGTGCCAGCGCCTGGCGATCGTCGATCACGGCCGCATCCTGAGCCTGGACACGCCGGCGAGCCTGAAGAAGTCCCTGCCCGGAGGCCATATCCTGGACCTGTGGGTGCGCTCGCAGGCGCCCCTGCTGCCGCGCCTGGAGCGGCTGCCGGGCGTGGTGCGCAGCGAAGCCGTGGCCGACGTGTCCAGCGAGGATGTCGAGCGCCTGCGATTGTTCGTGGACGCGGCCGACGGGCTGCTCGACCGCGTGCTCCACGAGGTCCGCGCCGGGGGCGGCGACCTGCGCCACGTGAGCCTCACCCAGCCCAGCCTCGAGGACGTCTACATCCACCTGACGGGAAGGGAGCTGCGGGAATGACCACGTTCCTGGCGCTGCTGCGCCGCGACATCCTGGTGGCGGGCCGCAACGCGGGGCCGCTGCTGCTCGCCACACTCACCCAGCCGGTTCTGGTGGTGCTGGTGTTCGGCAACATCCTGCCCCGCCTGAACCTGGTGGCCGACGAGTTCCGCACGGTGATGGTGCCGGGGCTGATGTCGATCACGATGCTGATGGCGGGCGTGCAGGGCG
>Ga0187893_10001132_pt1 | contig 66378 bp, 49 predicted proteins | sample MA1701074metaG_FD_139574 | JGI IMG/M metagenome (GOLD analysis project Ga0187893, IMG submission 139574) | White microbial mat communities from a basaltic lava cave in the Kipuka Kanohina Cave System on the Island of Hawaii, USA - MA170107-4 metaG ...
AACAGGCCGCCAAGAGGTCAATTACCAGCCGGGCGGTCTTGTCCTCGCGGTCATGCAGGGGGTTAAACTCGGCGATTTCGACTAAGGCCGGTTGCGGCGCCAGCCGTCGAAGGCTTTCCACCAGGTCGAACCCCCGCAGGCCATTAGCCGCCGGGGTACCGACCGCGGGCGCGTCCGTGGGGTCAACTGCATCGAGATCGATGCTAAGCCCGACGGCGGCCGCGGCGCGCGAGGCGATCGCGAAGGCCTCGCCCAGGCTCCGCATAAGGCCACGCGCTCGAACTTCGTCCATCGTGATCACACGCACCCCAAGGCGGTGCAGCAATTCCGCCTCCTCGGGCTCGTAGCTGCGTACGCCCACGAGACAGACGTTCTCGGGGCGCAGCTTGGCGCCAGGGTAGAGCAGATCCGAAAGCTCAGGCGGCCCGAAGCCTAGGAGGATGGCGAGCGGCATCCCGTGCAGGGCGCCGCTCGGGCTGGTTGCGGGGGTATGACTATCCAAATGGGCATCGATCCAAACGAGGCCCAGGGGTCCGCGCAACGCGAATGCGACCGCGCTCCAGGTCGCTATCGCAGAGGAATGATCCCCGCCGATTACCGCGACACGCCGGCCGCTGTGCAGCGCATGCCCGACTGCGGCGGCCAGTTCCTCGCAATACCCTTTGACTTCTTTGATGCTTTCCGTACCGGCGCGGAGCGCGGGCCGGCGCACGATGTCGCCCCAGACCGCTTTGAGGCCGTGGTCGCGCAACTGGCTGGTAAGGCCATATTCCCGCAACGCGTCAGGGCCTAAGCTACAACCCGGATCGGCGGCGCCGATCCCCGAAGCCGCGCCAACAACGCGTAGCTCGGTGGCGGCGTGCGGGACTGTTTGGGTCGAGCCAAGCAAAGCCTCGCCATCGCTTCGATCGCCCAGGATATGTAAAGCCATACGTAGAATCGCAGTTGATGCGGAGTAATTAAGCTCCCCGCTTTAGACCATTGCCGCCCCGAATTGGTTTGATGATTAGCCGGCCCACGGGCACCTTGGCGCTACAACCGCGTCTAAAGGTATAAACCCTGCCTCGTGAGTATCGAAACGATGAACTTCTTGAACGAATTGGGAATTGCGGAGGTCAACCCGGGATCCTGCACGGGGCCGGGTCAGTGGTCCAACGGAACGGACGCGGGCGTTCTGTCGTCGTACGCACCTGCCACGGGAGAAATCATCGCCAGTGTCTACGAATCCACCGTCACTGACTATGAAGCGATACTCGAACGCTCGCGAAGCGCCTTCCATGAGTGGCGTCAGGTCCCGGCGCCGCGCCGCGGCCAGCTCATACGCCGGCTCGGTGATGCGCTGCGCGCGCACCGGGAGGCGTTAAGCGGTCTCATCGCCTTGGAGTCCGGCAAGATCAAGGCCGAGGCCGAGGGCGAGGTGCAGGAGATGATCGACATCGCCGAGCTCGCTGTCGGGCAATCGCGCATGCTGTATGGATGCACCATGCACTCGGAGCGGCCCCGGCACCGTCTCTATGAGCAGTGGCATCCGCTCGGCGTCATCGGGGTGATCACCGCCTTCAATTTCCCCGCCGCCGTCTGGGCATGGAATGCCTTTATCGCCGCCGTGGCCGGGAATACGGTCATTTGGAAGCCCTCCCCACGCACTCCGCTCTCGGCCGTCGCGGTTCAGCGTCTGTGCAACCGGGTGATGGAAGAGGCGGGCTACAGCGGCATCTTTTCGCTCTTCGTGACGCGCGACAATGAGCTTGCAGAGCGTCTGGTGCGCGACCGGCGCGTGCCGCTTATTTCATTCACCGGGTCGACGGCCGTCGGGCGGCGGGTGGGGGAGATCGTCGCCGCGCGCCTTGGGCGGAGCCTCTTGGAGCTCTCAGGCAATAATGCCGTGATCGTGGATGAAAGCGCCGATCTTGATCTCGCCGTGCGCGCCATTGTTTTCGGCGCGGTAGGGACCGCCGGGCAACGCTGCACGTCGACGCGCCGGTTGATTGTGCACGCAAGCCTTTACCAAACCATCGTCGAACAATTGATCGCAGCCTACCGTCAGATCCGCATCGGTCTGCCGCTCGACCCCGAGGTCGTGATGGGTCCCCTCATCAGCGGCGAGGCGGTGGCAGCATTCTCTCGCGCCCTACGGGAAGCCGAAGAGGCGGGCGGTGAGATCCTGTACGGCGGTCAGGTCATCGAGGGTCCGGGTTATTACGTGCAACCGACGCTGGTGCGGGCGCAAAACAACTGGCCGGTCGTCCAGCGAGAGACCTTCGCGCCGATTCTTTATCTTATGACCTTTAACGCCTTCGAGGACGCTATCGCGATCAACAACGATGCCCAGCAGGGTTTATCCTCGGCGCTCTTCACGAATGACTTGCGCCGCGCCGAGCGTTATCTCGCCGCCGCCGGATCGGACTGCGGGATCGCCAATGTCAATGTCGGCACCTCCGGCGCGGAGATTGGCGGCGCCTTCGGCGGAGAAAAAGACACGGGCGGGGGGCGCGAGGCCGGATCCGATGCCTGGAAATGCTATATGCGCCGCCAGACCAATACGATCAATTGGGGGACCGAGCTTCCCCTGGCCCAAGGGATCCGCTTCGGCACCTACAAACCCTAATTCGCTGTTCAGAGAACCGGGCCACCTCTCGCCTCGCCAGACAATTCAGGAGATCACCATTACTTTTTTACCATCGCCAGCTAGCGGTGGCGTTCCAAACCCGGTTATCTCACGCTGGCACCTTTCATCAAGAAATAATGGCAGACTGACCTCATGAAACCAAATCGTCGTTTAAAATTAGCCGTACCCTTTTGATTTCCAATTCGCCGGGAACAGGCCGCCCGCACCGCTCCGGTTACTCATTTTGAAATCCCGACAAGAACATGGTGAAAAAACAGCATTTTGACGTGGTCGTTGTGGGTGGCGGTTGCGTCGGCGTCGCCACAGCCTACAGGCTTAACGTCCGGCACCCGAACCTGAAGGTGGCCGTACTCGAAAAAGAAGATAGGCTAGCGGCCCACCAAACCGGCCGCAACTCGGGTGTTATCCACTCGGGCATCTATTACAAACCCGGCTCCCGTAGAGCAAGACAATGCGTCGAAGGCCGCCGAGAGTTAGTAGCCTTCGCTAAAGAGCATAAGATTGACCACGACATTTGCGGGAAAATCATCGTGGCTACACACGAAAAAGAATTACCTTTCCTGAACAAGCTGTTCGAAAACGGGCAAGCTAACGGCGTGGAAAACATCGAGTTGATCGATGCGAAGCGAATCAGAGAAATCGAGCCTTTCGTCGAAGGCATCGCCGGTATCTGGGTAGGTTGTACGGGTATCATCGATTTCGCGGCGTTGACGAATAAGCTCAGCGAGCTGCTGCAACAGCAGTTTAGCGAAAGCAAGATCTTTTTAGGAACAGAAGCGAGAAGCTTTGTTCACCACCACAACTCTACCGAGATTATAACTAACCGCGGCACGTTCAACGCGGGTAATGTCGTAATCTGCGGGGGACTCCAAAGCGACCGCATTGCTCACCAAAATAAAGCGAAAAGCAACGTGCGTATCTTGGGTTTTCGCGGGGATTATTACGACCTTACCGAGAAAGGGGTACACAAGGTACGCAATCTTGTTTACCCAGTGCCCGACCCGAGGTTCCCCTTTCTAGGCGTGCATTTTACTCGTATGATTCGAGGTGGTGTGGAGTGCGGGCCAAACGCAGTGCTAGCATTTAAACGCGAGGGCTACACAAAAACGGCATTTAATCTCCGGGACACGTCCGATACACTCTTTTTCGGCGGCACATGGAAGTTTGTTAGGAAGCATTGGCGTTTTGGTCTCGATGAATACCGCGGCGCGTTTTCGAAATCATATTTCCTGGAGCGTCTTCGCAAGCTTATTCCGGCGCTCGAGAGCGATGACATCGTGGCGAGCCGTTGCGGCGTGCGCGCGACAGCCCTTGGGCCAGACGGTGAAATAATCGACGATTTCAATATCGAATTCTACGGAAACGCCATTCACGTAATAAACGCGCCCTCACCCGCCGCGACGGCGTGCCTGGCCATTGGTCGAGTTGTTGAAGAAATGGCGACGGAACGGTTCGGCTTGAACGGTCGCTAATATGGCCCATCAAGACGCCTCTGACCACAAACAGGGAATATTGTGCGAAATGTTTAAACGATAAAAGCCTGTCCTAAATTCACGCCTGTTACTATTAAAATGCCATCCGTAGATTGCCAAAGATCCTGTTCTCCGTGAATTCGTTCTCGACAGCATCAGAGCTTGACTCTATGCGCCGGAAACCAATGGTAGCCAAGAGGCTGCGTCCAAGCCAATGCTGTAGCTGGACCCGTAGATTGATCAAGTCCTCCGCCGATTCTGCGGTCGTCGTGGGGTCCGGACCTCCGTCGGTCGTCGTCCAGCCAAAACGCGCGTCGAGGTTGGTTAAGGGGGTAATACGGTGCGTCCAGATCGCCGTTGCGCCGAATAGGCTTTGATTCCCCCCGCTTAATTGAAAATCGCGGCTTTCGTCAAAAACAGAAAGGGTGATCTGATTACGCTCGGTTTGAAAAACCACGCCACTTGACAGGAGTCTGGATACGAAAACCTGGTTCGTCTGTGTGGGGATACCGCCGTCCGGCAGTACCGGATCCCCGGTTACTGGGTCAACTGGGCTAATATTGATCCCACGTGAAAGAACCGCGCGCTCGATCTGTCTATCGCGCACGGTTTCTTCCTGTTCATCGTATCGTAACAGCCAGGTTGTGCGTTTGGTTTGATGGCTTAGGTTAACGGTGTATTGATTACCGAAAAATCTTTTACCGTAAGTGGCTTCGAGCGTTGTTCTTGCGGATGGCGTCCAACGTCCGCCAATATTCCAGATAATGGTATTGTCTATGGGCTCACTACTCGCGAAACTATTTTTTTCGTAGCCGAGATCACCCAAGAGGCGAATGGACGGACTATAAACGTACTCCAAACGGCCGACTATCTGCTCAAACTCGGTGGTTTCCCCGCTATCGTAATCGATCTGTTCATTCTCGTAAGTAAGCGCCCACGGCAACGTCAGGTAGCGGCTACCGCTCCTCACATCAGCGCGGTAATTCAGTGATCGACTATCGCTGCTACTAATATCATTAAATTGGGCTATGTCCGTACTGGTATCTGAAGCGCTGACATCATCGTAGGTGAAACGCACCTCGGCGACAGCGAAATTTCCGAAGCGCCTTAGCATGTAAGGGGATATGCTATAAGTCGTTACATTCTCGCGATCGCCAGTAAAATTAATGTTGTCGTCGGCATCATTTAGAGCCGCTGCCGGACCAAAATTTGAGAACGCGCCGCGCCCCGTCGTTATTATGTTTTGCTGGGTAAGCGTGGTGTTTGCATCCAAAAATACTAACTGCTCGAATAGCTCCGTATTTAGCGATGAAAAAAGCCTATGGAAGGTGTCGTCGAGGTCAGGGTTGCTCGCGTACAAAAGGTGCTGCAAATTGTAATTTAACTCAAAGGCTAGTCGCCGCGTGTTACCCAGCACTTGAACACCGGGTTTCAATACCGTAACGAAGTCATCCTGCGTCTCAGAACCCGTCAGATCGATATTATCCGTGTATGTCTCGCCAAGCGCAAACTCCGGGACAATTGTCCAGCCAGGACGGATGGTGTAGGCAGCATCCGCGTACGCCGGCTGATCGGAGAATTCATCGAATGCTACGGGCGCGGTAATACGCCTTGGTGTTGCGTCGCGTACTCGGCGCTGGGATCCGACGGTATCCTGTGTTGCCTCGGACTCGGGCTGTAGACCTGCTGCTGATGCGACGGGGCAATTTAAGACGAGCAAAATCATGTTGGCTGCGATAATCCGAACACTCTCGCTCACTCTCCGAATACGGCTTGGATAATCGCCTATCACCGGTGCATTTCGCCGCCGCGCTATATCCCGGTACTCTGATCGCTTGAGCGTAACTAGAAGTTTACCTACTACTCATTACGTACAAGGTTGTTGTTAGATCTATTCTCGAACACTGCGGAATTTTGAATACTGTTCATAATAGGTCGTTTCTGAGCGGTCAAGACTCTTATTCAAAACGAGACCAATATTCTTTGCAAATTCAATTTGTTTTAGCCCAGTAAGGAGCTCTTTCTCCGTTGTCTTCTCCTCCTGCACTACAACAACCACCTGCCCCACATGTCGCGCGAGTGCACTCGCTTCGCTCGCCGCAAGTAGCGGCGGACTATCAAAGACAAAAACCCAATCAGCAAACTGCCGGGCCATCATTTCTAATAGACTGATCATTCGTTGACTTGAAAATAGTTCAGCGACATTCGGCATTCCTGTCCCCGCCGGGATGACGTGCAGTCCATTAATGTTTGTTCCCACTAGAGCATCGAGCACTGTTCGGTTGGGAGTGACAAGTAGATCCGTCAGGCCTAGCTTTGCCTCTATCCCCAGAATCTTAGCTACGTCGCCTTTCGCAACATCGGTATCAACCAAAACGATTCTGCGGTCAACTTCCATTGCGAGGTTGATCGCAAGATTAACCGCTAAAAACGTCTTACCCTCGTCGGTTCGTGAACTTGTAATCATGATCAAATTTTGGCAATGATCATTATGCAACACGTTCATCGTCTCAATCGACCCACTCAACAATCGACTCTTTATATGGCGTAACTCTAGAGCGATGCGGCTGCTTGGCTCATCGGGCGTTATCATACCCAGTTGCTTGAGCTTGTTAAAATCCAAGCTCGTTTGCTGTTTTGCGGTGAAGTGCGGCGAAAAATACTCCTCTAGCACAGGTGGGTGGGCGGCACGAGGGAAATCTGCATCTTGATCTACCGCGTCTAAGGCAGGTTCTTTGAAAAACTCCGAAACGGCCTTCTCGATTAGGTTCATAAAGTCATCCTCGCACCTTTGACAACCCGGTATTCCTAACCACCATATTCCTTGAACCTTTCATCCAACGATACCAAGTCCGGCTAAATTCATTAGTACATCAACCTTTAGCAAGTACATGGCATTGAGAGTCACATAAAGCACCAACAACACACTAACACCAAAAAAGAAAGGAAGGTCTACAAACGGCTTGTACGTTTTAAGCCTACCGCTGCCAGCATTGTAAGATACAGTACCGAGAACGGGTATGTTTATTAGTTTTTCCAACCTCCTACGTGTATAAATCACTGGGTTACTAAGCGCGAGGGCCAACGCCAGCGCTACCCCGGATGCCACCGCGATTGCAAACATCGCAGCACTGAAAATGAATCGACTAGGCCCAATGGGAGCCCTCGGTACGCGCGGCGGTTCCAGGACCTTTAGTTTTAAGCTCTCAGCCTTGTCAGATAGCGCCGCTCTTTCAAGCCCTTCGGTGAGCCCTTGGTACTTTTCCTTGTGCACGACGTAGTCTCGATTCAAGTTTGCGAATTCCATTTCCACCTGCGGAATTGTCATTATATCCTGTTCCAGGGCATCAACGCGTCGCTTGTATTCTGCTACACGAGTTCGTAACGCTGCGGCGTTCGCCTCGGCTTTAGTTAGTTGCAGTTTCAATCCTTGATACGCGGGATTGTAATCGAGAGAATTGTCGCTAGGGCTAGGCGCTTGTTTCTTCAATTCTTCGAGTACATTTTTCGCGGCTATTAGATCGGGGTGTTTGTCCGTAAATTTGAGTTGCAGTTCAGCAATTTTAACTTGCTGAGCGTTTATTTGCTCATAAGCTGGAGCTGGCTTGCTAGCGGTTGTGAAGTTGTTCACTTGGGCTCGAATAGAATTCGCGCTATCTTCCGCCTCGTTTAACTCTAACATAGCGCTTCGATACAAATTCTTGGCCCCCTCAAGCCTCGCATAGTAGGTTCCCCCATCCTCGGGCATCAAACCGACATGCGTTAGTTTGAATACTTTGAGCCTTTGTTCAGCCGCCTGCAGTTTGGTTTCGTACTCCTTGATCTGTGCTTTAAGGAACCGTTGAGCAATTTTTGAAGCATTTCTGGGTTCCTTAACAAGCGCGTCGTTAAACAGATCGATCAGAGTCTGTACAACAGCATGAGCCCTTTTCGGATCAGAATGGTCGTATCCGATGGAATAAACATCGTTTTGACCCGGAGTCGAAGTAAATCTAATCGAGTCTTTAATTTTTTTGATCGCCGTATCGAATTCAGCAGGTATGGTTTTTGTTTTATCGATACCTGCCGCACGTGCGAGGGTTTCTAAATTCGGCGTGATCAACGTGGCGTGTCGCATCATAATAGCCATCTCATAGGCGTCTCGCGCTTCTCGCGCCTCGAAATCCTTAAGCAAAGATTGCAATAGTGAGGTCTTTTTGATGTAGATCACTGCTGTAGATTCGTACTTGTTCGGAAGCATCGCCACGACTATCCATCCGATTAGACAAACAACAAATGCACAGGTCAAAGCGGTCCAACGGCGGTGCCACACCATTCGTAGATAGATCTGCAGTTGTTCCAACATCTCGTCCATGGTCATTCGTCCCAGCTATACTGCAAGGCCGTCAGAACTATAATTAAAACCAAGCTTCAGGAATGATAAGAACATCGCCGGGGTGCACCTTGACATTGGCGCTCATGTCACCCGTCTGTAGAAGGTCTTCTAATCTGACCGTCGTTTCGACCTCTTTGCCGTTAATCGTCCTAACGAGTTTGGCCCTATTCCCATCGGCAAACGGCGTAAGGCCCTGAACGAGGATCATGACGTCTAATAAGGTCATATTATTCCCGTAGGCTAATGCCTTGGGCTTGACTGCTTCACCGACCACCCTGATCTGTTCGGCGTATTGACCCACAAAACTAACGACTGTTACCGTTACGATGGGATCGCGAATAAAGCCTGAAATCGCTCTCTTAATACCCTGAGCGAGTTCATTGGATGTCTTCCCACTGGCGACGATGTCCCCTGCAAGGGGCACGGCGATTTTGCCATCCGGGCGCACTGGAATGTCCTTGACCGAGACTTCAGGGTTTTGCCACACAAAGATGTTTAACTCGTCACCCGGGCCGATTAGATACTCATAATTGCGTTGCTCTGAATTATTTAATGTGATCGTGGATTTTTCAGAGAAAAAACCACAGGAGGTAATAAGGACCGCGCACGTAGGCGCAACTACACAAACGACTAATTTTCGAAGCAATGGAAAGTACTCTTCGCGTAATGGACCATCAGAACGTTTTGAGTAAAATTCGGGGTGTATTTTGGGCATGACGGCTATGCTATTTCTGTAGTTAAACGTAATCCTTCGAGAGACCGTATCAGTATAGGATTTTAATGGATCGCTTGCCATAAACATCGATTGCCGGGCAAGCTAATCACGAACAACACGGTGCTCGCTATTTCAAGGATCTATTATGCCAAGCACTCATTTTCAGGGTTCATGGCGTCTATGTACGCCAGAAGAAACTAGTCTTGGACAGACATCTGAAATATCCCTTTAGAATCTCTCTTGCACCTTTTGCAAAAATGACCACTCCAACCGTTTACATCAGACCTAGCAAATCCATCATCAGACAATCTATTAACGTGAACGAGAACTTGCTTTTCACCCGTTCCGATCACTAGCCCCCGCTGCTTAAATACATTCTCATTCAACTCTAAGCCCTCTCCATAGGTAAGCAAACTAAGGACCAGTCACATTACTCGATGCATTTCCAAGCGGTAAGAATATCGCGGCAGCGGTTCACCACCTAAACGAACCCAATTTACCGTTCAGACAACCGGATCCACCTCAAATTATCACGACATTTTGGGGCCCGGAACCCAGCGGCGCGGAGTCGTCCTCGGCGTCGGGCGGACGGTAGGAGCCCTGTTTTCTTTACGCCTCACACGTGCTTCGGCCAGAGGCGCGCGGCCACCGAGAGTCGCAACTCGCGAGGACGAATGAGGTAGCGCACGCCTTCCGAAACGAGCGCGAGACCGGGTAGGCAGATGATCATGAAAAGGGTCGCGCGCAGGGAGCGATTCGGGATCCGAGCGGCGAATTCCGAGACGAGCAGGTAGTACATCGGCATGTGCGCGAGAAAGACGATCAGCGTATTACGGGCGATGAAGCGGACCGCGGCCGGCGCTTGGCTGCGGCTGGTCACCGCAAAGGTGAGCCACGTGACCCCGACGTAGAGCATCGACACCAGGGCCGACACTCCGATCAGTCCGAGCATCGAGCCAGAGAGAGGTCGCATGAACGGAAAGCTGTCGTCGAGCGGGAGGCGATGCGAAATCGGCACCCACACCGCGAAAAAGGCGATGAGCGCCGCCAACGCGCTCAGTCCGCTCAAGGACGTCGACGTGCGCTGTTGCTGGCCGTACCAAACTCCTAGCAAGAACGCGGTGGCCCAATTCGGCAGAAGCATGTAGGCGATGTAGTTGCCGGCCCACTGCATGAGCACGGCACGAATCACGATCTCGCCGATCAACACCGCGACCAGAAGAGCCGTCGTCACGCGCAGTCGCCTGAGCGCCACAGCCCAAACGACGATCAAATGCAGGTACGTGCCGACGTACCAGGTCGTCGGGTTAGCGGGGAAGTGGTCCATCAACACATTCACGCCGCCCAAAAACGGATAGTAGTTGCTGAGCTGTGGGCGATTGCCGGTCGCGAGCGCCATCGCGCTCACCACGGCAGCCACCAGAATACCGAGGACGCAAATCTCGAATAGGCGTTGGAATACGATCTTCCAACGGTCGCCTCGCTCGCCCGCGAGCGAGTAGCCGGTGACGAACATGAAGAGTGCGACCCCGATCTGCTTGGAATTGATCGGCGGGAGCAACACGAGCGGCCAGGATCCGGTCACGTGTCCGTACACGATGACCGTCATGCCGAGCGCCTTCAGCCAATCGAGAAACGGGAGATAGGATCGCGTCACGCTTGCACCGCCTGTGGCCCCGGCGGCGCGATCGATCGGACGAACCGCGCCGGGTTGCCCCCGACCATCACGCGCTCAGGTACCGGTGTTGACACGACCGCGCCCGACGTGACTATGGTGCCGGATCCGACGTCCGCCATTACGACGGCCGCTTCGCCAATCCAGGCATGCGCGCCGATCTCGACCTGCTTCAGCCTGGACCAACAAAAGGCGTCCCAACGGCCGCGCTCGTCTAGCTCGTGAAGGGTGCTTCCGCTGAGGATGCTGGCGCGACTCCCGATCAAACATCCCTCGCCGATTTTCGACGATCCGATGATCGCATACAGGCCGACATACGCCTCGTCGCCGACTTCAACCCGGCGATGCGAGAACACCGCACCAAAGCCGATATAGGACCGCAGCGAGCAGACATCGAGCGTCAGGTGGTAGAACGCGCGACGCAGATACATGCCTGGCACGCCGGGTGCACCCGCGAGCACGTGGGTCCAGAACTGGAAGACAGCTTCGTGCTCAGGCTTTGTCTGCTTTTCGAGCCAACAGAGCAGGCCGACAGGCGAGACCACTACGAGCGCCACCGCGTTTGCGATCCATTTGAGCCAGCGTTTCATCTCACGCCTCAGTGCGAACTGAAGTTCGCACCGATGACTGTTTGCGCTGCCTGTTTTCGCAGTCGCTTGAACCGAGCGGAGTGCAGCGGTCCATCCACACACCGAACGCGCGCGGGAATCTTGTACGACGCGAGACGCTCCGCGCAGAAGCGTCGCATCCGTGCCTTGAACTCGTCGCACATCTCAGGGCTCGCCAGCCGAACCGTCGCGACGACGATCTGCCCCGTGATGGCGTGGGGCTCGCCGTGAACGACAGCGTCGACGACGTTAGGCATTTCGAGAAGCACGCTGTCCACCTCCGCAGGGTAGACCTTGCTCCCGCCCACGTTGATGATCTCGCCCTTTCGGCCAAGAAACCGAATCCATTCGCCGTCGGTCTCGACCAGGTCGCCGGTGTCGAGAAATCCCTCGGCGTCGAAAGGGCTTGGCGCGTTGAGGTAGCCCAGCATCGCCGACGTGGCGCGGACCCACAAGCGACCGTCGATGACCTTCGTCTCGAAATCGTCGCCGCCCACCCGGACCCAGAGCGAATTGGAATCGCGCGACTGCGATCGCAGGATGCCGACCTCGGTTAGGCCGTACGTTTGTAAGAGCTTGGCATGCGGAAACGCAGTCGCGACACGGCTCAACGTGCTAGCGGGCATCGGTTCGGTGCCGTAGGTGATCAGCTTCAGCGAGCTCGTATCGCTCCTCGTATGCTCACCTGAAAGCAGGAGCAGGTTCAGGAACGTCGGCGAGGTCGGCAGCAGCTCCACCCCGTGCTGCTCGATCGCGTCGAAGACCCCGAGCGGCGATCGATCGCGCGGCACGACAACCGCGCCGCCGTTGGAGAGCGTGTAGAATAGTGTATTCACCCCGCCAATGTGATCGAGCAGGAGGAACACGAGTGTGCGATAGCTGTGGCGCGGCGTCTTGTACTTGCCGAGTAGCAAATCGAGATCGTGAACCGCCGCCTTGTTCTTGCCGGTCGATCCGGACGAGAACAGCACCAGCCCGGGGTGTCGACGCGTGCGCAGCGTGCCGTATATCTCGTGAGTGGCGCGCCGGTCACCAGTGGGTGCATCGTCAAGACGCTCAATCGCACCGTCCGGCCGCACGCGAACTTCGGCCTGCGCCGTCTCGAGGAACGAGTCGTGATGCGCCGCCGAATCGGCCGACAGCGGTACCACGATATGACTAGCACCGGTGAGCGCGAGAAACAGCGCAATCGTGTCGGCGCCGTAATCGCCTTCGACGCTGACGACGCTGCCCGGCCTGAGGGCGAGTGCGGAAAGGCGCTGGTCCCAACCGGCGATGCGGTCGAGGAGATCGCCATACGAGTACGTCTTGCCCGAAAGGGCAACCGCGAGCCTGTCGCGGGACGTCTGCATGGTGTTCAACAGAAATTCGGTCGTCATCCTGCCCCCCCCAAATAAATGATCTGTCCTGTCACCATGCCGCTCTCTGGCCGCAAGAAAAAGTCGATGACATTCGCCACGTCGTCGGGCTCCGCCCATCGCGAGATGGCTTGTCTCGCGATGAGCGCATCGATCTTCTCGGCGGGCACATTCGAGGTCAGATTAGTTTTAATCGGGCTCGGCCCCACGCTGTTGCACGTGATGCCGAGCGGGCCGACTTCACGCGCAACGATGCGCGTGAAGGTCTCGACCGCGCTCTTCGAGGCCGCGTAGAGCGCTTCGCCATCGAGCCGCATCGGCACGGCCACCGTCGTCAGATTCACGATGCGGGCCGCCTTCGAGCCGCGCAGCAAGCGAATCGCCCCGTGCGTGAACAGGAACGTCCCGAGGAAGTTGGTCTCGACGATGCGGCGCGCGGTGTCGAATGGCGTCAGCGCGACCGGGTTCATCGACGCGATACCGGCGTTGTTGATGAGGATGTCGAGCCCTCCGAGCCGCTGTCGGACATCGCGGAACAGCCCGCGCACCGATGGTTCGTCCGTGACGTGGAGCGCGGCGTGCGTATAGCGCTCGTGAGCGAACGGCGACGCGCCTCGGCTACACCCGATGACCTCATCCCCACAGTCGAGGTAGTGTTGCACCAGGTGAGCGCCGATCCCTCGGCTCGTGCCTGTGACGAGGATGCGGCGTCGCGCGGTCATTGCGGTAGAACGGTTTCGATGTACTGGGCGAGGGCGGGCACGCTGCGAAACGGACTCTTCGTCTGCGACATCGCGCGCGCATCGCCGAGCGTGATCTCCACGCCGCGATTCTGCATCGCTTCCTCGATATCGATGAGCAGCGACACCAGGCCGAGCGAATCGAGCGGGCTTCCTGGGCCGAAAATAGGCGCTTCGAGTGAGACATCGAGCTGGGCGTCGGATTTGCGCGCGAGATTCGCGTTGCGCAAGGCCGACAGAACCACGTCTTGGATTTCCGTGGGGGTCATCGGGAACCTCTCGTAGGTGGACGAAAAGAGAACGCCGTAGAGAATTGCAGCTCGGCCCCGCCGGCCTGGCGCGCGAGCAGCGCCAGCGCGAACTCTGCGTACGCGCGTCCGCGGTGCGCCAACCCGCGGGCTTGCGGCGCCCGCCCGGTGTATGCGCGCGGCTGTCCTAGGGAGATTCGAAGCCACATGCCCGGAGCCCGAAGCAGATCGCATGCCAGCGGCTCAGGAGAATTAAGAACTTTAAGAGCCCTTTTCCTCAGGAGCACAGATACGACAGGGCCGGGAGGCTGTCAAGCGTGCGGGGTATCGGGCCGGAAACGGTGAATTATCGGGCTATTGGGCGACTGGGTTCGCCAAGTACCGGGCGTTATGGCGTCTTATAATTGGGAGTGCAGGCCAAGGGGGATTGTCGGCTCAGAGCCTGTGAAAAAACCCCATCGCAATCGGAAATACTCTGCCTGGGTAGGGTTGGTCGGATAATCAGTGATATAGGAAACACGATAAACGAGACTGTCATGCTATCCGGAGAAGAACCTGGCTTGGAAGATAAGGCAAATGGAACCACGTTGTCCTTCCAGCCATTTCAGTAACCGCGGGCACGCAATACTGGATCTATAATCTTCGCCGATACGGGCATCCTTCGGTTCCTCGACGCTAGGGGCGGTCGGTGTACAGCCCAGCGAGACAAGCGCACAAACCACACTCACGACACTGCCGAGCACCGAACAACGCTCCTCCCCGCGAATTTTGTGGCCGTTCTTGTGACGAACGGCACAGAATCAAAACGATTGTTACACGCTTAAGACAAACCTTGCGTTAAGGTGGCGCCCTGGAACGAAACAACCAAAACCAGGGGGAGAAAGCACATGGTCTTTCGAGGCGTCATCTCATATCGTAGTTTTTTCGAGATTGCTGAATCGCTAGTCATACTGGGAGTTGTATTTTTTTTCTGCTCCTACTCCGGCTATGCCCAAGCCGGCCAAGTCAGCTTAGCTTGGGGTGCCAGCCCCGGAGCAGCTGGCTATCAACTGTCTTATGGACCAAGCAGCGGTAACTACACCGGCAACTTCGATTGCGGCAATACGACCAGCTGCACCCTCACCCTGCAGGACGGCAAGTACTACATCGCAGCCAAGGCGTACAATAGCGGCAAAACGAGCTGGAGCGGATTCTCCAACGAGGTCGTTACGACCATCTCCACATCGAGCACCGCCCCAACCGCGAGCTTTAGCGCGACGCCCACCTCCGGGCCGGCCCCCTTGACCGTCACTTTTACCGATAGCTCGAGCGGCAACATTACCGGCCGGTCCTGGGATTTCAACGGGGACGGCACCACCGATAGCACCGCCACGAGCGGCGGCGCAACAACCTATACCAACCCTGGCGCCTACACCGCCAAACTTACTGTCACCGGCCCCGGTGGAAGTAATACAGCCTCTAAGACCATCTCGGTGACGGCAGCACCACCGGTCGCAAATTTTAGCGCCACGCCCACCTCGGGCATGGCGCCTTTAACGGTACAGTTCACCAATAGCTCTACCAACGCGACATCCTATCTCTGGACTTTCGGCGACGGCGGCACAAGCAGTGTGGAAAACCCCTCTCATATCTACACTACCGCGGGGGGGACCTACGCGGTGAGCTTGACCGCCATGGGTGCAGGAGGCGCCTCCGATATAGAGTCTAAGAGCAGCTATATCACAGTTGCCTTTAACAGTGGTGGCGGCGGCAGCACCGCAGGACTCGTGGGTGCCTACAACTTCGAGGAAGCCAGCGGCACCACCGTGGCCGATGCCTCGAGCCAGGGTAATAAAGGGACCATCCGCGGCGCCACGCGGATTACTACAGGACGCTTTGGTAAAGCCCTGTTCTTCGACGGTGTCAACGATTGGGTCACCGTCAATGATGCCGCCTCCCTCGATCTCACTACCAAAATGACACTCGAAGCCTGGGTCTACCCCACCGAGGACATGAGCGGTTGGGACACCGTGCTGGTCAAAGAGCGGTCAGGCGGCAGCGTATACTACCTCTACGCCAACAGCCCCACGAGTCAACCAGGGATGGGCGTTTTTATAGGTGCTTATCGTAATTTGCGAGGTGGCACCTGGCTACTGCGCAATACCTGGACCCATCTCGCGGCCACTTACGACGGCACCACCGAGCGCCTCTACGTCAACGGCACCCAAGTCGCTCAACGGCCACAAACAGGCCCGATCCAGGTGTCGAGTGGTCCGCTGCGCCTGGGTGGCAATAGCGTCTGGGGCGAGTTCTTCAAAGGCCGTATCGACGAGGTCCGTATCTATAACCGTGCTTTGAGTGCCACGGAGATCCAAACCGATAAGGACACCTCGATCGCGACCTCTTCGCCTCCGGTCACCTTGGAGGGAACCAAGATCCTTGGGTCGGTGACTGACTCTAACTCCCAGGGTAAGGCGGAGGCCTTCCGTACCACCGCGGCGACGACAGGTATGGTGACCAGTCTCTCGGTGTACGTGGATAGCGGTTCAACGGCCACCCAACTCGTTGCTGGTCTCTACACGGACAACGATGGCCATCCGGGCACTCTGCTCGAGCAGGGGACACTGACGTCACCTGTGGCAGGAAGCTGGAACAAGGTCCTCCTTCCAGCCACGTCGGTTAACGCTGGTAGCACTTACTGGATCGCTACCCTGAGCCCCAGTGGTGTGCTCCGGTTCCGCGCGGCAGCAGGTAGCACCAGTCAGCCCAGCGAGACGAGCGCCCAGACCACGCTCAGTACACTGCCGGGCACCTGGTCGACGGGTACCGCTTCTTCCTCGGGACCGCTGTCAGCGTATGGGGCTGGATACAAGTAAGAGATAAACATCGTGGCTTCTCCATTAAGCATCCCCTTATTCTAAACGTGTTGGGCATGCAAGAGGTCATGGTAATTTAAAAGCAGTGACTTCCGTTTCATTGCGCCCGTACGCCGGGCAGCAGTCTGTAGTAGACATCCCTGGCGGAAGAAGGAGCTGCGTCTTCAGTAGCTCTCTAAAGTTAATCGAGCAAGTGCTGATAGGGTAGCAGACCAATGAATAACAGGAGGTACGTTTATGACTGACTACCGGTAAGAGATTGCAGCTCCTGAAAAAGGCAAACCAGTCCGAAAGGCTGGGACGCAAAGCTACTGGCCTAAACCCCTAATGGATGGGGGCATGGCCGCAGGTTGCCAGGCGATCACACAGTACCTCCTGCGTGCTGAGCGGTTCGCTAGGCACAGAAATAACTACACGGAGGTACGTGATGTTAAATCTTACGGCACTCCTCAACTTCGCCAGGACGCTAGGCTCGCTGGTGACGTTGGGGGTTACGTTATTTTTCTACACCGTTTATGCCCAGGCCGCCCAAGTCACCTTGGCCTGGGATGCCAGCACCAGCTCCGGCGTGGCTGGCTATGAGATTAATTATGGGCAAACCAGCGGCAGCTATGCCACCCAGGTCGATGTCGGTAATCAGACTAGCTACACCGTAACAGGCCTGCACGATGGAGCGATCTACTACTTCGCCGCCAAGGCCTATGACACGGCCCGCACGACCCAGAGCGATTTCTCTAATGAGGTCAGTCAAACCATCGCCGCTTCCGCCGCCCCCACCGCTAATTTCAGTGCTAGTTCTACCTCGGGTACGGCACCCTTGACGGTTACCTTTACCGATAGCTCGACGGGCAACATCAACACGAACGGTTGGTCCTGGAAATTTTGCAACGGCAACAACGCCTGCACCACCGACACCGCCAAGAGCGTTGTGAAAACCTATAACACCCCCGACACCTACACCGCTAGCCTTACTGTTACCGGCTCCGGGGGAAGCAATACCGCAACTAAGACTGTTTCGGTAACGGCAGCACCACCGGTCGCCGGTTTCAGCGCCAGCTCTACCTCGGGTACGGCACCTTTAGCGGTAAACTTCACGAATAATTCTACTAGTGCGACATCCTATTCCTGGGATTTCAACGGAGACGGCGCTACCGACAGCACCGCACCAACTCCAACGCACACCTACGCCAACGCGGGGACCTACACCGTGAGCCTCACTGCCAATGGTCCTGGCGGCACCAACACCAAGACCCGAGCCGGCTATATCGCGGTCTCCTCAGGCGGTGTTATCGGCGGAGGTAACAGTGGGCTGGTCGCCGCCTACAACTTTGAGGAAGCGAGCGGCACGACTGTGGCCGATGCCTCCGGCAAGGGTAACCACGGTACCATTAGCGGTGCTTCTCGTGTCACCTCCCAGTTTGGCAGAGCTCTCTCCTTCGATGGGGTTAATGATTGGGTCACGATCACTGATGCCGCTTCCCTCGATCTCATCAACGGCATGACGCTTGAAGCCTGGGTCTATCCCACCGTCAACATGACGCAATGGGCAACAGTGATCCTGAAAGAGCAGCCGGGCGGCGGCCTCTACGAGCTTTACGCTAACGGCGACCAGAGCCAACCGCTGACCTCGGTCACGGTCGGAGGGCAGTATCAGGTGCTCTCCGGCGGGCCCTGGCTCTTGACCAATCAATGGACGCATATCGCGGCCACCTACGACGGCACCACCCAGCACCTCTACGTCAACGGCACCCATGTCGCTCAACGGCTACAAACAGGCCCGATCCAGGTGTCGAATGGTCCGCTGCGCCTAGGTGGCAATAGCGTCTGGGGAGAGTTCTTCAAGGGCCAGATCGACGAGATCCGAATCTATAACCGAGCCTTGACAGCGGCTGAGATTACCACCGATACGACCCGGTCGGTCGTCACGTCCTCACCGCCGATCACCTTGGTGGGCACCCAGACGGTTGGGCCGGTGACCGACTCCAACGCGCAAGGCAAGGCAGAGGCATTCCGAACAGTGGCTGCAGCCACGGGCTCGGTGACCAGTCTGTCCGTTTACGTGGATACAGGCTCCACAGCAACCAAACTCATCGCCGGTCTCTACACGGACAACAATGGCCATCCGGGCACTCGCGTCGCGCGGGGGACACTGACGTCACCTGTGGCAGGAAGCTGGAACAAGGTCCTCCTTCCAGCCACTTCGGTTAACGCTGGTAGCACTTACTGGATCGCTATCCTGAGCCCCAGTGGTGTGCTCCGGTTCCGCGCGGCAGCTGGTAGCACCAGTCAACCCAGCGAGACGAGTGCTCAGACCACGCTCACTGCCTTACCGAGTACTTGGACTAGCGGAACCATCTACACTTCAGGGCCGCTGTCGGGGTACGGGGCTGGGTATTAGGTGCTGTAAACAACATTACGATTGAAAAACTCAAAACGAAGTCCAGGATCCACGATCAGCGGATCCTGGTCTGGGAGTAAAGTTAATGAATGACTTCAAAAGCGTTTCTCTCTTTTGTCTGGTGATGCTCATCGGGACAACGAACGCTGCCTATGGCGACACGGTCAACGTCGGCACCGTGGCTGAGCTTCGAAACGCTGTTGCACTAGCAAACAGCTCGGGTGGGAACAAGACTATCCTCCTCAATGATGGAACGTATACCCTCACCAGTACGCTCTATATCAACAGCCCGAACGTCTCAATCTCCGGACAATCCGGGGCTCGTGACAAAGTCATCATTCAAGGCGACGCCATGAGCGCTAGCGCAAGCGTTGGTAATCTGCTTCGCGTTGCTGCCAGCAACTTCCTACTCAGCAATGTTACTCTGCGGAAGAGCGGCTGGCATTTACTTCAAATCGCAGGCGAGACGAATGCCGATTATCCCACAATAAGAAACACCGTGTTTCGCGATGCATACCAACAAATGCTAAAGGTCAGCATAGATCCCGCGAATCCAAACGTTGCGTCGGACAATGGGCTAGTAGAAACCTCTCTTTTTGAATATACCGCTGGCATCGGACCGCAATATTACATCGGTGGCATCGACGCCCATCGGTCCAAGAACTGGGTGGTCAGGAACAATACCTTCCGTTCAATCATCAGCCCCAATGTCACCGTTGCTGAATTCGCGGTTCATTTCTGGAACGGCTCCGCCAACAACACGGTCGAGAAAAACCTCGTCATAAACTGCGACCGCGGAATCGGTTTCGGCTTGGACGCTAAGGGCAATACCGGTGGAATCATCCGCAACAACATGATCTACCACGCCGCCAATGCCGGCCAGTTCGCGGATGTCAGTATCGCCTTGACGGAAAGTCCAAATACTCAGGTGTATAACAACACAATCATAATGGATAATGGTTTTCCTTGGGGAATCGAGTATCGCTTTGCGTCCACCAAGAATGTCTTGGTTGTAAACAATTTAACAAACAAGCCAATCATGAATCGGGACGGGGCTTCCGGTACGGTCTCGAAGAACGTGACGAATGCGGGGGGTACTTGGTTCGTCAAGCCGGCGAGCGGGGATCTACACTTGGCTTCAGCCATTAGCTCGGTCGTAGCTGCGGGACAAGCCGTGTCTGGTCTAAGCGACGATTTTGACGGTCAACCCCGGCCCGCCGGAACCGGCATCGACATCGGCGCGGATCAGTTTGCCGCGTCATCAGCGCTCTTGCCGCCGACGAATCTGCGCGTCGTCAGCCCATGATCAGCGGATTAGCGTTTGAACGCTCGAAACGCTTGGGGGCGAAATGACCACTTTGCTGCCCGGAATACCAAGGTAGTCGGGCACCTCTATTGGAAAGTAAATCTAGATTAAGCGGAGAAACTCATGAAGATTCAGTCGACCCTATTACCCGACTCGGTTCCCAGGAAGTTCAAAACAGTTGAATATTGCCGTGAGCGTCACCTGCGACCGATACTCAGCAATGTGACGTCAGCGCTTGTGGCTTTGGCCATGCTAATTGCCTTCAACGGCCCGCTCCTCGCTGCCACGACCACGGCTCCGCTCGTCCAGAAGGCCGATCTTGTGTATCAGGGCGCGTTCCGCGTTCCGCAAGGGGCAAGCGACACGACCACCTTCAACTACGGTGGGACCGCCATTACCTTCAACCCTGCCAACAACTCGCTTTTCATGACGGGGCACGATCACCACCAACGGTCGGCGGAAATCAAGATTCCCACCATCGTGAACAGCACTAATATCAATAGTCTTGCCACAGCAACGATTTTACAATCATTCAAGGATCCTACGGAAGGTAAACTCGGTAGCATCAACCCCGCCGATCCGAATTCAAAGAAGGTTGGCGGGCACTTGGTCTACAACGGCAAGCTTATCGTAACAGGATATTCCTTTTATGATGGCTCCGGCACCCAAAGCAAGTCTCATTTCACCAGACCACTATCACTGTCGACAACTGGGCAAGTTAACGGACCTTATTTGGTGGGTTCCGATCCTCACTTTGTCGACGGCTACATGACATTGGTGCCGTCGGAATGGCAAACATTATTTGGTGGACCCGCGTTGACTGGAATGTGTTGCTTGTCAATAGCGTCGGTTCAGTCTAACGGCCCTTCGATCTCGGTCTTCGATCCAAGTCAGGCAGGCCAGCCGGCCATACGGTTACTCGGTTATCCAATTTCCAATCCATTAAGACCGGAAGCTTCTACCAATAACTACTACAACCTGGCGACAAAGATCACCGGTGTCGTGTTTCCGGCCGGAACACGTAGTGTATTGTTCTTCGGTAGACAGGGCGTAGGCACATATTGTTATGGAGAAGGGGCTACCTGCGGTGATCCTGCTGATAGTTCCAAAGGCACCCACGCATACCCCTACAAGTATCAAGTCTGGGCATACGATGCCAACGATTTGCTGGCGGTTAAGAATGGGTCCAAACAGCAATATGCTGTGCAGCCCTATGCAATCTGGAATTTCAATCTTCCTTTTGAGAGTACTGGTGACCAGCACTTGATTGGAGGTGCCGCATACAATGCGCAGACAAATCAAATCTATTTATCGCAACGCTGTAGCGACGCTTGGTGCGCGCCCGTGATCCATGTCTTTAAGGCCCAGGGAGGCACGGGTCCGACGACCTTGGCTCCACCTAGCAACTTACGCGTTCAATAGCTCCACGGGGTTCTTAATTCACCGAAGCGTATGGATAAGTGGGTGGCCAGGTGTCTCAACTTATATTGGCACAGAGGGGGCTCCAACCGACCTCCTGACGACTCCCATATTTCTGCAGAAACACTTCTTCTAACTCGGTGTGTGAGGATAAGCTATGTGTTTTAGTTATCGCTTTCATTTTCCATCTATCCTAACATGAACCGTTTTTTTTGGATCGAATAGTCCGAACGGAACGAAGGATCTCGCGCAGATGCTCCCAGTTCTATGCGAGGTCTCGTATGAGTATTGCTCCTATGCAGCGTTAGGCGACATAGACGCTCACGGCATCGAAGCTACGCATTTCCTAGGTATTCGTCGATTGTATTATCCACCTTCTCCTCTATTGCCTTGAACCACTGATGATCGGCAAATCGCGTCCACGTTCCAGTCGGTACCCGACTTACCAAGCCACTGAGCTTGGCGAGATCATAGTGTTCGACTGAAAGGGCGGAAAGTACATTCCTGATCGCCGATTCGGGACTACCTAAGATCTCCTCAAATGAAATCGATATATCGGAATAAGCGCGCCCGAAGAGGTAAGACAGCTTCCAGATCTGGTAGAACAGTTCATACGGATGTGAGTCTTTATCCAGTATCAGAAACGGAAAGTAGTGGCGCAAGTCTCGCCCCCAAGTCAGCAGATAGAATCCGTCCAGGGACTCATAATCGCGTAACGTGATATTCGGCCCGCTAGTGGTTTTTCCGCTTAGGGTTGAGCACCAATTATCGCGGGGATGGCGGAAAATATGTAGGATCTTCGCGTGCGGGAAACGATATCGAAGCCAAGGCAGCCTCAGGTCGACGCGGTTGAACTGCAGCACCGGACGTCCCCTCGAACACTCTATGAGTGTTTCGATATATTTCTGCATGGAAGGGTTCCATGCGTGGGCGTTCATGTAGAGCTGCCTGCGCGTCCAGTCCTCGCAATAATACTTGCTCAGAACGTCAAGCCCATCGTACTCGGACCAGTATTCCCGGACATTCAAATGGGTCGGATCGACGCGCGCACCGCGAGCGGCTCGATCAAACCACCGTCGCTCGTTGAATGGTTCATAATAAGCCGTGGCGGTTTCCACATTTCTGAACACGTTCCATAGTAGCGTGCTGCCGCTTCGGAATCGCCCCGTGATGAAGATTATGTCCGACCTTAAGCGCGTTCTGTCCGGCCTGGTGCCTCGGCTCAACTCTGGATACGGAGCATCACCGTTACGATGGAGCGAAAACTCGGCTGGGGAGACGAGCAGGTTGTTCAGCCGTAACATGCTGCAGAATATTTGGCGGCTCTCATCTAAGGCTGACAAGTGCCTCAAGAAGGCAAAGAACTTTCCCCGAAGCCTGTTTCTCATCCTCCATAGTGCTGGACATCGGCTTAAAACCGCGTTAACGCCCACGCAATGCCCCATCAATCGCTGTGCGCGTTCGCTCTACGACCATTGTCCAGTCGTGCTCAGCGGCCCATCTCTTTCCTTCTCGGCCCATCAGCGCACGCAGTTCCCCATCTTGCACAAGATTGCTTATTGCCTGATGAACGTCGGACAGGCTTGCCCCATCCACGACAAACCCCGTCTTGCCGTGAATCACTGCCTCAGACTGACCGCCAGAATTGCCGCAGATAGACGGTATTCCTGCAGCCGAAGCCTCGAGGAACACAATTCCGAAGCCTTCGATCATTTCGCCAACCTGAATAGAGGGCATCGCATAGATATGGGATGCCCCGTAGATTAGCTTTTTTTCCTCATCGCTGACTGCACCGGGTAATCGCACCCAGTCCTGCAGATGTAAATCGTTCACCAGGGCCGTAAGCCGCCGGCGTTCCTGTCCATCGCCACCGCAGACGTAGCCGACGGGCAGTCCTTCCCTTCTTAGCTCACCAAGAGCCTTGATCACTACCGCGTGGTTCTTTCTCGGCTCCATCCTAGCCATCGTGCTCAAGACCACAGTCTCGGCAGGCCATCCCCACTGCGATCGATAGGCACGTAGGTCCTCCTCGGGCGGGCTAAAACCCGCCGCATTCACACCGGGATGGATGCATACGACGTAAGCCTTTGGACAAAGTTCGAGGACCAACCTTCTTGTGTTTTCGCTGTTGGCGATGATGAGGTCTGATCGCGTATATACCTGCTTTGCCATCACTTTGAGTTGTCTACTTGTCTGGGCGATCAGGATCTCCTCGCCATGGGCGTACGTTACCAGACATGACCGCCCTGGATACCTCATCTTGAACAACAGGCCGAGAAATCCTTCGGGGAATGCACGCAAACAGTGCAATACCGCATCACCGCTCCCAACCACTCGGTCGATCGTCTTCACTTGTTCATGAAATTGCCTAAGGCAGCGCAAGCTGAACAGGTTGATTTCTTCGAAGGGATCCAGGCTGCGGACAATGTTCAAAGCGCCGTGATTTGAGTCGTCGAAATCCCGCTGTTCTTGAGCCAAACGTGGATGGTACCCATAGTCTGTCGTGAGCAATGACGCTCTGGACGGCCACCCGCGATAAACCTCGTAAAGCCAATAATGGGCTCCCCCAATTTGTGGGAAGAAGTCGTGACTGATGACTAGATCCATAGCGAGGGAGAATGTTCTGGCCTGTCGCAACCGATCGCTGCAGGGTCGACTCCCGATTAACATCGACCTAAGTTATCAGGTTTCCATCGATCGCGGCAGTGGAAATGGCGAATGAGCCGCAAGACATGCGCACGCCGAAAAGGGTGGTCCTACCTTGTATATCGCCCCAACGCTGTGAATTTCATCCGCAAGCCTTACTTTCTGTGCATCCGTCATGACTTGACCTGTCTATTATGCCAACACCGTCGATTACCCCTGAAAGCCATCACAATTCTTCATGCGCCCCGCCAAACTAAGAAGCCCCTCCGACCGAGCGCGACACATCCGCATCCGCTCCTCTACCGCGCCAGGCCGGCCGTTGTCGGTTCCGGTACTTGGATTCGACTCTGATCTACGCCCCTCTTCTGGCGAATGAACAGAATGGCGTTGACCGTAAGACACAGGCAATAAAAGATCTCGAACATTTGGAGAGAAAGAAACATGGAACAGACAAACAGTCCGCAAAGGGCGACCAGGGTTGCCTCGCTGATCAAGTAGAGCGTGTTCGTCCCGGGTTCTGACTCGATCGGCCGGAGACGGCCACCGTGTCGCCACAAACCAACAATCGAGGACACTATAGTCAGCAGATACACGGTGCCCGCAAATATCCCCGATTCGGCGGTAATCTGCAAAAGCGTATTGTGGGCTTCGCGGGGCTGTTTGTCCGAGTAGTGTGGAAACGCAGGCCCGAACGAGTTGAGGCCGACGCCCGTGAGCGGGTGATCCGAGATCATGTTGAGTGCGGCAGCCCACGCCTCCAGTCTGGATGAGGCTGAAGCTTCCGTGCTGTATTCGCTGATCGCGTCGGCACGCGCCTTCATGACGTCGCCCGCCTGCCACTGGTAAGCAACAATGAATGCTGGAATCAGCGCGAGGCCGAGCAATCGTTGTCTTGAGCGCATAGCCATAACCAGAATGCTAACTGCCACACCGATCAAGCCCCCGCGCGAGCCTGTCAAAAAGATCGCGTGCCAGCCGAGCGGGATGATTAGCCAGAGCCCCCATCGAATCAGCCGTTGCTTGAAAAAAAAGCCCGCAAACCACACGTATGGGAGCAGGGTGACAAACAACATGGCGAAATTGTTCTCGTCGGAATAGGCGCTAACGCCGTACATATCGACCGGTCCCCCGAGCCGCCCGTAGAATCTTCCAGACAGATATTGGTCGTTGGCCCAATAGACGAGATACACCACCGAAACGACGAAGACGCATACGAGAACTTTGAGCTTCTTCTCGCTATCGATGCACAGACAGGCGACAAAGTAGAGAAGGAAAGTCTTGTTAAATATGGAAGCTGCCCACGACGGATCCGTAAATCGGTAGGGCCCCATGTCATCGACATATGGCCCTACATGATACGACAGCGTAAAGCAAAACCAGAGAATCAGCAGAAACAAATTTCGACGATTCATTATCGCCGAAAGGTCGTATTCCTTCCTGAGCAGACCGAAGGCAAAGCCAACCAGCGTCGGCGTCAGTACCCAGTACACCGGCCTAAGATCCTCGAAATTCCAGAACCAGACCGCCTGCGGAACGAGAATGGCAAAGAGATAGCCACAAACAACGCCGATCCACGGGCGCGCGAGACTGATGACAGATACCGACGACAGCAATGTGAGGAAGAATATGCGTCCCATGGACTATGTGTGGTCTAGCAGAGGAATAGCACGCGTACGAGAATCCAGCGCTTTCCATCGTACACGTCGATTGCGCTGCCGCGTTGTATGACTGGAATCTTCTTCACGTTGGACATACGGATTTCAACGCGCGAGCAGAAGCTCGTCGTACTCCTGGAGAACTCGACGGCAGTACGAATCGATATCGTGGTGATCATGGACGTGACGGTAGGCGGCATCCTTGATTGCCTGGACCTCGTCCGGGTTAGTCAAGAGACACGATATACGCGCAGCGTACGCCTCGTGGTCTTTTGCATCGATAAGGAAGCCTGTGCGGCCATTCTCGATCACCTCGGGAACTCCCGCAGTCGGCGCCGCGAGGACGACTGCCTTGGATGCCTGGGCTTCCAGGATCACGAGCGGCAGACCTTCGCTCGTCGAGGGCAGCAGCACGAAATCTGCCGCCCCGAGAAGCTCCGGTATGTCGTTCCTAAACCCGACAAAGTCTACCTGATCGCCGATACCAAGCCGCTTGCAGAGTTCCTGCAGATACCGAAGATGCCCCTGTCCCTCACTGCGCTCGTTGCCGACGAGCCAGAGTCTGACCTGATGTCCCCGTCCTTTTAGTGCGGCCACGGCACGCACGGCCGTTTCCTGGCCCTTATGCGGGGCTAGATTGGCTACCATCATGAGCAACGGAATGTCGTCACGAACGCCAAGATTGGCCTTGGCAGCCCTACGGTCAGTCGAGCGGAAGCGTCGCAAATCCACCGCATTACGCATAACCTTGATATTAGTGCGACCCGATCCTTTTTCACCGATCGCCTGTTCCACCGGCGTTCGCATAAAGTTGGCGCAGATCACGACAAGATCTGGCGGTGTACGAAGCGCCCACCTTAGCTGTTCGACAGAAAAGTCGAGGTGAATATGCAACACTGTCTTGAGTCGGCAGACGGAGAAGAACGACTGTGCTGCCGCGTACACGAAGGGCGCGTGAACGTGTATTACCCCAAGCCCATGACGCGCGGTCTTGGCATACAGGCGCAAATTCTCGACGATCGATGAGATCCGACCCGGGCCGGTCAACCGATCGACGCGGTACTCTGTAAATGGGAAGCGAGCCTGCTCTGCGGTTCGCTTGGCCTCGCCTCCGCTGGGGAGCAGTAGTTGGCTGATTGGGCCACGGTTCGTGACCGCGTAAGCGTGAATCTCCATGGCAAGTTTCGCACCCCCGCCCACGTGCGGCGAGACCAACATCTGGTGATAGCGTACCTGGGGATCCATAGCAACTGGCAAGGCTACCGCAGCAGTGGGACACCGCTGGTCGTCTTGTCCCAGAGGCCGAGCATCATCAATCCCCACACGAATACGCTGTGGTCACGAGACTCATCCAGATGCTCCTGCCATATTCGTCGAACAGCTCGCGGCTCCAATACACCGACAATAGTCGCGCTCTGGTCGAACAGCAGGCTCTCCGCTATGGGCCGCAGCTCATTGCGCAACCAGCGGGCGGCCGGAATTGAGAAACCGCGCTTCGGGGCCTTCTGCGTCTCGGGAGGCAGACGGCGGCCTGCAAGTGCGCGCAGTGGCAGCTTACCCCGCCGAGTATCCATCTTGAGGACGCTTGGCAACTTCGCCGCAAATTCCAGGATGCGATGATCGAGGAGGGGACTACGGACTTCGAGAGAATGGGCCATGCTCATACGATCCACTTTCACGAGCACGTCGTCCGTCATGTAGAAATGGATATCCGTGAACTGTGCGCGACCGAGTGCATCAGCGGCGTCGTTTTGAGCATAGTACGGTTGGACAGTCTCGAATGGCGTGAACCCCTTCAACTCCTCCAGGAAGTCCTTGGTGTACAGCGCCGTCCGTGCGTCCTCGCGCAGCCAGATCAGGTCACGGTAAAAGGCCTCCGCATCGCCGACAGCCAGGTTCTCAAAGATGGTCTTCAGCCGGAACGGCTTGGGCAGCCTTGCGGAGATCGGCCAGAATGCCCCCAGACTACCGAACAGGCCGCGCCGCAGGGCCGGTGGCAACGCTGACCGCAGACGGGATTCCGCTCTATGCGGCATGTATCTAAATGTGTAGCCGCCGAAAGCCTCGTCACCACCATCCCCCGAGAGCGCAACTGTCACCCTTCGTCTCGCCATCTGACATACATACCAGGTGGGTATGGCGCTGGAATCCGCCAGCGGCTCGTCGAAGTGCCACGCGATCTTCTCGAGTACATCCGCGGCCTGCGGCTGCACCACGAACTCTTTATGATCGGTCTTGAGGTGCTCCGCGATCTCGCCCGCGAGCGACAACTCGTTGAACTCCTGATCCTCGAACCCGATCGAGTTCGTGATGACCGGCCGATCCATCAGCCGTGCCATCGACGACACCACGAGGGACGAGTCGAGTCCGCCGGACAGGAAAACGCCCAGCGGCACCTCGCTCATCAAGCGCTGCCTGACGGCGTGATCCAATAATGACTCGAATTCATCGACGGCGTCCGGGAGCGAGCGTACGACCGGATTTGCAAAGCTAAGCGACCAGTACTGCCGCTCGGATTCCGCGGATGCCGATACGACGAGTGATCGCGCCGCACGCAGCTTGCGCACGCCACGATAGATGCTCCTGGGTGCCGGGACGTAACCAAAGGAGAAATAGCAGTCGAGAGCCTCCGGATCTACCTCGCTCGTGCACAGGCCAGCGGCGCGCATCGCTTTCAGCTCCGACGCAAACGCGATGATCGATCCGATGCGGTAGTAGTACAGCGGCTTCTTGCCGACGCGATCTCTAGCGAGCAGCAGAGTCCGCGCTCGCGCATCCCAGATCGCGAAGGCGAACATACCGTTCAACCGGTCGACACAGCGTTCGCTCCACTCAAGATAGGCGACGAGGATGACTTCAGTGTCCGAATTCGTGCGGAAGCTATGCCCCTTGGCCTCAAGCTCGGTGCGCACCTCAAGGAAGTTGTATATCTCGCCATTAAAGACGATCTGGACCTGACCTTCGAGTATCCCCATAGGTTGCTGGCCAGCGGCAACGTCGATGATGGCAAGCCGACGATGGCCCAAGGCGGCGAAGTCGTCGACGTAGAAGCCCTCCCCGTCCGGCCCCCGGTGCGCAATGGTGTCTGCCATCCGCCTGACCCGCGCCCTTGCCTCGTAACGCTCGTGCCCGCTGAAATTGACGAATCCCGCAATACCGCACATGCCTCAGCCCAGCTCCTTTATGACGCGCGCGGGAAAGCGAGCCAGGAACCGCGCGCGGCCGTAAACACCGCCTCAACCCGCAGCGCATGTGTCCTGCGCCACCTGCGCACGATCAATAGGACCACGAGCAGCACGCTCGTCACGAACACGACGGCCTTGTTTCAGTCGTTTCAGCCGCACGGTACTCATGCGGTGACATGACGCGACGATAGATGTCTTCAACCTTGCGCGTGCGCTGGGTAAAGCTGAACTCTGACTCTACCTTTTGTCGCGCTCTCAGCACCAGCCGCGCGCGTAAGTCGGCATTATCGAGCATCAATGCAATGCCTGCGGCGAGGCGCTCGGAATCCTGTGGCAGAACCAGTATTCCCTCACTCTGGTCGGAAACGGCCTCCTTAACTCCGTCCACATCGGTGGCGACGATCGGCACCTCCATCGCCATGGCTTCCAAGACTGTGTTTGGCAAGCCTTCTCGAGTAGACGACAGAACGTAGATATTCATCAACTCAAAGACCTTGCGCACATCGTGGAAATGCCCCAGGAAGATTACCCGATCCGCCAGCCCCATGTCGGTCGCCATCTGGCGCAATTCCCGATCGAGATGACCCTTGCCAGCGATCACAAAATAAAGGCCCTTTCTCTTCCGCAGGAGCGACCGCGCAGCGCCCAGAAGGTTCGGATAATCCTTCTCGCCATTGAGCCGGCCAACAGCGCCAACAACGATGGCATCGCGAGGAAGGCCGAGGCTCTTCCGAAATTGCCCATCCGGGGCAGCAGATCGACGAAAATACTTGGAATCGATGGCATTCCTCACACACATCATCTTCCCGGGATCGACGCCGTGCTTGCCGATGATAGCGCGCATCGTGTCCGACACCATGATTACGGCATGGAAGTACCGGAGTATCCGCAGATCAAGCTGATCGTAGAGATATCTCACTCTCCAATTCTTGGATGCCCAGAAAAATTGAAAGGTGGCCAGGGGGCCATGAGCCGTCGTCACCAGCCTCATGCTGTGATACCGCCGGAGAATCAAACCATACAGATCCGACTTGTAGCAGTGAGCATGCAGGATATCAATTTTTTTCTCCCGCAAGAGCTTCAACAGCCGTCGTAGCGCGCCGATGTCAAATTTGAAGCGCTCCTCGATCGTGAAGAATGATTCGACACCCAATCCCTTGGCGCGCTCGTCGAGATCGAACTCTGGATCATTCTGACTCTTCAGATAGACGATGGTTATGTTGAATGCATCGCGATCTGCCTCTAGAGCGGAAAAAAGGATGGTCTTCTCCGGCCCGCCTCCGCCCCCCCGGCAACTGCGTAACTCAAGAACGTTGATTTTTTTAGCGGATGACATGAAGCATCTCTGTAAGTGTCATGACATAGGATGCAAGCGGGGGACCAAGCCGAGCGTCGCCAGCCAAACAACGGTCTTGCAAATCCCCTCCTGGAAGGAAACCGGCGGCGAGAACTGAAACTTGTTTTCAAACTTGGCCACGGGAAGTTTGTAGCGCACGCGTTGAAGGTGCCAAAGCTCACGGTCGACTGCCGGCCGCATGGCATATGAGGCTGCATGCCGTTCGTACCCGTAATTCCCCTCCAGGCGGGACCGGATACCAGACTTAAGACCGTCCGGAACGTACGTCTTAAGACGATGATAGAGTTCATTCGCCAGCGGCAGCGATTGAATGCTGTCAATAACCGCTCGCATCGACCATGGAAAGCGATCGCCACGAACTTGCGGCAGCCGAGACGGATCACAACCCAGCGGCGGTCCTAGAGCGTCGAAAAACTCTCGCCACGTTACAGATTCACTGTCACCAACGTTGTAAAAACCTGAGGCGCGATCTGGATAGTCGCAGCAGGCACGGATACAGGATACCAAGTTGTCGATGTAGATCCCGTTGAAGATTCCTTGTCCATTGTCGACGAGATAGCCCCTCTTACCGGCGAGCGACTTAACGATGTCAGTAGTATGAGGCGATCGAACGCCCCATACGATTCCCGGACGAAGGATAACTACTTCGACGCTATCGTCGCGCAAGCGTTCTCTCAGCCAAACCTCAGATGCGGCCTTTGCCCGTGCATAGGGCATCCAGTGCCCGGAAACTGGCGGAGCGTCGTCGATAACGGGTACAGAAACATCACCATAGACAACAGCGGAGCTGAGATGGATGAAACGCCGTACGCCTGCGCGCGAGCAAGCGTCAAATATAGCCCGGGTCGATCGAACAATTCCCGCCGGTGGTCCCGTCGTAACATTTATGACGGTACGCGAGCCTGTTAGTGCACTAGCGAGGGCGGTAGGATCCTCCGCGTCCGCGAGGTGCACATCCACAGCGGGGCCGTATCGGCACAGACCTGCCATATTTCGGAAACTTCGGACCACTGTGCGGATACCCACATTTCCGCCGAGAACCAAGGACTCGATCAAGCTCGATCCGACAAATCCGCCGGCACCGATGATTGCCACATCGCTCATGTACCAGTCTTCCAATGCAGCCGGCGAAATGCTTCTTGATCCGCTAATTCCAACCATGGCACATCAAGCGGGCGGGCGATTGCCAAGGCGGATTCCAAAAGCGAAACGCATCGTCTTCCATCCTCGCCGTCGGCCGCCGGCGGCTCGCGCAACTTGATCGCGCGAATCACTTGGACGATTTGGCAGTAGATCGCCTCTGCGTAATTTCTGGGACATATGCGCCGTTGGGTCGGGTGCAGCACATCGGCTGGAAATGACACATATATCTCTTGGGGTTCAAACCTTGATGACGTATTCAAAGCCAATTGGTCAAAACGATCAACGCGGAGGACCGCCTCTCCTCTCGAACCAAGTACACGCAGCTCGTTCGCCTGCGGAAGATCCCACGAAAGGTGAATCGACCCGCGGCACCATCGTGAATCAACCTCCAGTGACATGTTTGAATCGATGCCACCAAGCGCATCGTCAGAGTACGCGAGTGCCCTCAAGTGGCCGAAAGCCCACGCCAGATAGTCAACAACATGGGGTGCGATATCAAAGAGCACGCCGGTCCCGCCCTGGCTGCGCTGTCGGAACGCAGCCGGCGTCGCCACGTCCCATCCGAATTTTTGCCCCTCTCGATACTCGAATGAAAGGAGGGTACCGAGCTGACCCTCCTGAAGGATCTGCTTGAGCTGTGCGAACGCTGGAAAGAAACGGCGAATCATGCCGACTGCCAGGACACGGTCCGTCTCTTTCGCAACGGCACTCATGCGCACACAATCTTCTTCGGTTGCTGCCATCGGCTTTTCACAGAGCACGTGACTGTAGTGCTGGAGCGCCTGAATCGCTTGGCTGCAGTGCAAGTGTGCGGGACTCAGGATGAGCGTCAGCTCGGACGCTGAGGCAGCAAGTGCCTCATCGAGGTCTCGATACAGGGTCGCCTTGGGGAAAAACGAGCCAAGAGCATCGGCATTCTCAGCGACGGGATCGACCAATGCCGCAACCCGGAGAATACCACGCCTCTCGATCTGCTGAAGAGGCTTGCGATAAAGTCGCTGAGCGACGGCGCCGCACCCGACGATAGTTGTTCGTAGGGTCATCGGCAGCTATTCTCCAAATAGAACGCTTGCCAGGTCCGCCGATTTCGCCTTCCAAGTCTCAGACTCGAGGCGTCGTCGAGCCAGCGCTTGAGTAGCCGGCAGTTCGCCGGTGCAGCGGACCAAAACCGTAGCGGCGAACTCCTCCCGGCTATCGACAATATCGAGACAGTCCTCCCAACCGCTCAAGGAGGGCAATCGAGAGGTAACGACGGGCCTGCCGGTCGCCAGGTATTCCTTCAGCTTGAGCGGTTGCATCGCGCGGGTCACCGGCAAGTCGGCATAGGGCATGATGAGCACTGCGGCGGTCGCAGCCAGTGCTGGCAAATCGTCATAAGCACACGCGCCAAGCCGCCTCACCCGGGAGAGCCGCTCTAATTCGGGATGAGGATCTTGCTGAGGGCCGACCAACACGATGGTTCCGGATCCCATGCTGCGATCCAAGGCAATGATGTATTCCAGGTCGAGCCGACGATCGATCAATCCCCAAAAGAGCACAATAGGACGCGGCAATCCTTGCAGCAGGCTACACTGCGCAACCGGAGTGGTCCAAAGATCGAGATCGATCCCATGGGAAATTACACGAGCGCCTCGGCCGAGCCTATTCATTCGGGTAGCTAGATTCTCTCCAGCCGCGACGACTCGATCGACACCGGCGACGAGCTTTTCCTCCATTTCGCGTAGCGGCGTCGAGTCGAGACCAGGCCAAGCCGAAAAGTCATCCACGCAATAATATACCCAGCGACGCACGCGCACCCGGTCTAGCAAGTCGGCCACAATCGGTACTGTGCTAAGAACAACCGTTTCCGACAGTTTGGTTATTTTGCTGTCCATGAACCGTGCGAGAAGTCGTGCATTGAGTTGCCTCTGCCATGGCGAGCGGAAACCCGGATACATGACGGGGCCGTAGACCTGCGGCGCCGGACCCGCAGCGTTCAATTTGTTGCCTCCACCCCATCGCAGAATCTTTTCAAAACCTCGGCGAAGCAGCGCTCCGCTCAACCTTGGCCGTCGAGTGCCGATTGTGTTAATCCAAAAAACTGTGTATTTGTTCAACAGATTACGGACTAGGTGCTGGCAACTTGAGGGGTGTCGACCCCAATCGTCGGCAAAAACAATAAGCCGACGTTCCCGACCGCGCAGGTCACCTCCACTCGATCCAGTCACGATGGTCATCACTTAATCGGAGACTGCCGCGAGGAGTGGGCCGCCGGATAATTTACACAAAGCAAATCACAATTCTGCTCGCCGCCCCTCGGGGCCGTAGCACCATCGACCCGGTTTGATAACGATCGATCAACCCCACGGGATTTACCATGTTTGAAGTCAAAGAACATGTCCTAGCCCAGCTTGCTGATTACTTGTGCCGGGTTGCCGCAAACGATACAGCTATCCGGCATGGCTTTGGTAACGACCGCGCCAGCCGACACAATACATCCCTGTCCGACACTCGCGAGGACGATGGCACCCTCTCCGATCCAGCTGCCTCCGCCGATGTCAACCGTGTCGTAACGCACTTCTGCCACAATCTCTCTGGACTCGCCAAAGTGCTGCCGCTTCCCGCTCGGAATGCTAACTCGACTTCCCATCATCACTTTGGAGCCGATATTGGCATGACCAATGACGCAATAAGTACCCATTGACACGTTGGAAGCGAGCACGGCCCCGCGGTGTGTGAATAAGGACCCAAAGCCGATATGCGTTTCCCACGAGCTGCGCTTCAGCGTGCCGTAGTAGTATGCGCCGCGCAGAATCGTCCCGACGCGACCCGGCACCATGGCCAGCAACTGTGCGAACGCGATAAATACCGCCTCCCCCCTAGTAACCCGCGCCTCGATCCAGGCAAGAAAAATAAGCGGAGAAACAGCTGCGCAGCCAATGGCGAACACTACCGCCTTAAGCCATCGTTTCGGCGAGAGTCCACTCATGCAGTTGCTCCCAGCACAGTGAACAACTGCTGATACAGGGCGCGGCAGCATTCAATCATGCGACTCAATGAAAACCCGAATGTAACATTTGCCTCGATCATTCCTCATTCAGCCATCGACAGTAGGGTTCGATATTGCTTCCGATAGCTCTCGATCATGCGGTCAAAAGCGAACCGCTCCTCGAAGCGGCGTCGGCCCGCCGCGGCAAATTGCCCGCGCGTGGATGCGTCCGTAGCCACCTCTCGGATGGCCGCAGTCAGGCCCTCCACCGAATTCGATGGCACGACCCACCCCGTCTCTCCACTTGCAATCACCTCGGGATTACCGCCGACGTTCGTTACGACGACTGGCACTCCGGCCGCGATGGCTTCAAGCAGCGCCATGGATGTCCCTTCGCTGAAGCTGGAAAGCACGAATAGATCCATACACTGCACCAGGGTGCGCGCATCGTCGCGATAACCGGTCATGTGTACGCGCTTCGAGAGCCCCACGCGTTCGAGCTGACCGCGTATCTCAGCGAACGTCGGCCCGTCGCCTACGAACAGTCCACGAAGGTTTCCGATCTCCTTGCTGGCGCGTGCAAAGCCGTCAACCAGCATCGGCAGGTTCTTGATCGGATCGAATCGGCCGACCGTCCCGACCACGAAACAAGCCGGCGTAAAGCCGAATTCTCTGCGCAACGTATCTCTCGCGCCCTGTGCGACAGGTGGCGCTGGCCCGACGCCGTTGTAGATGACTTCGATCTCCTTCGCGTCCAGGCCTTCGTAGCGCTGCAGCCGCGAGCGGACGTCTTCCGATACCGCTACGAAGCGGTGGGTAAGCCTTGCGATGAGCAAACGATTCACGATCGCGCGCTTGCCGTTTTCCACCTCGGGGTAGAATCGGCCGTGCTCTTCGAACAGCAACCGGGGCGCCGGATACAACAAGCGTGCAAGTGCGCTATAGAACCATGCGGTGGACTGGTGCGCGTGCACAATTCGGGTCCCGTGCTCACGAAAATGCCTTGCCAGTTTGACCGGCATCGCTAGGTCTAATCCGGGCTGTCGCCATAAGCTATACACGGGGATACCGTCGGATCGCAGCTCGCCCGCCCACACGCCGGGGTCGTCGAGGCAGAGCACGCGCACGCCAAAATCCCGGGCAAACGCGCGGCTCATCTCGACGACGAGCTTCTCGGTGCCGCCCGGGTTGAGGCTATTTACGACGTAGGCAAGCCCCAGGCGGTTTGTGCCCCTCGTCGTCTCGCCCAAACCGGCTAAACCTTCACCCGATGCGGACGCCGCGCTCGCACATCCTCCGCTTCGCCCATACTGTGCCCTCCTAGTAACCAAGGACGAATGATTCCTCGCCTGCATCGGGCCGATCGCCGGTGTGCCCCTAGACATTTTCTTGCTCCCACCGGCGCCAGGGAAGCCGTTTGCGGAGGCCGCCGAGCCTGTCTCCGACAATGCGTCGGAGCTCTGTCGCCGCCATACGCAACTTTCTCCGCAACTCGGCCTTGATACGCGCCGACTGCGGCCGGAAGCCCTGCGGCTGTCCGAAATCGTAGGCATGGGGCCACGCGCGGTCCGACGCGGTGTTGCAACGCTGGAAATAAGCCTGGACATGTCCGTACACGCTTAGTATCACCAGCGGCCGGGTTACATAGGCGGTATCGAAGCTCAGCAGATCCTGCATGCAGCGATCGAAGAAATACCGAGCCCGCCGAGCAAAAGCGGCGCCGCGCTTCTGCCCGACATACTCGGACGCGACGTGCAGCACATGGCACTTGCGGATGTCGTGTGCGGGCCATGTCTCGGTTGGGATTAATACCTTGTGGAGCACGTCCTTATAGGGTGCCTCGTTTTCAAGCATCCACTTCGCGTAGCCTAATAGGCTTTCCCGCGCATATTGGAATAGATAATCGATTTCGCCCAGCTCGACCTTGATGTCCAGGTACTTTCCCAACACCTGCAAAAAAACAAGATACGACCAGCGATATTCCGGCTCATCGAGGCCAAGTGCCGCAATGTTGTCCGCGGGGTGTATGCAGCGCTGGATCAGTTCTTCTGCCTTGCTCATGTATCGCCGGTCGCCCGAGAGGCGGTAAGCATCGAGGAGGGCGTTGATGGAGTTTCCAGCCCCTCTTCCGGGCCCGTGATAATCGCTACTAGTAGTTTTGCTGGCGAGCCCGCTTGGACCTGAATCGATCAACCCTAACAGGTTGCGCGACCCCTCATCCATGTCGATCACCCATTTTGCCAGCCCTATCACGGCGGCTGCACTCTCCGGGTCTCCCGTCAAGCAGTAATGGTAGAACAGGCCGGAAGTGTAGTTATGCTCATTGCTTGGACCGCCGCCATAGCCGGAGCCGCCATTCTGCCGGCTGTAGCTGCGGTGGCTGCTGGTGGCAGCATCCATATAATGGTCCGTATGCCAGAACAAGCCGCCACTGTACGCCGCACGGTCGGCCGCGGTGTGGTAGATGTCAATGTCCATGACATGACACGCGGCGTCTTCCATGAGCTCTCGCCACCTTGCATCGCCGGTCCGCAGGAACTGGACCAGTGCCCCGTAGAGGAAGTCGTACTGGTTGTTGTAGTGAGACGTCAACGGTTTTGGCCCCGCGTGATGCACCGCCTCGTGGTCGGCATAGACATCTCCGAAGTGGCGCCATCCGTACTCGTCGGCCACCTCACGCTTCCGGAAAAAGGAATGCCGGCCTTCGACGATGTTCCGGACGTAGTCGGAGCAAACCGTTTCGCCCTCATGCTCGGCTACTACAAAGTAGGGGATCGTGCGCGTGGCTTCTACCCAGAGCGGATCCATCGACACGGCCAGGGGCTGCTGCAGCCGCGCGCTCGTCGCTTCGCTCTGCACGAGAGCAAATTCGAACCACACGACGTGGCGCTTCTGCTCCCCCCCCTGCAGCTCGAACGGTGCGCCACACTCCCCGGGAAACAACCCGATGCTGAGTATACCGTCCTCCCACCGTAGGGCCTTGGGAAAGTTCTGCCAGAAATCCTTCATCGTCGCTGCCACCGACCCGGCATGCGTCACCACCCGCAGAGAGGGGCTCGCACGACACCCGTTGCCGATCGTCTGCATCCCCGATCCGGCATCCGCATGAATCCGATAACCGCGAAACGATACCGTCGGTTTTCCAGCGCCATCGACGTGGTTCGCCGAATCCCAGTTCTCACCCCCGCTGGAATCCTGATACAAACAAAAACGGGCGAACGCACCACGCTCAGAACGAAGCGGATCTTCGGCATGCCACTCTAGCTCACGAGCCGGCGCTGCTACGGGAACATGGATGGAGAGGTCTTCGAATACGAAGGACCCCGGATCGCCCAGATCCCAAAGCCCGCCCGGATGGCGTGCCGGCTCCGGATTGCGAACCATGAACTCCGCGCGCACACATGCCGACCCGCTAAAGAACGCGAGACGAGCCTTGAAGCGCAACGGTAACACCCGCTTTCCACACCTGAAACTCCCCTCGATTACAACGTCGGTCCTGATGGGGCCGGCCGCCTCGACTACAACGTGATCGGCAACCGCATCGCCACGGCGGCCATCGACCAGCCGCAGTGCTGCGTGCATGCCCGCCCGCGATATCACCTCGACTCCGCCTATTGTGACTGCGGCGATCGGCCCGAACGCATGCCGCGACATAACGAACTCGGCGACACCGGTATCCACTACCAGTCGGTCCGGCTCCTCGATGACTTTCACTCCGGGTGCGCCCCGTTCGGTGTCCGTGATAGTCTCCCTTTCCACGCGGCTCAAATGCAATACGATCCGCTCCCGTGGGCCGGCATCGACGACCGCATCCACTAAGAGCCACTTGACGCTGCCATCCGGCCAGCGTGCGAGGACCCTAGATTGGTGGACGATGCTCCGGCCATGCTGATCTCGCAATTCGACGTTCTCGCCGCCGAACACCTCTGCCCTCGGCCACGGAATGCCCACGCGTATCGGCTCGGCAGTTCTTCGTAAGCCGGTCGGCTCATCGACAAAGATTGTCGCTCTTCTTTCCAGCACCTATGCTACCCCGAGTCCCTGTCGCGTCTAGCCCAGGACACTCAGACCGCAGTCCACAGAAAGCGCATGCGCCGCCGGACCCGCTCCATCTGACACAAGCAGACGATCCAGGACCGCCAGGTTACTCTCCCAAGCGTAGTTGCGCTCGACGCACTGCCTTGCATTGACGCCCAGTAGCGCCCCCTTTTCCGAGTCGCGCAGCAGATCGATCGTCGCGGACGCAAACTCCTCTTCGCCTTTGGCGACAAGGAGATCACGACCCGCCTGCGCCCGAATGCCCTCGTGGGCCTGAGGTGTGCAGATCACAGCCTTCCCCATGGCCATCGCTTCGAGCACCTTATTCTGAATGCCTCGCGCAATCCGCAGCGGAACGATGCAGACACCCGCCCGCGCCACATACGGGCGAACATCCTCAACAAACCCCGTGATCACAACACCCCTCCGGCTAGCGAGGCGTTCGATCTCCTTGGTCGGCCGGCTGCCGACGATCAATAGCTCCACATCGGGAACTGCCGCCCGCACACGTGGCAGCACGGACTGTACAAACCACGTCATCCCTTCGACGTTAGGCCAGTAGTCCATCACTCCCGTAAAGACTATCGTCGGGTGCCCCCTGTCGTCGACCTGGCCCTTTGTCGGTCGGAAGTACTCAAGATCGACACCATTCGACATGACCTCGATGTTGGAACACTCCACCTCCGCCCCGGGAAACATGCGCCGCTCCGGCTCGCTCACCACGAGGACGCGATCGAAGCTGCGCGCAATGCGGCGCTCATAGTTAGCCAGATGCGCTGCCTCGTACCGGTAGATCCAGGCGCGCCATGCGGAGCTCTGCTCGGCATACTGTCGCCACTTGCAGGAGTCAACGTCGATCAAATCCATCACGCGTCTGGCGCGCCGCAATTTGCCCTCGGCATGGCGGGAACGGAGCACGTATTCGGCCATCGGTGAGGAAAAGCAGATCACCGAATCAATGTCGACCGTGTCCACGATCTCGTCTACCTGCCGCTGCAAGGCTCGCGAGTAAAAATAGTCCACCGTGATCGGCGTGGAGCTCACGAGGCTCCGCACCGCGAGTGCTTTCCTCCAGCGCGGTCGGATACGTTCGCATACCAGCCGCCGGACCCGCCCCTCGATCTCTGGAACGATCCGCACATCCGCGTCATCCTCGATCAGGCACGCGAGATACACCTCGTGGCGTTTCGCCAGATAGTTGAGAATATGAAATGAGCGGATCTTGTCGCCCTTGTTTGGGGGGAAGGGCAGGCGATGTGCAAGGAACAGCACTCTCATCGGCCCGCTCATAGGGAGATATAACGCCGGATCCTCGGTCCGAGCACCTTAGTGACGGAAACCGGTAAGCGCTTCCAATACTCTGCCGCCCGCCGCCTGTTGTCCCCTTCGATCGGCAGAGAATCCCTGGCATGGCTCTCGTGCACAAACCGGTACCAGAAAAGCGGCTCCGCCCGCGCGCCCCATTGCTCCTTGAACCGGTACGTACTCTCCCCAAACGTCGACCGTCCGAAATCGAAGCGCTTGTAGCCCTGCTGACACCCGTATTCCAGCATTGCCCAATAGAGCAGCATGTTAGGCGAGAGCTGACTGTATTTCCGTAGCGACGAAGCCCAAGGATTATTCAGCGTGTCGCGGAAACCTAGCGTCAAACCGCACGCCATGGGCACCCCCCGCCCTTCGACGATAAAAATCCGAGCGCGCTCAGCAAAAGCCTGCAGCACCTCACGAAAGAACCGCTTCGAGTGCACCGGAGAACCCAAATCCCGCATATTCTCGGCGAACACGTCGTAGAATGCATCGAGCATTTCGACGCCACCGACGCGAGATGCAAGCCCTTCCTTGCTTGGCTTACGGATCTGGCTTCTGAGCTTAGCCTTGAATGAGCGCATCAGTGCATCCGGGTCGCTCGGCAACTCCATAACCATGCGTGTTTTTTTTTCAGCCACGTCTGGGTAGACGCACCACTCGTCCGTCGGCCACGAGTTCCTCCGACAAGCCCATCCCCGACCGGCTGTCAGATCAATTTCCTCTAGGCTCAACAACGGATGATATTGGCGGAGCTCGATCGCGGAAACGCCCTGCTCATTCGCCAGCTGAACGCTCCTCTCGATGATGTCCAGCTCAGCGGATGCCTCGCTCGCCAGGATACCCCCTGCATCGCAAAACGGCATCGATACTAGGGCGACTCCGAAAAGCACGTGCCCGATACGGACTAAGGGCAGAACACCTATCGTGCCAGGCCCCGTCTCCGCCGACGACACAGTCCTATCCGCTATTGCGTCGGCTGTACCCGTCGCCTTAGTCGAAGCGTCCAACGCCATAACGTAGTAACAACGGTGCGAATAGGCCCTACTGATCACACCATCCCATTCCAACAAGTGAAAGATCGTTCCCCGATCGCTTGCACCGGCATATTGGCACCATCTCCGGTCCTCGATCTCGCCTCTCAGAGACACTTGAACGCTCATGATTCGCTGATTTTATCTGGGGCGCAGGAAGGTCACCACAGGCTCGACCATTCTCCACGCCCTCAACCCGGCCCGCCGCTTCCACTCGAACCGTTGCCACGCGGGCCGCGACCGCCAGGCGCTGTCCCATTCTGCAGCCATTTCCAACAACTCCTGCACTAACTCACCCTTTCCGTTTTCGAACACTCGATTAGCGCTCCAAAATGCCTCTTCTGCAAGGCTGGCTCGCGCCAGCCTCAGGAGTCCTGCAGCGTCGCGGACCAGTTCTCGACATCCGCAAAGCGCACTTTCAAATGCAAGCATTCGCTGCTGAAGGTCGGGCACGATGGTATCAGTGAACTGCTTGACCATATTGTTGGCGTGCTCCCGCTTGTAAGCCTGGACCGCATCGATACGTCCGATTGACGCGTGAGCCGCAAACCGCAGCCACATCTCAAGGTCTCCTGTATGCGGCAACGTCTTTCGGTATCCGCCGATTCTCCTCTGAAGATCGGTCCGTACTAAAGCTGTTGGCGTTGCCACCGGGTTGCTGCCTCCACGGCATGCGATCTCCAAAAACTCCTCTCCCTTCACCACTTCATGACGCGCGTACTCAGCTACTCGTCCGTCTGCAGTCGGTATCTCCCGACAGAACGTGGTCTGTAGTCCGTAGCACATTCCCACATTACGGCAGGCATCCATAACGTCGGTTGCCCGCCTGAGCGCGCCCGGCGCGAGCACGTCATCAGCCGACAACAGGAGGGCATACTCGGCCTCAGCCCACTCGAGTAGACCTTCATTGTAGGTCGCGATGTGTCCGCGATTCTGAGAATGCCGTCTAAACAATACACGGTTGTCTCGCCGCGCGTGGTTGGTCCCTACCTCGAACGTATCGTCTCCTGAGCAGTCATCGATAATCAGCGCGCGGACCTCTACGCCTTCCTGGCTAAGCACGCTTCCGACGCAATCCTCCAGGAAGCGTGCATAGTTATAGGACGGGATTACAACGTCCACACGCATATCAATGTACTTCCTTCAGACAAGAAGACGGTCTCTCGCGCCGATCTATCACGACAAGCCCTGAGCTACCCGTGCCGTCGGTTCCGTGGTTTGTTCCTGACCGTGCAAACGCCACCTAGCTGCTTCATGAAACACACCGAAGTGTGTACTTAGAATGGCGTCGCGGACATGGAAAGTCCCCGCTAATTGCCCGCACGCGACCTCCTCAAACCCGCCCTCCCGAACCAGCACGTGAATCGCATACATCTCGGCTGTCAACTTTATGGGGGGCGTCACCAGCTCTAGCACCCCTTCGCCTTCCAGCCCATCCGCCGAGACCCCATCCAAGGTCGAACTGTAGTTGCAGCATGCCACCCCGTCTGAGCGGATGAAGGCGACGATAAAGTTCGGATTCTTCAGAGGGCGACGCGTTTGATAACGCATACGCAGACGCATACGTTCCCCGTGATCAAAGACAAATGTCGGCTTGCCACTTTCTCCGAATACCTCGACATCCGTGACGACGACCGGCCATTCCTCGGTCCTCGGCCCAACCCACGGTAGTGTGCTAAGCTGGCAATCCTCCTCGTACAGCTTGATTCCTTCCTCGGTCGGCCCGTCAAACGTTACAGCGCCATTCCTCAGGTACATCACACGGTCGCACATCGCCTTAATGGTGAACATGTTATGCGAGACAAAAAGCAGCGTTGCCTTACCCTGCTGTAATCCTGTGGCAAACTGCATGCACTTACGCTGAAACGGAAGATCTCCGACCGAAAGCACCTCGTCCACTAACAAAATGTCCGGCTCCAGATGTGCCGCTACGGCGAAGGCGAGCCGCACGTACATGCCGCTGGAGTAGCGCTTGACAGGCGTATCCATGAACTCCTGCACGCCGGCAAAGCGCACAATGCTTTCATACTTGCGGTCGATTTCCGCCTTGCCCATACCGAGGATTGCACCGTACAGATAGACATTCTCTCGGCCGGTCAGCTCCCAATGGAAGCCCGTACCGACCTCAAGCAAGGCGCCAACTCGCCCTGCGATTCTAGCTATGCCAGTTGTCGGCTCCGTAATTCGCGACAAGATTTTTAGAAGAGTACTCTTGCCGGCACCGTTCAAGCCGATGATACCGACCCGCTCACCGCGCTGGATCTGAAAGCTCGCGTCCTTGAGCGCCCAGAACTCGCGCTTATCATCGGTTCCCCTCCCGCTGCAGCGAAACAGGGACCTGACCCCGCTCATCAGCGCATCGCGCAGCGTGTCGGAACGGTCGCCTCCCGCGCCCAGCAGGTAGCGCTTGCCGATCCCCTCGACCTGAATAGCGATTTCCGTCATCAAATCACGTCCGCAAAGAAACGTTCCATCTTCCTGAAATAAACAATTCCACCAAAGAGCAACCCCGTTACAACGAGCACACCTATGCCGATGGCCCGAAAATCCGGAGCGCTTGTGTCGAGTAACGCCCAGCGGAAACCCTCGATGACGCCGACCATGGGATTCAGGCTGTAGAGCGACCGCCATTGCTCAGGGATCATGCTCGTGGAATACACGACGGGCGAGGCATACATCCACACCTGGAGCACGAACGGCAACGTGTGCTTGATATCCCTGAATCGTACGTTGATGGGCCCGAGCCAGAGCCCCAGCGCCAGCGCCAAACCCAGAGACAGGAACAGGAAGAACGGCAAGAAGACGATGTTGCCTGTGGGGGCGATTCCATACCAGGCCATCAAGACTACCAGTAACGTGAACGAGATCGCCAAATCCACCGCAGGCGCGACGACCATGGCCAGCGGAATCACAAGACGCGGAAAGTAGATCTTGCGTATCAGGTCCGAATCGTCGACAAGGCCTGTGGCCCCGCGCCTGAGCGCCTCAGCGAAATAGGTCCAGGGCAGGAGCGCGGCCAGCGCAAACACCGGATACGGTACCCCGTCGGACGGTAGCTTTGCGAAATAGCCGAACACCGCCGTAAAGATCACCAGGGCGATCAGCGGCTGTAGCATGGCCCAAGCGGTGCCGATGGCGGCCTGCTTGTAGCGAACCTTGAGGTCGCGCCAAATCAGAAAGTATAGCAATTCGCGGTACTGCCATACCGAGCGCAAGTCCAGATTGAAAAGCCCCTGTCTTGGCCGTATTTCCGTGACATGCGTCGACACGTTGTCTAGATCGATCGATCGCATTGATTTCGTAAGCTCCAACATGTCATGTGCCTGCAAATTCCACCGATGAAACTGACGACCCGACGATTGGGATAGTGAGATCCCGCAGGACATCCGAAACCGGTGCGAATTGGAAGTCCCGAAGCAACCGGCCCAAGCGCCGCTCGCAGCCCTTCAAGTTCATGTAGTGGCGAAAGCTGCACAGCGCTCCGGCGCGGATCCGCGGCTGCTCCGGGTCGATCTCCCAGGGATGCAAATAAAAGATAAACGGCCGACCTTCTGCGCGATTGATGTTCGCCAGACAACAACGTGTGAGCCCATAAGGGTACAGCCGGAAATAACCCCCGCCACCGGCGGGCAGCCGATAGCCGAGCATCGATACCGTCGAAAGTGGAAATTCGATGAGTGTACAACCGTCTCGAGTGGTGAGACGATACGGCCACCGCGGGCTTCCCGGGATACCATAGCGGTCATGGTGGATGGGAAAGATGCTCGAGTCATACTCGAACCCAAGCTCAGCCAGGATATCAATGGCCCAAAGGGAGTGCTTCGTAATAGAGTAGGTGGCCGCTCGGTAGCCCAGCACCGGTCGCTGCACTTGGTTTTCCAGACATGCCTTTGCTCGCAACGTCTCCCTTCGAAAAATAGCGGGGGTCTGCCCATAGACGAGCTGATGTGAGTACCCGTGGCAGGCTACCTCGTGCCCTCGGTCAGCGATGGCCCGTACCAACGTAACAGCACGTTCTGCCACCCAGCCCAGCACAAAAAAAGTCCCACGAACGCTGTGTTGGTCGAAAAAGTCTAGCAGCCGATGCGTGTTGCGCTCCACACGCTGCGGAAATCGGTCCCAGGTAACGGGCTCGATGTGCCGCGCAAAGGCCGTAACGTGAAAGTAATCTTCGACATCGATCGTCAGCGCGTTATTCATAGCGTTTCGCGGTTGTCGATGGGCTCGCACCATTGGCACAGAGGCCACTAAACTTGTCGACCAGAATTTCCACGATCCGATCGGCGGCCCTACCGTCCCACTTCTCCGGTATGCCGCCACGCGGCGCCTCTCCTTTCAAGATCGCCGAGGCATGGTGCGCGATTGCGTCTCGGTCGTTTCCGACGATGACATTCGTTCCAACCTCACAAGTGATTGGCCGTTCTGTATTGTCCCGCAGGGTAATACACGGTACCCCCAGGACGGTCGTCTCCTCCTGTAAACCACCACTGTCGGTAATCACCATCTTTGCGGACATGTTCAGGTGAAGAAACTCAAGATATCCGAGTGGACCGGTCATCCACAGACCCTGAGGCTGGTCCGCCGTAGAAAAGTATCCGTCCAGGCCGAACTGGCAGACCATCTTCCTAGTTCTCGGATGGATCGGGAAGATAATAGGAATATGCTCAGCAACGCCGCTCAATGCGTCCAGAATTCCGCGAAGGGTTACCGAATCATCGACATTTGAGGGGCGATGCAGCGTCAAGGTGGCGAATCTTCGTGGCTTAAGTCCCCATTGTTTGAGCAGACCCAGGCCGCGCGCGAGTTCTTTGTGCTTCAAAAGGGTATCGATCATTACATTACCAACGAAGTAGATTTTATCCGCGGCCGCACCCTCGGCTTTCAGATTCTCGTTGGCGAAGTGGTCGGTGGTGAACAGGTAGTCGCACAGCACATCCGTACAGAGCCGGTTGACCTCCTCCGGCATGGACATATCCCGGGAGCGCAGTCCGGCCTCGGCGTGCGCAACCTTGATGCCCAGCTTTTTCGCCGTGATCGTACAAGCCATGGTGGAGTTCACGTCGCCCACGACAATCACAAGGTCCGGTTTCTCGCGCAAACATACTTTCTCGAACTCGACCATGATTCGGGCAGTCTGCTCGGCATGCGAACCCGATCCGACTTCGAGATCGATGTCAGGCTTCGGCATGCCGAGGTCTACGAAAAACGACTTACTCATCCGCTCGTCATAGTGCTGCCCGGTATGGACCAGAAGATGCCGGAACTGATTTGGGCGCTTGTTCATCGCTTCGATGATGGGCGCCATTTTCATAAAATTGGGGCGCGCACCTACAACATTAAGTATCTTCACGCGGGTCATCGGCTAAAGACTCTTAGAAACCTTAGACACGCTACCGCCCTGCAAAACACTAAGGCGTTTCGCACAGGCATGGCTGTTTAAATATTGTGTTGGCATCCGGGCCTCTGGTTGGCTGGGCCCGACTTTATCCTCGACATCGATCGTCAGCGCGTTATTCATAGCGTTTCGCGGTTGTCGATATCCAACGCGTTCCCCAGGGCTTCGACGACCCGATCCTGCTGTTCCATCGTCATGGCTGGAAACAGAGGCAATATAATCGTTCTGTCCTGAGCCTCCTCACTATGCCGTAGCTGCCGGCACATGCCAGCGCCACAGTCGCACCCGTTCGATCTCGCGCCACATCCCCATTCGTTACGCGGGTACGCCATTTCTCGATGCGAGCACATCACTCCGCGGCGGGTCGCCACGCCCGCGTCTAACATGCGCTGCATGACCCTGCGCTGGTCACATCCTTCCGGCAGCCGTACACAGAAGCTTTGCCAATTGCTGCGGGCCCAACACGGTTCCGTTTGCATCCCGACTCCCGGCATTTCTGCGAGCAGTTCCCTATACCGCGAGGCTAGCGTACGACGGTTCTCGACGATTTCCGGTAGCCTCTTAAGTTGCGCGCAACCCACCGCAGCGTGAATATCCGTCATGCGGTAATTGAAACCGACCTCGCGATATTCCTCATAGATCACCTCGGGCGCACCATGGCGGACCGTATCCGGAACGCTCATGCAGTGCTGGCGCAATCGTCGGAAGCGGCTATCCCACTCGGCGTTGTTCGTAGTGAGCATCCCCCCTTCACCGGTGGTGATCACCTTGCGCGGGTGAAAGGAAAAGCACGCGATATCCCCGTGAGGCTTGCCGATGCGTTCCCACCTGTCGCCAATGCGAAGTTCACTACCGATTGCACAGGCCGCATCCTCGATCACTGGCAGGTCGTAGCGCGACGCGATGCCCTTGATTGTGGGAACATCACAGGGCATACCCAACTGGTGCACACACAGGATCGCTCTTGTGCGCTCGCAGATCGCCGATTCTAACTGGGCAGGATCGATATTGAGGGTATCCGGGTTGATATCGACAAACACGGGCGTCGCGCCGCAATAGCGAATACTGTTTGCGGTCGCGATAAACGAATGGCTTACCGTGATGACTTGATCGCCCGGTCTCACGCCCGCCACGAGAAGGGCCAGGTGTAACGCGGCGGTGCAGCTCGACACCGCGCAGGCGTGCGCTGCACCGACGCTGGCCGCAAAGGCCTTTTCAAAGTTGGCGACGCAAGGCCCCTGGCTCACCCAACCAGACCGCAAGGCCTTAACGGCTTCCCGGATCTCTTCTTCCCCGATCAGGGGTTTCGCTATCGGAATCATCCATTGTTCCCGACAGGGGGCCGAGTTTGAGGCGTGGACGGACATAGCCGGTACCCTGCTGCCGAGGATCTCAATGCCACTCACGCTGCCCGCGCGAGATCGCGACGTGCACGCCACCATGCCACCAGATCCCGAAGTCCTTCTTCGAGCGGAAGGACAGCGTTGAAGCCAAGCATCTCCTTCGTCTTGTCCACATCCGCCAAGCGTCGTGGGACCGCGTTCACTTTGCGTTCCTCCCTGTACTCGGGCTGCAGATCCGCTCCCATTACCTTCAGCAGAGCATGGGCGAGCTCTTTCAAGCTTGTTTCCGCACCGCTCGCGACGTTGAACACCTCATCCGTGATATCCGACTTTGCAGCCAGGATGTTGGCGCGGGCGACGTCCTTGACGTGGACAAAATCCATCGTCTGATTTCCGTCGCCGAAGATGAGTGGTGCCTCACCCGAAGCGATCCTTTCGAACCAGCGGATCAGCACCTCGGTATATACGCCATGAATGTCCATGCGCGGACCGTATACGTTGAAATAACGCAAAGCCACGTAATCAAGCCCGTACATCTCATGAAAGCTGCGCAGCAGCCCCTCATTGAACGCCTTGGCGGCGCCATAAAGGGTGCGGTTATTGTAAGGGTGTTGGGTTTCCGCCGTCGGGAAGTGGTCGGCCATGCCATAGATAGACGCCGAAGACGCTGCGATGACCTTAGCTACGTTATGCTTGACGCATAACTCCAATAGATCGAAGGTCGCGTCCACCATCACTTCGAGTGCTTCGCGAGGCTCCTCGGCGCACTGGGTGATCCGCAAGGCCGCTTGGTGAAAGACAAGATCGGCGTGGCCCACCAGTTCCTCCATGAGATCATGGTCCCGGATGTCCCCTTCCACCAATCGGACCGGACCTCGTTCCCGCGCACCGCTTAGATTGTCGCGGCGACCTCGTATCATGTTATCTACGGCTACGATTTCCTCGCAGCCCTCATCAATCAGGAGATCGACAATATGCGAGCCGACGAAGCCGGCCCCGCCGGTGACCAGTATTCTCTTTCCTTTCAGATCCATGCTTGCCTTGCTCCTCAGCGTTCTTGCCGCGATCCGTTCGTCACGGGCTCACCATCCTCCCGCCACCCTATCACTTTCGCGGGAACCCCGGCCACCTTGGCAAAGGCAGGCACATCGTGCGTCACCACCGCGCTCGCACCTACGATCGCCCCCCTACCGATCGTGACGCCTGGCAACAGGACCGCGTTGGTTCCGATATCGGCCCACTCTTTCACACGCACCGGCTTGATCTCCAGATCGGTCTGGATGATCGGCACATCTGCCGGAATTCCGGTATGTACGGAGGGGAGCACCTTGGCCCCCAGCGACACGTAGTCCTTGTTGGGTACGACCGCCGCCCACGGGCACCACTCCAGCGGGTTCTGCGGGGTGACGTCCGCGCGGACGAGCACACGCCGCACCTCCCCGAGGAACAGTATGTGCGTCCCCAGCCGCTCCTCGCCGATCACCTCGCACTCGAATTGCACCGGCAGCGCGGGCAGCACCGGCATCCACGTTTCCACCTTCACCGCGAGGCCGGAGTTGGCCACCTTCTTCGGGTCGGTGGCGAGCGACGTGTTGCCGGCGTAGCGGATGGCGTCGAGGACCGTGTCGTTGATGAACGGAACGCCGCAGCCGAACCGCTTCGTCTTCCGCAGGATGTCGAGCGTGGCGCGCGGGGCGTAGCGCTGGTTGATGGCGGCATAGGACACGGCGACGGCGAACACCAGCGGGTGGCGGCTGAGGATCGTCGTCGACCCGCACGGCATCAGGTTCGGCACGCCGGGGGCGGCCCACGTCGTGAGGATTCCCGCAGCCGACGGGAAAAAGCACGGCCAGCGAGCGCGATCGTTGTCCACCTCGACCTGGTCCACCGGCAGCGGCGCCAGGTGCTTGATCTTCATCCCATGCGCCTCGCCGTCAGCCTCGAACGCGGCCGTGTTCGACGAGGGGAAGCGGTAGTTGGGGGCGTAGCCCTTCTTGTAGCGGTCCCCGGTGTCGGGGCGCTCGGTGGCCGCGGCCTTCTCGCCGAGGTCAAGCTTTGGCTCCCAGGTGGGCAGGGCGCGCCAGGCGACCTGACTGCAGCCCGAGGCGATGTCGCTGCGGAGCTGGATCGAGTTGATCTCCAGGAAGTAAACGCGGTGACTCCCGAGGTCGATCCACGCCCGCTCGTAGATGGGCCGGCTGTCGAAGTCCTTGCCGGGCTTCACGAGTTTCGCCTCGTAGACCAGGAAGGCCGAGTCGAAGACCGGGGCGGCGTTGGTCTCGGCGCGGCGGGTCGTCAGGCCGGTGCGGGTGATGCGGGCGCCCGTCTCGTCGTCGGAGACGTTGGCGATGGAACTCATCGCGCGGTCGAGGTCGGCGCCGGGCGGGATGAACTGGATGGTGGCGACGCCGCCGCGCTCCAGCACGTCCATGAACCCGCGGCGGACGTAGTGCCGCTGGGACAGCTCGTTCTTGCAGAAGCTCAGGGCGATGACGTAGGGAAAGCGGTTGACGATCGAGGCGCCAACCACCTTCTCCATCGCGACCGTCGAACCGTCGGCCGTCGTCACGATGCTGATCGGGCAGGGAAAGAATGCGGGCCAGCGGCTGTCGGCGGCGAGTTCGTCGAGCGTCTCGGGGAGGTTGCGCGCGAGCATATTGCCGCCGTCGACCGGGCTCCAGCGCGCGTCGGCTGACAGCTCGGTGCGCGGCCAGGTGTAGGCGTAGTTCCTTAACGACTCAGGAAGCATCACGTCTCCCGAAATTCTGTCCGTCTTCTTAAGTGCGCCGACTTGCGCTCCAGCGGACGGGCCGGGTTGCCGACGACGACCGAGTCGGCCGCCACGTCCCGCAGGACCACCGCGCCCATGCCGACGAGCGCGCCTTCTCCAACCCGCAGTTTCTGTTTCACAAGCGAGCCGGACCCGAGGTAACACGCTCGGCCGATCCACACCCCGCCGCTGATCACGGCGCCCGCGGCGATGATCGCGTAATCGTCGACGACCGACTCGTGGCCGATCACGCAGCCGGGACCGACCGAGCTGTGATCGCCGAGGGTGACGCCCGCAGCGACGGACGCGCCGAAGTTGACGTAGACGCCGCGGCCGACCCTGGCACGCTTCGACACCCCGGCGGCGGGGTGAACGAGCGTGACGTACGAATCGAGCGCCAGGCCCGTGAGGGCCAGAATGTCCGGTGCCTTCCGGTAAACGGCTTCGTTGCGGATGGCGCTGATGAAGCCGTTCCGCTGGAACTTCCCGGCGTCGCGAAGGCTGCCGAGGACGGGCAGCCCAAGGTATTCGCTTCCCGCCGGGCGCGTGTCGTCGAGGTAGCCGACCGGTTCCCAGCGGTCATTTCCGCCGGCGTCGTTGAGCGCTTCGACGATGTCGAGCACGTCGTGGGCGTTTCCGCCTGCGCCGAGAATGACCAGGTCGCGCGCCATCGGCTCACGCCCCCCGCGCGCGGCCACGGCACCGAAGCCTCGGCCAGCGCCGACGCCCGGCGCGAACGCCTTGAGCCGGTCGATGACGTAATCCAGTTCCTTGTCGGTCATGGAGTCGTGCAGTGGCAGGAGGATGACCGAGGCGCGCGCCCGGTCCAACTCCGGCAAGCGCTGCGGCGGCATGTCGGCGTAGGCGGCCTCCGGTGCGCGTTCATGACGGCACGCGGCGGGTGCTGGCGCCGGCGTCCAGGAGCGCGTGCGTCAGCGCGTCGCGCGTGATCGGGTATTGCGGGCCCACCCGCACCGCGTAAGACTGGAAGTTCGTGCGGGCGTACGCCGGAACGAACGGCGGCTCCAGCCCGCGCACGCTGCGGATCGCCGCCGTGTAGCGCTCGGCGAGCTTCACGCGCCGCTCCGAGCATCTCGGGCAGCTGCCCGAGATGCAGCCGCCCCACCGCCGCCTGGATGTCGGTCATTCGGTAGTTGAAGCCGATCTCCGGGTACTCCTCTAAAACCACGGTGTTCGCGGCGCTCCAACACCAGATCGCGGGCGTCGAAATAGCTCTGCGGGCCGATCCACACGTAATCACCTATCCTGCAACAGCCGTCGAAACGGCCTTGTATAAAGCTGTGAGCACCGATGAACACCCCTTTCCCGATTTCGAAGGTCTCAGGGTGCTTGAAGCCAACACCCTGCTCCACGACCAGCCCGTCACCGCAAGACCGCGAAAGCGCTCTCCACAGCACACGACGCATCAAACCGTCGAAAGTCTCGTACCCTTGACCGAACCGGCCATAGAGCGCAACTAGACCTTCCGGGCCGTAATGCCGCCGGAGATCCTCGGCTAGCCCGATTACGTATGCCGGATCGGGATCCTGCTTGCGCAAACCATGCACCGCTTTCGCCAGCCGGCCGCCGCTCTCATCCTTATGCATCATGCAATCCCTGCCTTACAGCCCGACACACCGTCTCGACCTGCTCCGTTCGTAGCTCGGGGAACATCGGCAGGGACAAAAGCTCTTGTGCCGCTTTCTCCGTCACGGGCAGGTCGCCCGTCCCATATCCGAGGTCGGCGTAGGCTTTCTGTAGATGCACCGGAATCGGATAGTGAATGCCGGTTTGCACGCCCGCGGCCCGAAGTGTCTCCTGCAAGGCATTGCGCGTAGCCGTCCGCACCGCGTACACATGGTAGACGTGGCGCGCATAGGTCGCCTCCACGGGCGCGTGCACTCCTGAACCGTCCAACAGATGCTGGTAGGTCAAAGCATGTCGGCGCCGGGCCTCGGTCCAATCCTCTAAGTGGCGCAGCTTGACGCGCAATATCGCGCCTTGGAGACCTTCCATACGGTAATTGAACCCCTTGAGCACGTGATGGTACTTGCGCTCCTGACCCCAGTCGCGCAGCGCCCGAATAGTGTGCGCGTAGCTCTCGTTGTTCGTCACCACCATGCCACCTTCCCCGCAGGCGCCGAGATTCTTACCGGGATAAAAACTGAAGCAGCCTAGCTCGCCGAGGGAGCCGGCCTTCCGGCCCTTGTATTCCGCCCCGTGGGCCTGTGCGGCGTCCTCGATGACGACAAGGCTGTTACGCCTCGCGATATCGAGTATGGGGTCCAGGTCAACCGGATGACCGTGTAGGTGCACCGGAAGGATCGCCTTCGTCCGATCGGTGAGCGCCGCCTCTATCTTGGTCGCATCCATTTGGAGGGTTTGAGGGTCGACGTCGACGAAAACCGCTCGCGCCCCCGTATAGTCTATTGCGGCTACGGTAGCAACAAAGGTGCACGAGACCGTGATGACCTCGTCTCCGGGGCCCACGCCCGCCGCCAGCAATGCCAAATGCAGGGCGCTCGTACCGGAGTTGACCCCAATGGCGAATCTAGCACCGATGTATCCCCCGAACTCCTCCTCGAACGCCGACACCTCACTGCCTAACACATACTCGGCGCTCGCCAATGTCCTCTGCACTGCGACGCCGATCTCTTCCCTGAGCGCCTCGTATTGCGCTTTCAAATCCAGAAACGGAACCATACACTCAGCAACCATTGAACTTGAGTTCTACGGGGCGGCCGCGGCTATTCATCGATTGCGTCGCCGCTTCCAATATCCGCACGACTCTAAGTCCTGCATGACCGTCGGTGATGGAGCGTTCGCCGTGAGTTATACAGCGAACGAAGTGCCGCGCTTCTGCGAGTAGCGCTTCGGTAACCTCTATCTGCGGTGCCCACATATCACCCGTACGGTATCCAATCATCACGTTATACATGCTCTCCTTGCTGCCATTGACCGTGATGCCCTTGTCATATACCTTTACCTTCTCGCTCGGTTCCAGGTCATCGTAGAGGATCATCTTGCTGTCCCCACCGATAAGCGTCCGGCGGACCTTCACGGGCGCGAGCCAGTTAACGTGCAGATGGGCAATCGCGTTGTTACCAAAGAACAACGTCAAGTAGGCGATGTTAGCCGGCTCCCCCGGAACATGGCTCGCGCCGGTAGCCGAGACGGCAATGGGTGCCAACGGGAGCACATAGTCCATTATGGAAAGATCGTGCACGGCCAGGTCCCAGATCACGTCGACGTCGGGCCGAAACAGACCGAGGCTCACCCGCACCGAGTCGTAGTAATATAACTCCCCGATTGCACCCTCGCTCACCAGTGAGCGGATCTTGCGAACGGCGCCGGTATAGACAAACGTATGATCCACATGGAACGTGAGATTGTGTTTGTCGGCTTCCTCAATGAGCCGCTCCCCCTGCGCGACCGTCTGTGTCAAGGGCTTTTCGACGAACACATGCTTCTTCGAGCTAAGAGCCCGCAAGGCGAGAGCGCAATGACTCGCGACCGGAGTAGCGATGACTATGGCATCGATATCGTGATTGGACAATAGAGCCTCGTGATCGGTCGTGACGGAAATAGTCGGATAACGAGCCTTGACCAAACGCAGGCGCTGCTCGTCCAGATCGCTCACCGCAACGACTTGGGCGTCTGGTACTTCCGAAAAATTCCGAACCAGGTTGGGTCCCCAATATCCGTATCCAATGACACCTATTTTGATCACGGGTCCTCCTTGAATTTATAAAAAGCACGATGTCCATGTGCAAAGTCTGGACCATCACTCAGGCCGCTTCCTGTCTCGCGTATCCCCCGTGACCGTCGCCGGCACGCCGGCAACGATGCCATAATCCGGTACATCACGCGTGACGACCGCGCCGGCGCCCACCAAGGCGCCCGTGCCGATCGTGACGCCACACAGGACGGTTGCGTTGCTGCCTATGGCCGCACCGGCCTTGACTCGGGTCGGGATCACCTCCCAATCCGCGTCCGTCAATAACCCGCCCTCTACGCCGACGGCTCGCGGGTATCTGTCGTTGATAAACATCACACCATGGCCTACGAAAACCCCGTCCGCGATATCGACACCTTCGCAAATGAAGGTGTGACTAGATATCTTGCATCTAGCGCCGACAGACGCGCCTTTTTGTATCTCGACAAAAGTGCCGATCTTCGTCTCCGGTCCGATTTGGCAGCCGTACAGGTTCACGAGCTCGGGATGATGTATCACGACACCTTCGCCGAGCTGCACGTCGTTTGCGATCATTGGTACAGAGCTGACGGGTCAGGTACTTGTATTCCTGATCTTAGGCGCATAGATCACGTTACTGCGCGTTAACCGGGTGCTTGCGCTCCAGTTATCAGGCTGGGTGTTATTATTCGCATCCAGCTCAAATCCAGGATTCACAACGCGATTCATCTTTGCCATCGTTATAGTGACCGCCGGTGTTGCTTGTGGGGATACGTTCCCGTCCCTATCCCAAAACCCGCTGTCACAGTGTAGTCAAGGATTCCATTTGGCGCGAGCTTATCGTCGAACTGCGCGTTGGCAACAAGACATTACTTAAACGCGTAAACAATCCACTTCCGTTCGGTCCCCGATACACATCCTGGCCCGCAAGATCTCCTTCCGTATTCGCGGTCCAATTGAGGAGCACACCGGAATTTGGACGACGTACTCGTAGGGCCAGAAGGTTGCTCGGAGGCGTTGTATCCGCCGTTGCCGGCAGCATCCGAATCTCTACCGACGGCACGCCAGCCTCGTTCGGCACGAAGAGCATATTCAGCGCAAGCCGAAGTCATCCACATAATGGGTCGTGTTCAAACTGACACACCGTCTGCACCTACGCTCTGGTCATCGTATTGCGCCGTACTACGGCCTCTGCCCTAATGCGGACACATATGCATAAGCATTCCGTTCCTTTTAAACCCAAATCCTTGTTATTGCACGCTGCTCAAAATATCGCCGCCCACCGGAGTGCGCACCGAAGGCGGCGGGTAATATTCCAAGCGGCGCGCGTTGTGTGTACCTGGTTACCACTCACACCTTTCTTACTGATAAGTCACTTGAACCGCTACTCGGTCCAACGAAAAGTCGCGGGCCGTTGAGGAAGCCACGTCGATGATGCGAGCCCTGAAATTAAGGTTGGAAAAATCACCCGCGGTCCAGGTTCGCCCCCAAGTGGTCGTCGCACTACCCAAGAGATATGCAGCCGTCGTCGTAGTCAGGGTCGTCGTACTCAAGGCCGTGGTCCACGTTGTGCCGCCGTCCGAGGAGAGCTGCACACACATTTTTGGTACATTGGCAGTGCTATCGACCGTCGCGTCCAGGCGGACCTCAATACCCCTTATCGATGCCCCGCCCGGCACATTGAAGTTGTAGTTGAAGTAGGTGTGCTTGTCCTTGCCCGCGTTGGTACATGAGGTGTTCGTGTTCGTACCGCTGTTGGTGTCGATAGCGAACTGGCTATCCGCGATGTAGGCGTTACTCGGAGCGGTCTGGAACCCGTTGTTGTCGCCACCGCTAACCGCTACGTTAGCACTCGGGGCCAAGAAGCCGGTACTCGTGATCGGGGGAGCGGTCTGCACTGTCAGCGTAGTGTTCCCCGAGACGGTGCCCAATGTCGCCGAGATTGTCGTGGTGCCAGCGCCCGTGCCCGCCGTTGCCAATCCGACGGTATTGATGGTGGCCACCGCCGTGTTCGAGGAGGCCCAGGTTACCTGACTGGTGATGTCCTGAGTACTATTGTTTGAGTAGGTCCCGGTGGCCGTGAACTGCTGCGTTGTCGAAGTTTGGATCGTCGGATTCGCGGGCGTCACCGCGATCGACGCGAGTGTCGGGGCAGTCCCTGGAATGAATACCACGTCCACCCAGTAATTGCTGGAATTGAAGGTGTTGACGGGGAAGCCGCCGGCCCCATACAAATACACGCCGTTTCCACCATTTGCGCCGTCCTGCAGCGCGTGCAATGGCGGATTGTCAACCCCCGCGGTAAAGAACGGCGCATTGACCGAATACCGTCCGTTCGGCGCGTGGTAGGACGCCACATACACCGTGTTCGCCGTGACCGTTACCGGGCTCGCAAAATTCACCTGCTGCCAGCCCGAGGCGGTTTCGTTGGTAAAGGTCGCCTGCGCCAGCAATGTCCCACCGCTGCTCCATAACTTACCTACATGCGTGCCGGTGTTCGTGCTGCCCTTGTAGAAGCGGATGCCGCATATAAAGCCATCGGCATCCGACCGGAACTTGACCCCCAACTCTACCGCCGAGGTGTCCGGATCCGCAGCCACCGCCGGCACCGCCGACGCCGCAAAGATGGTGTTGCCGGTACAGGTGGTCACCGCCGCGGTAGTGAATGACCACGTGTGGTTAGTAGCTAGCGCATTCCCGGCGACATCCTTTACCCGCGGATCGGCCGCTCCGCCCTTGACGGTCGCCGTATACGTGGCCCCATTGGCCAGCGCACTGCTCGGCGTCAATGTCGCGGTGTTCGCACTATAGGTGACCGTGGCGGACACCAACGCGGTGGTCGCATCCCGCAGCTCGAAGGTCGAGCCAGTGATGGTGAACTGGTCCATCGCCTCACTGAAGGTGGCCGTCACCGTCGTCCCAGTGCTGACACCCGTGGCACCATTCACGGGGGAGGTCGACGACACCGTCGGCGGTGTCGTGTCGGAGGTCGCGGTGGTCGCCGTCGCTATGTTCGAGTAGCCGCTGAAATTAAGCACCGCGTCGGACGCACGCACTCGATATCGATAGGTCGTGCCCGGCGTCAGCCCACTGTCCGGATGGCTCGTCCCGGTCGGGGTCGCCACTTCGGCAAAACCGGTGCATCCCGCACCTTGACACCTCTCTACCCGATAACCACTGACTCCCACGTTATCGGTCGAGCCCGTCCACGTCAGATTGATCTGCGTAGTCCCTATCGCCGTTGCGGTAAGATTCGTCGGATCCGTCGGCGGCGTCGTGTCCGGTGGCGGAGGCGCACCCACCGGTGTATTCATGTCGGTTTGGATCTCGGCCGCCGTCAGCACGCGGCTGTAGATCCGCACTTCGTCGATTAGGCCGGCGAAATATTCACCCCAAAGGGAATTCCCGCCGACGCGGAGCGGTGAGGTCGAACTGATTATCGAACCGCTCGCGGCTTGGCTACCGGCTTGCGCCCCATTGACAAAGAGCCGAAGCGTCGCGCCATCGTAAGTGACTGCAAGGTGTGTCCAGATGTTGAGCGGAAGGCCGGTAGCACCGATCGCCGCTGCGTCTCCGCCGCCGGTATTTATATACGCTGAGGGACGCGGCGCGTTATCGTGAGCATATAAGGTATAGGCGAGCCCACCGGGACGCTCTTTCATGATTACGGTCTGCCAGCCACTAAGCGCACTGGGGTTCACCCAAGCCTCAAGCGTCATAGCGGTCGTGAGGTCAAGCCCCGCTGCATCGGCCACGGTGACCCAGTCGTTGGTTCCATCGAAGCTCAGCGCGTTATTAAAACGCCCCGACGTGCTCCAGGTCGCTCCGCTGACTGTGCCCGGATGCCCATTGCCGGTCGCGTCGCTTGCCGACGTACCGGAACCTTCAGCAAACGCATAGGCCGCCACGAGCTGGCCCGAACCCCCGCCGCCACCGCCCACGGTGACGTTTACACCCGCCCCAGGCGTTCCGAGATTCCCGCTATCGTCCACCGCACGGCTCCGAATCGTCACATTCCCCGATGCGCTGGGGAGCCAGGTAAAACTCCAGTTGGAGCGGCCATTGGCTGGAAACCAGGTTGATCCGCCATCCACCGAAACCTCGACACCACCGACCACACCGCCGCCGGCGTCGGTCGCGGTACCGCTGATCGTCGTCGGACTGCCCGCCGGAACGTTCGAGCCGCTGGTTGGCGAGGAGATCGTGGAGCTGGGCGCGGTCGTATCGGCCGAAGCGGTCGCGGGAACCAAGCCTGACTGCAGTGCGGCGGGTTGCACGCCCATGTCCGCAAACAGGTTCACGGTCGCCTGCCGCATCCGTACATCAGCTGCAGCGCTACCGTTATCGTGATTACTATCCAACCCCCAGGACCACTGAACAGTACCGGATCCGAACACCAGGGCGCCGCTATTATGGCGGTAAAGCGTCAGATGATGCGTTGCCGTCCCCGATCCGAAGGTAGACCCGAAGTCCAACAGCACCGGCGCGTTCGGTACTACAGCGGTCGACATGTGGAACAGGCCAGCCGGCCGGAATCCGTTGTCAATGTCTTCATCCCACTCGTAGCCCAATGTACCGAAGGGCAATGTGGCCGTGGCCCCTGCCGCGAGGTTTGCGATGCTGGTGTTGCGCCAGAAGCGCATCTTGCCGTCTTCCGCCGGCACCTGGATCGAGGTCGTGGCTCCGGCGTTTACCGTGAAAAGCGTGCCGGTCAGGGCATTTTCCGGACGGCCGCCGTCCGCGGGCGGACTGAAACGCGGATCGCGCCACGTACCGGTCCAGGTCGGCGGATCCTGGGGATCGATCATCGCATTCGCATGGGTCTCCTTGTAGCACACCAGCGTGCGATACAGCGTCCCCGAACCATCGATGCTGTTTTCCCAGCGGGTCTTCCAGAACACCTCGTTGCCGCTGAAAAAACCTAAGTCCACGCCCGCGTTCCGAGCCGCTTCAACGTTTGCTCGCTGGTCACTAGACCAGTATTCGTCGTGGCCTACCGACAGGAAGAGCCTATGGTTGCGAATCAACGCGCCGCGACGATCGCTGTCGACTCCTGTAAAGTAGCTGACGTCGTAACCATTGGCCTCCAGCCACCGGACCATCGGGTATTCGGCGTTGAATACCCAATCCTGGCCGTTATCGACGGCACGGGTGTTGAACGGCCGATTGTAGCTGACCTTGTAAGCGCGGCCGGCCGGCGATCCGGTATAGAGGCTATTACCGCCGTAATTGTTATATGCCTGCCAGGTCGTATCCGCGGTCTGGAACAGCACATCCGAGGTGCTCGCATCGTCACGCACGATAAAGACGATGTGGCTGGCTCCCCCGGTGCTCGTACGCACCGCCCTCGCAAAGTAGATCCCGGACGTGGCGTTGGCCGGCACGGCCCATGACGCGGAGACCGCCCAATTGCCGCAATCGATGAGTCCTGTGGTCGCATTCGTGAGACAGTTCGGCTGGTTTTGCCTCAACGTAACTGTATCTGGCACGGTGGCGACTTTGCGAGCTCCCATCCCCCCGTAGTAGCCCATACGGTAGATGTCGAGACGGTAAGCCCCGGTCGTACCCGAATCGATCTTGAAGGACACGGTCGCGCCCCGATTGATGCTGATCTCAGTAGCAAAACCCTGGAGGCTCGAATCACCGACACCGCTGATGTCCCACTCGCTCGAGGGGTTGCCAACCTGGCAGTTTTCGGCTTCGATCGGGTTTGCCGGGGCTGCACAACTCGCTGCTACCTGTGGTCCATAGATACTCAACAGGGAGGCACAGAACAGCATTGCAAGAGGGGTAAATCGACGGGGCATTTCGGTCTCCATTTCGTTCTCCAATCCTATCGCCGGTCTGGGCATTGTTGTTTTTCCATAAGCGCTTGCAGTCCTACCACATGCGCTATCCAGGCATAGCCGTCTTCTCCGTCGGCCACCCCGGTTAACGCAAGGCGAAGTCACCGACTCGACGGAGGCGTCGAGGCTACTGAACCACCGAAGGCGCGCGTTGTGCGTACCTGGTCACGACTCACACCTTCCTTACTGATAGGTCACTTGAACCGCTACCCCGTCCAGCGAAAAGTCGCGCGCCGTTGACGAAGCTACATCGATGATGCGAACCCTGAAATTAGCATTGGAAAAATCACCCGCAGTCCAGGTTCGCCCCCAAGTATTCGTCGGGCCACCCAAGATATATGCAGCCGTCGTCGTAGTCAGGGTTGTCGTACTCAAGGCCGTCGTCCACGTTGTGCCGCCGTCCGAGGAGAGTTGCACACACATCCGAGGCGAGCTGAGGAGAGTGCTATCGACCCTTGCGTCCAGGCGGACCTCAATACCCCCGATCGATGCCCCGCCCGGCACATTGACGTTGTAGTTGTAGTAGTTGTGCTTGTCCTTGCCCGCGTTGGTACACGACGTGTTCGTGTTGGTGCCGCTGTTGGTGTCCACAGCAACCAAGCCATCCGTGACGTAGGCGTTACTCGGGGTGGTCTGGAACCCATTGTTGTCGCCGGCATTGCTCGTAATCGCTGCGTTGGCGCTCGGGGCCAGGAAGCCGGTATTTGTGATCGGCGGAGCGGTCTGCACGGTCAGCGTGGTGTTCCCCGAAACGGTGCCCGATGTCGCCGAGATTGCGGTGGTGCCAGTGCTGGTGCCCGCCGTTGCCAATCCCGCGCTATTGATGGTGGCCACCGCCGGGTTCGAGGAGGCCCAGGTCACCTGAGTCGTTATGTTCTGGGTGCTGCTGTCCGAGTAAGTGCCTGTGGCCGTAAACTGCTGCGTCGCCGAAGTTTGAATCGTCGGATTCGCGGGCGTCACCGCGATCGACGCCAGTGTCGGGGCGGTCCCCGGGATGAATACCACGTCCACCCAGTAATTGCTGGAGCCGAAGGTGTTGGTCGGGAATCCCCCCGCTCCGTACAGGTATACCCCGTTGCCCCCACTCACCCCGTCCTGCAGCCCATGCAGCGGGGGATTGTCCACTCCGGTGGTGAAGTACCCTTCATTGACCGCATACCGCCCGTTCGGCGCATGGTACGACGCTACATAGGTGGTGCCGGCCGTGATCGCCACCGGGCTCGAGAAGGTCACCTGCTGCCAACCGGAGGCGGTCTCGCCAGTGAAGGTCGCCTGCGCCAGCAATGCCCCAGCGTTGCTCCACAGCTTGCCCACATGCGTACCGGTGTTCGCACTGCCCTTGTAGAACCGCACTCCGCACACCGTACCGTTTACATCCGAGCGGAACTTCACCCCCAACTCCACCGCCGAGGTGTCCGGATCCGCAGCCACTGCCGGCACTGCTGTCGCCGACCAGATCGTGTTGCCGGTACAGGCGCTCGCGCTCGCGGTGGTGAAGGACCAACTGACGCTGGCAGCGAGCGCATTGCCCGCGACATCCTTCACCCGCGGATCGGTCGCACCGCCCTTGACCGTGGCCGTATAGACAACCCCATTGGCCAGCGCACTGCTCGGCGTCAATGTCGCGGTGTTCGCACTATAGGTGACCGTGGCGGACACCAACGCGGTAGTCGCATCCCGCAGCTCGAAGGTCGAGGCGTTGACCGTCGCCGGATTCAGCGGCTCGCTGAAGGTCGCGGTCACCGCCGTGGTGGCACTGACGCCGGTCGCGTTATCCGTCGGCGATTTCGCCGTCACCGTCGGTGGGGTCGTGTCAGAACCCCCGGCGCTGGTCGTAAAGACCACATCCACCCAGTAGTTTGTGGATTGGAAGGTGCTGGAAGGGAAACCACCCGTTCCATAGACGTACACCCCATTACCCCCGCTCTCCCCGTCTCTCAGGAAATACAAGGGGCCGTTTTGAAAACCGCTGCTCGCGAAATAGTTACTGTCAAAAGCATAATGTCCATTCGGAGCATTGTAGGAAGCGACGTACACGGTATTGGCCGTGATCGCCACCGGTGCGCCGAAGCTCACCTGCTGCCAGCCCGTTGCAGTTTCGCCGGTAAAGATCGCCGTCGCTAGCTGCGTCCCGGACACTGTCCACAATTTACCGATATGCGTACCGGTGTTGCCGGTGCCCTTATAAAACCGGATGCCGGTGATCAAACCGTCCAAATCTGACCGGAACTTGACGCCGAGCTCGACGGCATTGGGATCGGATGCCGATGGATTCGCCGGCGTCAAACTACTAAAGCCGCTACAGGGACAACTTGGCCCCGCGACAGTCGTGAAAGACCAGGTAAAATCCGAGGCCATCGCATTCCCGGTTAGATCTTTCACGCGAGGGTCGATTGTTCCGCCTTTAACGGTGGCGGTGTAGGTGGTTGAAGCCAATAGGTTGGAGCTCGGGTCCAAGGTCGCAGTACGAGATGCGCCGTTGTACGTTACCGTAGCGGCAACTAAAGTGCTTCCGGGCCCGCGCAACTCGAGCGTACCGGTTGTGATGGTTCCAGGGTGCATGTCTTCGCTGAAGGTGGCCGTGAGCACTGCACTTTGGCTGACCCCGGTCGCACCGGTACTCGGCGAATGAGATACCACAGTGGGAGGTGTCGTATCCTGCGCGAAGCTTGCCACATAGGCGCCCGACAGCGCGGAAAAGGCGGCATAGGACACACCTTTGATGACCTCCGTCGTGGGCGTAGGCGTAATTGCACTGCCGTCACGCGTGATTCCTGTGAGACCGCCGGCGCTCGACACGCGCGGCACGAGGGCTTGCAGTCCGTTCGCCGAGCTGTCCTTGGTAACGGTAAAGCTCAGGGTGTTTCCGCCCCAGGAGAGCGCTCCGAACGAGGAGTTGTTGCGGCCATCCAACCATGTCAGCATCTGCCGGCTCGATACGATGGGTACACCACGGGCGAGTGCCGAGGCGACCACCGCGTCCGCTTCCGGGGTTTGCGGGACGTCCGTGTGAGCGTTGACGGTAAAGGCCCCATAGTAGCCTTCCGGACCGAGCGCCCGGTCCAATAGCGTATTAATCGTAAACGGATATTGCTGCCCCGACTCGTCGGTCATTTGCGTCGTGGCGTTGTAAACGTCGACCAGGGTACCGTTGAGCTCGGCGAACCGCATGGGCATACCCGAACCGGTGAACAACCCCGGGCGGTTGAGGATCCAGCTCGGAGGCCAAAAATAATAGCTCGTGTCGAGACGGATCCCATGATTGAGTTGAACGTTCGCCCCGGTTACCCAGTCGCTCCACGTGATACAGTGGTGGCGCTGCGTTATCGGCGGAGGAATACTTGCGTAATTAATAGTCCAGTCACTGATTTGTTGGGTATAAAAATTTTCAAGCGACGCAGGTGTAAAGTCGGCACAGTTGGTGTTGATGTGCAAACCCACTTCAAAGCCGGCCGCGTTGAAAGCCGCGGCTTCTGCATTCGTCAAGGTCGGCGTATTCGGATAGACATACGAGGTGCCTCTTACACACTCCCAATCGGCCACGGAGCAGCCGGGCGGACTCGACGAAATAAACTGATTGAATCGACCTTCCGTCCCCCCATTGCCGTGATCGTCACCGGTCATGATGACCACCGCCTTCTCGCCGCGGGGGAAATACCAAAATCGCGGCAAGGGCTTCCGATCCAGATTCATGTGCAGGATCAGGTTTGCCAGCAGCCGCTGTTGTTCGTCTGCCTGCGGAATAGCGACCTTGTCTAGATCTATCCAGTCGGGCTGCGGATCGCCCGTGGCGTTCCCGAAGAACTTATCATCCGAGCGAATGGGTGAGAACGAATCGCGCTCCTGTGCCGCCCACAGAGGATTGCCCTGGCGGGTGTAGACAATAGAGGTTGCCAGATCATACGAAAAGGCTGCGGCCTGACCACCGTTAATGCCGACGCTGCGTAGGGTTGCCGCCGGGTTGGCGGTTACGGTGGTGGGATTGCTGTAAAGCATCGCGATACTCGCTGCGCCGTTCAAGGAGTAGCGATCCGCCGTACCGTGAAACTGAATGGTTTCGCTCACGATACCGTTGCCGGGGGCTTGGCTGGTATCGATCAGCAAGTAACCGTTGGACAGCGTCGAACCCGCCGAGGAAATCCCAAGCAATCCATTCAACTGCGGATCGGGACGCATGGCGATCAGGTTACCGCCAGCGGTGACCCAGTCGGAAAACATCGTAACCTGCGCAGCCGATACGGACATCGGCGCGAGAATCACCACATCGTAGTTGGCTAGGCCTGCGGCGTTGACTGTGCCAATATCGGCGACCGCGAAGGCGTTAAGGCCTTCAGTGCGCAAAATCTCCGCGTAGTATCTTCCGAAGGTGGAAGGGGGTGCAGTGATCACGAGTATCGGTCCACCCGGCCCCTGGTTCGGATCGGGCAGTTGCGCAGCAGCGGCAGGTACCAACCACTCTAACAAACCACCCGCGATCGATAGCCATACGGGTTCGTCTGCGTCTTTTGAGATCCTAGAGGCATTATTTCGCTGGTGCGACGGCGCGACGGGCGACATCGAAGGGATGGTGCTGCCGAGCGACTGCTCCGGTTTCGGCGGCTTTTTCGGTCGCAGGCCTCGTACCTTCCGCCCGGCGTTCAGGTCCCACTCACCGACCTCTGAATTTTCGTCGGCGGAAATTAGCCGACCGCTGGGTAGAAATATCAGTGAGTTAATAAACCGCGGGTTCGCCGGCAAAGTCTTTAGCAACTGACCGGCCGCCGGATGCCATACCAGTATCCGGGTATCCTCACCCCCACTCACTAAGTTTTGGTCGCCTGGACTAAACGCAATCGATCGCACCGGCGCCTGATGCCCCGCAAGGGCTCGCAATTGTTGCCCGGTTGCCGCATCCCACACGATCACCCTAGAGTCTTCGCTGGCGCTCGCCAAAAGCTTTCCGTTGTGGCTGAAGGCGACGGCGTTGACTTCGCCGGCATGGCCGAGTAGCGCTTTAATAAGTTTACCGGTCGTTACATCCCATAGCAGTACCCGCTCATCAACACCGGCCGTTGCTAACTGCTTACCATCAGGGCTAAACGCGACTGCGTTGACAAAATCGATATGGCCCGAAAATATCTTAGTTAGCTTGCCCGTGACCGCATCCCATAGCATCACCCGCGTTTCTTCACCAACACTGGCTAAATACTTACCGTCCGGGCTTGCCGCGACTGCTCGAATCGGATGTTCGTGTCCGAACAAAACCTTATTCTCATCGCCGGTGCTAACCTGCCGAAAACGTATTTCCGAGTCCCGACCGGAGCTAATTAAGCGCGTGTCATCACTGCTAAAAATAATGCTGCTACCACCTGCGCCATGATGACTCTTGAGAGCATAACGCTCGGTCCCACTGGAAAAATCCCACAACCGAACGGCACTATCTTCTCCTACAGTGCCAATTAGCGTTCCATCGGAGCTAATCGCTAGCGCCGTAACGCCTTTCCAATTGCGTTTTCTGGCTTTACGACCTTTACCCTTTTTTTGCTGTGCTGGCGATGCAACTGGCACCGAGGCACTCTGGTCTAGCGTCTGGCTTGCTAGCGGCGGTACCGAATTTGTGGAAGCAAGAGCAGCCGCGCTTTTTTGGGCCGGGCCAGCGGAACTGACAAGCGCAGCGATCGAATCCGCAGTGACGCCTGGGATCTGATAGGCAATCGTGGCCGATCCGGGTCCTAGATCCCAAAGCAGAACCTTTCCGTCAGCCGCTACGCTCGCGAGGTTTTGACGGTTTGCGGTAAACGCGATTTCCGCGATTTTCGCATCATGGCCGACCAAGCGCCGGCGTAACTTAGCGGTCGATACGTCCCAGAGCATAAGATCTTGGTCGGCAACGCTGGCAAGCGTTTCCCCGTCGGGACTAAAAATCAAGGCCGTAATCGGGGTACCGAGGTGACCGGAGATGAATCGCGGTTTCTGGTCAGGTGATAAGTTCCAAAGAACAACTTGCCCATCTTCTCCGCCGCTAGCCAGCATCGTACCGTCTGGATTAAATGTGATCTCTGTAATTGGGCCGGCGGCACCCGTGAAAGAACGCTGCTCTTGGCCGGAATCGCTGCCCCAGAAAGCGATATCGGAATTCGCGTCGCCACTCGCGACCGACAAGCCATTGGGGCTAAAGGAAACAGGCGTGACGGCGCCGTCTTTTTTCAGAAGCTCTTGACC
>Ga0187893_10001133_pt1 | contig 66371 bp, 61 predicted proteins | sample MA1701074metaG_FD_139574 | JGI IMG/M metagenome (GOLD analysis project Ga0187893, IMG submission 139574) | White microbial mat communities from a basaltic lava cave in the Kipuka Kanohina Cave System on the Island of Hawaii, USA - MA170107-4 metaG ...
GCGGGCCTTTTCGAGGTAGGTCAAGCAGGCTTCTTCCGTCCCCAGCTCCCGGGCAACGTCTATCAGGCTTGCCATGCCTCCAATATAGGCCGGCCAGCTTCCTGTGTCAAGTAGATAGTCCCCGAAAACGCCCGCGCCGTCCCTGCGCCGACCTCAGCGCGCTCCGGGCGCGTGGGGCCCGCGGTGGCGGCTCAGAACCCCTTGATCGAAGGCGCCTTCTTGTAGAGCTGCCAGACGATGTGCCAGCCGATCAGGGTGACCACCAGGAACGTCGCGAAGCCGAGTGCCCCGGGCAAGGCCACCGTCGTCGTGTGCTGGTTCACCATGCCCCAGAGCAGCGGCACCGACATGTAGACGTTGTGGCGCGAGCGGGCGCCAGCCATCGCGACCAGGGCCGGGTCGGGAGCCGCGCCCTCCTTGACCGCCTTGAGGATGGACTGCTGCGCGGGCCAGATCCGGAACCAGACGTTGTACGCCATCAGGGTGCCGAAGGTGGCCGCCAGATGGATGTTGAGGGCGCGGTAGCCGAAGCCGCCCCAGTAGTGCATCAGCGCCGCCAGGGCCGCCAACAACACGAAGGCGACCGCGCCGAACAGCTTGGGATCCTTGCCCAGTGCGCTCTTGTGCAGCGCGTCGTAGACGAGGGCGGAGACGTAGACGGACAGCGCCATCACGATGGCGGCGGGCTGCCAGCGACCGTCGCCCTCGAACACGATGCCGCCGTGGTAGAAGACCAGCAGCAGCAGCACCACGCCCGTGAACCAGGTCCAGGCCGCGCCCCAGCGGAACCAATACAGCGCCCTGGGCAAGAGCTCGGGGTTCACCTTCTTCTTGGAGTCTGCGTCCAGCGTGCCCTGGAACGGGCCGTTGACCCAGTTGAAGAAGTACAGCATCCCGATCCAGACGATGCCGGCGAGGATGTGGAGCCAGCGGAAAAGGGCGCTCAGAATGTCCACGCGAGCCTCCTTTGAGAACGAGAGCGGTTGACGGGAACGATAACACATGCGCACCAGGGCCTGCGCCGGATCTCGGCTCAGCGAGCCCAGGACCAGCGGCGGCGGAGCTCGAAGTACGCCGCGGCGAGGAACAGGGCCAGCATCAGCGCCACCAGGGGGCGGCGCAGTCGCGGCAGCCATCCAGGCTCGTGGCCGACCCGCACCACGGCCACCGCGGCGCTGGTGCGGACCAGCTCCTCGCCTTCGGTGGACGCCAGCAGCAGGGCGCCCTGGGTGGACTCCCACGGCGCGTCCACGCGGAACAGCAACAGCTCCCGTTCGACGCGGCCGGCGGCGGGCACCTCCACCAGGGACTCGGCGGGGTCCACGCGCAGGTGGCGCGGCAACACCGCGCGCAGCCAGACTCGGTGGGCCGCGCCGTCGTGGCTCTCGAGGCCGATACGCCAGCGGCCGACGCTGTCCATGCGGGCCTCGGGCGCGGTCAAGGTCACGGCGGGCGCCGCGGCCTCGCCCAACGCCACCAGGACGTAGGCGGGTTGCAGCAGCAACAACTCCGCGTCGCCGGGCCCGCCGGGCGAGCGATACTCCAGGTGCAACACGATGGCGTGAACCCCAGCCACCGCCTCCGCCAGCGGAAACGAGAAGCGGACCGTGCCCGTTTGCCCCGGAAGGATGTCCGACTCGAGTCGACGCGTGTCGCGGTGGCCGAAGAGTTCGGCCTCGACGCTGGCAACGCGGGCCGCGGCCTCGCCACGGTTCGCGAGACCGATGCGTACGTCGATACGGTCCTCGGCGCCGCCCAGCACCTCCCCCGAGACCTCGAGGCGCGCCGCGGCCCCCGCCGTGCCTGTGGCAGGCGCCACCAGCAGGAGTCCCGGAAGGACGTGGCGAAGGAGCAGGGTTACTTCGTCTCGACCGGAACGAAGGTCACGCCGGCGGCCGAGAAGGCGTCGTCGAGTTTCTTGCCCTGCTTCTTGTGGGTGGCAAAAACCCTGATCGCGGCCAACCGCTGCGGGTCGGTCTCGATGGGTGGGAACTCGCACACACCCTCGGGCTGGATCTGGATCTGGTAGGTGCTGGTACGCGCCGGCTGGTACTGGTCGTCCACGGCCTGGAGGTAGTACTCGATCACGCGGAGCTTGCCCTCGCGGGGCGCGGGCAACGTGCCGCAGTGGTTGAGGCCGGTGAAACTCAACTCCACGAAGCCGTAGAAGTCCTGGCCCTGGCGCCGGAAGAAGGCGCGCACCTTGGCCACCTGGCCGTCGTCGCTGGCCGTGGCGCAGATCGCGATGGGTTGACCGGCGACGGAGCAGGGTAGCGGCTGGTGCTCGAGGAGCGGCATGTCGTCGGCGGACGCCGGAACGGCCACGGCCAGCGCCGCTGCCGCGAGGCGCGCCGGCCTCACCGCCAGCTCACCGAGTTCTTGTAGGTCTCGCCGCGGCCCGTACGCACCACGACCTCCATGGACCAGGACTGCGTGTCTTCCTTCCAGACGTTGCCGGCGAGGGACACGAGCAGGCCGCGTTGTCCGGGGGCCACGTCCCGCACCTGGGGCGGGACCGCGCCGCTCACCTTGCGGCCGTTGGTGGTGGTGGTGACCAGCATCTCCTTGACCTGAATCGGGGCGTTGCCTTCGTTCAGGAGCGAGATCTTCACCGTGTAGGTGTCGAGGGGCTTGACCGCCTCGGGCTCGATGTCGATGCCGATCTTGCCGGGCAACTCGGCGGCCTGGGTGCCCTTCTTGACCGCGACACCCGCGGACTCCTCGAACCCGGGCGGCAGGTTGCCGAGGCCGGACTCGGCCGCGGCCGCGCTGGTCTTGCCCACCACGAAACTCTTGCCCGCCGCGGGCCTGCCGGCGCCGCCGGCCGCGGCCGCCTGGGACAACGCGCGCGCTTGCACCGCGCTGCTCTTGCCCATGATCGCGCGCTGGTTCTGGGGATCCACACCCAGGGCCGAGTCGAAGAGCGAGATCGCCGCGTCGTATTGTTGCTGGGACAACGCCGCGTCGGCCTTGCCGAGCATCTCGTTGAGCTGGGCCGTCTTCTGGCTCGCCGCCTGTTGCGCCTGCTGCTGGGCGGCCTGGCTCTCTGCGCGTTGCTTCGCCTCCTGGATCTGTGAGAGCAGGTTGGGGCCACGCGCGTCCCAGGGAGCGTTGAGGCTGCCGGCCCGCGCCTCGGATTCCGCTTTCGCGTGGTCGCCTCGCGCCAGCGCGCCACGCGCCGCATCGAAGTTCCGCGCCGCTTTCTGGCCGTTCAGCGCGTTCTCCAGCACGCTCTGCGCGGCGCGGTTGCCGGTGTCCTCGCGTAACGCCGTCTGCGCCATGCTGACGGCGCGGTCGTAGTCGCCCTGCTGGAAGGCGGCCTGGGCGCCCTTGATGGCGGCGGCGGCCTTGCCTTGCACCTGGCCCAGGGTCGGCGGCGGCGCGGTGGTGGGCGGAGGCGTGGCCAACGTGGTGGGTGGCGGGGCCGGCGTCGGCTGCTGGATGACGACCACCTGCGGCGGCGCGGCCGGGGCCTGCTGCTTGACGTAGACGAAGCCGCCAATGCCGAGAATGCCGGCGCCCATCACGCCGAGGATGACGTACAACATCGTGTTGGCGGCGGGCGGCGCCGCGGGCATGCGTGCGGCTGGCGGGGGGACCGGCGTGGTCTGGCGAACGACGGTGGGAGCCGCCCGGCCGGCCCGGGTCGGCGCGCCGGCGGCGACCGTGGGCGCGCCGCGCAGCGTCGCCGCCCGCCCGGCGACCGTCGGGCCCGCGGCCGGCCGCACCGTCGATCCGGTCCTTCGGGCAGTTTGAGGCAGTCCCACGGTGCCACCCACCTCGTCCTCCGTCACGAGGGTCGGGCCCGCCACGTCGGTGAGGGGCTGGGGCGGGCTCGAGGGCGGCGGCTCCAGGTCCACGAGCCCCGCCAGGGCGTGCTCGGCGGCCTCGCCGCTGGCGTGGTTGCGCAGGTGCTCTTTCAGATCCTGGGCGAACGCATAGGCGCTCTGGTAACGCTCCTCCAGGTTCTTGGCCAGGGCCTTCTTGAGGATCGGCAGCAGCGCGTCGTGTTGTGGGCCCTCCGGGATCAGGTCGAAGTTGGGCTCCTCATGCGTGATCTTGTAGAAGATCGCCATGAGGTTCTCCGAGTGGAAGGGCCTGCGCCCGGCGAGCAGCTCGAAAAGCATGCAGCCCACGCTGAACAGGTCGCTGCGCCCGTCCACCTTGGCGCCCTTCACCTGCTCGGGCGACATGTAGTCGGCGGTGCCGACGATGTTGCCGGTGCCGGTCATGGAGGCGGTGGTGAGCCGGGCCACGCCGAAGTCCATGATCTTCGCGGTGCCGTCCTGGTTGAGGAAGATGTTGGCGGGCTTGATGTCGCGATGGACGATGCCGGCCTGGTGGGCGTGGGCCAGGCCCGAGAGCACCTGGATCATCACGTTCAGCTTGCGCTCGACGGCCATCGGCGGCGGCGTGCGGATGGCCTTCTGCAGATCCATCCCCTTCAGCAGCTCCATGGCGATGAAGGGCGAGCCGTCGCTGTGGTTGCCCAGGTCGAAGACGTTGACCACGTTGGGGTGGGTCATCTTCGCCACGGCCTTGGCCTCGCGCTTGAAGCGCTCGTTCAGCTCGGGGTCGTCGGCGATGTTGGACACCATGACCTTGAGGGCCACGTCGCGCTCGAGGACGGTGTCGTGGGCGAGGTAGACCATGCCCATGGCCCCCTTGCCGAGGGGCTGCCGGATGTCGTATTTGCCGATCCGCTGCCCGGTCAGCTCCTTGAGTTGCGGGGCTTCGGACTTCTGCTCCGGCGCTTCGCTCATCGGGCCGCTTGGTTCGGCGATCTTACCCGCAAGGACCGTCGATTGGAAGGTTGACCGGAGGCAGAGGACACGGGCGCCGGCCCTGGCCGGCGCCCGTCACGGCGCACTCAGCGAGTCGTCTTGCCCGTGACCGTGAACTTGGCGCGGCGGTTGCGCGCCCAGCAGTCCTCGGAGGACTCGCGGCAGACCGGAACCTCCTTGCCGTAGGACACGGTCTTGAGCCGCGCCGCGGGCACTCCGAGCTGGACCAGGTAGTCGTAGGCGCCCTTGGAGCGGCGCTCACCCAGCGCCAGGTTGTACTCGACCGTGCCGCGTTCGTCGCAATGGCCCTCGACCGTGACGCGCAGGAAGTCGAACTTCTTCAGCGTCTCGGCGTTCTTGGTCAGGGTCGGGCGGTCCTGGTCGCGGATGTCGGCCCGATCGAAGTCGAAGTGGATGTCGGGCAACAGGCCCAGGCGGTCGATCTCTTCGCTCGACATGGACTTGAGGCGGTCGTATTCGTTCTGTTGCTCCACCACGTCGGGCGCCGCCGGCGGCGGCGCCGGGGGCGGCGTGGGAGGCGCCACGGGCCGGGGCGCTTCGGCGCGCGGGGGCGCGCTCTTGCATGCAGCGAAGCCGATGGCCAGGATCGCAACGGCCGCCAGTGCCGAGTGTTTCATTCCTCTTTACCCCTTCTTCTGTCCGAGTTCGTCGTTGTTGTTGCGCTTCGCGCCCTCGTCGTCTTTCATCGCACCCTTGAAGTTCCGGATGCCCTCTCCCAGGCCCTTGCCGAGCTCGGGGATGCGGCTGGCTCCGAAGATCACGATCACAATGACCAGGATGAGGGCCAGTTCACCAAATCCAAGACCGAACATGACTGCCTCCCGGCGCTCAGGCCGGCAAGAATCATACCCTAGTCGTGAGGGTCATGACGCGCAGGGCCTCGTTGAGGCGCCCGCGCCGGTAACCCGCGGGGTCGATCCGGGCTTCGCGGTAGCCGGCGGCTCGGACCACCGCCTCGACCTCGTCCCGCAGCGCGGGATCCCGCAGGCGAGGCAGTTCCTCGCCCGCGATCTCGACGCGCGCCGCGTCCCCGAGATGCCGCACGCGCAACTCCCGGAACCCGAGCGCCTGCAGGGCAGCCTCCGCCCGCTCGACCTGGCGTAGGGCCTCAGCCGTGACCGGCGTGCCATAAGGCAGCCGCGAGGCGAGGCAGGGCGAGGCCGGCAGCTCGGCGGTGGGCAGCCCCAGGGCCCGCGACATCACGCGCACGTCGTCCTTCGACATGCCTGCCTCCGCCAGCGGGCTCAACACGCCCGCCTCGGCCGCCGCGCGGTGGCCGGGCCGGAAGTCCACAAGATCGTCGGCGATGAGCCCATATGCCACGTGGGCGAGGCCCTCGGCCCGGGCGAGGGGCAGCAGGCTGCGGAACAATTCGGTCTTGCAGTGGTAGCAGCGGTCGGCCGCGTTGCGCACGTACAGCGGGTTCTCGATCTCGCGCGTCGCGATCAGGCGGTGGGCGACCCCGAAGCGCCGCGCGACGTGGATGGCGACCTCGCGCTGCTGCGTCGCCAGCGACTCCGAGTCCGCGGTGACGGCCAGGGCCCGCGCCCCCAGCCGCTGGTGGGCCCGAACCGCCAGATAGGTGCTGTCGACGCCCCCGCTGTACGCGACCAGCACGCTCCCCAGCTCGGCCAGCCGGCGGTCCAGCAGCTGCTGCTTCACCCGGGGTCCGGCGAGGTTTGTCACTCTTCCCAGTCCTCCTCGTCGGGCGCGAGGCCCAGCTCCAAGGGCGCCAAGCCCACCACTTCGAGATCCACGCCACACTCCGGACACGAGATCACCTCGCCCTTGTCGACGTCGAACTCGTCGATCTCGACCTCGGCTTCGCAGTCCGGGCACAACGCCATGGCCGGGATCATAACTCACGGGTCCGCGTCGCCCCGGACGGGGCCGGGCGCCCACTGGGGCGAGCGGAACGCGACACGCCAGGACCGCAGCAGGGGCGCGATCTCGGTGCCGCGCGCGTCGAGCAGTCGGATCTCCTCGACGTGCCTCGGGCGCAGCGCCTCGAAGGGGCTGAAGCGGAGGTCGAAGCTGAAGGTGGCGGCGAAGTAACGCGCGTCGGGCGAAGGGGCCAGGGTACGGTAGAACGTCGTGCCGTCGGACAACGTCTCGTGGGCCCTGCCCTCGGCATCCATGGCGTCGACTCCGAAACGTTTCTCCTCCCGCCACAGGCTGGCGAGGCGACCGTCGGGAAGGAATACCGGGTGCCGCCACTTCCGGAAGCCGGAGCTGAGCCGACGCGTGCGACGGGTGTCGAGCTCGATCCGGAACAGGTTGTCCTCGCGCACGAAGACGACGGCGCGGGCGTCGGGGGTGAAGACCGGCTCGGACTCGTCGAGACCACGGGTGGTCAGGAGGGGCACGCGGCCCGTGGCCTGGCCGCTGAAGTCGAGTGGCTCGAGGATCATCAGGTCGGACATGGCGTCGCCCGGGCTCCGAGCCGCCACCACCAGCGCTCCGCCGTCCTTCCGCCAGGCGGGAGTCGCGTCCTGCCAGTTGATGCCCAGGGTGAGCACCCGCACGTCGCCGCTCACGAGGTCCGCGACCCCGATGCGCCCGCCCATCGAGAAGGCCACACGCCTGCCATCCGGGGCCAACGCCGGATCGCGTATCGGCTCCGTGAACCAGGTCAGCCGGCGTTCGGCGCCATCGGGCAGATCACGGGCGAACAACCCGTCGGGGCCCGCGCGATCACTCAGATAGACGAGCGTCCCCCGCAGGTCCGCGGGCAGCGGGCGCTCCCTGCTCTGATGCCAGTACGCCAAGGCGGCCAGGATGCCCAGCACCACCAGCCCTGCCGCTCCCGTGACACGCCAGGGCAGGATCATGATGAGGAACCAGTATACGAGGGCGTGGTTTCTAGAGCGCCGACCGCCGTTCCGAGCCCGCGGCCTCTCGGCCCCGGGCTTTTTCTTTAGAATGCCGGCGTGCGCCGGCGTGGGATCCTCGTGCTGCTCGCGGCCATCGGGCTCGTCGGGCTCGGGTTGGCGCTCCGGCCGGAGCTGCTGCGCCGGCTGCTGCCCGTCGCCAGGCCCCGCAACCTGCTGCTGCTCTCGCTGGATACGTTGCGCGCGGACCGAGTCGGGTCGTACGGCTACGGCCCGGCGCAGACGCCGCAGCTCGACGCCCTGGCTCGGCGTGGTCTGCGTTTCGCCCAGGCCACCACCGTCGTGCCCCTGACCCTGCCGGCCCACTCCTCCTTGTTCACCGGCACCTTCCCCGCATGGCACGGCGTACGCGACAACGGCGGCTTCTACCTCGACGAGGAGCAGACGACGCTCGCGGAACGTCTGAAGGACAGCGGCTTCCGGACCGGCGGCTTCGTGGGCGCCTTCGTGCTCGACCGGCGCTGGGGCATCGCCCAGGGCTTCGAGCGCTTTTTCGACGATTTCGACCTCGACAAGTTCAAGGACAACCCGAGCATGGACGCGATCCAGAGGCCGGGCTCCGAGGTGGTGGACCAGGCGCTGCAGTGGCTGAGCGAGGATCGCGAGCGCCCGTTTTTCGCCTGGGTCCACCTCTACGATCCCCACACGCCTTATGCGGCCCCCGAACCCTATCGCTCACGTTTCCCGGCCACGATGTCCGGCGCCTACGACGCCGAGATCGCCGCCACCGACGCCCAGCTGGGGCGCCTGCTTGCCGCCCTCGAGTCGGACGGCCGGCTGCGGGAGACCCTGGTGGTGGTGACCGGCGACCACGGCGAGATGCTCGGCGAACACGGGGAGCAGACCCACGGTTTCTTCATCTACGACGCGGCGGTCCGCATCCCGCTGATCATGGCGGGGCCCGGCCTTCCGGCGCGAGCCATCCCAGACCAGGTGCGCATCGTGGACGTGATGCCGACCGCCCTCGAGCTGCTGGGCGTTCCGCAGCCGTCCGCCGTACAGGGCGTGAGCCTGCTGCCTCTGGCTCGGGGCGAGCGCCTCTCTCTCGTCGCCCACTCGGAGAGCTGGTATCCCCGCTACCACTACGGCTGGAGCGAGCTCAACTCGATCCAGGACGGCCGCTTCAAGTACATCCGCGCGCCACGTGCCGAGTTGTACGACCTCCAGGACGACCCCGGCGAGAAGACGGACCTGTCCTCGCAGGACGCCTCCCGGCTCGGCGCCCTCGACGGGGCCCTCACGGAGTTCCTGGCGCGCACCACGAACGCGGCGGCCGTGAAAGGACCTCAGGCGGTGGACTCCGAGACCGAGGAGCGCCTGGCGGCGCTCGGATACGTCGGGGGCAGCGTGAGCAAGCGCAACCTGGAGGAGCGTCCGCGCGGAGACCCCAAGGACAAGATCGGCCTTTACAACCTCATCAAGCAGGCGAGCTCGGCCTCGGCCGAAGACCGCAACCCGGACGCCATCGCGAAGATCCGCCAGGCCATCGCCGCCGACCCCGAGATCGTCGAAGCCCACATGCTGCTCGGCAACTTCCTCAAGAAGGCGAAGCAGCCGAAGGAGGCGATCGCGGCCTACAAGCAGGCCCTGCTCCTGGATCCCGAACACCAGAGCGCGTTGTTCAGCCTGGCGCTCGTGTACAAGGACCTGGGCCGCCTGGAGGATGCCCTGGTGGGCTTCGAACGCGCACGTGAGCTGGACCCGCGTAACGGCAAGGTGTTGTTCCAGCTCGCGGACGTGAGGATGCGCAAGGGCGAGCCGGAGCAGGCCGAAGCCGTGCTGCGGGAAGCCCTGGCCCGCAAGATCGAGGAGCATCGTTTCCTGCTGAAGCTGGGCGAGACCTACATCGAGCAGAAACGCTGGGAGGAGGCGGAGACGGTCCTGCTCCAGGCGCTGGAGAAGAAGCCAGACCTCGAGACCGCTCGCTTCAATCTGGGCCTCGCCTACGAAGAGAAGGGCGAGATCGAGCGCGCCATCGTCGCCTACCGAGCCGAGATCGCCAGCAACGAAAAGGCCTACCGGGCGGCCTTCAACGTGGCCAAGCTGCTGCAGAAGCGGGGCCAACTCGACGAGGCGCTGCCTCTGTTCCGCAAGGCCGTCGAGATCCAGCCCGACTTCGGCACCGGGCAGCTGTATCTGGCCAAGGCCCTGCTCGACCGAGGCGACCTGGCCGCGGCCGAGCAGTGGGCGCGCAAGGGGCTGGCCTCACACCCGGACCCGCGCCTGGCGCCGCTCGGCCACTACGTCCTGGCCGACATCTACAACCGCCAGGGTCGGGAGGAGGATGCGGCCCGCGAGGTCGCGGCCGCCAAACGCCTCCAGCGCGGCGGCTGAAGGTGTCCCGCGCGGCCTGGGCCCGGCATCCAGAAGCTTGACCACGCATTGGTGGGTCCGGGCGGGTGTAACATCCCGGTCGCGAGCAGCCGCGAAAGGAGACCATGTATGCGCAGGGTATTGATGGGGGCGCTGGCCGGCGGTCTGAGCCTGGCGCTGAGCGTTCCGCTTTTCGCTCAACGGACCACGGGGTCCATCATCGGTACGGTCAAGGACGCGACCGGAGCGGTGCTCCCCGGCGTCACGGTGACGGTGAGCGGCCCCAACATCGCCGGCGCGCAAGACACGACGACCAGCGACGCCGGGTTCTACCGCTTCATCAACCTGCCTCCCGGCGAGTACGAGCTGAAGTTCAACCTCTCGGGCTTCAAGATCGAGACGCGCCGCGGGATCCGTGTGCCGCTCGGCGTGACCCTCGAGGAGAACGCCGCGCTCGCGGTCAGCCAGCTCCAGGAGCAGGTGGAGGTCACCGCGGAGGTGTCCGTCGTGGACACCACCTCCAACGAGGTGGGCTCCAACTACGGCCGCGAGTGGGTGGACAAGGCGCCGCTGCGCCGCTTCAGCTTCTTCGACCTGGTGGCAGGGGCGCCCGGCTCACTCCAGGGCGGCGACTCCAACAACACCTCCCGCACCATGGTCTACGGCTCGTCCTACGATGAGAACGCGTTCCAGGTGGACGGCGTCGACGTCACCGACAACTTCTTCAACGAGGCCCTGGCCGAGCCCAACACCGACGCCATCGAGGAGATCGAGGTCCTCTCGCTGGGCGCGCCGGCCGAGTACGGCAACCTGACCGGCGCCGTCTACAACATCGTCACCCGCCAGGGGACCAACGAGTTCCACGGCGACCTGGGCTTCTACGTCCAGACCGACGGGCTCAGCTCCAACAACAGCAAGGACATCGCGAACCCCGACGGCAGCTTCCTGGACGCCTGCCCGGACGGCGCGAGCCGGTGCCCCTTCACCCGCGACAAGTTCACGGACTTCTCCGCCCAGCTCGGCGGTCCCGTCGTGAAGGACAAACTCTGGTTTTTCCTCTCCTACGGCAACCAGCGCGACTACTTCTGGGACGTGGGCGTAGACTCGACGAGCGATCTGACCGCCGTCCGTTACCGCACCGACCGCTACTTCGGCAAGCTCAACTGGCAGATCAACCCCAAACACAAGCTGGTCGGCACCTTCCACCTCGACGACAAGACGGACGACCAGGGCCTGCAGGCGAACTCTGCGCCCGAGACGGCCGTGACGCGCTTCGGCAAGACGCCCACGCCCGGGCTCGGCTACACCGGCGTGCTCTCCGACCGCACCGTGCTCGAGGTCCGCTATTCGGGCTTCTATGGCGACGTGAGCATGAGGCCCACGGCTCCCGACCAGGCTCGCGACCTCAACCGTTTCTACGACATCGACACCGGCTTCATCTCGGGCGGCCATTACTACTGGTACGACCTTACGCCCAAGCGCACGACCGCGACGGCGAAGCTGTCGCACCTGTCGGACAGGTTCCTGGGCGCCAGCCACGACTTCCGCTTCGGCGTCCAGTACAGCGACGCCGAGGCGGGCGGCCTGGTCGGCTACAACGACCTGATCTACAGCTACAGCCTGAGCGATCCCGCGTACGGGTACGGGATCGCATACACGCCGTTCAGCTACAGCGGCAACACCCGGGCGATCGGCGTGTTCCTCGACGACACCGTCCGCGTGAACGACCGCCTGTCGCTCAACCTCGGCGTGCGCTACGACTACCAGAAGGCGTTCTCCGCCGAGCGGGCCCAGTTGGACGAGCTGGGCAACCCGACCGGGACCACGTTCCCCAAGACGGACTTCTTCAGCTGGAACACCGTGTCGCCGCGCCTCGGCTTCAACTGGAAGCTCACCCCCGACGGCAAGACCGTCCTCAAGGGTCACTACGGCCGCTACTACCGGGCGGTCGCAACCGGCGAGTACGCGAACAAGATCGGCCCCAGCATCACGCCGATCTTCGTCGGCCCCTACGACATCCCCAGCGGCCAGTTCGGCGATCTCACGCTGTCGCGGTCCAACGAGAACCTGGGCATCGACCCGGCCTACGAGAGCCCCTACACGGACCAGTTCATCGCGAGCCTGGAGCGCGAGCTGACGCCGGGCCTGGGAGCCCAGCTCAACTACGTCTACAAGCGCGGGCGCCGCTTCGCCGGCTGGCAGGACATCACCGGGCAGTACGTGCGGGTGCCCTTCGTCGACAGCGGGTTGGGCCCGCTGGACGAGCCCACCGGGCGCAGCATCGAGCTGTTCCAGCTGGTCAGCGACCCGGAATTGCGCCAGTTCCGGATCACCAACCCGGACGTGATGAAGTCCAACATCAATGCGGTCAGCCTCACGCTCTTGAAACGCATGTCGGACAAGTGGCAGCTGACGGCCAACGGGACCTGGCTGCGCGCCACCGGCACGCTCCAGGAGGGGCAAGGCGGGGCGGGCGAGGCCGGCACCGGGATCGGCATCATCCAGCGCGGCGGCCTGCAGTTCCGCCAGTTCGGGCAGAACCCCAACAGCTACGTGAACGTGGACGGGCGGCTGAAGAGCGACGTCGCCTGGCAGTTCAAGGCCCAGGCCCTGTACGAGTTCCCGGCGGGGTTCCTGGTCTCGGCGAACTTCTCGCACCGGAGCGGCGCCCACATCGTGCGCCGTACACGGGCGCTGAGGGGGATCACCCTGGTCCCGGAGAACACCCCGATCCTGCTCCAGCCCCGGGGCGAGAACGGCCGGCTGGAAAACGTCACGATCCTCGACGCGCGGCTGCAGAAGGACTTCAAGTTCGGCGAGAACGCGACCCTGTCGCTCTTCGCGGACGCCTTCAACCTGCTCAACAGCAACACCACCGAGGGGGTCATCACGTCGCTGGTGGAGTCCGAGTCGTATCTCTACCCGTTGTCGCCGGTCACCCCGCGCCGGTTGATGCTGGGGGCCAAGGTCAAGTTCTAGTTCTAGCGCCCCGGACCTTGCGGCTGCCGAGAAGCGACGCCTCGGCAGCCGCGCTCAGACGATCGGTGCCTGCGACACGCCGCCCGGGCAAGCCGGGCTCCACTCAGCGGGCCGTGTAGTCGCCCGAGCGGCCGCCGGTCTTGCGTACGAGCCGAACGTCGCCGATCACCATCGCCTTGTCGGCCGCCTTCAGCATGTCGTAGACGGTGAGGGCGGCCACCGCCACGGCGTGGAGCGCCTCCATCTCGGCGCCGGTCTTGGCATCGGTACGGACTCGCGCCTCGATCGCGAAACCCCCGCGCCGCGGCGTGACCTCCACGTCCACGAAGTGCAACGGCAGGGGATGGCACAACGGGATGGCCTCGGAGGTGCGTTTGGCGGCCTGGATCCCGGCCAGGCGCGCCACCTCCACGACCGCGCCCTTCTTCAGGCCCCCGCTGCGCGCCAGACGCATCGCGACGGCGGAAACCCGCACGAAGCCACGCGCCAGCGCCTCCCGGCTGGTCACCGGCTTGCCGGAGACGTCCACCATCCGCGCTGCGCCACGGGCGTCCACGTGGCTGAGGCGTTTCACCCCTGCTCTCCCTCGACGAAGCTTGGCAGCAGGACGGCTGCCACGCGCTCGCCGGCCCGGGCCTCTGTACGCTCCGCCTCCAACACCAGCAGGGCGTTGGCGCGGGCGTGGGCGAACACGTCGGCGGAGCCGGCGGAGGGCAGGGGCTCCGCTCGCAGGCCCTGCGCCTCGACGCGCACCAGGGCCGGCAGGTAGGCGCGGCGGCGCGAGCGGTTCCGGAGCGGGCCGTCGAGGCTGACTTCGAAGGCCGGGCGCGCCGCGGCGAGCCCGCCCTGCAGCCGCGCCAACGCGGGGCGTACGAAGAAGTCGAAGGTCACCTGGGCCGACACCGGGTTTCCGGGCAACCCGAACACGAGCCGGCGTTCGCGGCGACCGAAAACCAGCGGCGCGCCAGGCTTGATGGCCACGCGCTCGAAGAGGATCTGGACCCCGAAACCTTCGAGCACGGACTCGACCAGATCGAAGGCGCCGGCCGACACACCGCCGGAGAGCACCAACACGTCGGCGGCAAGACCCGCCTCGACGGCCCTCGCGATCAGCGCCGCGTCGTCTTTCACCACCCCGAGGGAGTGCGCGACCGCCCCAGCCGCGCGGAGCTGCGCCAGCACGGCCGGCCCGTTGGCGTTGCGAATCTGGGCGCCGCTGGGACACTCCGTCACGTCCACGATCTCGTCGCCGGTGACCAGGAGCGCCGCCACCGGACGCCGGCCGACCTGGAGGCGCGCCCGGCCGGCGGTCGCGAGGGCAGCGACCGCCGCCGGATCGATGCGCCGGCCGGCCCGCAACACCGTGGCGCCCGCGCGGATCTCAGACGCGCGGCGGGCGACGTGCTGGCCGGGGGCGACCACCTCGCGGATCTCCACACGCGCGCCCTCCAGGGCCAGGGTCTTCTCCACCGGCTGCACTGCGTCGGCTCCAGGCGGCAGCGGCGCGCCGGTCATGATCTGAATCGCTTCTCCGGCGCCCACGCCGGCCTCGGGCATCTGCCCCGCGCGGACTTGGCCCGTCACCCTGAGCGCGACGGGCGCGGCCGCGGTGTCGGCCGCGCGCAGGGCGTAGCCATCCATCATCGAGCGGTCGAAGGGCGGCGTGTCGAGGTCCGCCACGACGTCCTCTGCCAGATGGCGGCCCGGGGCGGCTTCGAGGTCGACCTCCTCGGCGCCGAGGGGTTCGACGTTCGCGAGCACGATCTCGAGCGCGCGTTCGACGGAGATCACGCCCGGATTCTATTCCCGGTGCTCGCGACCCGGACTACGGGAACAGACCCCGGAGCCGGGTGGCCTCGGCCACGCGGGCCACGGCCAGGAAGTAGGCCCCCGCCCGCATGTCTGACCGGTGGCGTTTTGCGGTGTCGTGGACCTCGTGGAACGCCCGCCGCACGGAGCGTTCCAGCCTTTGCTGAAGTTCGGCGTCCTCCCAAAACAGCCCCGGCAGCTCCTGGGTCGATTCGAAGTACGCCGCCATGACGCCGCCGGCGCTGCACAGGATGTCGGGGATCACGAACACCCCCTTGTCGGCGAGGACCCTGTCGGCCCCGGGTGTGGTGGGGCCGCTGGCCACCTCGGCCACGATGCGGGCTCGCAGCCGCGAGGCGTTTTTCAGGGTGATCTGGCTCTCGAGGGCCGCCGGCACCAGCACGTCGCACTTCACGTCGAGCAGCTCCTCGTTGGTGATGCGCTCGGCGCCCTTGAAGCCGACCACCGAACCCGACTGCTCCTTGTGTTCGATCAGCTTGGCGAGTTCGAGTCCGCGGCTCGAGTAGACGCCGCCGCGGCTGTCGCTGATGGCCACGACCCGCGCCCCCTCCTGCTGTAGGAGCCGCGCGGCCGCGCCGCCCGCCTTGCCGAAACCCTGCACGGCGGCCGTGGCGCCCCTCACCGGCTTGCGCATCAGCTGGCAGGCTTCGCGGATGCAGGACACGGCGCCGCGTGCGGTGGCGTCCTCGTGGGCGATGTGACCGCCGAGCGCCACGGGTTTTCCGCTCACGACGCGCGGAGCCGACCGGCCCCGCGTGGCCGAGTAGGTGTCCATGATCCACGCCATCGTCTGGGCGTCGGTGGACACCTCGGGCGCGGGAATGTCCCGCTCCGGGCCGATCAGCAACCAGATCTCGGAGGCGTAACGCCGCGTCATGCGCTCCAGCTCCGCACGCGACATTTTCTTCGGGTCGCACACGACGCCGCCCTGGGCACCGCCGCAGGGCAGGTTCAGCGTGGCGCACCTCCAGGTCGTCCAGGCCGCCAGCGCCTTCACCTCGTCGAGGCTCACCCGAGGGTGGTAGCGGATGCCGCCCAGCGCCGGGCCGCGGGCCAGGTTGTGCTGCACGCGGTAACCCTCGAAGACCCGCAGCTCGCCGTCGTCCATCAGGGCTGGGATCGAGACCGTCAGCTGGCGTTTCGGCGTGCGCAAAACCTGCCGCATGCCGTTCTCGAGGCCCAGCTTGTCGGCCGCGGCGTCGAACTGGCGCAGGGCGATCTCGAACGGGTTGAGGTTCTCCTGGGCCATGCGCTTTTTGCCTCCCGGTGCGCGACTGAAGCGCTCGATCGTGTGGCGAGGGCCTGGATCGCGCCGGATTGTAGGGACGCCGCCCGCAGGGGTCAAACCGGGCTCCAGCGCAGCCTGGATGTTAGGATGGGTGTTTTGGAGGTCGGGTCCTGCTCCCTACAGTGGGCTTCGAGGACGACGCCGTCGTCATGATCGACCAGCGCCGGCTGCCCGGCGAGGAGGTCTACGTCCGCTGCCGCGAGCCGCTGGAGGTGGCCCAGGCCGTCAAGGACATGGTGATCCGGGGTGCGCCCGCCATCGGCGTGGCGGCCGCCCTCGGCATCGCCCTAGCGGCTCGGCGCTCGCGCGCCGAGGGATCCGCCCTGGAGACCGAGATTGACGCCGCCTGCGAGGTATTGGCCCGCACGCGGCCCACGGCGGTCAACCTGTTCTGGGCCATCGAGCGGATGCGCGGACGGCTGCGCGCCCTTCGTCCCCAGGGTCCCGCGGCGCTGCGGGAGGGCCTGCTCCAAGAGGCCCTGGCCATCGACGCCGAGGACGTGGCCGCCTGCCGCCGCATCGGCGACCTTGGGGCTGCCCTGCTGCCGGAGCAGGCTCGGGTGCTGACCCACTGCAACGCCGGCGCCCTGGCGACGGCCGGTTACGGCACGGCCCTGGGCGTGATCCGCTCGGCGGCCCGCGCGGGCAAGATCCGCGAGGTGCTCGCCGACGAGACCCGGCCCTATCTGCAGGGCGCGCGTCTCACGGCCTGGGAGCTGGTGCGCGAGGGAATCCCCACCACCGTGATCGCCGACAACATGGCCGGCCACCTGATGGCCACCGGGGGCGTCGACGCGGTGGTGGTGGGCGCCGACCGCATCGCCGCCAACGGCGACGTCGCCAACAAGATCGGAACCTACACCCTGGCGGTGCTGGCCCGCGAGCATGCGATCCCGTTCTACGTGGCGGCGCCCGTCTCGAGCTTCGATCTCGCGACAGCCTCCGGGCAGGGCATCCCGATCGAGGAGCGCGCCGCCGACGAGGTGCTGCACCACGGCGGCAGGCGCCTGGTGCCCGAAGGCGTCAACGTCCGCAACCCCGCCTTCGACGTGACGCCGGAGCGTCTGGTGAGTGCGATCGTGTGCGAGCGGGGCGTGGCGCGAGCGCCCTACTCCGAGAGCCTGGCGGCCCTGCTCAGCCCATGAAACTCCTCGCGATCGAAACCTCCTGCGACGAGACGGCGGCGGCGGTCGTCGAGGATGGGCGACGCATCCTGTCGAACGTCGTCTCCAGCCAGGCCGAGGTCCACGCGCCCTACGGCGGCGTCGTGCCGGAGCTGGCCTCGCGCCATCACATAGAGAACGCCCCGTGGGTGATCCGCAAGGCCTTGACCGACGCCGGCACCGGCTTCGCGGACCTCGACGCGGTTGCGGTGACACAGGGCCCAGGCCTGATCGGTTCGCTGCTGGTGGGGATCCAGGTCGCCAAGGCCATCGCCTTCGTCCACGACAAGCCGTTCGTTCCGGTGCACCACATCGCGGGCCACATCCACGCGCCGTTCCTGGCGGCCGATGTTGAGGTGCCGCTGCCGGCCCTGGCCCTCGTGGTGTCGGGCGGGCACACCAGCCTGTTCGAGGTACCGGAGCCGGGGACCTACCGGCTGCTGGCCCGCACCCGTGACGACGCCGCGGGCGAGGCCTTCGACAAGGTCGCCAAGCTGCTCGGCCTGGGCTACCCCGGCGGGCCGGTGATCGACCGGCTCTCCCAGGGCGCGAACGCGGAGGCCCACGACTTCACGATCGCGCGCATGAAGGACGGCAGCTCCGATTTCTCCTTCAGCGGCATCAAGACCGCGGTGCTCTACCACGTGCGCCGCGAGGGCATCACGCCCGCTGCCGCCGCCAGCAGCGCCGCGGTCGAGATCCGCGACCTGGTGGCGAGTTTCCAGCGCGCGGTGGTCGCGTCCCTGGTGCAGCGGCTGCGCGCCGCGGCCCTGGAGCGGCGGCCCAAGAGCCTGCTGCTCACGGGCGGAGTCGCTGCCAACTCGCTGCTGCGGGCCGAGGCGAGAAAGGCGGCCGAGGCGGTGGGCTTGCCGCTGTTCGTTCCTCCCATCCCGCTCTCGACCGACAACGCGGCGATGATCGGAGCCGCCGGCTACGTCAACTGGCGACGCGGCGTGCGCGCTAGCTGGTCCCTCGACGGCGCGCCGCACCTCGCCCTGGGTTGACAGCGCTTCGCCGCGTGGGCTAACGTCGAGTCATCGAATCAAACGGAGGTGGTTTGGATCCCGAGCAGAGTCGGCTCGTCCTCGAGTTTTACCGCGAGGAGCTGACCCGCCACCTCCAGCAGCTCCAGGGCATCGGGATCGTCGACGATCAGGGCCGGGCTCGCGTCCAGGACGCCTGCGACCGCTTCCTGCGCGACCTCGACCGGGTGGGTTGGCGGTCAGACCTGAGGGCCGTGGCCGAGACGCTCCTCCAACATTTCGACACCCTCTCCCGACTCAGCGAGATCGACCCCCAGCGCGGGCACTAGGGTCGTGCCCGGCGCTCCCCGCTTCGACCGCGCGCGCCTGCGCCGCGCCGCGTCCCAGATCCTGAGGGCCGGGCTCGAGGCCTGCGAGCCCGAAGCGTTGACGCAGCGCGCGTTGCGGAGGCTCGCGCTGCGGGAGCCGCGGGGACGGCTGCTCGTGATCGCGGCCGGGAAGGCGGCGCCGGCCATGGCCCGGGCGGCCTACGGCGTCCTCGGCGACAGGATCGCGGAGGGCATCGTGGTGTCCCCTGTCCCCGCCAGCGTGCCCGTCGGTTTCGAGCTGCAGCTGGCGGGCCACCCGGTGCCCGACGCCGGCGGCTTGCGGGCTGCGGTTGCCGTGGAGTCACGACTCCTCGGGCTGGGCGCGGATGACCTGGTCCTGGTGTTGCTGTCGGGTGGCGCCTCGGCGCTGCTGCCGGCCCCGGTCGCGGGGATCAGCCTCGACGACAAGGCGCGCACAACCGCGCTGTTGTTGCGGTCGGGTGCCACCATCCACGAGCTGAACGCCGTGCGCAAGCACCTGTCGCGCCTGAAGGGCGGTGGGCTTGCGCGGGCGGCGCGGCCGGCCCGGGTCGTCGCCCTGCTCCTGTCCGACGTGGTGGGCGACGACACCTCGGTCATCGCCTCCGGACCCACGGCGCCCGACCCTTCGACCTACGCCACGGCGCTGCACACGCTCTCCGACAACGGGCTCCTCGCGGCCGTGCCCGCGCCGGTGCGCCGCCACCTCGAGGCCGGCGCCGGCGGCGGCAGGCCAGAGACCCCGAAGCCAGGTGACGCGATCTTCCGGCGCGTCAAGAACCACGTGGTCGGAAGCGGGAGCGTGGCGATCCGGGCGGCCGCCCTCGAAGCACGCCGTGTGGGCCTGCGGCCGGAGATCCTCACCACGCGCCTCCAGGGCGAGGCCCGGGAGGTGGCCCGGGTGCTGGTGGCGATCCTTCGCGAGCGCGCGGCGCGGCCGCCGGCGGTGCTGCTCGCCGCCGGCGAGACGACGGTCACGGTTCGGGGCACGGGTCGGGGCGGCCGCAACCAGGAGCTGGCCCTCTCGGCCGCGGCCGTGCTCGAGGGCTTCCCCGGGCCCGCGGTGGTGGCGAGCCTGGGGACGGACGGCATCGACGGCGCCAGCGATGCGGCCGGCGGCGTCGCCGACGACGGCTCCGCGGCCCGAGCCCGAGGGCTCGACCTGGCGCCGATCCGCGACTTCCTGGACCGCAACGACTCTTGGACTTTCATGGCCACGCTGGGCGACCTGATCGTGACGGGGCCGACCGGAACCAACGTCGGGGATCTGGTCGTGCTGCTGGCCGGAGACAAACGGGGCTAGGGAATCCGCCGCCGCCCGGCTATACTCCGCCCGAGTTTCTCTGGCGAGGTTCCATTTGTCCGACGAGCCCGAAGCCGGGCGCGACCCGGATTCGAGGGCAGACGGCGAGCCGAAGGAACAAGAGGCAGCCGATCAGGCTCGGAAACCCGAGTCGGGCCCCTCGGCGTTGTCCTCCGCCCTGGAAGCGCCCCCCGAGGACAGCGTTGCCGAGGCGTACCATCGCCGCGCCCGCCTCGCCGAAGACCGCCTGGCCGAGGTGCTGGCGGTGTACCGCAAGCTCAAGGTCGAGAACGAGTCCCACAAGCAGCGCGTCACGAAGAACATCGAGCGCCGTTTCGAGCAACGCCTGGAGAAGCTGTTGCTCAACTTCATCGACATCCTCGACAACTTCGACCGCGCTCTCGAGGCCACCGAGCTCACCTACGCGGGCAATCCCCTCATCGAGGGCCTGATCCTGGTGCGCACCCAGCTCCTCCAGACGCTCAAGGACCAGGGCCTCGAGCGCATTCCTGCCCTCGGCCTGCCCTTCGACCCCGCGCACAGCGAGGCCGTGGAGACGCGTGCCGTGGAGGATGCGGACCATCACCACCTGGTCGTGAAGGAGATGCTGCGCGGCTACAAGATCCATGGCCGCGTGGTGCGAGCCTCACGCGTGGTGGTGGGAGAGCACCTGGGCCAGACCCCGGCAACCGAACCGGCGCCCGGCGCGACGGCCGGTGAACCCGAACACGCCCTGGCTGAGCTTCCCGATCCGGAGGTCGCCCAGGCACCCGGCGGCGAGCCGTCCCTGGAGGACATCATCAGCCGCGCCGAGGCCCAGGAGGCGCTGTTCCCCCAGGCCTTCGACGAGGACACGCCCGCGCCCTCGGCTCCTCCGGAACAGAAACCCACGGAAAAACCCCCAGAGGACGACGAAAAGTGACCCTGGCGGGTTCGTGATCAGTTTGAAATCAAACTGATCTTTTCACGCCCGGCGCCGGCAGGAAGCCGCGCGTGAGATCCGAGCTGGCCTTCAGTTGCGGCGAGACGTGTCGGCTCAAAGCAGACCCCGGGCCAGGAACGCCGCGGTCCCGGCTCCGATCAACGTGTTGAGGACGTTCAGCTGGTGGCTGTCGAGCCAGCCACGGCGCTCGGCGACCGTGCCGACGACGCTTTCGGCCAGACTGCCCACGAGCCCCGCGACGCCGACGACGCCGGCTGCCGGCCACGAATGGAGGGCAACGACCGCGCCACTCGAGGCCACGAGGCACGCCCCGAGCAGGCCGCCGAGTGTGCCTTCGAGGCTGATGGCGCCCTTGGTTCCCGGCGCGACCGCGCGGAAGCTGGTGATCAGGACCGTGCGCCGGCCATAGGCCTTGCCGGTCTCGGACGAGCAGGTGTCGGCGGCAGCGGTCGCTACCGAGGCGGCATAAGCGACCAGCATCAGCTCGCGCAGCTCCGGGGGCACCGCGCCCGCAACCAGCGCGAGCAGCGCGGGCACGCCCCCGTTGGCCCAAGCGTTTTGCCAGCCCCGCGCCCCGCCTCGCTCCTGGGCGACGCGCCGGGCGGCTTTGGTGCGGTAACCCATCCGGGTCGCGGCGCTTCCGACCACGAAAAAGACGACCAAGATCGCGAGTCCCGGCAGACCGAGGGCCGCACTGATGGTGGCGCCCACCGCCACGGCCGAGAGCGACCCGAGGGCGTCGAGCATGCGGCCGAAATACGCGAGGGCCACGATCGCGCCGTTGACGGCCAGGCCCAGGAGCAGCCGCGGCGGCAAAGCGGGATCGGCCGCGAGCCGACCCCACTCCACCGGCGCGAAGAGAACGATGGCGACAGCGCCGACCAGGGGCACCGTGAGGTTGTCGTCGAGGGTCGTGGGCATGGACTCGACTCCAGCCGCGAGCAGCGCTACCGGCGCCGTGATGCCAAGGAGCTGCGGCGATACCGCCATGCCAACGGGCAGGCCCAGCGTCCACGCCGCCAGCGCTCCGGAGCCCAGCGTGCCGAAGAACACGAAGGCCAGCAACCCGGCCCAGCTCTTGCTGCGGTTCCACGGCAGACGTGGCCCGTCCAGGAGTTGTCCGACCAGGGACGCCATGCCGTCGCCGAAGGCCAGGAGCCCCCAGACGGCCGCCGCCATCCAACGGCCCTCTCCGGGGAACACGAGCACCAGCCCGAGTACCGAGAGTGGATACAGGAGGATGCCCGCCGGATAACCGCGGGTGAGCTCGGGGCCGCGCCACAACTCCCGGCCGCCGTAACGGGGAAGCAGCAGCCAGTTGTGGAGACACGCGGCAACCGCCAATGTGATCGCACCCCACCATGGCAGGTCGCGCAGCAGGCATGCCAAGCCGCCAGCGCCGATGTGGACGAGCTTGCGCATCAGCTCGGGGTTGGAGAGCCCCACGGGGTCAGTCTTGCCGGGAAGCTGTGGCACCCGGGAGCAGGAACGTCACGAGGGCACGCGGTCCTCGGTCCGGGTGCGCTCCTGCCAGTACGCCAGGAGGTCGGTGAGGCTGCGATCGAGGCCAATTTCCGGCGCCCAGCCCAAGGCGCGAAGGCGGCCGAAGTCGCCCACCAGGTACGGGATGTCCGCGGGCCGCAGCAGGGCCCGCTCCTCGCGGATCTCCACCTTGACGCCGGACAGGGCCACCAGCCGCTCCAGCACATAGCCGATGCGCACGCCGCAGCCGCTCGCCACGTTGTAGACCTCGCCGGCAGCGCCCTTCTCGACGAGCAGCGTGTAGGCGCGCACCACGTCCCGCACGTCGCTGAAGTCCCGCACCGCGTCCAGGTTGCCCACCACGATCCGCGGCTCTCGGCGGCCCGCCAGGATTTCGGCGATCTGGCGCGCGAAGCTGCCCTCGGCGAAGCCCGCTCCGCGACCGGGGCCGGTGTGGTTGAAGGTGCGGGTCCGCACCACCTGCAGGCCGTGGCTGAGCGCGTACTGGAGGGCCAGGTAACCCTGGGCCACCTTGCTCGCCGCGTAGGGCGACAAGGGGCGAAGTGGTGCGTCCTCGGGAATCGGCTGCCCGGCCTCGGCCACCGCGCCATATTCCTCGGCGCTCCCCACGACCAGCACTCGAGGCGCAAGCTCCGCCCTCCGCACGCCCTCCAGCAGGTGGAGGAGCCCCAGCACGTTGGTCTTGAGCGTGGCCGCGGGATCAGCCCACGAGTCCTTCGCGCTCGACTGGGCCGCGAGGTGGACGATGCGCTCGGGCTTGACGGTCGCGACCACCCGCTCCACCGCCTCGGCGTCGAGCAGGTCGGCCTCCACCATCTCGCAGCCGCGGACAGCTGCCGAGCCGGGCCGTGCGAGGCCGAAGACGCGAGCCCTCTGTGTTGCCAGGCGCGGCAGCAGGTGCCCGCCGACGAACCCGGTGGCGCCGGTGACCAGCCACCTCAACGCCGGGTGCTCCCGCCGCTGGTCCCATAGGGGTCGGACCCGAAGAAGTTGCCGATCGAGCCGATGTTGGCGAGCTCGATCGAGAAGCGGATGCTGCGGTCTTGTCGCGTGTTGAAGTCGTACTGGATCGCCTCCAGGCTGAAGCCGCAGCACTGCACGTCGTAGCGCAGGCCGGCCCGCGACTGCAGCACGGTCTGGAGCTGGATGTCCCAGTCGATGCTGCCTTCGAGCAGCAGCCGGCCCGGCAGCAGGTCGAAACTCGTCCCGCCACGCAGGTAGTTGCGCGTGGTGACGCGCTCCTCGGCCTTGTCAGAGAGGAAAACCGCCCGCGACCAGTTCCCGAGCAGCGAGCCGCGTTCACCGCGCAGCTGGCCGCCCACGCTCAGGGTCCGGAGCTGCTTGAAGTTCACGTCGTACTCGACGTCGAAGCTCGCCTGGGTGTTGGCGGTGGGCCGCACCCGCAGCCGCGAGAACAGCGGCGAGTTGTGGTCGGGCACCCCGCCGGGCCCGAAGGCGCTCGAGGAGTAGTTGGGGTCGAACTCGTTCTGGGCGTCGCGGATCTGCACGTAATACGTCTGTCCCACGTGCCAGGACAGCAGCTCCCACGGCTGCGGCTTGCCGCCGAACCCCGGGCGTTTCACCAGCAGGCGTTGCGCCACGCCGTAGTCCACCTGGTGGGTGCCGAGCATCTGGTCGAGGTTGTCGTACTTGGGGATCAATTCGAAGTCGGTGATGCGCGTCCGGTACCGCCACCCGATCTCGGGGCCGATCACGTGCTTGAGCTTGTCCGTGTAGAAGCCGGAGGGGTTCAAGAACACCCGGGAGAAGTTGGGCCCCCGCAGCTCCAGGGCGCCCTCCAGGAAGCGGCGGTCCACGGCGGGGCCGGTGCTGCGATTGCCCACGCGCGAGGCCCCGTAACTCGTGTAGTTGAAGCCGAGGCGCGGCGTGAGCTGCAGGAAGCTGTTGGCGACGGGATAACTCAGGTCGACATCGGTGTAGTAGCGCCCGTAGCGATCGAGGATGTCCTGGCGCGCCGTGCTGCTGCCGCGTTCCAGGCTCTCCGCCCGCAGGTCGATGGCCAGCGCGAAGTCGCTCTTGCCGAGTTTCTTGGCCGCCCGCGAGATCCGCAGGCTGGGCAGGCGCCGGTTGATGCGGGTCTGGTTCGCGAAGAACGTGCGTCGGCTCTCGGCGAGGAGCTGGGTGTTCACGAAGCGGAAGTTCCGGCTCAGGGCGAAGGTGGCGTTCTCGCTGCGCGAGCTGGCACGGTTCAGGCTGTCCTGGAACTGCTCCTGGAACAGGACGTCGCTGTAGCGCCGCACGTTGACGGTGCCCCGCACCTTGCCGGGCAGGCCTTGGACCGCGCGCCAATCGAAGTCGTAGTCCCACTCGCCGCCGCGCTGGGGGCGGAAGCCGTAGGAGGTGAAATAACCTCCCGAGGGGTCGTCCAGCCGGTAACGCAACTCGTGCCCGAAGCCGTAGCCGTACTTCGAGTAATGGTCCAGGTAGAAGGTCTGGTCGAAGCTGCGGCCCATGGCCCAGAAGAAGCCGCCGCCCTGGGTGAAGCCGCGCAGCGACGAATACCCGAGGGACGGGAACAGGAACCCGGTGGCTCGCTGGTCCTCGCCGATCGGGTACACGAAGTAGGGGATATAGAAGGCCGGCACGCTCTTGATCCGGAACACCACGTTCTTGCCGACCACTTTGTCGTCGACCTCGACACGGGCGGAGCTGGCGCTGAAGCTCCAGCGCGGGTTGGGCTGGGTGCACGACGTGAACTTCGCGCCCTTCACCCGATAGGTGTCGGCGTCCAGGCGTTCGATGCTCTCGGCCTCGACCAACACGCCGGGCTGGACGAAGCCCGAGGCCTTCTCGAACAGCCCACGGCCCGAGTCCACGTCGTAGGTCAACCGCTCGCCCGAGAGGCGCTCGTCCTGGTGCATGAACACCACGTTGCCGATGAAGACGGCCTTCTGCTCCACCGAACCGTCCGGACGGGTGCTGCGGTAGAAGTCCATCGCGTCAGCCTGGATCCGCGACTCGCCCAGCTTCACGTCCACGAAGCCGCGGGCCCAGGAGTGCTCCGGGCTTCCGCCCTGCGTGTCGGCGCGCACGTGGATCTCCTGCAGCGCCTCCTCCACGCCGGCGGCCGGCGGCGGGCTGGGTGAGGGCCGCACACGTTTCTCTTGCGCCGCCAGCGGCAGCGCGACCAGCAGTCCGGTCAAGAGGATCGCGCCGCGCACGGTCAGAGCGCGGACATCCCCATGACGTGGAAGCCGCCGTCCACGTGGATCACCTCGCCGGTGACACCGCGGGAGAGGGAGGAGACCAGGAACAGGGCCGTGTCCCCCACCTCCTCCTGTTCGGTGTTCTTGCGGAGCGGAGCATGGTTGCGGTGGTATTCGAGCATCTTCGACAGGCCGTGGACGCCCGAGGCCGCCAGGGTCTTGATGGGGCCGGCCGAGATCGCGTTGACCCGAATGCCCTGCGGCCCGAGGTCCGCAGCCAGGTAACGCACCGACATCTCGAGGGCGGCCTTGGCGACACCCATCACGTTGTAGTGGGGCACCACGCGCTCGCCGCCGAGGTAGGAGAGTGTGAGGATGGACCCCGAGCGACCCTGCATGAGCGGCACCAGGCAACGCGCCAGCGCGGTCAGGGAATAGGACGAGATCTCCTGGGCGAGGCGATAACCCTCACGGGACGTGTTCAGGAACTCGCCGTCCAGCTCCTCGCGCAGCGCGAAGGCGACGGCGTGGACCACGAAGTCCAGCCCACCCAGCTTCTCCTTCACACCGGCAGCCAGCGCCTCCAGGTCCTCGTCCCTGCTGACGTCGCAGGGCAGGATCACCGGGTCCTTCAGGGAGGCGGCCAGTTCCTCGACGTTCTCCTTCAACCGCTCGCCCTGGTAGGTCACGGCCAGGCGCGCGCCTTCGCGGGACACGGACTGCGCGATGCCCCACGCGATCGAGCGCTTGTTGGCGATGCCCAGGATGAGGCCGTTCTTGCCCTCGAGCAGCATGCGGGGTCCTCCCGGAGGTTTCGACTATATCAAAGGGCTCGAGCCGGCCCTCCCCGAACGAAGTCCGCCGTCAGGCCGGCTGCAACTGCGCCGTCGTGAGCCCGCGCAGGGACAGGACGCGCCCCACGACCTCGCCCACCACGTTGTTGGGCGTGGACGCGCCCGCGGTCAGGCCCACGCAGACCGGGCCCGGGGGCAACCAGGCCTCGACCTCGCGTTCCTCGTGGTGGGCGCCCACCGGTCGATGGCGGATCCGGCCGTCCTCGCCGATGCCCTCGGGGCCGCGGATGTGGTAGGTGGGCAGCCTGTCGGCGCAGATGCGGGCCAGGGCCTGGGTGTTCGAGCTGTTGTAGCCGCCGATCACCACCATCACGTCGAGGCCACCTTGCTCGAGCATCCTCAGGACCGCGTCCTGGCGGTCCTGGGTCGCGGAGCAGATGGTGTCGAAGGCCCGGAAACGCCGGTCCAGCTCGACGTCGCCCCAGCGTTCGCGCATCGCCTCGCGCAACATCTCCTGGATCTCCAGGCTCTCGCTCATGAGCATCGTGGTCTGGTTGGCGAGGCCGATGCGCTGGAGGTCGCGCTCGGGGTCGAAGCCCGGGCCGGCCGCGTGGGCGAAGCGCTCGCGTAGGGTTCCGGCGTCGATCCGTCCGCTGATGAAGTCGCAGACCTCGGCGCCTTGGTCGCGGTCGCGCACGCACAGGTACTGGCCGCCGGGGTGGGTCAAGGCCTGGGAGGCGGTGGCCTTGGTCTCCTCGTGATAGTGCTTGCCGTGGATCACGGCCGTGAAGCCCTCGCGGGCGTACTTGTGCACGTTTTTCCAGACGTTGAGCACGCTGCCGCAGGTGGTGTCGACGAGCACACAACCCTTCGCCCGCAGGTGCTGCAACTCGGCCACGGTGACGCCGAAGGCCGGCAGGATCACGACGTCCTCGGCCGTCACGTCCGCGTAGCGGCTCTCCGGGTCGCGGCCGTCCTCGAGGATCGCGATGCCCATGGCCTGGATGCGGCCGTTCACGTCGGGGTTGTGGATGATCTCGCCCGACAGGAAAATGCGACGCTCCGGGAACTTCTCCCGGGCTTCGTAGGCGTACTCGACGGCGCGGTCGACGCCGTAGCAGAACCCGAACTCGCGGGCGAGCTTGAGTTGCACGTCGCCGGCCTTGACGGCCGAGGCCATGTCGCGGATCCGGTTCACCACCTCGGAGTGGTAACTCTGGGCGAGAACCGGGCCCACCTGCACCTTGAGGCCGAAGCCCTTCTGGAAGTACGTCTGGCTCACCGCTCAAGCATAGTCGCGGTCGCGCTCGGACGCATAACGGTCCCGGGATTCCGATACGATACCGGACGGGCGAGCATGGGTCCCTTCGGTCGAGGCTTGGGCATCCGAGAGGTCGTGGCGGCGGCGCTCGTGGCTGGGCTGCTCGCCGCAGGGTTGTGGGCGCCCCTGCCGCTGGCCGAAACCCGTATCCACACGTCCGTCGTGATTCGCCGGCCGGCGGCGGAGGTGTTCGACTACGTCACCACGCCCGCCAACTGGCCGAGCTGGCATCCCTCCTCCGTCGCCGTCAGCGGAGCCACGGATCATCCGCTGCAGGTGGGAGAGCAGACGACCGAGGACTTCCTGGTTGCGGGAAGGCGCGGGCAGGCGCACTGGTCGGTCACGCTCCGCGAAGTCCCACGCCGCTGGACAATCGAGGGAACGATCCGCGGCCGCAGGGCGGGAGTCGTGAGCTACGTCCTCACGCCCGGCCGACAGGGGACCCTGTTCGAGCGCGAGTTCAGCTACAGCGTCCCCAACCTGCTGTTCTGGCTGCTGAATCGCCTCACGATCCAGCGGCAGGTCGAAGAGGAATCGGAGCAGGCCGTGCGCAAGCTCAAGCAGGTCCTCGAAGCAGGGGCGGGTCAAGTATAGTCGGGGCCTTCAGCCGGAGGGCTGATGCCAACAGACACGAACCCGTTCGCGGCCCTGTCGTTGATCGTGGCGCCGGCGATCCTCACCAACGCGTGCTCGGTGCTGATCATGAGCACCAGCACCCGGCTCGCGCGCGCGGTCGACCGCGCGCGGGTCCTGGCCCTGGAGATCGAGGCCGCGCCCGACGTCGCGGACGCCACCTCGGCGCGCCGGCTGCGGGAGCTGGGGACGACGGAGGTGCGCTCCCTGCTCCTGCTGCGCGCCATGCGCAGCTGCTACGCGGCCTTGAGCGGGTTCGCGTCGGCCGCGCTGGTGTCGCTGCTCGGTGCGGTGCTGCTGGCCGCGGGCCGCGCACCCGCGGCTCGGGCCCTGGAGGGCCTGGCGCTGGCCTCGGGGGTCCTGGCGGTGGGCGCGCTCATCTACGCGTCGGTGCTGCTCGTACGCGAGACCCGCTTGGCGGTCGGCGTCCTGAGGGAACGGGCGACCGGGCTTCAGTTCCGGGCGAAGCAGGGCACGTGATTGGCCGACGACCTCGAGACGCCGTAGCGCCAGGCCCGAGCGAATGAGGAGGCCTCCGTCGTTGCGCGCCAGGGCGGCGGCGCTATGGTGTTGTCCCGTCTGCGGCGCAAGCTTCACGACCCGCAACCAACGGCACTCCTGCGGGCGGTTCGATCTCGAGGTGTTGTTCGCCGGCAAACCCCCGCAGCTGCGTGTGCTCTACGAGCGGTTCGTGCGGCTGATCGAGGCCTGCGGCCCCGTCACCGTGATCCCGCAGCGGACACGGGTCGCCTTTCAGGTCCGCATGCGCTTCGCGGCGGTCACTCCACAAAAGGCCTGCCTGAAGGGCCACCTGATCCTCGCGGCGCGGCACGACGCGGCCTGCTTCGAGCGCGTCGAGAGCTTCTCGCCGCGGAGCCATTTGCACGCGTTTCGGTTGGACTCGGAGCGCCAGCTCACGAAGCAGTTCGCCCGCTGGGTGCGGGAGGCCTACCGGGTGGGAGGCCGAGAGCACCTGAAGCGGACTCCCGGCCACCGGCAAACTGGCCGCGCGGCGGCGGCGAGCCGCTGAAGGAACAGCGTGATGGCGGACAGGCTGGTGGCGCTGCTGCGCGGGATCAACGTGGGGCGCGCGAAGCGAGTCGCGATGGCAGACCTGCGCCAGCTGGTCGAGGGTCTCGGCTGCCGCGACGTGCGGACGCTGCTCAACAGCGGCAATGTGGTCTTCAGCAGCCCACGGCTGGCCCCGGCCGAGGCCGCCGCTCGCATCGAGAAGGGGCTCGCCACGCGGCTGGGCGTCTCCTCTCGCGTCACGGTGCTCACCGCGGCGGAGTTCGCGCGCGTCGTGGCCGACAACCCCCTGGGCAGGGGCGTCGAGAACCCCTCACGTTTCCTGGTCGCCTTCCTCCGCGACCCGGCCAGCCGGCGGAAACTCGCGCCGCTGGAGCAGCAGGACTGGGGCGGGGAGCTCCTCGCCGTCGGCAAGCATGCGGCCTACCTCTGGTGTCCGGAGGGAGTGATCGCCGGCCGCCTGTTCGAGGTCGTGAACGGCGCCCTGGGCGACGCCGTGACCACGCGCAACTGGGCGACCGTGCTCAAGCTCCACGCCCTCGCCGGCGGAAAGCACGCGTGACATCGCGCAGCCCGCGGGGTGAGCTGGCAGCGCTGTTCTGTTCCAAGGCGGAGTGGGCGGGATTACTTGAGGTAGTCCCGCAGCCCCTCCTCCAGCCTCCGAAACGGGAAGCCGAAGTACTCCATGGCCGGCTTCGGGTCGACGTCCACTTCCTGCAGGACGAAGTCGATGGCGCCCGGGGACAACATCGGCTCCGGCAGCAGCTGCATCGGCAGAACCAGCAGCTTCATCAGCTTGGCGGGATGGTGCAGCAGCGGACGGCGCTTGCGGAGCACCGACTGGACGGTGTGGATGATCTGGTCCATGGTCAGGCGCTCGGGGCCGCCGAGGTCGAGGGCGAGCGCCGTGGCGTCGTCGCGCAGCGCGGCCTCGGCGATGCAGCGCGCCACGTCCTTGACGTAGATCGGGTAGACCGGCGTGGTGCCGTCGCCGATCACCGGCACCACGGGCAGGTAGCGGCAGAAGAACACGAACCGGTTCATGGAGCGGTCCCGGGCGCCGTAGATCCACGACGGCCGCAGGAAGGCGTGCTCCAGGCCCGCGTCGCGGATGGCGGCCTCGGCCATGTCCTTGGCCTGGAACCAGGGCTGGGGCCGGCCCCGCCCGGCCCCAGCGCCGGACAGGTAGACGAAGCGCCGGACGCCCATGGCCTTCGCCACCCGCGACGCGACCGTGGTGCCGCGGCCGTCGACCTCGAGGTAGGTGCGGCCGCGCCGCGGGTCCTCCACCGGGTGGTTGGGGAACTGGATCGCATGGATCACGACCTCGGCCTTCGCGAAGGCGCGGCCCAGCGACGTCGCGTCGCCCGCGAAGGCCTGCACCAGGGCGACGCGGCCGGCCCAGGGGTCCTGGCGTCCGGGATCCCGGGTGGTGACCGCGATCTCGTGGCCGCCGATCTCGAGCAGACGTCCCACGACCTCCCGGCCGATGAAGCCGGTCCCGCCGGTCACGACGATGCGCATGGGTTCCCTCCTGGCGGAGCTGTCTCTATCTACCACGATATGCTTGGTCTGTGCGCCGGGCGCTGATCGTCGAAGACGACGTGGACATCATCGAGCTCGTGGAGCACTACCTCTCCAAGGAAGGCTTCGGCGTCGACGCCGAGCGCGACGGGAAACGTGGCCTGGAACGGCTGCGCGCGGGCAACTACCAGCTGCTGGTCCTGGACCTGCAGATCCCGGGCCTCGACGGCCTCTCCCTGTGCGCTGAGGTCAGGCGCGACAAGCGGACGCGCGAGATCCCGGTCGTGATGCTGACGGCCCGCGGCGACGAAACCGACCGCGTGGTGGGCCTGGAGATGGGTGCCGACGACTACGTGGTGAAGCCATTCAGCCCCAAGGAGCTGGTGGCGCGGGTGCGGGCCCTGTTCCGGCGCCTGGGCCGTGCCGAGGGCGAAGATCGGCGGCTGTCCTTCGGCGACCTCGAAGTGGACGTCACGCGGCACACGACGAAGTGGCAGGGCGAGACCGTACGTCTGACGGCGAAGGAGTTCGCGCTGCTGGTGGCGTTTCTGGAAGCGCGCGGGCGCGTGCTCTCGCGCGCGACCCTGCTCGAAAACGTCTGGGGGCTCTCCTACGCCGAGGGCACGCGCACGGTCGACGTCCACGTGCGCCGCCTGCGGGAGAAGCTGCCGGGCCTGGCCGGCAACATCCTCACCGTGAAGTCCCTGGGCTACCGCCTGGCCGAGGAGGAGTAACGTGTTGCGCCTGCGCGCCCGCATGGCCATCGCCGCCATCGCCGCCTCCGCCGCGGCGCTGGCGGCCGTGCTGGTGCTGGTGACACCGGGCCTGCGCCGCGCGGCGACGGCCCGCGAACACGACGCCCTGCTGGCCGAAGCCCGACTCATGGCGCGCGTCGTGGAGGAGCCGCTCTCCCGCCACGCCGGCCCCGACGAGCTCGACCCGCTGGTGGACGCGACCGCTCGAGAGGTGAAGGCACGAGTGACCATCGTGGCCCCCGACGGCCGCGTGGTGGCGGACTCGGCGCTTTCGGGGGAGGCCCTGCTGGCCCTCGACAACCACGGCGACCGGCCCGAGGTGCGGGAGGCCCTCGAATCCGGGAGCGCCTCGATCGTCCGGCACAGCGCAACCGTGCGGGACGACCTCATTTATGCGGCGGTCGCCGTGCGCCGCGAAGGTCGTCTGCTGGGTGCCGCCCGCGTGGCCCGCTCTCTCTCCGGCCTGGAGGCACAGGTGCGGAGCTTCCGCGGCGCGGTGGGAGTGGCGTTGGTGCTGGCCTTTCTCTTGACGGCGCTGCTCTCCGCCTTCCTCTCGGCTCCGCTCGCCGGTCCCTTGAGCGAGATCATGGAGGCGGCGCGGCGTTTCGCCAGGGGCGACCTCGGGGAGCGCATCAGGGTGGCTCGAAGCGACGAGTTGGGCGAGCTGGCCCACATCCTCAACCAGTCGGCCGCCGCGCTGCACGAACGCCTGAACGAGAATGCCCGGGAACGCGCCCGCACCGAGGCCATCCTGCTGGCGATGGACGACGGCCTGCTGGCCGTCGATCACAAGGGCAACGTGGTGCTGGCCAACGCGGCCCTGCGCCGCATTCTCGACGCGGCCGATCCGGTGGGCCGTCACTACCTGGAGACGATCCGCCAGGTCGAGGTCGGCGATGTGGTCGAGCGCGTCCTGAAGACGGGGGAGCGCAGCTCGGTCGAGGTCGAGTTGTTCCATCTGCGGCGCGGGTTCTCGCTGACCGCGGTGTCGTTCCCCGGCGACGAGGGCGCGCCCCACGGCGCGGTGCTCACCTTCCACGACGTGACGGAGCGGCGGCGCGCGGACCGCGTGCGCCGCGACTTCGTGGCCAACGCCTCCCACGAGCTGCGCACGCCCCTCACGTCGATCCGCGGTTTCGTGGAGGCCCTGGAGGACGGCGCGCTCCAGGAGCCCGAACGCGCCTCGCGTTTCCTCGGCAAGATCCGCACCCACGCCGACCGGATGGCCGCCCTGGTCGAAGACCTGCTGGAGCTCTCGCGCCTGGAGTCCGGCGAGCGCCCGCCGCTTTGGGAGGAGGTCGCTCCGGCCGAGATCGCCGAAGACGTGGTGGCGAGTTTCGGCGGCCTCGCCGGGCGCAAGAACATCGCCCTCGCCCACACGGCGGCCGGCGCGCCGGCCGTCGTGATCGACGCGGACCGGTTGCGGCGCATCCTGGAGAACGTCGTCGAAAACGCGATCAAGTACACCGCCGAGGCCGGGCGCGTGGAGATCCGCACCGGACCCGGGCCGGCGGCGGGCGCGTTGCTCGAGGTGGAGGACAACGGGCCCGGGATCGCCCCCGAGCACCTGCCGCGCATCTTCGAGCGTTTCTACCGCGTGGATAGGGCGCGCAGCCGCGAGCTCGGCGGCACCGGCCTCGGCCTCGCCATCGTGAAGCACCTAGCGGAGAGCGTGGGGGCGACGGTGACGGTGCGCAGCGAGCTCGGCCAAGGCAGCTGCTTCAGGATCGTGGTGCCCACCGGACGCGAGCACCTGGCGCAAGCGGGTGTTTGAGACGCCATGATGACCCCGGCCCACTTGCTCGAGGACCTGGTCCTGATCCTGGGCACGGCCCTGGTCACGGTCCTGGTCCTGGACCGGCTACGACTGCCCGCGGTGGCCGGCTTCATCGTGGCTGGGGCCTTCGTGGGGCCCAGCGGGCTGGCCTGGGTGGGGGACACCCACGAGGTCGAGCGGCTGGCCGACGTGGGCGTCGTGTTGCTCCTGTTCACGATCGGGCTCGACCTCTCCCTTGCGGAGCTTCGGCGTATCGGCCGGCTGATCGTTCTCGGCGGCGGGCTCCAGGTGGGTCTCACGACGCTCGCGGTCTGGGGGCTGGCGCGGGCACTGGGCCTGCCTTCGCCGCAGGGCGTCTTCGTGGGCTTCCTGGTGGCGCTGTCGAGCACGGCCATCGTGCTTCGCGGCCTGGCCGAGCGGGGCGAGACGGACGCGCCACATGGACGGCTGATCCTGGGCGTGCTGCTGTTCCAGGACCTCTGCGTGGTGCCGATGATGCTGGTCACGCCGCTGCTCGCCGGTGGTGGCGGCGGCGCCTGGGCCATCCCGAAGGCGCTCGCCGAGGCCGCGCTGGTCGTGGCCGCGTGCCTCCTGCTGGGGCGGGTCGTGGTGCCGCGGGCCTTCGCGCTGGTGGCGCGTACGCGCCGCCGCGATCTCTTCGTGCTGGCCGTGGTGCTGGCCTGCGCCGGCATCGCCTGGCTCACGTCGCTGGTCGGACTCTCACTCGCGTTGGGCGCCTTCCTGGCCGGCATCGTGCTCGCGGACACCGAGTTCGGCCACCAGGCGCTCGCCGACGTGTTGCCGCTGCGCGACATCTTCACCAGCCTGTTCTTCGTCACCATCGGAACCTTGCTCGATCTGCGCGTGGTCGTCTCGCGCCCTGGCCTGACCCTGGGTCTGGTGGCCGCCGTGATCCTGGGCAAGGCCGGCGTGGCGGCGCTGGCCGGCCTCGCCATGCGCTTCCCGGCACGGGCGGCGATCATCTCCGCACTGGCCCTGGCGCAGGTGGGAGAGTTCTCCTTCGTTCTCGCCCGTCTCGGGTCCGAGCTGGGCCTGCTCGGCGCGGAGCCGATGCGGCTGTTCCTGGCCGCCAGCGTGCTCAGCATGCTGGTCACGCCTCTCGCCCTGAGCGTCGGCCCGCGGCTGGCGGCCGGCGCGGCCCGCCTTCGCGGCCTGGAGCGCCTGCTCGGGATCCGCGACGAGCCGGAGCGGGCGGCGGCCGAGGACCTCTCGGGACACGTGCTGGTGCTGGGTTACGGGGTCGGCGGCGAGCTGCTGGCCGAGGCCCTGCACGCCGCGCGCGTGCCGTATGCCGTTTTGGACATGAACGCCGGGCGGATCCGGGCCGCGCGGGAGCGCGGTGAGCCCGCCTGGTACGGCGACGTCACGAGCGCCGAGATCCTGGAGCGCGTCGGCGCGGCCCGCGCACGCCAGATCGCAGTGATGCTCAACGATCCCGGCGCGACGCTACGGGCGGTGCGGCTGGCGCGGCGCCTGGCCCCCGAGGCCGCGATCCTGGCTCGTGTCCGCCACGTCGCCGAGGTGCCGCTCCTGGTGGCGGCCGGCGCCACCCAGGCCGTCGCCCAGGAGTTCGAGGCGTCGCTGGAGCTGATCGGCCAGGTCCTGAAGGGAGCGGCGCTGCCCTTTCATTCCATCGGCGCGCGACTCGAAGCCGCCCGCAGTCGCGCCGCCGCCTCCGGCTGGAGCGCTGCCGGTGGCGGGTCGGACGCCGGGTTGCTGGGCATGGACGTGACGAGCGCCGCCGTGCGGGAGGGCCACTGGATCGCCGGCCGCTCACTGGCAGAGTCGCGGCTGCGCACCCTGTCGGGAGCCACCCTGGTGGGCCTCAGCCGCGACGGCGCCACGGCCATTCACCCGGCGCCCGACGAGCGTTTCAAGCCCGGGGACGTGCTCTACCTGGTGGGCGACGAGGTCCAGCGGGCGGCCGCCATGGCGCTTCTGGAGCAGGGACCGGCGACGGACGCCGGCTGACCTGACGCGGCCGCCGGCTCGGCTGGTGGCAGCCTAAACACGCTTCTCCAGCTCCGGCAGCAGGCGCTCGCGGATCTCGTCGCGGACGCGGCGGAACACCGCCAGCCTTTCCTCCTCACTGCCCGTGGCCGACGCGGGGTCGTCGAAGCAGACGTGCAGGCGCTCGGCGGGGCGCGGAAAAAGCGGGCAGGTCTCGTGGGCCGCGTCGCACACCGTCACCACCAGGTCCCAGCGCTCGCGTACGTAGGCGTCGACGTGATCGGGCCGGCCGTGCGAGATGTCGATGCCGGCCTCCTGCATGACGCGTACCGCCAGAGGATGCACACGCTCGGCGGGTTTGGTCCCCGCCGAGCGCGCGTCCCAGCCGTCCGCGAGCCGAGCCTTCACGAAGCCCTCTGCCATCTGCGACCGGCAGGAGTTGCCGGTGCAGAGGATGAGGACCCGCTTCACGCGGTCTGACCCGCGCAACAGCTCGTCCCGCAGCACGCTCGCGCCGGCGCGCGCCGCGTCTCGCGCCTCTGGCGCCAGGCCTCGACCCGTGCGACGCCGCCGGGCGTGCACAACCACACGTGAAGCGCCGTCATCAGGGCCGCGCCGGGCAACGCCTGCCAGGCGACCAGCGAGGCGAAACTCGGCAAGGAGCCCAGGACCAGCGGCGCGTCGAAGGCCCAGGCTTCCGCGGGACGTGCCACCAGGACCAGGGTCACGGCAGCCACCCGTGAGGACGTAATCACCACGTGCAGGATGTACTCGAAGGTCGAGAGGCCACCCAGGTCCGCTCGGCTGCGGCGTTCGATGCCCATGTCGAGCAGTTCGACCACGAGGTCGATGCCCAGCAGCGCGACGCCGGCCCACAGCAGGCAACCGCCGCTCTCCCAGAGCATGAGCGTGGGCAGGCTCAGCAGGAACAGCCCCGCCGACCAGGTGTGGAGCTGGTGCTCGGAACGCGACGCCGGCCGGGCGTAGAGCCGGTAGCGCCACAGGTGCAGGTACACGCCGTCGACCGCGGCCAGGACCAGGAACAGGGCCAGGGCGACTCCGCTCGCGTTGTACAAGCCCTCCATGGCCTTCTAGCTCCCCTTACGGGCGCGGTAGGTGATCGAGCGCACCTTGCCGGCGACCTGATCCCGTGGGACGCCGTTGCGCTCGAGCAGGGCCCGGGCCTCGTCCGGTGCCGCCTCCTCCACCGAGGCCAGGTAGTCGATGTCCTTCAGCACGTCGACCTCGAAGCCGGCCGCACGGAGCAGGCCGAAGTACTCGTCGCGCAGCGTCGCACCCGAGACGCAGCCGACGTAGGCGTACACGTCCTTCTCGATGGCCTCGGGCAAGCGGCCGTCGGGCACGATGTCGGAGATCACCATGCGCCCTCCCGGCTTCAGGATGCGGGCCGCCTCGCGGAACACCCGCCCCTTGTCGGGAACCAGGTTGATCACGCAGTTGCTGGTGATCGCGTCGACCGAGCCCGACTCCACCGGCAACGACTCCAGGCGCCCCTCGCGGAAGTCCACGTTCTCGAATCCGCCGCGGGTGGCGTTGCTCCGCGCGCGCTCCAGCATCTCCGGCGTCATGTCGATGCCGATCACGCTGCCCTTGGAGCCCACGCGTTTCGAGGCCATGAAGGCGTCGATGCCAGCGCCGGAGCCGAGGTCCACGACGTGTTCGCCGGGCTTCAGCTCCAGGAACCCGATCGGTGCGCCGCAGCCCAGGCCGAGGTTCGTGCCGTCGGGCAACTCGGCCAGGTCCCGCTGGCCGTATCCGATCTCGAGGGCGACCCGTGTCTCCGACGTGCCGCCGCAGGGCCCGGTGGGGCCGCAGCAGCCCGACTGCTCGCCGCGCGCGATTTTTCCGTACTTGTCGCGCACGATATCCGTGATCTCATTCGCAGCGCTCATCACAACATCCTCCCGCTTCGGGAAAATCCTTCATCAGGTGGTCGAAGGCGCCCGGGCAGCAGTGCTCGGTCGCCTCACGCACCGCCAACAACAGGTCCTGCAACGACTCCACGACCACGCGGCGCCGCTCCGGCGGCAGCCTCTCCAGGATCTCGTGGCCGAAAGCGGCCTCCTGCTGCTCGAACGCGGCGGCGGCGTGTTGGCCCGCCGCCGTAAGGGCCACCCGGGCCGCCCGGGCGTCTTCGGGGTCCGAGGTCCGCAACACGAGGCCGTTCTCGACCAGCCGCTCCAGGTTCCGGGTCAGGGTGCTGGGCGTGATGCCCAGACGGCGGCCGAGATCGCCTAGGCGCAGGGGTCCTGTCGCCGCGAGGGTCTCGATCGTCGCCGCCTGCGCCACGGTCATCCCGCAGCAGGCCACGTCGGCACGCTCCGACACCGCGAAGCGCCGTACCAAGGCCCGGATCCCCGCCCGTAGCCGGCGGGTGTCCGCTTCCGCCACCCCGTCCTGGACCGTGCTCTCCATCGATCTCCTTATACTTGTATCCTACAATCATTGTTCCCTGCAAGCGAAAAAACCCGGGACGCAGGCGTGGTAGGATCCGCCGCCGTCACGAAACGGTCCTCTAACCGCCCCCTCCACGTCACGAAAGGGTCCTGCCATGAAGACCGATACGGTCATCAAGTGGTTCATGCCAAAGGAGGAGCGCTTCCACGAGCTGCTCGACCGAGACACCGCCACCGTGGTCCGGGCTGCCCGCCTCTTCGCCGAGATCGCCCAGGCGACCAGCCTCGAGGAGCGCCGGGTGAAGGCCGTCGAGCTGAAAGCCGTGGAGCACGACGGTGACCAGGTCACACGGGAGGTGTTCGAGGCCCTCAACCGGTCCTTCATCACTCCCTTCGACCGGGAGGACATCCGGTCGCTCGCCGCCGATCTCGACGACATCGTGGACGACCTGGAGGGCGTCGCGCAATACATCGTCATCTTCGAGCTCAAGGACTCCCCCGAGGGCCTGCGCCAGTTCGCGGCGATCCTGGTGAACATGGCCGAGGAGATCGATCGGGCCACCAACCTGATCTGGAACATGAAAAACGCGGACGCGATCCACGCCGCGATCGTGCGCATCTCGGAGCTCGAAAACCAGGGTGATGCGCTCTACAACACCGTGATCGCTGACCTGTTCAAGGACGGTCGCAGCCCGGTCGAGATCCTGAAGTGGAAAGAGGTCTACGACGGCCTCGAGAACGCCTGCGACGAGTGCAAGGAGTACACCCACGCTCTGGGCAACGTCGTGCTGAAGAACGCCTGAGCGGATGGACTCGACTTTCGTCGGGATGCTGCCCTGGTTGTTCCTGATCCTGGCAGCGGAGTTCGTGAACGGATGGACGGACGCGCCGAACGCCATCGCCACGGTGGTCTCCACGCGGGTGATCCGCCCCCATCACGCGGTCCTGATGGCGGCGCTGCTCAACGCGGCCGGGGCCTTCTCGGGCACGGCGGTGGCGGCCACCATCGGCAAGGGCATCGTCAGCGCCGACCTGATCGACATCCAGACCGTGGGCGCCGCCATGATGGGCATCGTGATCTGGAGCACCCTGGCTTGGTACTGGGGCCTGCCGACGAGCGAGAGCCACGGCCTGGTGGCCGGCCTAGCAGGCGCCGGGCTGGCGGCCGCGGGACCCGAGGCCCTCGAGTGGGACGGCTGGCGGAAGGTCTTCATCGGGATCGGCTTCTCGACCATGTTGGGCTTCGTGTCCGGCCTCGCGCTCATGATCGGGATCCTGTGGCTCTGCCGTCGCAGCCGGCCCGACGCAGTGCGCCGGCGTTTCGGCCGTCTGCAGGTTCTCTCCGCCGCCCTGATGGCCTTCAGCCACGGCAGCAACGACGGCCAGAAGTTCATGGGCGTGTTCACGCTGGCCTTGATCCTGGGCGGCGTGCTGCCGAAGCCCGAGGGCGACGCGTTCCCGATCCCGATCTGGGTGATCGTCCTGTGCGCGACCGTCATGGGCATCGGGACCGCGGTCGGGGGCTGGCGCATCATCAAGACGATGGGGTTGCGCCTGACGAAGCTGGAGCCGGTGCACGGCTTTGCGGCCGAGACCGGTGCGGGCCTGACCATCATGCTCGCGGGCTCGATGGGCATCCCGTTGTCGACCACCCACACCATCAGCACCACCATCATGGGCGTGGGGGCCAGCCGCCGGTTGTCGGCGGTCCGCTGGGGCGTGGCCGGGAACATCGTGATCGCCTGGATCCTGACCTTCCCGATCTGCGGCCTGATCGCCTACTTCACCACGCTGCTCGTGCGCTGACCGCTCGGCCTGTCCGCGCCGGGGCCGACCGGAGGCCCGGCGAACGCAGGAGGGCGCCTCTTGACAGTTACATTCGAATATACTTATATTCGAATTATGCTCGACGAGGCTTTGATCCCCAAGGTCGCGCAGCGCTTCAAGGCGCTGAGCGATCCCGGCCGGCTGGCGCTGCTGGTGCGGCTCCAGGCCGGCGAGAAAAGCGTCGGCGAGCTGGTCGAGGCGACGGGCCGCAGCCAGCCCAACGTCTCCCAGCACCTGTCCAGCCTGGCGCGCGCCGGGCTGGTGCGCTGCCGGCGCGACGGCAACCGCAGCTTCTACAGCATCGCGGATCCCTACCTGGGGCGCATCTGCGATGCGGTCTGCCGCAGCCTGGCGAGGCTGGCCGAAACCGACCGGCGGCTGACGTTGCGCGCAACACGGGAGGTGGGCCGTGGTTGAGTTTGCGGTCCTGGCGTTGCTGCTGATCTCCGGCGTCGAGCCGACCGGAACGCCGCTCACCCTGGCCGAGGCTCTGGCCCGCGCCGAGCAGGCGAACCCCGAGCTCCTGGCCGCCCGCGAGCGGGCCGCGGCGCAGGCAGAACGCGCCGAATCCGTGGCGCGGACGCGGCTGCCGAGGCTGGGCCTGGCCTCCGGCTGGTCACGAACCGACAACCCCTCCTGGGTGTTCTCCCACAAGCTCACCGCCGGCGAGTTCACCCAGGACGACTTCGCGATCCAGCGACTGAACGCGCCCGCCTCGATCTCCCACCTGACCACGACCCTGGGCCTCCAGCTCCCGCTCGACGTGTTCGGCAAGCTGGGCGACCAGGCGGCCGCGCAGCGGGCCTCCGGACGCGCCGCGCTGGCGCTGGCGGGCGAGGCGCACCTCGAGACACGCACCCGCGTCGTGGAGGCCTATCGACGGGCCGCGGTGGCGAGCCAGGCCGTCGGCGTGACGGAGCGCGCGCTCGAGGGCGCCCGGGCCCGCGAGACCGACGTCGAAGCGCGAGTGGTCGAGGGCGCCGCGCTCCAGGCGGATCTACTGCGGGCCCGGGCCCGGCGCCGTCAACGAGAGGCCGATCTCGCGGAACGGCGGGCGGACGCGGCCCTGGCCACGGCGGCGCTGTCGCGTCTCCTGGGGGGCGACGCCGGTGCGCGTTACATCGCGATCGAGGACGCGGCGGCGCCGGCGCCGCTGCTCGCGGACGAGGCTGCGCTCGTGGCCCAGGCTCCGGACCATAGGCCCGCCGTGGCGGCCGCGGAAGGGCGCCTGGCCGCTGCGCGCCGCGCCGCGCGCCTCGAAGGACGTGGGCGGCTGCCCGACCTGGTCGGCTGGGGGCAGTTGCAGGACGACCGCAACTCGTTCTCCGGCGGCGGCCAGTCCTACGCGGTCGGCGCGGAACTGCGCTGGAGCGCCTTCGATCCCGGGCGCGGCCGCCGGTCCGCCGCCGCCGAGGCTGACGTACGCGCCGCCGAGCACGAGGCGCGCGCCGCCCGCGACCAGGTGCAGCTCGAGGTCAGGAGCGCCTTCCGGCGCGCGGTGGCGAGCCGGGAGCGCCACCGTGCCGCCGCAGGAGGCGCCGAGGAGGGACGCGAGGCGCTGCGTGTGGTGCAGGAACGCCGGCGTGCCGGCCTGGCGACCCTGACCGACGAGCTCGAGACCGAGGCCACCAGCCTGGCTGCCGAGCTGGAGGAGGTCCGCACCGCGGCGGAGGCCGCCATCGCCGACGCCCAGCTCGAGCGGGCGGCGGGGAGCGCATTCGGAACGGCAAACCACCGAGACACAGAGACACAGAGGAACTGAGGGCATGAGGTCTAGGTTCGCAGTCGCGGTGTCCCTCCTGGCCGTCGCGCTGGCCGCGTGTTCCGGGCGTCGGGAGAAGCCGGCGGCAGAGACGCCCGCGGCAGCGCCCGCGCGTACTGTCGCCACCACGCGGGTCGAGCGCGTCGCGGGAGGCGAGACCAGCGTGGCAGGTGTGGTGCGCGCCCGCCAGCGCGCCAGCCTGGCCGCCCGCGTGACGGCCTCGGTAGTCGAGCTCCCGTACCGGGAGGGCGCCGAGATCGCGGAGGGCGCCGTGGTCGTGAGGCTCGACGAGAGCGCGCAGAGAGCCAGCGTCGGGGCCGCCGAGGCCGCGCTGAACGCGGCGGCGGCCGACCTGCGCCGCGTCGAGGCCTTGCTGCAGAAGGGCGCCGCCACGCCCCGCGAGCGTGAGGACGCGGAGGCCCGGGCTGCCGCGGGCCGGGCCGGCCTGGAGTCCGCCCGCGACCAGCTCAGCTACGCCGTGTTGCGGGCGCCTTTCGCCGGCCGCTTGGCCGCCCGGCTCATCGACGTCGGCGACGTGGTCTCTCCGGGCGTCCCGCTCGTGGAGATCGAGGGCGGGGCCGGCCTCGAGGTCGTGGCGGGTGTCGACGCAGCCCTGGCCTCGGCACTGGTGGTCGGTACGACGCTCTCGGTAGAGGTGGACGGCCAGCCCGCAGCGCTGACGGCACGCGTGACCGCCGCGTCGCCGGCGGCCGATTCGACCACCCATCGCTTCGAGGTGCGTGCCCAGCTTCAGAACGCCCCGGGCCTGCGCTCGGGCCTGTTCGCCCGGCTGCTGGTGCCGGCAGCGGGCGCGCAGCCGCGCCTTGTGGTTCCCAACGCCGTCCTCGTGCATCGCGGCGGCCTGACCGGCGTGTTCGTCGTGGACGGCACTCTGGCCCGGCTGCGCTGGGTCGCAGCCGGGCGCGCCGAAGGGGAACGAACCGAGGTCCGCGCGGGACTGGAGGCCGGCGAGCGGGTCGTCCTCGACCCGGGCGACCTGACCGATGGCGCCGCCGTCTCGGAGAAACCCTAGTGCGTTTGGGCCTCGCGGGACGCGTCGCCCACGCCTTCCTCGACAGCAAGCTGACGCCGCTGCTGATCGTCGCGTCCCTCGCCCTGGGCGCGATGGCGCTGCTGGCCACGCCCCGCGAGGAGGAGCCCCAGATCCGCGTCCCGATGGTGGACGTCATGGTGGCCTGGCCGGGCGCTCAACCCGCCGAGGTCGAGACCCGGATCCTGAACCCCCTCGAGCGGGCCCTGTGGGGCATCGCCCGTGTGGAGCACGTCTACTCCACGGCCCGGCCGGGCTTCGCGCTCGTAACGGTGCGGTTCCTCGTGAACGAATCCAACGAGGAGAGCCTGGTCAAGATCTACGAGCGCCTCAACACCGTCACGCCCCATCTGCCGGCGGGGGTGTTGCCCCCCGTCATCGAGCTGCACTCGATCGACGACGTGCCGTTCCTGACCCTCACCCTGTGGAGCCCGCAGCGGACGAGCGACGAGCTGCGACCGCTGGCGGCCGAGTTGGCCCAGGAGCTGTCGGAGATCCCCGAGACCAGCAAGGCCTACCTGGTCGGCGGCCAACCCCGGGTCGTCCGCGTGTTGCCCGATCCCGACCGGATGGCCGCCGCGGGCGTGTCGTGGATCACGCTCACCGGAGGCCTCCAGACGGCGGCCCTGCGTGAGGGCGCGGGCACCGTCGTCCGCAACAACCGCGAGCTGCGCGTCGAGGCAGGGCCGCTTTTGCAGGACGCCGGGGACGTGGGCCGCGTGGTGGTCGGTTTGCGGGCGGGACGGCCGGTCTACGTCAGGGACCTGGCCGAGGTCGTGGACGGTCCCGACGAGGCGAGGGACGCGGTGGTCCACAGCTTCGGGCCCGCACGGGCCACGGCCAGGATCCCGGCCGGGAGCGAGTTCCCCGCCGTGACGATCGCGTTGGCCAAGCGTCCCGGCGCCAACGCCATGACCCTCGCCGACACGGTGCTGCAGAAGCTGGAGGCGCTGCGCCCGCGCCTCGTCCCCTCCGACGTGACAGCGGACGTGACCCGCAACTACGGCCGGACCGCCGAGGACAAGTCCAACGAGCTGGTCGAGCACCTGCTGATCGCGACCTTGTCCGTCGTGGCCCTGATCTCGCTGGCCATGGGTTGGCGCTCCGGGCTGGTGGTGGGCATCGCGGTCCCGGTGACCCTGGCCCTCACGCTCTTCATCTACTACCTGGCCGGGTACACCCTGAACCGCGTCACGCTTTTCGCCCTCATCTTTTCCATCGGCATCCTGGTGGACGACGCGATCGTGGTGGTCGAGAACATCGAGCGTCACTACCGGGAGAAAAGGGGCCAGTCTTTCCTGCGCACGGCCGTCGAGGCCGTGGACGAGGTCGGCAACCCCACGATCCTGGCCACCTTCACGGTGATCGCCGCGATCCTGCCGATGGCCTTCGTGCGGGGCCTGATGGGACCGTACATGAAGCCCATCCCGACGGGCGCCGCCGCCGCGATGGTGTTCTCGCTGGCGGTGGCGTTCATCGTCTCGCCCTGGGCCGCCTACCGCATCTTCCGCCACCACGAGGCCACGGGCGCGGGAAACCAGGGGAAGGAGGGCCTGCAGACGCGACTCTACCGCCGGGCCATGGGCGGCCTGGTGTCGCGGCCGGGCCTGCGCTGGGGCTTCTTCGCCTTCATGGTCGCGATCCTGCTCGGCTCCCTGGCCACGGTGGGCCTGGGCCTGGTGCGGGTGAAGATGCTGCCCTTCGACAACAAGAGCGAGTTCCAGGTGCTGGTCAACCACGACGCCGGCACGCCCCTCGAGGTGACCCTGGAGACGGCGCGGCGGATGAACCGCTACCTGACCACGGTCCCGGAGGTCCGCGACGTGCAGCTCTACGCCGGCACCGCGGCGCCGTACAACTTCAACGGCCTGGTGCGCCACTACTTCCTGCGCCAATCGCCGTCGGGCGCAGACCTGCAGGTCAACCTGGTCGACAAACAGGATCGGGAGCTCCAGTCCCACGACCTCGCCAAACGCGTGCGCCCGGCGCTGGTCGAGATCGCCCGGGAGCGCGGCGCCCGGGTCAAGGTCGTGGAGATCCCTCCCGGCCCGCCGGTCCTGGACACGCTGGTGGCGGAGGTCTACGGCCCGAGCAGCGAGGCCCGGGAGTCCCTCGCCCGCACCCTGCGGGGCTTCTTCGAGGAGACCCCGGGCGTCGTGGACGTGGACGATTCCCTGGAGAAGGAACGCGAGCGCATCGAGCTGGTGCTGGACCGCGAGAAGGCCGGGCTAAAGGGCATCCCAGCCGCGGCCGCCGTCGAAACCCTCGCCGGACCCGGCGCCGGACGAGAGGTGGCGCGCCTCGACGTTCCGAGGTCCCGCGAGCCGGTGCCGGTGCGCGTGCGGCTGTCCGCGGCCGACCGAGCCGACCTCGACCGACGCCTGTCGCTGCGTGTCGACTCCCCCGCCGGCGCGGCCGTGGCGCTCTCGGCACTCGCCGCGGCGGAGCGCGCGGCCGAGCCGCAGCCGATCGTCCACAAGGACCTGAAGCCGGTGGTGTATGTGTTCGGCGACCTGGCCGGCGCACGCGAGAGCCCCGTCTATGCCCTGGCCGAGCTGAACCGCAAGGTCGACGGGTTGCGCCTGGCGGGGGGCGCCCGCGTGGAGCGCTACGCGATCCAGGCGCCCGAGACCTCGGACCACCCGGCCCTCAAGTGGGACGGCGAGTGGCAGATCACCTACGAGGTGTTCCGCGACCTGGGCATCGCCTTCGCCGTGGTGCTGGTGTTGATCGCGATCCTGGTGATTGGCTGGTTCCAGAGCTTCACGGTGCCGCTCGCGATCCTGCTGCCGATACCGCTGTCCCTGGTCGGGATCCTGCCGGGCCACTGGGCTTTCGGCGCGTTCTTCACCGCGACCTCGATGATCGGCTTCATCGCGGGCGCGGGCATCATCGTCAGAAACTCCATCATCCTGGTCGATTTCATCGAGCTGAAGCTGCGCCAGGGCATGGCCCTGGAGCAGGCGGTGGTCGAGGCCGGCGCGGTGCGGTTCCGGCCGATGTTGCTCACTGCAGCAGCCGTGGTCGTCGGGGCCTTCGTGATCCTGTTCGACCCGATCTTCCAGGGCCTCGCCATCAGCCTCATGATGGGCGAGGTCGCCGCCACGCTGCTGAGCCGGATGGCGGTGCCCGTCGTCTACTACCTCATCGCCCGCGGGGGGCGGGCGGAAGCGCTGCGCCAGGAGGGCCTGGTGCCGGCGCCATCCCAGTAAAGGAGCAAGACATGACCGTCGATCGTGCGATCCGCGCGCTGGCCGGGTTTTTCGTGGTGGCCTCGGTGGCCCTCGGCTACTGGGTGCATCCCGGCTTCTTCTTCTTCACGGCCTTCGTGGGCGCCAACCTGTTCCAGTCGGCCTTCACCAACACCTGCCCTGCCATGCTGGTTCTCCGGAAGCTCGGCCTGCCTGATCCGGGCTGTGCGGCACCGGCCCCCCACGGCTCGTAAGGCGAGGAGCGGGTTTAGGGCTCGGACGCCCTGCTGCCTAGTCAGGCCGGCGGCGGCGGGCGCGAGTGATGGACACGATCAGCGGCACGAACAGGAGGCCGACAAAAAGCCAGATCCAGAGAAACGGTGCCACGATCGTCGCGTTGATCAGCCATCGAATCGGCGTAGGACCGACGGTCCAGAGGGACTCCACCAGCCCCACGACACCCGGCAGTACGAGCCCTCCGAGGCCCAGCGATGTGTTCTTGCGCCAACGGACGAACAACACCCAGCTGTTCAGCAGCAGCAGCGCGGGGGTGGCCACGACCCCGACCAGTACCACACCCATCCCCTCGAACCCGCCGCTGCCGCTCGTCGCTGTCAGCAGCAGAGGTTGCAGGGCGACAAACAGGGCCAGCGGCGTCACGAATCCGTAGAGCGCTTTCGCTGACGCCGTGACCGGAGGTGTGGGCTTGGCGGGTGGCGATGCGTTCACAAGTGGCAGAAGCGTAGCAGACCATGGGACGCATCCACGCGAGGACGGCACAGGCAATCGCACGCTTGCCCGCCGGTTAGCGAGCCCAGTCGACCGGAAGTAGAGTTGTCCGAGCGGATTGGGGCTGGGGAAGCTGGGATTCAACACGTGAGCCGCAAGCCGCGCGGCGCCTGGCGTCGCCTCTCCACCTGTTGGAACAGGCCGCCGGCCGCCGCGGGGCCGGCGGGCGAGTAAGCTCGCCCGTGCCGCCCCGGCTCGGCGTCCTGCTCGCGGTCGTGTTGTGGGGCGTCTCCTTCGTCGCGACCAAGGCCGTGGTGACGGAGATCCGGCCGGCAGCGCTGATCTTCGCGCGGGCGGGACTGGGCACGGTCCTGCTCTGGGCGATCTTGGCCGCTCGGGGCGGCTCGCTCCTGCCGCCCCGCGACACCTGGCGCGACCTGCTGGTGATGGGGTTCGTCGGGGTCGCCTTCCACCAGATGCTGCAGGCGGTCGCGCTGGTGTCGACGAGCGCCGTTAACACCGGCTGGCTGATCGGGTTGACGCCGATCTGGGCGGCGCTGTTCGCAGCGGTCCGGCTGCGCGAGCGCATGGGCGCCGCCAAACTCGCGGGCCTGCTGCTGGGGTTCGCGGGCGCGGCGCTGGTCGTGACGCGCGGACGCCTGTCCGGCCTGCTGGCGCTGCCCTCCACACGCGGAGACCTGCTGATCCTGGGCAGCACCGTGAACTGGGCCTATTACTCGAGCCTCGGCCACCCCGTGTTGCGCCGCCTCGGCCCGCGCCACGCGACGGCGGGAGCCCTTTCCTTCGGGACACTGCTGCTTCTCCCGCTGGTCGTCTTCACTGGCGCCTGGCGCGACTACGCCCAGCTCTCCACGGCGGGCTGGGCCGCCGTCCTGTTCCTGGGTTTCGGCTGCTCGGGGCTCGGCTACCTGTTCTGGTACGGCGGTCTGGAGCGCATCGAGATGTCGCGCGTGGCGGCGTTCCTGTACCTGGAGCCACTCGTGACGCTCACCGCGGCCGTGTTCTGGCTCGGCGAGCCGATCGACGTCGTCACGCTCGCCGGCGGCGCGCTGCTGCTCTGCGGCGTCGCCCTGGTGCAGCGGGCCTGAGAGCCGGTCAGGCGCCGAGAGGGACGGGCCGCACCGGCGACCCGCCCCGGAACAACTACTTGCTGGGCGAGGGTTGGGGGCTAATGGCGGCGTTGCTCGCAAGGACCCACGCGCCGTCCTTCTTCACGATCGTGTTGAGGTACCTTCCCGTCACCGCCGGCGCGGGTTTGCCGTCCGGGGTCTTGATGCCGGTCACCTCATAGCTGCCTTCGTTCACCGCGACGTCCGCGCCCAGGGGCTGGGTGCTCCCCACGTGGATCGTGATCTTGGCTCCCTTCCAGGGTCCCGCGAAGTTCGAGGCGAACTCCTTCTCGATCGCGCTGCGACCGGCGGCCGTGCCGCCCTCCGCGCTGATGCGGACCGCGTTCTCCGTGTAGAAGCCGGCCAGGGCCTTGGCGTCACCCTTGGCGAAGGCTGCCGCCCAGTCGGCCGCCAGCTTGTCCAGCGCCGGATCCTTCGTTTGAGCAGACACCGGCGCGAGGCCCGCGCCGAGCAACGCCAGAGACCCGACCACGGCCAGGAACGTCGTCTTCATGAATGAATCCTCCTTCTAGGGACTTCAGCTTGTGCCGGAACCCCCTAGGTTAGAGGCAGGCCCGGACGCGGTCAAGGGACTTCGGCACGTTGTCACCGAGTCCAGGGAGAAAAACGCCGAGCGCTCGAGGCTCGACGCACCAGCCGTTGCGGCAGGATCTTGATCGCCAGCGCGGAGAGAGGAACGGCCGGCCGGACCCGCGACGGTCCCGGCCGGCCGCGACGAGGGACCGGCTAGAACCTCGCGGTCACCGTGAAGAGGACGGGCATCGACCAGCGGTCGCCCGCTTCGTTGATGGACTCGAGGCCGGTGCCCGACAACGTGACCAGGTTGTCCGGCTTGCCCTGGTAGCGGGCCACGGTCTCGACGCCGAGCCCGAACGACCGACTCAGGTCGTAGCGGAGGCCCGCACCCGCGGCAACCGTGCCGACCGTCGAGCTGTCGTAGAAGGGCACGTCACTCAGGGTGACGGAGGCGGCTGGCACCGTGAACGTGGGGCTGTTCGCCTCCAGGAAACGCGCCCCGCCCATCACGGTGACGTAGGGCTTGAGCGAGGACCAGGGCGCGAGGAAGTAACGCATCCCAGCCTCGATCCCGATCTCGTCGTAGTCGGCGAACTGAGCGTTCAGGCTCAGGCCGGCAACGTCTCCGACCTGGAGGCGGTCCGCCGACTTCTTCTGGTAGGCGCCGCCCAGGAACAGCTCCACACGATCCGAGACGCCGTAGCCGAGCTGGGCCTCGCTGCGGAAGGCTGTGCCGTAAACGTCGCCGTAACCCCTGGCGTTCACCGTGGTGGGCAATCCCAAAACGGTGCCGACCCCTCCGGCATGGACGTCCCCGCCGAGGGGCAGGTCCGCGCCCCCCCGGATGGACAGCGACCAGCGGCCCTGGACGGCTACGTCGTCCTGGGCGCGAGCGGTCGCGGGAAGGCTGAGCATAGCCGCCAGCCCGATGACCATCACAAACGCGTTTCTCACGGATTCCTCCTTAGTTCGTCCCTTGGGTGCGGGCTCATGCCTGCACAGATTATGTTTTGAGTATATTTTGAGTAGTTTGTATTGTCAAGGCGGGTCCCAGCGGGTCCGCCGTCGGCGAGACCCCTCAGGCCGTCCGGCCCAGGACGTGGCGCAACGCGCCCTCGAGGTCGGGAAACCGGAAGCCGTATCCCGTCGCCTGGAGCCGCTCTGGCCGCACCCGAGTACTCGCCAGGAGCGTGGCCTCCGCCATCTCACCGAAGGCGAGGCGCAAGACGAAGGCGGGAACACGGGCGATCGTCGGACGGCCAAGGACGCGGCCGAGGATCTTCGTGAACTCGGCGTTCCTCACCGGGTTCGGTGACGTCGCGTTCAGCGGGCCTGCGAGGTCGGGGCGGTCGAGCGCGTGGTGGATCATGCCGAGGAGGTCGTCGAGGGCCACCCAGCTCATGTACTGGGTGCCGGGGCCGACCACTCCGCCCAGCCCCGCCTCGAAGGGCATCAGCATCTTGCCGAGGGCGCCACCTGCCGGGCTGAGCACGATGCCCGTGCGCAGGTTCACGACGCGCACCCCGGCCTCGGCCGCGGGCTCCGTGGCCGCCTCCCACTCCGCGGCGAGGCGCCCGAGAAAGTCGTCCGCGGGAGGGTCCGTCTCGCACACCCAGCGCTCGCCGCAGTCTCCGTAGTAGCCGATGGCCGACGCTGAGATCATCACCCTCGGCCTGCGCCCGAGCCCGGCCAGCGTTTCGGCGAGTCGGCGCGTTGGGCCGAGGCGACTCGTGCGGAGCCGCGCCTTCTTGGCCTCGGTCCAGCGCCCCTCGGCCACGTTTTCGCCCGCGAGGTGAACCACCGCGTCCACCCCCTCCAGGACTGAGGGGTCGACGGCGCCTGCGGCGGGGTCCCAGCGCGCCTCGCCCCGGCTTGCCGGCGCTCGGCGCACCAGATGCACCACCTGGTGGCCGCCCGTGCTGAGGAAGGGCGAGAGCGCCGACCCCACCAGCCCGCTCGCGCCCGTGATCGCGACCTTCATGGCTCTTCCTCCCCGACACGCGGCGTGCGCCGCGAGGTCGTCCGCCGTGACCCGGTGGCGATAGGCGAACATCCGCCGCAAGATTCCGCGGACGAACCGCCCGCCGAGGAGATCGCCGGCCTTACTCGCCGGGAGCGCGTACTCGATATGGTCCTCGAGCGTGCAGGCGCCAGGATCCTCCGGCGTCATCCGGTGCCTGTGCTCCCAATGCGCGAACGGGCCCGAGACCTGCCGGTCGTGGAACTCTCGGCCGGCCACCGCGCCGTAGTGCTCGGCCACCCAGCGCTGGCGAGCGGGACCGACCCGCAGGACCACGCGGGCGCCTGCGTCCTCGATGCCGCCCGTGACCGCCTCCACGATCGCCGGGTCCCAGGGCGGGTTGAGGCGCGCGAAGGCCCCCTGCCGCGCGTGCCACCGGTACACCTCCTCCGCCGGCGCGGCGATTCGCGAGCGCCAGAGGAACACGCGGCGCGTCATCCGCGCGCGAACAGGTAGTGCGACACGAGCCACTCCGAGCCCCCCCGGTACCCCCACATCTCGGCGCAGGCAAGGAAGAAGGTCCGCCAGTAGTGGAGGAAACGCCTGGCGTCGGAGGCGCCGTAGGTCCGGGAGAAGATCGCCTCGATCTCCTGCCGGTGCCGGTCGAGGTTGGCGAGCCAGGCCTCGGCGGTGCGGGCGTAGTGCAGGCCCGGCAGCGCCCAGTGCTCGATGAGCCGCGTGGCGTCCTGGAAATGGAGCAGCAGGCCGTCGGAGGGCATCTGGCCCCCGGTAAAGAAGTGGCGCGCCATCCAGTCGCCCGGCCCCTTGTCCTCGTACAGGTAGGCGAAGCGCCGGTGCGTGAAGATGTGGACGAAAAGCCGGCCTTCGTCCCGCATCCAGGCGGCGATCCGCGCGAGCAGGACGTCGTAGTTTCGCATGTGCTCGAGCATCTCTACGGTGACCACTCGGTCGAAACGGCCTTGGGGAGCGAAGTCGTTCATGTCCGCGGTGACGACCGTGACGTTGCCGAGGCCACGTTCCCCGGCCTGCGCGTCGATCCACTGCTTCTGCGAGCGGGAGTTCGAGACGGCGGTGATGCGGGAGTTCGGATACACCTCCGCCATCCAGAGCGTGAGCGACCCCCAGCCGCAGCCCAGTTCGAGGACGTCCTGCCCGTCGGCGAGTCCTGCCCGCACGCAAGTCAGGCCCAGCATCTCCTCCTCCGCCGCGTCGAGAGTCCCGCCGCCCGTGAGCCAGAGCCCGCACGAGTATTTGAGCCTGCGCCCGAGCACCCGCCGGTAGAACTCCGCCGGAACTTCGTAGTGCTGGGCGTTGGCGTCCTGGGCGTGAACGGCGATCGGCGCGCGGCGAAGTGCAGCCACGTAAGCCGCGAGGTGCGCCCGCTGCGCCTGTTCGCTTCCCCGGTCTTCTTCGCGGAGCCGCCGGCGCAGCAGGCGGCGGATTCCGGCCCGCACCAGCGCGTCGGGCAGCAGGCCGTGGGCGAGGAGGGTATCCAGGCTCATGCCTTCGGGAACCAGGGAACAAACGCGCTGGTGGTGCGCTGGTACTCGCGATAGTCGTCGCCGCGCGACCGCAGCGCCTGCTGCTCGGTCGCGGGGATGCCGGTGACGCGGAAAAGGAAGTAGAGCATGACCGCGGGGGCGTAGGGGGTGGCCCAGCCCCCGGGAGACGGCCAGGCGAACACCGAGTAGGCCACCCATACCAGCCACTCGAAGAAGTAGTTCGGATGCCGCGAGTAGCGCCAGAGCCCGCCCCTGCAGGTGCGACCTCGGTTGCGCGGCCCGGCCTTGAAGGCCGCAAGCTGGCGGTCGGCCACGCTCTCGCCGGCTAGGGCGAGGACGAAAAGCGCGGCGCCGGCGACCTCGAACCCTCCGAGCGACTCCCGGCGATCGACGCAGGCCAGCAGGAACGGGAGCGAGAGCAACGCCGCCAGCAGGCCTTGGGCCTGGAAGAAAAGGAAGAAGCGCCGGTTCAGGCTCGTCGACCACCGCCGGCGGAGCTCGACGTAACGACCCTCCTCCGCCGGGTGCAGGGAGAAGATACGCGCGCCCAGGTGTGCGGCGAGCCTCAGGCTCCAGAGCGCCACCATGGCGGCGATGAGGGCGCGGCGCTGCGGGTAACCCTGGGCCAGGGCCGCATACAGGACGACCAGCGGCGTGAAAAGCGCCGACCACGCGACGTCCACGATGGAGAAGTTACGGATGCGGACGGCGACCAGGAAGGCAGCGGCCATCAAGGCCGCGGCGAGCGCCACGCCCGCCCCGAAGAGTCCCGCACCACTCATGCCGCGGGATCCGGCGCCGGCGCCACCTGACGCGCGGCGAATCGAAGCAGCGGCACCAGGCCAACGTACAGAGCTCCGCCGATCAGGGGCGCCACTGCCAGCCAGCCGAGGATCCCGTGGAGGCCGGTCCAGCCGAAACCCGCGAGGAAGGCGAGGGGGTCCTCACGGAAGGCCAGCAGCAGGCGCTCGACCGAGAAGGAGATCGGCGCTGCGCCGACGAAACGCTCTCCGAGCCGCACAAAGAAGAGGATCAGCGGTACCTGGAGCGGGAAGACGGCGTAGTTCGCGAGCTGCAGGGCCGGATGGCTCAAGCGGAGGGTGACCCCCGCCGCGACGCACAGGGCCGTCGTCGCTCCGAGCACGGGGAACAGGCCCAGGCTCGCGCCGAGTGCGAGGCTCAGGGCCAGCGTCTCGGGACCGAGTCCTTGCTTCAGCAAGACCAGCACCGGACCCCCCAGGCGCCGCCGCAGGAAACCCCTCACGCCGCCTTCACCGCCGCGGCCGGGATGCCGGGAAGGGCCCGGTTCAGGTCCCGGCTGAGCACAAGCTGCAGGTTGCCGAGGGTGCGCGTCTCGAATGCCGCCTCACAGGTGGAGAGGTAGTAGTCCCAGATCCGGATGAAACGCTCGTCGAAGCCCAGTGCGCGCACGCGATCGTGGTTTTGGAAAAACGACGCTCGCCAGCGGCGCAGGGTGAGGGCGTAGTGGATGCCCACGTCCTCCAGGTGGTGGATCCCCAGGCTGCCGGCCCGGGCCATGGCACGGCAGACGCCCAGAGTGGAAGCGAGCAGGCTGCCCGGGAAGATCCACTTCTGGATCCAGTCGCAGTGCTTCGTGTACTCGTCGAAGCGGTGATCCGGCACCGAGATCGCCTGGAGCGCGACCAGGCCGTGGGGCGCCAGGACGTCCTCACACTTGCGAAAGAAGGTCGGCCAGTTTTCCTGTCCCAACGCCTCGAACATCTCGATCGAGACGATTTTGTCGAAGCGCCCCTCCAGGTCGCGATAGTCCTGGAGTCGGATCTCGACGCGGTCCGCCAGCCCGGCGGCCGCCACACGCTGGCGGGCCGCGCGGTGTTGCTGCTGCGAGATGGTGATCCCGGTCACGCGGCAGCCGTAGGTCCGGGCCGCGAAGATCGCGAACCCGCCCCAGCCGCAGCCGATCTCCAGAACGTGGTCCCGGGGACCGAGCAGGGCCTTCTCGGCCAGGCGCCGGAACTTGTTCCGCTGCGCCTCCGCCAGCGCCTGCCCCGCATGGTCGAACAGCGCCGACGAGTAGGTCAGCGTCTCGTCGAGGAAAAGCGCGAAGAAGTCGTTGGAGAGGTCGTAGTGGTAGCGGATGTTCCGGCGGCTGCCGCGCCGGGTGTTGGCACGAAGCCGGTGCCACAAGTCGTTGCCCAGGTTCAGGACCCGCGTCAGGGGCGTGTCGAGGGGGAGATGCCGGCGGTTCCGGAGCACCAGGCTCACGAAGAGGGGCAAGTCGTCGACGCTCCAGTCGCCGTCCACGTACGACTCCCCCGCGCCCAGATCGCCCTGGAGCGCGAAGCGCCGCCAGAAGGCGTCGCGATGCACGCGCAGGCGAACGTGGGGCTCCGCGTCCGTCGGCCCGAACCTGCGCTCGGCGCCGTCGGCGAAACACAACGTGAGCCGTCCCTCGCGCCACTTCTCGAGCGCGGAGATGACGGTGGGCCGCGCCAGGCGGCTGAAGACGGCATCGAATCTCATGCGACCTCCTTGCCGGCGCCGGAGGGATCGTAGGCGGGCCTGGGGACGACGCTGGCGCCCTTCCGCCACAGGCGCAGCGCCTCGAAGTGGATCGCCGCCACAACCTTGAGGGTCATGAACGGGTAGCGGAGGAGGGCCTTGGCGAGGGCGCGATCGCTCAGCGGTTCCGGCCGCAAGCGGAGCTGCGCACGGAGCAGCGGCTGGCCCTCGCGCGTCAGGTCGACACGTGCTTCGACCCGGGTCGGGCCCGGCGCGGGCAGGTCCCACCGGTAGCTGCCGGCCAAGGAGAAAAACGGGGAGACGTGCATGACCTTCTTGCCCCGCCAGCCCGGTGTGGTCCCCGCGTAGCAGTGACGGTCGCCGAAGGTGTTGTTGACCTCGGCCACGCGGGCCTTCAGGTGGCCCTCCGGGTCGTAACAGTAGAAGAAGCTCACGGGATTGAAGACGTAGCCGAACACCCGGGGCTGGGTGAGGAGGAGGATGCGGCCCCCGGGCGGCTCGATGCCCTGGGTGCGCAGGAACGCCTCCAGCTTCGCGCGCAAGGGACGCGCGTCGTCGCCGAGGTGGTCGCCGTCGCGGAAGCCGAGCGGGCGCGCACGGTTGTGGCCGAACAGCGCCAGGCTGCGGTCGAGCCGGGGTAGCTCGTCGAGATCGAGGAGCAACATGTACAGCGCGTAGGCGAACCGGTGCGCAGGACCCGCCAGCCGCTGATGGGCCAGGCTGCCCACGCACAGGGAGGAGCCGATCACGCGGCCTCGTCGTGGACGCTGACGCCGAGCCGCTCGGCCACCGCGAGGGCGGAGAGCAGGCCGTCCTCGTGGAACCCATAGCGGAGGTGCGCGCCGGCGAAGTAGGTGTGCCGCTCGCCGTTCCGGCGCGCGATCTCCGGCTGGGCGAGCAGGGCCGGCCCGTCCAGGATGGGGTGCGTGTAGTCCATGGCCGCCAGGACGCGACGGGGCGCGGCGGCCGGGTTGAGCGAGACACAAAGCTCGTCGGGGCCGGGCAGGCCCTGGAGGCGATTCATGTGATAGGTCAGCGAGGCGGGTGCCTCCTCGTCGCGGCAGTCCCGGAGCTCCGCGTTCCAGGAGGCCCGGGCGCCGGGCAGGCGGGGCAGCGTATGGCCGTCGGCGTGGAGGACGGCCCGGTTGCGCGAGTAGCGGAACGCCCCGAGCAGGCGGCGCTCGTCGGCCGAGGGATCGGCGAGCAGGCGCAGGGCCTGGTCGGCGTGGGTTGCGATCACCACCTGATCGAACCGCCAGGCGTGACCGCCGGAGGACACCTCGGCGCCGGCGGGCCCGCGCCGCACCGCCTCCACGGGCCGAGACAGATGGACCTCGCCGCGGAGCCCGCCTGCGACGGCGTCGACGTAGGTCCGGCTGCCGCCCTCGATCGTCCACCACTGCGGCGCCCCCGCCAGGGCGAGCCAGCCGTGGTTCGCGAAGAAACGCAGGAACGACCGGGCGGGAAAACGCCGCATTTCGGCGAACGGCGCCGACCAGACGGCGCTCCCCATGGGCAGGACGAAGTGACGGACGAAGCCCGGCGAGTAGCGGCCGCCCGCGAGGAAGTCCCCCAGCGTGAAGTCGAGCCCGTCGCCGCCGGGACGTGCCAGCAGGGCGCGCGCGTCCCGATTGAAGCGGGGGATGTCTGCGAGCAGGCGCAGGTGGGCCGGATCCAGCGCGCGACGACGCTGGGCGAAGAGGCCAGCGAGGCCGCGGCTCGAGTACTCGAGCCGGCAACGCCGGCAGCGTACGCCGAAGGACATGTCGCTGCGGCGACCGCGGACGCCCAGCTCGGCCAGGAGGCGCACGAAGCACGGGTAGGTTCGATGGTTGTAGACGATGAATCCGGTGTCCACGCGCAGCCGCCGGCCGCCAATCGCGACGTCGTGCGTGTGGACGTGGCCGCCCAGCCGGGAATCCGACTCGAACAGCGTCACGCGGTGCCGTCGGGACAGGTAGTGAGCTGCCGTCAGGCCTGAGACGCCCGATCCGATCACGCCCACGCGCAGGCCGCTCACGCCGCGCCCTTTCCACCCCGCCTCGAATGCCGGCGGGCGGAGCCGCGGCGGCGTGTGGTCAGCACCCGGAATGCTCGGTGCGCACCAGGCGCGTCGTGTCGAAGCCCAGGCCGCCGGCTGCGGCCGCCAGCCCGTGGTAGGTGGCGGCGTCCATCGCGGGGCTCCGGCTCAAGATCCAAAGGTACTTCCGCCCGGGGTCGCCGACGACCGCGTGGCGGTAGTCGCGATCCAGCTCCAGGATCCAGTAGTCGCCCCAGACGAACGGCAGGAAGGACAGGATGCGGGGCGCGAAGCGGACCTTCAGCCGCGATGAGGGGCCAGTGTCGTGCGCGCGGCGGGCCACGCCCTCCGCGCGCGTGATCTCGCCGTCGTCGCGCCGGCACTCGTTGACCACCCGGACCCGGCCGTCCGCGCGCAGCGTGTAGGTCGCCGCCACGTCGCCCGCGCAGTGTGCCTGGAAGCGGTTGGGCAGCCGGGCGATCTCGTACCAGCGCCCAGCATAACGCGCGAGGTCCACCCAGTCCTGGGTGGGCAGCGGGGCGGCGGCAAACGTCAGGAGCAGTAAACCCTCCAGCATCAGGAGAGTTTACGCTTGGGTGTCCCTTGTTGTCAATGTATTGAGTAGCTATTGACCAGAATCGAAGGCCCACGCGGCCCGCTGCTGGCCGGCGTCCCCGCACGGGCGCGGGCCGCTCAGCGGCGCTCGGCCGCGATCTCCTCCACCTCCTCCCGGGCGTCGACCTCGTCGCGGATGAACTCGAGCCGGGAGGACAACTCAGGCACGCCGAGCCCGCTGGCGGCGCCGCGGGAGAGGTCCAGCCGGAGCTGCTTCAACTGGTGCTCGGCGACCTCCCGCCGTACACGCAGCCGCTCGAGCACGCGCAGCGCCTTCGTGATCGCCTCCTCGCGACCCTGCAGGACTTCGAGCTGGCGCTCGAACAGCCGGCGGTCCTGGGCCAGCTCGGCGCGGTCGAGGCGAGCCCGCCCTTCCGCGATGGCCGCGGCCAGCGCTGCGCGCTCCGACTCGGAGGTCTGCTCCTCGAGGTCGGCCTGCCGGGTGGTCAGCGCCGCGGTGAGCTCGAGGATGCCGTCCACTTCGGCGACCAGGCGCGACGTATCGCTTCCCCCGCGTTGCTCGATCAGGGCACGGACGCGCGCGGCTTCTCGCGCGACGATCGAAGACACGCCGGGTCCCGCGGCCGGCGGCGCGATCTGCCGGGCCTCCTCCGCGGGCGGCTCGGGGAGGGCCGCCGCGGGCTCCGCGCCGCGGCGTCGCCGCAGGAGCGCCCAGGCGGCCGGGGCGTTGCCCAGGGTCTGCATGGCCAGCACCGCGCCCCAGATCGCCAGCCAGAACGGGAAGTGGCCCTGAGTCGCGTACATCACGATGGAGGTGATGAAGAAGCCGGTGAAGTGTCCGCCCAGGGCCCGCAGCGCACGCCAGCGAGCCGCGTCGCGCGGGTCGCCCGAGACGGGGACCTCGCGGCGGTAGAGCCGGCTGTCGAACAGGGGCGTCCACTCCTCCTCGTCCTCGCGCCGCGCCAGCTCCATGCCGGTCAGCTTGCCGCGTCGGATCAGGATCGCCAGCTGCCCCTCGTCGTAGCGGCGCACGCGGCGGCCCGTCTGGACGTGGTAGATCGGTGGGGACCCGGACCTGGGCGGGACCACCTCGACGGAGATCGCGCCTGACTCCTCCGACGCGGGGGGCGCCAACCGCGCCAGCGAGCCGGATCGCGAACGCGCGGCGAGCGCCGTCAGCTGCGCGGCCAGCTCGTCGGTCCTCTCGAAGCGGCGCTGCGGGTCCTTCTGCAGGCAACGCGACACCAACCTTTCCAGGGCGACCGGAACGTCCCGGCGCCGCCGGCTCAGCGGCTCCGGGTCGCGCTCGATCACGGCCGCGAGCACCTGCGCCGGCGTGTCGCGCCGGAACGCCGGACGGCCCGTGCTCATCTCGTAGAGGATGAGGCCCAGGGAGAACTGGTCCGTCCGGTGATCCACCGCGCGTCCGCTCGCCTGCTCGGGCGACATGTACTCGAGTGTGCCCAGCAGCATGCCGGCCTGCGTCCCGTGACGCGACAGCGTCTCGCGGGCGTCGAGGCCCCGGAGCGGCTGGAGGACCTTGGCCAGGCCGAAGTCGAGGATCTTCAGCAGCCCCTCCGGAGTCACCACCAGGTTCTCCGGCTTGAGGTCGCGGTGGACGATGCCGCCGCGGTGGGCCTTCGCCAGGCCCTCCGCGAGCTGGGCGCCGAGGTCGAGCAGTTCCGGGATCGGCAACGGACCGGGTGCGAGCCGTCGCCGCAGCGTCTCGCCCTCGACGTACTCCATCACGACATACTGGGCTCCGGCCTGGCCCGCCGCCTCGCCAACGTCGTAGATCTGGACGATGTTGGGATGGTTCAGGGCGGAGGCGGCGCGGGCCTCGCGCTGGAGCCGGTGCAGCAGCTCGGGGTCGGCGCCGGAACGCAACACCTTGATCGCGACGAGTCGGCCCAGCCTCACGTCGCGGGCGCGGTAGACCTCGCCCATGCCGCCCGCGCCGAGACGATCGACCACCTCGTAGGAGCCGACACGTGCTCCGGGAGAAAGCGCGTCCCTCAGCATGCTGGTCCCGCCCGCGGCCAGGCGCGTCGGTTGCGGCCGCGACGTTGCCCGCAGCGTACCACGTGTGTAATCCTGCGTCGTGGCGATGTACCTGAAGCAGTTCTACCTGGGCTGCCTCGCCCACGCCTCCTACCTGGTCGGATCCGAAGGCGAGGCCGCGGTGGTGGACCCGCGCCGTGACGTGGAGGAATACCTGGCCGAGGCGGAGCGCCAGGGCCTGCGCATCCGCTACGTGCTGGAGACCCACCTCCACGCCGACTTCGTCAGCGGGCATCACGAGCTGGCGCAACGCACCGGAGCCGAGATCGTGTTCGGCGCGCTTGCCGAAGCGGCCTTCCCGCATCGCGCCGTGCACGAGGGGGACCTGCTCCCCCTGGGCAGGCTGGCGCTGCGCGTGCTCGAGACCCCGGGCCACACGCCCGAGAGCGTGACCTACCTGGTGGAGGAGGACGGAGCGGCGCGCGCGGCCTTCACGGGCGACACGTTGTTCATCGGCGACGTGGGGCGCCCCGACCTGGCGGGCGTCCGCGGCGTGACGCCGCAGCAGATGGCGGGGAAACTCTACGACTCGCTTCACAGCAAGCTGCTCACCTTGCCCGACAGCGTGCTCGTGTATCCGGCCCATGGCGCGGGCTCCCTGTGCGGACGCAACCTGTCCAAGGAGACCTGGTCCACGATCGGCGAGCAGCGCCGGGTCAACTACGCCCTGCAGCCGATGGCAAAGGCGCGTTTCGTGGAGATGATGACCACCGACCTGCCCGAGGTCCCGCGTTACTTTTCCATGGACGTGCAGCTGAACCGTCAGGGGGCCGCTCCCCTGCAGGCCTTCACGACGCCGCCGGCCCTGCCGCCGGAGGCCTTCCACACCAAGACCGGGGACGCGACGCTGCTCGACGTGCGGCCCTACGCGGCCTTCGGCGCCGGCCACGTGCCCGGCTCGATCAACATCGGCCTCGGCGGGCAGTTCGCCTCCTGGGCGGGGACCCTGCTCCCTGCCTCCGGCGACATCCTGCTGGTGACGGCCGACGTCGACGAGGCGCGCGAGGCGGCGATGCGTCTCGCCCGCGTCGGCATCGAGACCGTCGTGGGTTACCTCGACGGCGGTGTCGCGGCCTGGGACGCCTCCCGGCGGCCTGTGGCGCAAGTGGCCCAGATGCCGGTGGACGAGTTGCGCTCGGTCATCGAGGAGCGGCGGCCGAACCTCCAGGTCGTCGACGTGCGCCGGCCGGCCGAGTACGTCTCGGCCCACGTTCCCGGCGCCCTGAACCACCCCCTCGACCGCCTCGAGGCCGAGGCTCAGCGCCTCGACCCGGGCCGGCCCACGATCGTGATCTGCGCCGGGGGCTACCGCTCGAGCGCGGGGACCGGCCTTCTCCGCCGCGCCGGCTTCTCCGACCTGTACAACGCGGTCGGAGGCACGAGCGCCTGGATCGCAGCCGGATTCCCGACCGAATCCACCTCGGCGTGAGCCTCTCGTGGATTGGCCTCGTCCTCGCGGCCGACGCCTCGCCCCTGGAGGACGGTCGCGCCCTGAGCTCCGCCCTGGCCCGCGGAGACGTGGAGCTGGTCAGCGCCCGGTTGCCCGAGGAGCTTCGCAGCGGGCCGGGGTCCCCCGACGGGTTACGCGCGCTCCGGGACGGCGCCCGCACCAGCTGGGGTGACGCGATCGCGACCCTGGGCGAGGAGGTCGAGACGCGGGGCGCACTCCGGGTCTACGTCCAGCGCGTCCTCCACGAGCGCGGCGTGGTCCTCGCCGAGTGGGCCTTCGACGCCGGGGGAGGCGTTCAGGCCTTCGCTTTGAAGGCCGCCGACAGCGCGGCGCCGAGCCGCCAGCTCGGCCGTGAGACACGGGCCCGTCTGCGCCTTCCGGTACAAGGGGAATGGTTCGTCTACTGGGGCGGCCGCAGCCTCGAGGAGAACGCCCACGCGGCGCGACCGGACCAGCGCTTCGCCCTGGACCTGCTCGTCGCCAGGAAGGGCCGCACGCGCCGTGGGGCGGGCCGGAAGAACTCCGACTCCTTCGCCTTCGGCGAGCCGGTCCTGGCGCCAGCGGCGGGGAGCGTGGTGCGCGCCGTGGACGGTGTGCCGGACAACACGCCCGAAGCCGCCAGGCCCAGGGCCGGCCTGGGCAACCACCTGGTGCTCGACCTCGGCAACGGTGAGTTCGCCTTCCTCGGCCACCTCCAGGCTGGCACCATCGCGGTGCGTCCGGGAGCGCGCGTGGTGCCGGGACAGCTGTTGGGCCGTTGCGGCAACAGCGGCGCCTCCACGGAGCCGCAGCTGCATTTCCATCTCCAGGACTCGCCCGACGAGTTCAGCGGCCTCGGCCTGCCCGCCCAGTTCGTGGACTACCTCGTTGGCGGCAGGGCCGTCCCGCGCGGCGAGCCCAGGAAGGGCCAGAGTATCCGAGCCCGCTGACCGCGTCCCCGGGCGCTACGGCAGGCGGCCGCGTTTCCCGGCGCGGTAGTCGGCGTACAGGCCGAAGGCCTGCATCTCGGCCTTGAGGCTCGTGGTCTCGACGATCCGTTCCACCTCGGACCCGGACAGCCGGCCCCAGGTGACGTCGGCATTCGCGAAGCCCCAGATGATCGCGGCCGCGACCGCGGCGTTGGTCTTGAGCTGCCGCGCGTCCACCTTGTCGAAGGTGTCCGAGGCCGCGTGATAGTTGGGTCCGTAGTTCGCCGATTCCTGGTTGGCGACCAGGGCCGCCACGCCCTCGACCAGGAAGTCGTAGTGGTCGGTGCCGGTCATGGCGTCCGTGGCGTGGACGAAGGGTCCCAGCCCCGCGACGGGGAGCAGCGCCGCCTCCAGCGTGGGCAACACGTCGCTGCGGCCGTTGGTGAAGAAACCCGTGATGCGCCCGGTGCCGATGTCGAAGGACGCCGCCATCACGTGGGCGTCGAGCTCCGTCCGGTGCGCCTTGACGTACTCCCACGACCCGTTCAGGCCCTGCTCCTCGCCGTTCCAGAGCGCGAACCGGACGCTGCGCCTGGGCCGGAGCCCGAGGCGCTTCATCTGGCGGGCCACGTCGATCAACATCGCCACGTTGCAGCCGTTGTCGAGGGCGCCGGTGCCCAGGTCCCAGGAATCGAGGTGGGCCCCGACGATCACGACCTCCTCGGGTTTCTCCTCGCCTCGGATCTCCGCGATCACGTTCTCGGCGTTGTAGGGCTTCCCGCCTTCGACCGCGACCGCGGCCGTCAGGCTGAGTCGCTTGCCGGACTCGAGGAGGCGCTCCGCCCGGAGCGCCTCCTCGCGCGCCATGGTGACGATCACCAGGCGGTTCGCGGGGCCCAGCGCGGAGTTGTGCCGGTACAAGAGCCCGTGGGGCCGCGAGGCCATCCACACCAGCCCGCGGGCGCCCGCCGCCCGGGCCCGAGCCTCGATGGCCGCCCCCTCGACGTACTCGCGGAACAGGCCGGCCAGGTCGACCAGCTCCTGGGTCGCCACCAGCACGAAGGCGCCCTCGACCGCCCGGCCCAGGCGCTCGAAATCGGCGGCCTGGCCGGCCCCGGCGCGCAGCAGCGGCCCCGTGGTCCCGGCGCTGGGTGTCGAGGCCGAGAACGGGTTCGCCACGACGCGTGGCGTGAAAGCGGCGTCTCCGGCAATCTGGACCGTGCTCCCCTTGTCGAGCCACAGCAGTGGCATGGGGAAGGCCTCCGAACGGGCGTCCACCCCGGCCTCCCGGAAACGCTGCAGGCCCCACTCCACCGCGCGCCGGTTGGCCTCGGAGCCGGTGGGCCGGCCGCCGATCCCGTCGGTGAGATCGCGCAGGTCGCGGAGCACGGGCGTCTCACCCAGGAGCGCAGCCGTCAGGCGGGAGGCCTCGTCGTCGGCCAGGCCGCGAGGCGCGCACGCGAGGACGAGCAACAACCCGGCCAGTCGTTTCATTGGACCCCCTTGGATTCGGCCGCCATCATCTTAGAATAGGCTTTTAGGTCAGGAGGATCCTCATGGGCAAGCGCCTCGTGCTCTTCTTCATCACAAACATGGCGATCGTCATTACTCTGTCGATCGTCATGAGCCTGCTCGGCGTGGGCCGTTACATCACGCCCGACGGGCGCCTCGACCTGGTCTCCCTGGGCATCTTCTGTTTCGTCTGGGGCATGGGCGGCGCGCTGATCTCGCTGCAGATCTCGCGCTGGAGCGCCAAGCGGCTGATGAACGTGCAACTCGTCGACGGGCACACCGGCAACCAGGACCTCGACTGGCTCCACACCACCGTGGGCCACCTGACGCGCCAGGCGAACCTGCCCATGCCCGAAGTGGGCGTCTACGACTCGCCCGAGGTGAACGCGTTCGCGACCGGCCCCAGCAAGCGGCGCAGCCTGGTGGCGGTCTCGACTGGCCTCCTGCGCAACATGACCCGCGACGAGGTCCAGGGCGTGCTGGCCCACGAGGTGTCCCACATCGGCAACGGCGACATGGTTACGATGACGCTGCTGCAGGGCGTGGTGAACGCCTTCGTGCTGTTCCTGGCCCGGCTGGCGGGCTTCGCGGTGCGCCAGGCGGTGGACTCGCGTTACGCCAACATGGCCGCCTTCGCGGTCACGCTGGTGCTGGAGATCGCGCTCGGCGTGTTGGGCCTGCTGGTGGTCTCGGCCTTCTCGCGCTCCCGCGAGTTCCGCGCCGACGCGGGCGCTTCGGCACTGGCGGGTCGGGGCGCCATGATCTCCGCGCTGCGCCGCCTGCAGGCCACCGCGGAACGCGTGGACACCTCCCAGCCGGCCCTCGCCAGCTTCAAGATCGCAGGCAGCCGGGGCTTCCTGCAGCTCTTCTCCACTCACCCGCCGCTGGAGGAGCGCCTTGCGGCCCTGGAGCGGGCCGCGTAGAGCCCCAGGCCGAGCAGCGTCGAAAGCGAGAGGGCAACGCCCGCGCTGACCTCGGGCGGCCGGTAGCGCATCTCCACCAGGTGCCGGCCGGCGGGCACGGGCACGGCGCGGAAAACCTGGTTGGCCCGCAGCAGCGGCGCTGGCTGTCCGTCGACCTCTGCGCGCCAGCCGGGGTCCCAGGCCTCGAGCATCACCACCAGGCCCGCCGCCTCCATCTCGGCCTCGATCGTCACGCGGTCGAAGCCCAGCCGCGTGAGCCTGGCGCTTCCGACCTCAGACGGCGGCCGCGCCGGGCCGACCGGCAACACCACCTCGCGTCTCGCGTCGAAGCCGGGATCAAGGAGTGCCGTGAGCGCCGCGTCGTCCCGAAGCGGCCGCACACCGCCCACGGCGAACACGCGCGGCAAGCGGTTCCGCACCCGCAATGTCAACACGTCCTCCCCAGGGCCCGGCGTCGCCGCAAGGCGCTCGAAGCTCTCGGGCATCGCGGGATCATGCAGGACGAGAAGGTACTGGACCCCCGACAGCTCCAGGATACGCGGGAACGCCACGGTCGGCGCCAGCGCGTGCATCGTTCGAATCCAGCGCACGAGCTCCAGGGAGCGCAACGACGGGATGTCCAGCGGCACCGACTCGATCTGGCCACCGAAGCGGCCCAGGCTGCCCATGGGATAACGGCGCAACATCTCGAAGCCCACTTCGGCGCCGACACCGTACGGGCGCGGCAACGCGTGCTCGCGGCCCAGCGCCACGCCGGCGAAACGCGGGCTGTACTCCAGGACGAAGGTGCGGTTCGGCCGCACGGAGCTGATGGGCTCGAGCGCCGCCGGCAGCCGGTCCAGCAGCGGCCGGGGCAAACTCGCGTTCAGGCGGCTCTGCGCCGTCGCCAGTTCGGTGACCGCACCGGCGCCGGCCAGGAGTGCGAAGCCTCCAACAGCCGCGCGGGGAACCCCTGTGCAGCTGGCCAGCAGGGCCAGCGCGACCGGCACCGCGAACAGGACCGCGCCGCGCAAGCTGCGGAACATCTCGATCACGGGCGCGCTATCGGCCCAGGGTCGGTCCAGCGCTTCGGGCCCCAGCAGCAGCTGTGGCCACAACGTGCTGTCGGGACGCGCCAGGACGAGCGCCAGTGCGATCGGAAGACCGAGCGCCAGCGCGGCCAGGAGAGAGCGCACGCGCCCCAGGGCCGCGCCGCGTAGGGCGTCGACGCCGGCGCCAGCCAGGATCGCCACCGGCAGCGCGGCCACGATCGCGAAGCGCGACGGGTACCGCATCAGACCGACGACCGGGAGCTGGCCCGCCAGCTCCCACAGCGGCCCGAAACGACCCAGGGACAGGCCGTAGGCCAGCAGCGAGCCGATCGCCAGCAGTCCGCGGCCGCGGCACCCCGAGCCCAGCAGACCGACGAGGGCGAGGCCGGCCGTGGCGAGGCCCGAATACAGGCTCGGCAACAACGGCTCACGGCCCTCGAACAACTCCCCCCGCACCAGGGGCTTCAGCGGCAGGGCGTCGAAGGGCAGCGGCAGCAGCACTTGCGCAAGGGTGAGCGGGTGGTTCGACCAGAACACCTGGTTCCGCTGGCCCGGGCTGGGCTGGGCGCGGGCCGAGCGCTGGGCCAGCACCGCCGTCGGCAGCCACTGGACAGCGGCCAGCCCGGCTCCCAGGGCGGCGGCCAGCGCGCCCGCGGCCGCGGCCCGCCTGACACGCGACGCAGCGGCGAGGGGCGTGCCCGGCACGAAGACCAGCGCCACGCCCGCCGCAGACATCAGCGCGGACTCCGGGGATCCGCCGAGCACGCAGCCCGCCAGCGCCACGCCCGCCAGCAGCGCGTCCCGTGGCCGGCCGCTGCGGGCGGCTCGGGCGAAGCCGAGCCAGGCCCATGCGATCAGGCTGGCCCCCGTCAGCATGTTGATCGGATCCACACACGACCGCACCGGGCCGCTCAGGGTCCAGGTCGCGCCCGCAACCAACGCGCCTGCGCGGGACACCCCCAACTCGCGGGCCAGCCCCCAGGCCCCGAGGCTGGCCAGGAACGTATGCAGGGCGACGCTGAGCGAGAGCGCCGTGTCGGGAGAAAACAACAGGGCCAGCCAGGTGCTGGGGTAGGCGGCCTGCATGTTGGCGACCGCGAGCATGGGCTCGCCGAAGGCCGGGAACGGATCCCACAGCGGCCAGGCGCCGTCGCGGATCGCGGCGGCGAAGTGCACCAGGCGTTCGTGATGGAAGTGCTCGATGTCGCGCCGGAAATAGGCGCGGCCGCCGAACAGGACGTCCGCGTGGAGGACCAGCGCCAGGGCGGCCAGGGCGAGGACCTGGGCGGCGCGCTTCACCAGCCGGCACGTTAACATAGGCCAATTCCGGGGGATCGTAAGGAGGCACCGTGCCCGACGAGGAACGCAAAGGCCTGCTGGAGACGCTGGCGGCGACGCCCGCGCGCCTCAAGGGCGCGCTGAAGGGCGTCCCGAAGAAACTCGCCGCCTGGCGTCCCGCGCCGGGCAAGTGGTCGATGCTCGAGATCGTGTGCCACCTCCGCGACATGGAGCGCGAGGCCTACCTGGCTCGATACCGGCGCATCCTCTCCGAGGACGAGCCGCGGCTGCCCGACATCGACGGCGACGTCCTCGCCATCGAGCGAAACTACCGGGACCAGTCCGTGGCCCCGGTCCTGCGTGAGTGGCTCGCGGCCCGGCGCGAGAGCCTGAAGCTGCTCAGGGGGGTCAAGGGCGCCGCCTGGCAACGCGCGGGCGTCCACGAGACGGCGGGCCGCTTGACGATGGAGGACTTCGTGCGCCGGCACGCGATCGGCAACGACGAGGCGCACCTGGGCCAGATCGAAGCGATCCAGCGCCGGCACGCGATCCTCGAGCGTTTGAGCGCGGGGCCCAAGTCGCTCCAGGCCGCGGTCAAGGGCCTGGCGGACGACGACGCGCGCCGGCGCTCCTCCGACGGCAAGTGGTCGATCCTCGAGAA
>Ga0187893_10001135_pt1 | contig 66316 bp, 70 predicted proteins | sample MA1701074metaG_FD_139574 | JGI IMG/M metagenome (GOLD analysis project Ga0187893, IMG submission 139574) | White microbial mat communities from a basaltic lava cave in the Kipuka Kanohina Cave System on the Island of Hawaii, USA - MA170107-4 metaG ...
AAATGTGAGGCCGTTCTGAAAAATATCCTTCACGACACTCGATGCGGCGTTGGCCATCATCCCCACATCGTTCACGACCCGAGAAACCAGGCGGCCCGAGGTATTGGTGTCGTGAAATCCGACTGACAGCCGCATGAGCTGTTGAAACAATTCCTGTCGAATGTCCGCCACGACGCGATTGCCGACATAGGCCATTAAATATCCCACGCCGTAACTGAACACGGCCTTGAGCGTCGCGACTCCAAAGAGGGCCAGCGGCAGCACCATCAACATCTGCTCGTTTTTCTCGATAAAAATGTCGTCGAGAACAGGGCGTGCCAGCCACGCGTAGGCCCCGCTCAAGACCGCCACCAGCGCGGAGCAGGCGAAGGCCGCCAGAAACCGCACCCGGTACGGTTTCACGTAGCGCATGAGCCGCTTGAATCGCGCTAGGCCTGACATGCTGCCAACACCACCTCTGCCGCTCGAGTTGAAGCACCCGGCTCACCCAAGGCCGCCCGCACGTTCGCCAGATCCCGTTTCATCTCATCGTACGCAGATCGATCTTCCAAGATCCGAAGGGCCTCTTCGTACAATCGTTGTCCCGTCGCCGCCGATAGGATCAATTCCGGCACAACGGTCCGACCCGCCACGAGATTCACCAGCCCGATCCACTTGACTCGAATCAAGAACCTGTGCACCAAACTCGCAGCCCAAAAGGTCAGGGCCTTGGTCCGATAGAATAACACCATGGGAATACCCACCACGGCCGCTTGCAGTGTCGCCGTACCCGAGGCGACCAGCACCAGATCCGATACAGCCATCACTTCATTGGCCTGTTCCTTCACCACGGTGATGGGAACCGTGCTCTGTGCCAAGAGAGGCTGCAACAGATTATCGTGAATGGTCGAGGCCTGTGCCAACACAAACTCCGTTTCAGGTTCGCGCCTTGCCAATTTCTCCGCTGCCTCGATAAGGATCGGCAACAACACCTGTACTTCATGCGCCCGGCTCCCCGGCAACAAGGCAATGACACGTCCGGCTGGGGAAAGGCCGAAACTGGTTCGAAGCGCCTTCCGATCGTAGTGGCCGGCGACAGCGTCCAATATGGGGTGGCCCACAAACGTACACCGCACACCCGCTTCGTCGTAAATCGGCTTCTCAAAGGGAAGGATCACCAGGACGTGATCAACCCGCTGCTTGATCCAATGAATCCGCCAAGGAGCCCAAGCCCAGATCTGCGGCGCAATATAGTAGACCACACGCAAGCCGGCCGCCTTGGCAAAATACGCAAAGCGCAGGTTCAGTCCCGGGTGGTCGATAAACACCACGGTATCCCACTGTTTGGAGCGGAAGATCCGCCGCATCATCAAAAACCGCCGTATGATCGACACGAACGCCAACGGACCGACCATACCGATGACGTCGAATTGCCCCATCTCCTGCACCAATTGCACACCGGCCGCCTCCATCGCGCGGCCTCCGATCCCGGCCAACGACACATGGGGGTCACATGCTTTCAAGGCTCTGGCGAGGTTGGCCCCATGGAGGTCCCCGGAAGCCTCACCCGTCACGATCAGGATACGCGCCATGTTGCTCTACAATGCCACAGATGGTAATGGCGATTCGAGAAGCGCCGGCACCTCCCCTGTGCAATCGCGCCACAAGAGCATGCCTACGCATTCCGCCGCACATCCGCGCTTATCGCGGATAGCACGTGATGGGCGAGCTTCAGAGCGGCCGCTCCGTCTTCACCCGACACGACCGGACGAGATTTCTCGCGAATCGCCCGGAGGAACGATTCAAGCTGCAATTTCAGAGGCTCATCATCGCCGGCATGAATCTCTTCAACGGTCATGATCGGTTTCCGGCCGGACTCAGTCGTGCGGCGTCCGATCGCCCCCCGGCGGGACTGGAAATCGATTGATAGGCAGCTGTCTGGCTGGAACACACGCCATTGTCGCATCGCCTTCGGTGAGGTTCGACTGGCGGTCAAATTGGCGATACACCCGTTTCCAAACTGGATCCGCGCGTTGGCCACGTCGCACGTCGAAGAAAGCACCGATATCCCAGCGGCCCGCACGTCTTCTATCGGGCCCGGATTGCAGGACAGCACCAGGTCCAGATCGTGTATCATCAAATCCAGGACGACGTCGACATCGGTGCCTCGCTCACTATAGGTTCCCAGGCGATGACACTCGAACAACACTGGCCGCCGAATGAGCGGCCGCATCATCTGCATGATCGGGTTAAACCGCTCGCTGTGCCCTACCTGCAGCGTACATCCATTGTGCTCTGCCAATTCCAGTAGCTCCTCCGCCTCCATGGGCAGCACGGCGAGCGGCTTCTCCACCAGGACATGTTTCCCGACCTCGAGACAAGCTTTGGCAAGGGGATAGTGACCCGATGTGGGCACGGCGATGCTGACGACATCGACCTGTCTCAAGAGATCAGGCAAAGCATCGAATACGTGTGCGCCGTGTTTCTCGGCGATGGCGGACGCCCGCCCGTGGTGTTGATCGACCACACCGACCAGTGTCGAGTCCGGCAACGAGGCATACAGGCGTGCATGGTGTTGCCCGAGATGGCCGACCCCGATCACACCGGCACGAAGCTTGACCATACACCTGTTTGGTAACACCGTGGAGAGTCTTGCAATCCAACCACGGATTGCACTCGTGAGATCGATCGACCGATCAATAGACCGTCGGATTCCTTCGAATCAGCCGTTCACTGCCGTCGTCGCGCTTGGCTCCTCTTCGCGAACGACCCCCACGACGGCGATTCCGGCTTCCTCCGCCTCGCGAAGGAGCGCTTCCCGATCCAACATCACGGACCGACCAGCCTCGACGGCAAGTACTGAAGCCTTGACGGAGCGCATCACCTCAAGGGTTCGAGGCCCGACGGCAGGCAGATCAAATCGGAGATCCTGCTGCGGCTTGCACCGCTTGACGACGACTGCGCCGTCTTTTGCCAACTCTCCTCCTCGCTTGATCGCCTCATCAGTTCCTTCGACCGCTTCAACCGCGACGACCACCCGATCCTTGACGACCACACATTGGCCGATGTCCAGACGTCCGGTCTCTTTGGCCACTTCCCAACCATAACGGATGTCGAGCCACTCTTTCTTGGTCGGTTGGCGGGACGTCAACGTCCCTTCCGGGACCAGGATGCCCTCAAGACCGAATGTCGACTCGCAAATCGTGATTCCATCTTTTTCGAGTTCTGCCGCGAGTGCGCGCAGAATATCATCGTCTTTCCAGAGCACCAATCGAGCGGCCAACGCCAACACCCGAAAATCAGGCCGCGCGTTGCTATAGATGTGGGTTTTCTTGACCCCCCCCAGCATCACCACTTTCCGAACACCGTCGGCCTTGAAGGCGTTGATCAACTTGTTGAGCTGGCCGATCTTGACCCAATGAATGCGATCGACATGCTGCTCGAGCTCAGGCTCCGTTTCTCCCTCGTGAGCCACCGCATAGACTTGAAGGCCCATCTTGCGGGCATTATCCGCGAATATGATCGGGAATCGGCCGTTTCCGGCGATCACCCCGATTCGCCCGTCTGGTATGGACACTGCCCCGGTCATAACGACTGGTTTCGCGCGTCCTGATCGAATTCGAGATCCAGATCGATACTGACGACTCGCGAAATCCCGCGTTTGGTGCCTTCCATAAACGTGAGAATCCTGGCCACATCCGCCTGACCCTTGAACTCCTTCTTAGCCAATCGAATCGCCTCAGCCGTTCGATGACCTGCTCGAAAGAGCAGATCGAACGCCTTCTTCAGCACGGCGACGCGATCCGCCGAGAAGCCATGCCGTTGCAGGCCGACTGAATTCAGGCCGTACAGATGCGCCCGATATCCGCCGGCTGCGAACATAAACGGCGGGACATCCTGACCAATGCCACAGCACGCGCCAACCATCGCGTAGTCCCCGACACGGACATACTGGTGAATGCCCGTCAATCCGCCGATGATGGCATGATCGCCGATTGTAATATGTCCTGCCAGACTTGCTGCATTGGCCATGATCACATGATTGCCGAGATGGCAATCGTGCGCCATATGGACATAGGCCATCAGAACACTCTTTGATCCTATCGACGTCACTCCGCCTCCTTGCACAGTTCCTCGATTGACGGTGACATATTCGCGAATGACGTTGTCATGACCGATGATGACCTTGGTCGGCTCCCCCTTGTAGCCCAGATGTTGAGGCGGCCCCCCGATCGAAGCGAACGGGTGCACTTCGTTCCGCTCCCCGATCTCTGTCCATCCATCGATAGTCACATGGGAAAGCAGTCGGCTGCCTTTTCCGATCGAGACGTGTTCCCCGATTACACAAAACGGTCCAATTTCTACACCATCATCGAGACTCGCCTTGGGATGGACGATCGCTGCTGGATGTATCTTCACACTTGCCCCCTTTACACGCATCAAACGTCAACGACTATTCGTCAGCCGCCGCCTCACTGTTTCGTTGGCACTCCACATCTTAGATCCCAGAGATTGCCGTATGACGACTCATTATTGCCGTGTGTCAGTCTTCTCTTCCATCACCATGGCGGTCACCACCGCTTCGCACACCACCTCGTTGTCTACGAATGCCTTCCCTTGCATTTTCCAGAACGGTGGACGCTTCTTGATTACTTCGATCTCAAAACGAAGCTGATCGCCCGGAACCACCGGTCGCCTGAATTTTGCCTCGTCGATACCCGTTAGATACAAAGTGGTTTTTCCGATCGGCCCTCCAGACTTGAAGACCAGCACGCCGCCCACCTGAGCCATCGCTTCAACAATCAGCACCCCCGGCATGACGGGGCGTCCTGGGAAATGTCCCTGAAAAAACGGCTCATTGACCGTCACGTTCTTGAACCCGACAATCCTCTTATACGGCTCAAACTCTTTGACCCGATCCACCAGCAAAAAGGGATACCGGTGCGGAAGTAATGTCTGAATTTCAGCTTGTTCGACGGATGCCATCGACGCTGCCTCCTCTCTCTGCAGAAATAAATCCGATGTTAAGGGTTCTGCCGATCAAACTCCTTGATGATCAACTCCGTCACATCCAACGCCGGTTGATGATACAACACGACGCGCAGCAATGCGTCACTGCCTTTATCAAGGATGGCCGTATACCCCTCCTTCTGGGCCACGGCTTGAGCCGCTACCGCGATCTTTCGTGAATATTCCGCAACCATCTCGCGCTGCTTCAGTTGGACTTCGCGATTGAATTCTTGAAGACGGCGTTGATACGCTTCCACCTTTCCCCGCAGCTGCTCTTCCTTCTCCTGCCTGGCCGTATCGGTGAGCTTGGCATTCGGATCTTGTAAGGACTGTTCCAGATCCTTGAGCTCCTGCTCATCCGAATTGATGATCTTCTGTCTGGTCATGGAATACCCCTTCACATCTTCCAAAGCCAGCTTCCCAGCCTTGCTCCGTTCCATGACCATCTGTTGATCCATGACACCGACTCGGAGCGTGTCACTGGCGAAGAGCGGCCCCACCCACTGCACCAGCGATAATACGATGCCTATCACTATCGCTCTAGCTATACCCGTCATGATCTACCTCCACCAGATACTAGCAGGATGTTGGGAAAGTCCTCCAGCTTCGTTCTCGCGTTGCTCAGAGACTCAACGTACGAAAAAAGCACGCTTCGACTCTTCGCTCACTGCGGTCTTGCTGGAAGGCCTTTTTGGACATCCTAATAGACCATTCTGACTCGATCCACGACATTCCACAGGTTGAGAAGTTTGAGATTGTCAAAATAGTTTTCCAACAACATCCTTAGGGAAACTCTCGGTTGAACTCTTCGATCACTTGGCTTGAAATGTCCAACCCCTCCTCATGATAGATGGTCGCGCCGCCCTTACTCTTATCCACAATGACCTGCAGCCCCAGGCGCTTGGCGACCTTTGCGACCACCATCTCGATCTTGTCTCGAAACCCTTCCAGCACGTCCTTTTGTTTTTCCTGAACCTCCCGATTCAATTCCGCCGCCTTTTGCTGATACTCCTGCATGCGCCGGCGAAATTGCTCTTCCCGATCCCGTTTTGCCGTCGGGCTGAGAATGGAGGACTGTTTGACGAAGTCCTCTTCCATCCGCCGCAACTCCCGTTCCTCCAATTCCATCAGCGCCTGTCGATTTTTCGAAAAGGAGGCCAGACTGTCTTTGGCACGTTTGCCCGCATTCGTCTCATTGAGCAAGCGCTGCGAATTGATCACGCCCACCTTGCCGTCGACCTTGGCTCCAGATCCAATGCATCCGCCGAACACCAATGTGATGGCAATGGCCGCCGACATCGATGCCCAGTCGATCCACCGCACCCGACCCCCCCACCGCAAATTCCTGTTCAAACCGGCCACGCTACAACTCCGACTAAAACAATGTCCCGATCGTAAACTCGAAAACCCCGAACCGCTCACCGGTACGGGCATCAAGATTGATTCCATAGGCAACACGCAACGGTCCGAAGGGAGAGATCCAACGCCCTTCTAAACCGGCGGCAGGTCTCAAATCGATCGACAACGGTTCACCGTCATCAAAACCCTTCCCGTAGTCGAAAAAGATGACGCCGTTCAACTTCGCCTCGGAAGAAATCGTAAAAATCAGTTCGGCATTGAAAATCAGTTGCCTGACGGCGCCGAACGGCGCATGCGTCGTGGGAACCGTGGGACCGGCCCGACCGAAGGCAAACCCTCGCATCGTGTTGATGCCGCCGACGAAGAATCGCTCGTTCAGCGGAACTTCTGTCCCCCCCATCGCTTTGACCTCTCCATACCGTGCACGCAACGACGCTCTCAGATCAAAGGGAAGAGGGGTGACCTTGATCACATCCACGTAATACTTGATGAAATTGTTGGTCCCCCCCATGTATGGAGTGCCGACATCGAACCCTCCTCCAACCCGCCAGCCTGATCGAGGATCGATATAGTAGTCTCTGGTGTCTCTGAACATGGTCGTCCGAAATCCCGTTGACGACCGGGTTCCCAACTGGCGACAGACGATGGGAACCAGATCCGGACAGATCCCGAACTGAGGATCACTGAACCTGATTTGCTCTCCAAAGAGGCTGACGCTTCCGGTAACATACTCCGATAGCCAGCGACCGAGCGTGATGTTCCCTCCGGTTCGTTGCTCAAAATACGATAGGTAGTTCGTAAAACTGCTATAGCCGTCCACCTGCAACGAGGTCAATGAATCGTTCAGGTAAGGATTGCGAAACGTAATGGAGCCCAAGCTTCTTCGTTGTCCAAGCTGGCCCCGAATACGCCCAAGGTAGCCATACCCTCCCAAGTTACCCTGGGTAATATCGGCAATCGCCACAAGCCGGTCCAAGGTGCTGAATCCTCCGCCGAGGCTGAACATCCCGGTCGGCTTTTCCTTCACACGCACATTCAGATCAACCTTGTCGGCTGAGATTTGCGCCGGAAGGATTTCGACCGTTTCGAAAAAATTCAGGTTGTTCAACCGTTGGAAACTTCGTTTCAGTGAGGCCGTGTCGATCACATCCTGTTCATCGACTCGAATTTCCCGGCGTATGACATTGTCCCGCGTCTTGTCATTCCCGTAGATATTGATCTGACGTATGCGCATCATCTCGCCTTCTTTGATATTGAAGATGATGCCGACCGTCCGCTCTTCATTGTTCGGATTCACTCCGGGGGACACTTCGGCAAAGGAGTACCCCTTGCTTCCGTACATATCCGTCAACCGGGTAATCTCATCTCGGATTTTGGCTCGCTGAAAGATCTCCCCCTCTTTCATCCGCAATCCTTCGCGAAGCTCCGGCTCTTCAAAGACCGTGTGCCCTCGAAACCCGATTTCACCGATGGTGAACGGCTCCCCTTCGGAAATGTGATAGGTGATGATGAACCACTGCTTGTCCTCGCTCAGCTCGACCGCAGGCTGGCCGACCCGGACATTGAAGTACCCCTTGTTCAACAGCACTTCCTTGAGCCGCTCCACATCGTTCGTCAGCTCGTCCCGTTTGAGCACACCGGCATCGGACACAACGGAAGGGAGCTTCCACTTGGTAAAGAATCCATACCAAGGAATCCACTCCCTCGTCGACATGACCGCGAACATCTCGTTTTTGGTCGCCGCGCGGAGTCCTTCGAATACCACCGTTTTGATTCTCGCCTTCTCCCCCTCGATGATATGGAACATCAGCCGTTTTCGATCCTCATCCAACGTCTCAATCACCGGCGTGACTTGAGCGTTGTAGTACCCGTCATGCTGGTAGGCTTGGCGGATATTCTCGGCGCTTTCCTTCACCAGTTGCTGGTCGAGGAATGTCTGGCTCCTGATGGTCGTCTTTTCCTTCAGCTTTTCATCGGTCAAGCTTTGATTGCCGTCAAAAACGATCTCGGTGATGAACGGCTTCTCCCGCACGACAAACGTCACGGCCATTCCTTCGGCGACCGATTCGGTTTCAACCTGCACATCCTCGAAAAAGCCCGTATCGTATAAGATCTTCACTTGACCACGCACATTTTCCGGCGTGTAGGGATCGTTGGCTTTCAATGTGAGCCGACCGGCAATGGCCGGGACTTCGATGCGCTTGGCCCCCCGGATCTCAATCGACGTCACCTTGACTTCCGGTGTCTGAGCGAGCGCGTCGAGCACCCCCCACAACACAGAGAACACCATGACCGCGACCACGAAACATCGAGGTCTGTGGACGACATGCTGGGTCACCGATGAGGGTTCCTGTAGCGAAATGCAGAGATGGATGATACAGCCGGATTCATCTCACCAGTCCTCATCGCACGTGACCGCACACGCCCCATCCCGATCATTCGGCACTGTCCTGCTCCGGATCGGGGACTGAACCGCGGGAGCGCTCTGTCAGAAAATGCTCAGCCAGCTTACTTCCCGGCGAGGTCGTCCGCGCATAACCCACCCACGCAAAACTTCCGGATTATATTGGGGTCATTCCACATTGTAAAGGAGTGACCTGTCCTTCGATTCGAATTTGCCCAGTGCCCGCGAGGATATCTTTCGCGATGCAGGCCATGATCGTATAGACCCCCAACCGCCAACGAGCCTGAACGCCACGTCATGCAGTTTCGAGTCATCACCATGGTCGAAGCGCGCGCTTGCGACACCACCACGCGTCATATCATCATGCGATTGTTTCGCCAGGACACAGCGTATAATCGAGTATCGTCCTGGAATCTTCCGACAAGTCCGCGCAGGCGATGCGATGAGTTTGTCTGTTTCTTGACTTCACACAACCCATCACATAGTATCCACCCATGTCACGATTCGCAGTCAGAAAAGCGGTCATTCCCGCTGCCGGGCTTGGGACACGCTTCCTTCCCGCCACAAAGGCTTCACCCAAAGAAATGCTGCCCCTGGTCGATAAGCCGCTCATTCAATATACGGTCGAAGAAGCGGTCGCTTCAGGCATTGAAGATATCATCGTGATCACCGGCCGCGGCAAACGCGCCATCGAAGACCATTTTGATCGGTCCGTCGAGTTGGAAGAAAATTTGAAAGGCACCGGCAAGAGTCAGATCCTCCATCAAATGCGACAGATTTCGAATCTGGCCAATTTCTGCTACGTGCGGCAATCCGAGGCCCTTGGCCTCGGCCATGCCGTGTTGTGTGCGCAACACTTAATCGGCGATGAACCGTTCGCGGTCATACTCGGCGATGAGATCATCGATGCCCATGTTCCGGCCCTTGCGCAATTGGTCCATGTCTATAAGAAGCGGCATGGGGCGGTGCTGGGAGTCCAGGACGTTCCGAAGGCGGACGTCAGCCGGTACGGCATTGTGACGCCCAAGCGCGTCGCCCATGGCCTGCATCGAGTCGAAGGTCTGGTAGAAAAACCGGCGCCGGTCGATGCTCCGTCAACGCTGGCTGTGATCGGCCGATATATCCTTCCTCCGGAAATCTTTCCTATTTTGAGAAAAACCGCGCCCGGAAAGAACGGAGAAATTCAGTTGACCGATGCCCTCAAGGAGCTCGCGAGACGATCTCCGATGTACGCGCTTGAGGTGGAGGGACAGCGCCATGACGCCGGAGACAAACTGGGGTTTTTGATCGCCACCGTCGAGTTTGCGTTGAAGAATCCGGCATTGGGAGCGGAATTCCGCGACTACCTTTCGACCAGAATGCACACCACATCGATGAATCGCCGGGGTTGATCCCATCAGTCTTGATGAGCACTCTGTCGAAAGGTTCAGCAGGCCGAACATGGTTGGGTGAACCTTCCCTCTCTAGCAGAGAACAGGCACACACATGACCGATCCAAACGAGCAAGAGATTCAGCCCCCTCAAAACATCGAGGTCCCTAATCAGCTCCCGCTGTTGCCGGTCCGCGATATCGTCGTCTTTCCGTACATGGTGCTCCCCCTCTTCGTCGGACGCGACATGTCGATCAAAGCCATCGAGGCCGCCCTTGCCGGCAACCGGATGATTTTCCTGGCGACTCAGAAAGCGCTCGACGTCGAGAACCCTGCCCCCAAAGACATCCACTCGATCGGCACCGTCGGCATCATCATGCGCATGCTGAAGTTGCCGGACGAACGCATCAAAATTTTGGTACAAGGCATCGCCAAAGCGAAGATCACCAAATACATTCAGACCGACCCGTACTATTCGGTTCGCATCGACAAACTGGCCGATATGAAGCCGACGGCGACCACACTCGAGGCCGAAGCCGTCATGCGGACGGTGAAAGAACAGATCGAACGAATCGTGAGTTTGGGGAAGGTCTTGATTCCCGACGTCATGGTCGTCATCGAGAACCTCGAAGAGCCCGGCCGCTTGGCAGACATGGTCGCGTCCAATCTCGGACTCAAAGTCGACGCCACCCAAGCGGTCTTGGAGATCTCCGACCCCATCCAGCGCCTTCGCCAGGTGAGCGACATTCTCGGGAAGGAAATCGAAGTCCTGTCCATGCAGCAAAAGATCCAGGCGCAGGCCAAAGGGGAGATGGACAAGACCCAGCGTGAGTACTTTCTGCGGGAGCAGCTGAAAGCCATTCAAAAGGAATTGGGCGAGCTCGACGAACGGGCGGAAGAAATCACGGAATTCCGCAAGCGGATCAAAGACTCCAAGATGCCCGACAAGGTCTTGAAGGAGACCGAAAAGCAGCTCAAGCGTCTCGAAAAAATGCACCCCGACACCGCCGAATCGGCGACCGTGCGAACCTATCTGGAGTGGATGGTCGAACTGCCGTGGTCGAAGCGGTCGAAAGACAACCTTGAGCTGAAGGCCGCCGCCAAGGTGTTGAACGACGATCACTATGACCTCGAAAAGGTCAAAGAGCGAATTCTGGAGTATCTGGCTGTCCGCAAACTGAAAGAGAAGATGAAGGGTCCGATTCTCTGCTTCGTCGGCCCGCCCGGAGTCGGCAAGACGTCGCTGGGGAAATCGATCGCCCGCGCATTGGGACGGGAATTCGTGCGTATCAGCTTGGGCGGTGTGCGCGATGAGGCCGAAATCCGCGGACATCGCCGCACGTACGTGGGGGCCTTACCCGGACGCATCATCCAGGGCATGAAGCAAGCGGGCACCGCGAATCCCGTGTTTATGCTCGACGAAGTGGACAAAGTCGGAATGGATTTCCGAGGCGACCCCTCTGCGGCCTTGCTGGAAGTCCTGGATCCGGAGCAGAACAGCGCGTTCACCGACCATTACCTCGGCGTCCCATTCGACCTGACCGAAGTGATGTTCATCACCACGGCGAATTTGATCGACCCGATCCTTCCCGCGCTGCGCGATCGCATGGAGGTCATCGAAATTCCAGGGTATACCGAGGAAGAAAAACTCGGCATTGCGCAGAAATACCTGATTCCCCGCCAGCTCGAGGAGCACGGCATTACCGGCAAGCATGTCCGATTGACGGAACCGGCGATCCGGCAAATCATCTCGCATTACACGCGGGAGGCCGGCGTACGGAATCTTGAACGTGAAATCGCCAACGTGATGCGCAAAGTCGCCAAGAAAGTTGCCGAAGGCAAAGCTCAAGGGTTCCCCATTGATCCTTCCAATCTCCATAAATATTTGGGCGTCCCGAAATATGTGCCGGAAGCGGAACTCGAAAAAGACGAAATCGGCGTGGCCACCGGCCTCGCGTGGACCGAAGCCGGTGGCGATGTCCTGTACATCGAAGCGACCGTGATGAAGGGAAAAGGGCAATTGACCCTCACCGGCCACCTGGGAGACGTCATGAAGGAGTCCGCTCAGGCGGCGCTCAGTTATGTCCGTTCACGGGAAAAAACCTTGAACCTCAACCCCGGCATGTTCAGTAAACAGGACCTGCACATCCATGTCCCGGCCGGCGCCATCCCGAAGGACGGCCCCTCGGCCGGTATCACGATGGCAACCGCCATCGCCTCGGCATTTTCGGGCACGCCGGCGAGGCGAGATCTGGCCATGACCGGAGAAATCACCTTGCGCGGCCGCGTGCTCCCGATCGGAGGGCTCAAGGAAAAGATTCTGGCGGCGAAGCGGGCCAAGCTCACCACTGTGATCCTCCCGCGTCGGAATAAGAAGGACCTGGAGGAAATTCCCAAACATCTCCTCAAAGGCATTCAATTGGCGTTCGTCGATACGATGGACGACGTCATGAAGATCGCCCTGCGCAGACGGACCAAGACTCCGTCGACATCTCAACGGCCATCGGCACCTTCAGCGCCGACCCGTATCCGTCCCATGCGTCCCGGCAAAGGTCGACGGCCGCACGAACTCCCTGCCACTCTGATGGCGAGCCGACCCCCAACTCGCACATAGGATCGTGTCGTGGCCCGTCGTAAGGCCAAACCAGCCCTCCAGGAATTTGCCCTGATCCGAGATCTCCAGCGCCGGTTTGCCCGGCATGCGTCAGGGCTCGTCCAAGGCATCGGCGACGATGCGGCCGTGATTGCGACCTTCGCACCGGCGTGGTGGCACCTCACGACGGATTTGCTCGCTGAGGGCATCCATTTTGACTTGCAGTCCGCCACCCCTGAGTCAGTCGGATACCGAGCCGCCATGGCCAACCTCAGCGATATTGCCGCAATGGGAGCAATCCCTCGCTATCTGCTCGTTGCCCTCGCGATCCCGAAAACAATCAAGCGGCCGCAAGTTGACGAGTTATACCGAGGCCTGATGAGGGCCTGCCGACTCTATGGAGTAGCACTCGTCGGGGGAGATACTTCGGCGTCCATGGCCGGACTTTTTCTGAGCATCACCTTGATTGGAACCACCACCCGACGCCGGGCGCTGTTTCGCCATGGCGCAAAAGTGGGAGATCAGATTTTTGTTTCCGGAACTCTCGGAGATTCGCACGCAGGTCTCCGGCTGTCGGCGAACAGCAGACGCTCCCGTTCCTCAGGCAAGCGGAGCGCTCCCTTGTCCCGCTCCCATCGACAGTTTCTCATGCGTCGCCATTTCTATCCGACGGCCAGGGTTGCCGAAGGCCAATGGCTTAACAGTGAACGGCTGGCATCCGCTGCCATCGATGTGTCCGACGGCCTTTCCGGCGATCTCCGGCACATCTGCGAAGAAAGTCGTGTCGGCGCCGAAGTGGAACTCGATAAGATACCGATCTCGCCGGCCTGCCGCGCCTATGCTCAGGCCGTCGGAGTCTCGCCGGTTCAACTCGCGCTCACCGGAGGTGAAGACTACGAACTCTTGTTCACCGCTTCGCCGAAGCATCGCGGACTCCTCAAGCGGCAGGCCCGCGCGCGAGGCTATCGCGTGACCTGCATCGGCACGATTCGCCCGCAGCAGTTTGGAATGCAGATGACATCCGATGGCCGGATCCTGCCCATGCCGGCAACCAGCTATGAGCATTTCCACTGATGTCAGACGCGAGCAAACATCCCTCTGCTCGGGGGGGCCGATCATTCCGCGCGTTGTTGCGACAAGTGCTCCATTTGCAGGAGTCCCCGCAACGCACTGCACTGGCATTCGCGGTTGGTGTCTTCATCGCGTTCTCGCCTGCCTATGGTCTTCACACCGCCATGGCGGTGCTGTGCACCTGGCTGTTCGGTCTCAATTTGATCGCCCTGCTCGCCGGCGCCTTCGTCAACAATCCGTGGACCATCATTCCAATCATGGGCGCCACCTATTGGACCGGCGCATTGCTCTTGGGACGAACCGATGCACCGAATTTCGATTGGCATGATTTGAGTTTCAGCGGCATTTACGAGCAAGTGCTTCCGTACGCCGCTCCCTTCATCCTGGGAGGGCTCGTGCTGAGTGTGCTGGGTGCCTTGTTATCCTACCCGGCTGCGTATCTCCTAGTGGTCAAACACCGCCGAGAGCCGGACATCCCCTCGGCCAAACCGTTGCCGCCTTCGGACCAGGTGCGCTAAGATGCTCACTCGCCATGGAATCAGCAGACCGACCGAACGCGCCGTATGATGGATCGGCACTCATTGCCGATCCGATTCATAAGTACGTCACGTTCACCGTTCCTTACGCCGACCCAGACCCCCACGAGCATACCGAGAAGGACCTGATCGATTCGCCCTGGGTTCAGCGGCTGCGGTACATCTACCAGCTGCAGAGTGCCCGGTGGGTCTATCCCTCGGCCGAGCATACCCGATTCGTGCACTCCTTGGGGACGATGCACGTGGCGGGGCGATTCGCCAGACATCTGTACCCGTTTCTCAAGAAAGCCGTCAAAGATGTGCCGTCGGCCAACTATGTGGAAGAACTCTTACGGGTGACGGCCTTGGTTCACGATATCGGGCACGGTCCGTTTTGCCATTTCTTCGACGACAATTATCTCCATGCCTTCGGCCTGACACATGAACGGTTGGGGCAGATCATCATCCGAGAACATTTGTCCCCGCTGATCAAGAAAATCCGCCGGAGCCCCTCAGGCCCTTTCGCGAAGGGAGAAGAGTTGAATCCGGACCAGATCGCCCATCTGATCCTCAAAGAAAAAGGGAAAGATAATTCCCGACTCCCTCGATGGCTGAACATGCTCCAGCCGGTGATTTCCGGGAGCTATACCGGAGACAATCTGGACTACGTCTTGAGGGATTCATATATGTGCGGCGTGGCGGTGGGCCCGGTCGATCTGACACGGTTGATCCATTACACGATCGTGACCGAGAAGGGGTTCACCATTCACAAGACCGGGCTCCCGGCCCTCCAAATGTTCCTGAACACCAGGATGTACCTCTACTCCAACGTCTATTTCCATCGCACCACCAGAGCGATCGACATCCATTTGCGGGACATCTTCGGCCAGACCATGAAGCTGCTCTGCCCCAACAACCCGCAAAAGCACATGGCCGATTATCGCACCCTGACGGACTGGTCGCTCTTGGAAGAGGTCCGCGGGTGGAAACAGTCCCGCCACAAAGCCCGCCGACAATTGGGGGATGAGTGGGCGAGAATCCTGGACCGCGACGTCAAATGGAAGATGGCCTACAGCACGACCTTGAAAGAAAAAGGGCAGGAACGCGGAATGGCATTCCCCAGCCATCGGCACTTTGAGCAGCAGATCATCAAAGAACTACCGGCCGGACTGAAACGACTCCCATTTCGGGTGGACATGGCCCTGTTGGACCCACGCCCCGATCCCAAGGATCGCCGTGGAAACGCCTTATACGTGTATGACCCTGGGACGGGCCAGGTTTCCGCCGAGCCGCTTGAAGAATTCTTGGATCTTCTTCCCACGAGACTCGTTCAGTTTCGGATTTATGCTCCCGACCACAATCACGACGCGATCCTGTCGCAAGCTGCCGCGACCGTGCTCAACAAGACACCGACCAGCCTCGAAACAAACTACTGATCGGCTGGTGATCGAATTTCGTTGTGATGACGTTGCGGAAGAGCACGAGGACTGTATCTACAAGTCTGCAGCTAAGCCGGGATCCTGAACGGCAGGCCTTTCATCAATTGGGATTTTCTCGTCATCATCATATTCCGCTGCTCGTCCGATGGGAAATGCGGACCGTGTTTGGTCGGCGGGAACCGATTCTCAAATCGGTCGATGACCTCAAGCGCCTCTGCCTCTTCGCCCGCTTCAAGCAGCAGGTGCATGAGGCGGAGATAGGCTGGAACGAGAAACATCAGGTGCCGGACTTCTTTCGACTCGTTCGCCACAAAGCGGTATCCCACGACCGAGACATCTTGATTGATCTTTTCATAGGAGAGCGCTTCGATCATATGGACGCCCAAACGATCTGTTTCCGCGCTGATACAGCGTTCCCACTGCCCGTTCACCAAGGCTCGCACTTCTTCAGCTGACAACTGAATGCCGCCTTTTTTCATATTCTTGCGCAAGTGCTCCAATACCCCTCGTGCTTCCAACCACCCTCCGTACAGTCCGACCAGCGTTCCGAGACAGGGAGTCGGTCGTTTACACTTCCCGACAAGAGGAGAAAAGTGTCTCTTCGCCACCTGAGAGGGCAAGAACACTCGGCCACTCGATTTCGCGCACACCTCACAGATATGGTCGGCAGCAGGAGTGACATAGACATACATACGAATGCCGGAGCGATCAAAGATATCGACGGCAAGAATGCGACCGGCCATGATTTGCATTTGGTAGTACTGCCATACGACGAGCAGGCAGAGAATGGCCACAAAATGAACCGTGATGTCCGGAAATACCCACCCGTCAAGCATCGGCGCGCTCCTCCACTCACAGGATTCGTTGATAGACCATACCAACTATCAGACGAGTCGCCTAAAGAATTCGCTGTTTGATCAATGAGTACGGAGTCGTGCCGCCTTCGGCGTTTGAAGCGCGTGCTCCTCCACCCTCCGGCTCAGTTCTCCTTTCATTCTCCTAGAAAACTGGCAAACATCATGCAGCACTTGGGGGATGACCTGGTCGTCATGTCAAACGAAGGAGGCGGCGATGGCATTGACAGGGAAACCGATGATCGTGATTGTGGCGCTTTCTATGTGGTTGGCCGTTCCATCCTATGCCCAACTTGGGGCAGGCCGACAGGACGCGGCCAACATCCTGAAGGGGATGCCTCCCGACGTCCTGGCAAAGGTCCAATCACTGGCACAGATCCTCCAACAAGGGGTCAAAGACGGCAAACTCACGGACAACGAGATCAAGCAAGGAATGATGTCGGGTCATCTGGGAGAGAAGTTACGACAGCTGAGCCCCGAAGCAGAGCAACTACTCTCTGAGATCAGCACAGCCTCGAAGGAGGGAAAAGGACCTGGGGAAGACAGCCTCATGCCGCTGCTCGGAGGATTGGGCATCTCGCCGGAATAAGAAACACTGAGGGAAAATCCGAGTGCCATCGCGGGAACCTATGGGAGTATGATGAAAACACGATGGACACTCCCTCCGCCATGAGCCGCGCAGAAAAGGTGGCCCTCATCACACCCTGGATCAACCCTGAAGAACGGGTCACCGTCCAGTTTGACGACCAGCGCGATATCAACAGCGAGGTGCTCGCCTGCACGGAGCGGTTGGTGGATGTGGCATTGGAAACGACTGTCCCGCATATCAAACAGAAGCTGTCGCTCCCGCTCAGCGACGTCGAAGTCTCAGAAGATCCCACCCACTACACGCGTGATCCCGACAAGCCGTTACAATTCAAACGGCTGCTGCTGATCGTCAAAGGCAAACGCCCGGCGATTGTGTATTGAGAGAGACGCGGCTCGTTAGACTACAAACCTTCCTATCGGCACATACAGTTCGACTATCAAAACAACTTATAGGACCCGCAGTTTGAATGAGATGGAATGAGGTGGGCTTGAGCACAAAATGAGCACAATTAGCGGAGCATGCTTCGGCTCATGCTTCACGGTGCTCGTTTCCCCAGCCATGCGGCAAGCACGCAGATCACTATGATGGTGGCCAGCGAACTGGAAGCCATTGTCATGACCGAAGGCGGTGGTGGTGCAACCGTCATCTCAACTGCAGTGAAGGCCATCAGAGAACACGCTAGTGCCGTCACCCAGAATTTCCTAGCTCGCGAAATTGGGTTGCCGGCAAGAAAGAGGCAAAGTCCCGTTATGGTGATGAACGCCTCGATGGAGAGCGCCACCGGCATTCTGCTCCACATGCCAAGCCCCACTTTTAACGAATTCTCTCCCGCTAGCGGTAGCTCGGGAATATGCACGAGCGCATCCAGGAGCCAGTGTGAGAAGACAGCAGTGGCGACGCAACCCGCCGCGCGTACCTTCAGCGAGTTCATTCGCGGATACCAAAGGAAGGTGGCGGCACCAGCCAGGGCGGACGATGCGATGGCCGCGAGCAGACTGTGCGAATAGGGGAAGATAACCTCCGGCCGGTGAGTGGCAGCAAAGTTGTCACGAATGACGACTGATTCCCACCCCAAAAGAATGAAGATCCAGAGCATCACATCAAGGAGGAGTGCGACAAAGACCACAATACCGAGATTGACGCGCCGTTCCGCCCGCCCGATGGCTAGTGCTGCACCGATGTGGCCTGCGAACATAGTATTACGTCGCGTAAGTAGTGCCTAAAGCTGGACGCCGTTGCTATGATGCTCCCGACTCCAGCGGCGACTCGTTGGGCACAAGCACGATCTTTCCTATCACCCCTCCCGTCCCGAGCAACTCATGTGCGCGCCGGGCCTTGGCAAATGGAACTCGCTGCGCGATCAACGGCTGGATCTTCCGCTGTTGTAGGAGCTTGAAGAGGGCGATCAAATCCTGTTGAAACAACACCGGTAACACCCCGATGGTACGGGGACCAGTTCATCGGGCGGCAGACGAATTCCTCGTACGCGCCTCGAATCGGCAGCGCGGCAACCATCTGATCTGGCTCAACTCCGGAGACACCTGCACCGAGTCGATCCACCTCACCCCTAGATCCCACCCGGGCGTGAAGGCAGCGGAGGCGTTTCGGGGTGGATGCCCTCCCGCATCATCAGGTCGGGCAAGGAGACCCCTGCGGCCAACACTCTCACCCGCACTTCACCACTTTTCGGCTCGGGGCACTCTTCGTCAACCACACAAAGGGCATCCGGTTCGCCATAGTGTGTCACGATGATGCGCGTGTGTCTCACGGATCTCTTTGTCGCGTGCAGGGCACTCGATCTGATATTACGTCAAGTCACTTGGTCAGAACCCTTTACAGTAAATAGGAGCAACACGCTGATTTTCCAATGCCATAAGTCGACCATTTAGACGATCCGAAAATAACTGTTTCGGATCGCTAGGAGGCACGTGCGCCGCTGTCCCGGCCTCCTGCTCCCGAATGCCTCTTGCATGAGTTAGGCCTGCAGCTAGTATTCCCACCATTTGAAACATTCGTTGTCATTAAGCTACAAGCCGTCAAGATCGCCTGCTCCGGGTTGAGTTCGACGCGAAAGACCAGAGGGGTTACATAGGGCTTTTTTCTATTTGGCTCACTCATGGAATCTTGATTTCTTCCCTTGCCATGCGTTGGTCAAAAACAACTGATTCTTGAAGCGACCTCAGTGTTCTCTGAACCCATTTGTTACTACTGTTTCCCACAGTCCATCTGAAGTTGGACAGGTGGACACTTGACGCTTCCGTAAGAACAGAACACACAACACGTACCAGGCTGTGGCTGCAACACTGACTTACATGATGGGCATTCAAAGAAGACGACGCATGCGTCAACCGGCATTTCTCGTTCCGTTCCCTTGCCGCAATTCGGGCATGTAATTACAGACCGATTCACTACTTCCATAGCAGACAAGTTTCTCAGTGCGTATAGTTCAGAATGATTTCTTTTTGAACGGGCTTAAGGATAAGACAAACCCGTTGAGAAATCGACTGTCTCTTCTTCGTAATTTACAGGGACTTTTGACACAGGTGCCCGGAATGACGCTCTAGCAACTCCGATTCGGCGAGATCACTTCCCCCAAGACTTCCTCTCTTGTTCCACCGCGGCATTCCCGGTACTCGACTCGGCTCCCTGGAGTTGGATTGAATGAGCCGGGCTTGAGCACGCTAAAGCTACGGCTTGACCCACTGTCTCGATACGCCTAGCATCAGATCAGACGTTTCTGCCACGCTGACTGTGCCCAGCAATCTCTCGCGCTGCGGCCATCCTTGCGCGACCGATTCTCCAGTCTCCGCCGCTCCAACGCCTGCTTCGATCGTACCCGTGCAGTGCACCTGAGTGCATTGGACACGCGCATTTAACAAATCTCTATATTCAGAAAGGGGGCACAAGGCCTAACTCAGAGGTCGAAGACAGCTTGCCTCAGCCGAACACGTGACACAAAGAACTCTTGCAGATTGGTCTGCAGCACATGGCCAAACCCATAACCTTAAACCGTATTATGGAGGTGGACTATGGCGACCGTAGCCCAAACCAGTGTTACACAAGCAGGCAATGGGCAGACTGCCACCAAGGAGACGATTCGCCCCTTTCAGGTGGATACTCCTGAAGCAGAACTAACCGAATTGCGCAGGCGTATCAACGAGACACGGTGGCCTGATCGTGAAACAGTGGGGGACCAGTCGCAGGGTGTGCAACTCGCAACGATGCAGGCGCTCGCTCGCTATTGGGCAACAGAGTACGACTGGCGCAAGATCGAGGCAAAGATGAATGCTGTGCCACAGTTCATCACAGAGATCGATGGACTGGACATTAATTTCATTCACGTCCGGTCAAAACACGAAAATGCGCTGCCGCTGATCGTGACGCATGGATGGCCAGGCTCGATCATCGAACAGATGAAGATCATCGATCCGCTGACCAATCCCACCGCACATGGCGGACAGGCATCCGATGCGTTTCACCTGGTGATTCCGTCGATGCCAGGCTACGGATATTCAGGCAAGCCGACCTCTCCCGGCTGGGGTCCCGACAGAATCGCGCGCGCTTGGACCACGCTGATGAAGCGCCTTGGATATTCGAAATTTGTGGCGCAAGGCGGCGATTGGGGTGCGGTCGTCGTCGATTTGATGGGAGTGCAGGCCCCCCCGGAGTTGCTCGGCATTCACACCAACATGCCCGGCATCTTTCCAGCCGACATTGACGGAGCGGCCTTTTCCGGCGCACCGGCGCCAGCGGGTCTCTCAGCAGAGGAGAAGCTCGCGTACGACTGTCTGCAGTTCGTGTATCAAAAGGGAATCGCCTACGGGTACCAGATGGGCCTACGACCGCAGACATTATATGGAATTGCCGATTCCCCTGTTGGCCTGGCGGCGTATTTCCTTGATCACGACGCACGCAGCTACGAGCTGATCTCACGCGTCTTTCAAGGACAAGCCGAGGGCCTGACACGCGACGATATCCTCGACAACATCACGATCGCCTGGTTGACGAACACGGCGCTGTCAGGCGCCCGTCTCTATTGGGAGTATTGGGGTAAGGGGTATTTCAATGCCAAAGGCGTCTCTATCCCAGTTGCTGTGAGCGTCTTTCCTGACGAACTCTATCCAGCTCCGCGGAGTTGGGCAGAGCGGGCCTATCCCAAGCTGATCTATTACAACAAGCTCGACAAAGGCGGGCACTTTGCAGCGTGGGAACAGCCAGAACTCTTCACAGAAGAGGTGCGCGTAGGTCTCAGATCGCTGCGCAAATAGCGGCACAAGCAGATGGCTAGATGCGCCGCCCGCATCGGTGACTGGCCGAACACTGGGGGGCTGACTTGACTAGTAGGTCTGTCCCCTTGTGCCTTGCGCGGTTAGGTCTAGTCCAAAACTAAGGACATTGATCGATACTCACCGTCCAGTTTGACGACCAGCGCGATATCAACAGCGAGGTGCTCGCCTGCACCGAGCGGCTAGCGGATGTGGCATTGGAAACGACCGCGCCGCACCTCAAACAGAAGCTGTCGCTCCCGCTCAGCGACGTCGAAGGCTCAGAAAATCTCACCCACTACACGCGTGATCCCGACAAGCCGTTAACATTCAAACGGCTGCTGCTGATCGTAAAAGGCAAACGCCCGGCGATTGTGTATTGAGAGATCCGCGCGATACCCAACCTCGCCAACTAGCTAAGACCATCAACCTAGGGAGGCCACGGTTTAGGAAAGCTTTCTTATCATCCTCATCAAACCTACTCAGACTCATTCAGGCTCAGCATATCCAACGATTAGATAAAAACGAAACTTTGCCTGGAATAGGCCTGAGTGGGGTGGTGGTGAAGTGCGCTTGAGCAAAAAATGAGCACAATTGTGATCTTCTTCTGTTGGATCAATCACGTTGAGCAGAGAGCACCAGGTTATGGATGCAGACCAACGATCCAAGCTCAGCAACCCACTCCCACAAAGGGACACGATTGTAACCACAACGAAAGGCCGGGTTCATGCCGCGCATGGTTAGGCGGTGTTGTGTGAATGCTCGCGCATGCAGTGCCTGGCTCAGCGCCCCGGATGGCCAACACGAAAGAGCGACTCATCAAACGCTGTCTTCACATTTTGTCCCTTTCAATAGGGCCACGATGGCCATCGCATGACCGTGGCCCAACTGAAAGTCCTCCTTGAGCCATTTTACAATCGCACCTGCCTTGACGCCTGTTGCCAGTTGTCCCTTGTGCGTGAACCCCTTTTTCTCGGCGAGCGCACGGAAGTCGGCGGGGCTTTTTCCGGTTTTCGCTTGAATGTTCGTCAGATAAGCTTGGAATGACATCGCATTTTCTCCATGAAAGGTTTGTAGAGTCCGTCGGGGCTTACTAAGTACTGCCGTTGGATGATGAACCAGAGCAGCCAGGGTTCCCGCAGGACCAGTCCAACCCACACCACTATACCGAAGGCGATTGAAAAGGCGACGGGGAACGCGTCGCTTCCAGCGCGGACGTGAACTGCTGTTGCACCGCCGAGATAGCCGGTCAACAAGATGGTCCCGAGGATGGCGGTCTTGGGGATAGCGTAGATTGCAGTGCAGGCAAGCAGGACGATGCCGATGCCGAAAAGCAAGTCCGGAGCCAGGCCCAACTTCATTGAGGCTTCCACGACAGGAGCCACCTGGATGATTTTGGCCACTCCGTCAAAGGCAAGAAACGCCACTACAAAACCAGTGATGATTCGTCCTGCCCATAGCCTCAAGATTGAAAGGGATGTGGCTTGAAGATGCGTTGTCATGATCGTCTCGTTATGGTGAGCATGAGCACACCATAACGGACTATGCAGACTTCGTATTGTATAAAAACGACAACTGCTGTTCCGCACGGATAATTTGTGTCGGAGTCTGCCCGATCCAACGTTTCATCGATCGGGTAAAATGCGCTTGATCGTAATAGCCCGCTTCATACGTTGCATCGAGAATTGAGACGCCTTGCTTCAACAGGTTTGCCGCATGTCGGGCACGTTCGATTTGATGAATAGCGCCGCGGGTCATTCCCGTCACTTCAAGGAAGCGCCGCTGCTCCGTTCGTGTCGTCAGTTCTTGCGGTTGACCGCGGAGGACGGCAGTTACCAAGCGATCCTCAACAATCAACCCGTCATGCGTGAGCCGTTTCACGAAGGTTTCCGCATTCTCAAAATTCGGGTACTCCCAGGCAGAACCATTCAGCCAAAAGGATCGTCTCGTTGCATTAGGCAACGTGATGTCATTTCGATCCCGGAGATCATCGGGACGAAACAGAGGCATGAATGTGCCAATCTTGAAGCGGATGGCAAACCACTCGCCATGCGCAGGACAGTCCGCTGTCGACGCTTTCGTCTCCGGTCCCCGCACCGTGAGCGAGGTCTTGCCCTCAAGTCGTGTGACGACCATTTCCCAATGAATCGCTGCGATCGAGTGAAACGTGCCAGCACGCTCACTGTGACAACGCCACACCCGCTCAACGAAGGGCGAGTCCGATTGCCTCTCGTCAAAGATGATGAACACGTCGCTGCCTCGACCAGTTTTCAAATGGTTCGCGGACTTCGTCATCGGTGATGATCATGCGACCAAAGCCGTCTAACTACTGAGTATACCGGCCAGCATAGCATGGACAACCAGACTACAAACAGGAGCGCAATTCTTGCGCGTGTTCGGCCGCTTACGAACACTCTCCTCAACTCCTCGCTAGCATGCCACAGCGATCTGTAGTGCGACGTATCACTGTATTGCGCCAAACCGAAGATATCTCAGTCTGGATGCCCTGGTTGCCCCGAAGGGGAAAGCCCTACGATCAAAATCCTCTGTCTCTATGGCCATTGCAACACCCTGTTTTCTTTCTTCTTGCGCTCCTCGTAGGGGTGGTTCACAAACAAATCTATTTGAATGGCCAAATTTCGGTACTATCTCTTCGACCAATCTTGCCAATCCGTGATGGTGGCCCGCGTCATCGCTTTGGCCGCCTTCATCAGCCACTTACCCTTTCGCTTTGCGAGGTCTCGCTGTATGTCTTTGATCGCCTTGGGGTCTCCAAGATGCACATTCGCGGTTTCCCAGCCCATGGCATACAAAAGCTTATCTTCGTCTCGCTTACGCGGCAGTGCTGTGAGTTCAATGCGGGAGCAATAAGGGGAAAGCCGGCGAAGGAGCCAGATTCCCTCCATCCGCACAAAGGGATCTCGACAGCGGACGGCGCGCTCCAACATCGTCGAATACAAAATCTCATTGCTTCCCTGTCCACTCCCAGTCCACGAACAGGCAGAGGGGACGAGTGCCTTGGCTTCCCTGGCGATCATACCTCCACGCCAGTCCGTCAGTGCCACGAATCGTGGGTGCCCTAAACTTCCCAAGCCCGAAACCCGACGCCGAAGACGATACGACACACCTGTTTCCGGCATCATGAGATCAAGGGCCGCCCTGACTGCTTGAGGAACAGATCCTTGTACAACCGGAAGGGTCTGCATTTTTCGCCAGAACCTAACCGGGTCGCGGAGAGAGTTGGTTGCAATATCACGCAGCCATGGATGCTGCTCGGACAATACAAACGGTCGGCCACCCGACTTCAACCCCTCCATGTAACCTGTCAGGATGGCGTCATAGGCGTTCCTTGGCTTGGTGAGAAGATGCTCGGCGGTGACCGCTAACTTCGCGCTTGCCGCCAATCGCACGAGATCGTTCGTGTAAGGGAGTGGGTATGCCTCATCAAAATCGTTGATTCCCCAAATTAATCGGCCTTCGCTGTCGCGCCACGTGCCGAAGTTCTCCACGTGCAGGTCCCCAATTGCCCGCAGGACCGGCGCTGTGGCCAAATCCGCACAGACTTCAACCCACACCTGCATCCATCGGTAAAATGTTGCCCGCAGGAAGGCAAAGCTGTTTCGTTTCATGAAGGAGTGCTTCAAACGGAGATCTGCGGGCACAAGCGGAATCTGTCTTCCCAACCATTTTTCGTAGTCTTTCGTCGCCTGGTCAATCTTCATTCGTGAGATGTCTCGCTTTTAGCGAGAACGGTCAGAAAGAGTTGTCAGACTTGACGGGGATCTAGAAGCTCCAATCCGGCGAGATCATTGCCCTCAAGACTTCTTCTCTTGTTTGCCCAAGGCCTTCCCGGCACTCGGCCCGGTTTCGTTGTTGTCTCCTTCATCCTTCGACCTCGGTGACTTGGATGCCTGTTCTTCTCGATGGCCACCTATAAGTGCTGCGGCGATCAGGAGCTGAATGCCGATGAGGAGAAAGAAGAGTCCACCCTTATGTTGCCCGGTATGCTCAGCGACCGAAAATCGTTGCGCGGCCAGCAGGAGGGAGAGCACCGAGAGGACAAACAAGAAGATTCTCATGTCTCATGCCCCACACCCAAAAGGGTATGCCCACGGTGGGACGAGGTCAACCGGAAATCGTGTGAGAGAACAGAAATGAAACCGGTCGCAACTATGGAGTTGATGTACTCACACTGGGAGGAGCATCCGCGACGGGTATTGGAACGGCCGGTTGGGTCACACTCTTGAACGGCAGGTCCAACAGGGCATAGGGATTCACGCGCGCACCGTTGAGCTTGACCCCCCAATGGAGATGGGGGCCCGTGGCCCGTCCGGTCGCCCCCACTTTCCCGACGATCTGGCCGGCCTTCACGTGATCGCCGTCCTTGACCAGGATTTCGGACAGATGAAAATACATCGAATAGAAACCCAATCCGTGGTCCAGAAATACGCCTTTCCCGGCAAAGATATGATCGACGGTGAGCCGCACGACACCATCATTCGTCGCCGCGACGACTGTGCCCAGCGGAGCGCCGATGTCTTCACCATTGTGCGGATTGCGCGCCTGACCATTCATGATTCTGACACTTCCAAAAATCCCGGTCCGTTTCCCGCTCACCGGCTCCACAAAACCCGGCTGCCATAGTTTACTCTGGGTATCCGTAGCCAGCGACTCTTTCACCTGCTCCTGCTCCGCTTTCCAGCGCGCCAAGCTTTTCTCGTCCAAGTCGACTTTGTCCTTGGGCAGCGTGAGGTGCTCGACATGAAATTTCTCTTTCAAGACCACAACCTGGTACCGCAAGGTCCGACTCTGTTCCCCGGTTTTCACTTCAACGGCCAGTTCATGATGTCCCGGCTCATCCTGCAGATCGATTCCGAGCAATCCGACGAATCCTTTTCCCTCTTCAGGACGAGTATCCGGGAAAAAGCTGAGGGAGCGGCCAAGGAATTTTCCCTGTACCTGGGTGGCCGCATCATCGGCGGAAACCTTGATGACGAGGATTTGTCCCTGCTTCCCACGATATTGACCATCGAACCCTGAAGAAACCGGTAAGGAGCCAGAAAAAAGGTCGGCTGGAAGATTGCCGGCGAGCAGAACGGCGGCGCCGAGCGCAACACGGCTCAGCAGGGCACGGCAACGAATGTTCAGAGCGCGCGTCGGCCTCATCGATAGAACCGCCCTCCGGATACTTGGGAAATCAATTCTTCGACGCGCCGATTGACTGCGCTGAAGGGATCCATACAGAGGATCGTTTCCTCCCAATATCCGTTGAGCTTCAGGTACGTCCAATCCACGGTATAGGATCGATTCTTCGCCCGCGCGAATCGAATGAAGTCCCCACGAACCTTGGCCCTCGTGGTTTGCGGCGGGGTGGACATCGCCCGTTGGACGGCCTCTTCCTCGACGACTCGTTCAATCAGCCCACGAGACTCCATTAAGTAATACAGTCCCCGCGTCCGCTTCACATCATGGTACTGCAAATCCAAGAGGAACACCCTGGGGTCGTCCCAGCCGCAATTTTTCTTGTCCACGTACGATTGGATCAAATGTTTCTTCGTGACCCAATCAATCTGATGCGTGAGCTGCATGGGATCTTCCTCCAACTGCTCGAGCACGGTCTCCCACTTGTCGCACACATCTTCGAGGATGGGTTCGTGAGCCTGCTGGGTCAGATATTCCCTGGCTCTCTTCAAGTAGACCCGTTGAATTTCGATCGCGGTCAGTTGCCGGCCGTCATCGAGCTTGACTTTCTTTTTCAGGGTCGGATCACGGGAAACCTCGCGGATGGCTTTGACGGAGTCCTCCAGCTCCATCCCATGCACCGTATACCCTTCTTCGATCATCGACAAGACCAGCGCCGCCGTCCCCACCTTGAGATAGGTCGCGTACTCGGACATGTTGGAATCCCCGACGATGATATGCAGCCTCCGATACCGCTCGGCATCGGAATGGGGCTCATCGCGGGTGTTGATGATGCTCCTGGAGGACGTGGTCGACGACGACGTCTTCTCATGAATATGCTGGGCCCGTTGCGAGATGAAATACTGCGGCTTCCCGGATACTTTTAATACTTTCCCCGCCCCGCTGAACACCTGCCGGGTCACGAAGAACGGGATGAGCTGTTCCGTGACTTTCCAAAAGTCCACGTCGCGCCGCATGAGAAAGTTCTCGTGGCACCCGTACGTGTTGCCCAGGGAATCCGTGTTGTTCTTGAAAATATAGATTTCTCCGGACAACCCTTCCTCCCGAAGCCGCTCCTCCGCCGCGGGCAAACAGGCTTCCAGGAGCCGCTCTCCTGCCTTGTCATGAACCACGAGGTCGAGGATATTGTCACATTCGGGAGTGGAGTATTCGGGATGGCAGCCGGTGTCCTGATAGAACCGCGCCCCGTTGACCAAAAACGCGTTGGACGGCCAGCTGTTTGGAATCAGTCCCTCGAAGATGTACCCGAGGACTTTCTCCATCGGAAGATAGATACGACCGTTGGGAGAAAAAATGAGGCCATACTCATTTTCGAGGCCGAAGATTCTTTGTTTCATGGGACCCGGCGACGTCATGGAAGGCTTAGAAACAGATTACACGCCTGTCCGCGGATCTGCAACAAAGGCAGCCTCCTATGAAGGGCGACGGTTAGGGAGAGAGGATGCGGCGAATGTCATTGATCGCCAGCCGGCGGAACTTTCGCCCGATGCGGGTCCGATCCAGGACCGCGACTTCCAATCCTTCAGGCAGCAGCTTTTGATTCGCCGTCTGTTCGAGCGCCGTGACACACAGCTTCAGCGCATCGTCCAGGGATGGAGCTTGGCTCGGGCTTTTTTCCTTCAGGACCGTCTGCACCGCTTCTGCCCTTCCGCCGATCACCGCAAAGTTCTTCTCATCGATGATGCTGCCGTCGAACGAAATACGGTAGATTTCGTTCGGGTGGTTGTTGGTGCCGGCCTGCACGACAAGAATCTCCACCTCAAGCGGCTTCATTTCCTGGCTGAAGACGGTCCCGAGGCTTTGCGAGTATCCATTCGCCAGCGAGCGGCCGGTGACGTCCTCACGGCTATACATGAACCCTTTGAGGTCGGCGTGACGGATTCCCGCCTTTCGAAGGTTCTCAAACTCGCTATACTTGCCCGCTCCAGCAAACGCGATGTTGTCGTAAATTTCAGAAACTTTGTGCAACGACGAGCTCGGATTATCCGCAGTCAACAGAATGCCGTCGCCATATTCCATCGCAATGATCGAACGGCCTTTGGCAATCCCCTTCCTGGCATACTCGGCCTTGTCCTGCATCATCTGTTCAGGGGATACGTAATAGGGCATCGGCATGATTACGTCTCCCTTGAACGACGGACGACGATCATCTCTTCGTAGACGGCTTTGAGTTGGTCATCCGGAACATCGGTGATGCCTTGGGCGGTCACAAACTTGGCCGTCGGATAGATCCCTCGGATCAGATCCGGTCCACCCGTCCCGACATCATCGTCGGCCGCATTGTAGAGCGCCAGCAACCCCAGATTGAGCGCCTCTTGCTCGGAAAGGTTCTTCCGGAAGTGCTCGCGCATGGTGTTACGCGCGTCTTTGCCTCCGGACCCGATGGCATGGTAGTCGGACTCCTCATACCTTCCGCCCGTGATGTCGTACTTGAAGATGCGCCCTTCGCCCCGCTTCTCGTCATAGCCGACGTACAGCGGCATCACGACGAGGCCCTGGAACACCATCGGGAGGTTCGCCTTGACCATCTGGCCGAGCTTGTTCGCCTTTCCTTCGCAGGACAGCGGCATCCCTTCCAGCTTTTCGTAATGTTCCAGCTCGGTCTGAAACAATTTGGCCATCTCGATGCACGGGCCGGCTGCGCCGGCGATGGCCATGGCCGACCATTCGTCGATCTTGAACACCTTTTCGATACGGCGATCCGCGATCTGAAATCCTTCCGTGGCTCGCCGATCACCGGCAATCACGACTCCCTGGTGAGACTTGAGCGCCAAAACGGTCGTCGCATGCGGCACGGACATTGACCCTGCGACTCGCATGTGCTCGGGCACCGGTGCGATGCTTTGGCTTCCCAGCGTCAAGCCCGGATAATGTTTGGAGATCAAGTCGAAAAAGCTGGAGTCGTCGTGATCGGGGAGATATGGCAGCTTCATTGTGGGCTTCGAACCGTCATCCGTCAAACCTGGAGCTTTGCAAGCAGCGCTTCAACCGAATCGGTCGTATCGAGCAGTTCCCGCGTCAACGTCTGAGTGCCACGATGCGGGTCCATGAGAGGGACTTTCTTGATCGTCGTATCGCCCGCGTCAAACAGAACGGACGTCCAACTCGCGCCGTAAAGCGACTTCGCGAACTTGCTGACACAGCGCCCACGAAAATAGGCTCTGGTTCCCGTCGGCGGATTCAACTCGGCGCGCTGAATATCTTCGTCTTCAACGATCCGTTCGATGAGATTGCTGCGCTCCAACGTGTAAAATAACCCTTTCTCGGGACGAACATCATGGTATTGGAGATCCATCAGCTTCATTCGTGGGTCATCCCATCCACACCCTTTACGCTCCATGTAGGACTCGATCATATGACGCTTGGCCACCCAATCCAACTCGCGAACCAGCAACCGTGGATCGCGACCGAGCTTGTTCAAGACGTCCTCCCAGCGGAGCAACACATCCTGAGCGGCGGGATTGGGATCCTGCGAGGAATAAAAGCTCTTGGCCGCTTGCAGGTAGGCCCGTTGAATAGCGAGCGCCGTTGTGGGCCGCCCACCGGCCAGTTTAATCGTCTCCTTCACGTCCAAGTCGCGTGAAACTTGCTTGAACACGCGAACCGGCTCATCGAGCTCCAGCTGAGGCAGATCGGCTCCCCCTTCGAGGAGATGCAGAACGATGTCCAAGGTACCCACCTTGAGGTAGGTGGACAGCTCGGCCATATTGGCGTCGCCCGTGATGACATGCAGTCTCCGAAATCTCGCGGCATCGGCATGCGGCTCGTCGCGCGTATTGATGATCGGACGCTTGACCATCGTATTGAGGTCCATGAGACATTCGAAAAAGTCGGCGCGCTGCGAAATCTGATACTCCGCCGGGCTGGTCTGGTTTTCGGCCCCGACTTTTCCGGCGCCGGCGAAAATCGGCCTCGTCACGAGGAACGGCGTCAACACCCTGGCGATCTTGTCGAATGACACGGTTCTCGATACCAAATAGTTTTCATGGTACCCGTAGCTGTTGCCTTTGCCGTCGGAATTATTCTTGTACAGCACATACTGTTCGGCCCCTCTCACCCGAGCCATCTCCTGAAGACACTTGGCAAGGATCCGCTCTCCGACTCGTTCAAAGGCTACCACCTCACGGGCGTTTGAACACTCCGGAGTCGAGTACTCCGGATGCGCTCCGTCAACGTATAAGCGTCCGCCGTTCGCCAACACTTTATTCAGCTGCCGATTGTAGTCAGGGTTGGGCCGCTCTCGTTCGCCATCGACCTCGAAACCCCGGGCGTCCAAGAGAGGGTTTTCGTTCTCGTAGTCCCAAATCGCCCCGGGAGCCGGCAGTCCCGGATAGTGCCCGATCACGGCAAATGAACCGGAGACCGGATCCATCGCGGACGGATCTTTCGCCGCGATGCCGAACTCAGTTTCCGTGCCGAGCACCCGCGCGCAATTCGTCGGAATGTGTTCTTGCATAGGCTCGTTAGAGATAGTGGCCGGTACTGATGGTTTCGATCTGCCGATGTTCCGCCGGCCCACCGCTGATGGTCCGAATATGAATGATTTTTTCGCCCTTCTTGCCGGCGACTTTCGCCCAATCATCCGGGTTGGTCGTATTGGGAAGATCCTCATGCTCCTTGAACTCTTCACGGATGGCGCGGACCAAGTCCTCCGAGCGCAACCCGGCGCCCTCTTGCGCGATCACGCGCTTCACGGCAAACTTTTTCGCGCGCGAGACAATCCCTTCGATCAGCGCTCCGCTGGCGAAGTCCCGGAAGTACAGCACTTCCTTTTCACCGTTCGCGTAGGTCACTTCGATGAACTTGTTTTCTTCGCTGGCGGCATACATGGTTTCGACCGTCAGCGACGTCAAGCGCTCCACCAGCGCCTGTCGATCTCCTCCATGACGCTCCAGATCTTCCGTGGCAAAGGGAAGATCCGCGGAGATGTACTTCGAGAAAATGTCCCGGGCCGCCGTGGCATCCGGCCGTCCCACCTTGACCTTGACGTCCAATCGGCCGGCACGAAGCACGGCGGGATCGATCAAATCCTGGCGGTTGCTCGCCCCGATGACGATAACGTTGCGCAATCGCTCCACTCCGTCGATCTCAGAGAGAAACTGGGGAACGATCGTCGACTCGATGTCGGACGACACTCCTGTACCGCGAGTCCGGAAAAGCGCATCCATCTCATCAAAAAAGACGATGACCGGATGGCCGTCCTCTGCCCGCTCTTTCGCTTTCTTGAAGACTTCGCGCACCTGACGCTCAGACTCCCCTACGTATTTATTGAGCAGCTCGGGGCCTTTCACATGGAGGAAGTAGCTCCGAATTTCTTTACCGGCTCGATGCCCCAACTTCTTGGCGATCGAGTTGGCCACCGCCTTGGCGATCAGCGTCTTTCCGCAACCGGGCGGGCCATAGAGCAGAACACCTTTAGGCGCGCTGAGTTTGTACTCGGAGAAGACCTGTGGATGGAGGAAAGGCAGTTCAACGGCATCACGCACCTGTTCGATTTCTTTCTGGAGGCCTCCGATGTGATCATAGTCGACATCGGGGACCTCTTCCAACACAAGCTCTTCCGCCTCAGACTTCGGCAACTTCTCGATGACGTACCCGGATCGGGGATCATACAAGAGATGGTCGCCCACGCTCAGCCGCTCGGCAAGCAGCGGATCGCCGAGCTCGGCCACTTTTTCCTCGTCGAAATGGAGCGTGACCAAGGCCCGTCCCCCCTCCAGCACATCTTTCAGCCGAACGACTTCTCCTTGACTGTCGAAACCCTTGACCTCGATCACGTTGAGCGCCTCATTGAGGACGACTTCTCGTCCCTTCCGCAATTCAGTGGGCTTGATCGAGGGATGGAGGCTCACCTTCATTTTTCGCCCCGACACGTACACATTACCCGTCCCATCCGTGTTCATGCCGGAAAAAATGGCATAGGCCGACGGCGGCGCCGTCAATTTCTCCACTTCAGTCCGCAACGCTTCGATCTGAGCCTTCGCTTCCTGCAGCGTCGTGACGAGCTTTTCGTTCTGTTTATTTGCCTGCTCGAGCTGATAGCGCGACTGATAGAGCCGACGGATCTCTTCTTCCATCGACTGAATCTGAACGCGAAGCTTGTCGAGTTCACGAACGTGTTCGTCGTTCTTGTGAGTCATGTCTCCATCACCTTCGGACAGTCGCTTCGTAATCTTCTTGACAGAATCTCGGAGGGACCGGAGTCGATTTGGCTGACCCTTGTTTTCCGCCATATCGAGCCGACACGAATAGCTCGTAACGATGGATGAGCGCGTAAACTTAAGCCTGTGCCCGGATTCTAACACCCGACCTAGGGGTGGTCAACTCCAACGGGTGATCCCACACGATGGACATCCGCCTTGCATGACAACGGCTCACGTTTCGAGAGCATCTCTGAACTCCCGCACAGCCGCGCCGACATCATCACGGGTCAGCAGCGCTCCGATCACGGCGACTCCGTGCGCACCGGCTCGACGAACGTCGCGCACCCGTTCACTCGTCATCCCTCCGATGGCGAAGACGGGGATTCTCGATCGGCGGCAGACATCGGACAGACGATCCAGTCCAAGCGGAGGCCCGAATGAACGCTTCGATGGAGTATCGAAAATCGGACCAAACACCACGTAGTCGGCACCGTCATGATTCGCAGATCGAACTTCCTCGGCGGAATGGGTAGAGACTCCGATCAATCGACGAGGGCCGATCACCCGACGCACGGGCAATGACGGCAAACTGTCGGCGCGAAGATGAACGCCGTCCCAATCCAACGCCATCAGGAGATCAACCCGATCGTTAATGATCAAGGACACCGAGCCCGGCTTCGTCACCGCCTGAATATCGTGCGCCAATACCAGCAGCTCATTCGTCGAGAGATCGCGCTCCCGTAGCTGGATAGCGGGCAACCCGGCGCTGACTGCCTGTCGGATAAGAGAGGGAAGGGATCGACCGCCTGCTTGAGTCCTGTCGGTCACAAGCAGTAGACGGAAGTTAACGGAGGGCATGTCCAAAGAAAGTACGTCCCGATCGATGTCGAATTTGAAAACTCACTGCCAACGCCAGAATGCCTTCAGGATGCTCAAAAAGGCTGTCCGGCAAGGCCGCAGCGAGCGAAGAGGCGAGGCGTACGCTTCGGTACGTTGAGCCTCTGAGCGATGCGAGAACGCTGCTGGCAGACTTTTTCAGCATCCTGTTAGAGCATCCCTTCGATCGGGCTACTGGCCGTGGCATAGAGTTTCCTGGGAATGCGGCCCGCTTTGTAGGCCAAACGACCGGCGTGCACGGCATACTTCATCGCTTCCGCCATGGCAATGGGATCCTGTGCGCCGGCGATCGCTGTGTTCATCAGCACCGCATCGGCCCCATACTCCATCGCCAAGGCTGCGTCTGATGCAGTTCCAACACCGGCATCGACGATGATCGGCACCTTGACGGTTTCCATGATGATTTTCAGGTTGTAAGGATTCCGGATGCCGAGCCCTGATCCAATGGGCGCAGCCAAGGGCATGACCGCGGGGCATCCGATATCCACGAGTTTCTTTGCAACAATCGGATCATCGTTCGTGTACGGTAGGACAATGAATCCTTCTTTGATAAGGATCTTGGCCGCCTCGATCAACCCTGCCGTGTCGGGGAACAAAGTCCTTTCGTCGCCGAGCACCTCCAGCTTCACCAAATCGGAGACGCCGGCCGCACGAGCCAAGCGAGAATATCGAACAGCATCCTCCACGGTGTAGCATCCGGCTGTGTTGGGCAGAATCGTATACTTCTTTGGATCGATGTAGTCGAGGAGATTCTCTTTCGATCGATCGGTGATGTTCACCCGACGAACCGCGACTGTCACGACATCAGCGCCGGACACTTCGATGGCCTTTTGCGTTTCGAGAAAGTCTTTGTATTTTCCCGTTCCGACCCATAACCGGGACTTGAACTCACGCCCCGCAATGATCAGTCGATCATTTGTCATCTTGCCCTCTCCCGGATAGATACATGGAATATCTCATCATCGCTTCCCATGGCCCCCCCGCCGATAAAACTGAGAATTTCGACCCGATCCCCATCTTTGAGCAAGCGCTGGCCAAATGCGGCTCGATCAAGAATTTCGAGATTCAGTTCCACTGCCACCCGTTCCGTCTTTATCTCGAGGTCTTGCAACAGATCAGCGACCGATGCGCCGCTACGCCAAGTCCTTGCTTCGCCGTTCACATGGATGTGGATCGTATCCTGCACGGCAGTCATCCTATGGGACCGTAATTCGCCTTGTCAACAAAGTGCCCTTGCCTGAAAGGCCAAGGAACCCGCACAATAGACAGCCAAGGCTCTACCCATGCAGGAGAAGAATCAGCAACTGGCCTCCCTCTTCCGGTCAATGGCCGACCTACTTTCCTCTCAACGGGCCAATCCGTTTCGCGTACGGGCCTATCGACGCGCTGCGGATGCGCTGCTTGCCATCGAGGAAGATGTGGCAACTGTGGCTGCCCGCCAGGGGCTTGAGGAGATTGATGGGATCGGAGCGGATCTGGCTAAAAAAATCGAAGAGTTCCTTGAGACGGGGACCATCCGGGCGTACGAAGAGCTTAAGACGCCTCTTCCAATTGAGGTCAAGAGCTGGGCGACCCTTCCGGGGCTCTCTGAACCACTCGTCGCCTATCTGTACTTCCGCCTCGGCATACGGACGCTCCCAGATCTCGACCAGCTCATCCGATCCCACCTGCTTCGAACTCTGCCGAGCTTTTCAGGATCGGAGGAGCAATTGCTGCAGGCCGTCCGGCAACGCGTCCAAGATCACGAGCTTAGCAGGCTACCGCCGGGATAACTTCAGGATGCTCAAAAAGACCCGTCGGTTCTCACCCGCCCGCCCCGGCGCGCCAAGACGTGCCTTTCCGCGGGCAAGGCCGCAGCGAGCGAAGCGGCGAGGCATATTCTTTTTCACCCACCCGCCCCGAGCTGCTCTTAGCAGGTCTAACCCGGTGGTACGTGGAGCCTCTGAGTGATGCGAGAACGCCGCTGGCGGACTTTTTCAGCATCCTGTTAGGAAGTCTTGAGTTCCTTGAAGATCTTCCAGCTCTTGAGCAGTTCCACAGCCTTCTGAAGCTGAGCATCCTGTTCAAGCGAAAGTTCTCCGCCCGCCTCAGCCGGGGACGGCTGTGGAACTGTCCCGTTCTTCGAACCGGTCTCATCCGGAGACTTTCCATTCGGTGGTAAAGCATCCTTGCTGGCGGGAGGCTTGACCGCCTTCCCCTCCGACTCCTTATCGGCAGATTTACCGTCAGGCGCTTTGGCGACCGATGGAGTCGGCAGCTTCACGACGATATCGGGGGTAATACCGGTCGACTGGATCGACCGACCTTTTGGTGTGTAGTACTTCGCCGTTGTGAGACGAAGTCCGGAACCATCCCCCAGGGCCAGAATCGTTTGCACTGATCCCTTTCCAAATGATGTGGTCCCGACCACGACGGCCCGTCCCCAATCTTGCAATGCGCCGGCAACGATTTCCGAGGCGCTCGCCGATCCTTCGTTGACGAGGACAATCACGGGAAGGTCTTCCATCTGATCTTTGGCCTTTGCGAACCACTCGTCCTTTTTCCCCTCCCGGCTCTTGGTGTACACCACCAGCTTCCCGCTGGGAAGAAATTGTTCGGACACATCGACCGCAGCAGTCAGCAAGCCGCCAGGGTTGTTTCGGAGGTCGAGAATGGTCCCCTGCACTTTCTGTTCTCGGAACTGTTTGATCGCTTTGGAGAGATCCCTTCCGGTCGCTTCTTGAAATTGAGTGAGCCGGACATATCCAAGGTTGTCGATCACCTTCGACTTCACGCTCTCTATTTTTATCGTGTCCCGGACGAGGGTGAACACCATTGGATCAGGTGTGCCGTCCCGTTGTATGGTCAAGTTGACCTTGCTGCCTTTCGGGCCCCGCATTTTCTGGACGGCATCCATCAAGGTCAGATCCTTCGTCGGGTCCTCATTGACTTTAATGATGAAATCGCCGGCCTTAATCCCCGCGCGATGGGCGGGCGTGCCTTCTATCGGCGCAATCACGGCCAGACGGTTATCCTTCACGCCGATCTGAATGCCGACTCCCCCGAATTCCCCCCTGGTTTCTACCTGCATCTCCTTGTACATCTCCGGAGTCATGTAGGCTGAGTGCGGATCGAGGGTCGACAGCATGCCGCGAATGGCCCCTTGAATAAGATCCTTCGGCTTCGTCTCGTCGACATAATGTTTCTGAACTTGGTTCAAAACCTCGGAGAACGTCTTGAGCTCTTCATACGTTTCGCTGGCGTGGCCGGTCCGCTCCCAGCCTTTCCCGATGACGACTCCACAGAGCAGAGCCAGTGCAATCATCGGTCCGACCACCCAAGACTTCCGCCGTGGCTGCTGTTCCATCATCTTCCCATCCCTTCTTTCCTGCGTTGTCAGATCACCAATTCGAAGACGCTGTCGAGACCGGCCTTATCGCTTCACCAACCAGTGGAGCGGGTCGACGGGTTCAGCCCCTTCACGCAACTCAAAGTATAATGTATTTTCTCCGATCATGCCCGTATCTCCCGTCTCTCCGATAGACTGGCCTTCGGCAACTTGTTCGCCGACCCTGGCCAGAATCTTGGAGGCATGCGCATACAGGGAGAAAAATCCGTTGGCATGATCCAAGATTATAACGAGTCCATAGCCTTTCAACCAGTCCGCATAGACGACGCTCCCAGCCATGACGGCATGAATCGGGCTTCCCTCCGCGGTTCGAATTTCAATGCCTTTACGCTGAACATACGTGTTAAACGTCGGGTGCTTCTGGCGTCCGAAGTATGACACGACTTTCCCCTCGGCCGGCCAAGGCAGCGCGCCTCTGGTTCCACGAGGCAGCGGTGACGCCGTCGGAGGGCGCATGGCCATGGCACGTCGGCGCGCCTCCAATTCATGCAGCAGGCTGTCGACGCGTGAGGCGGACCGTTCCAGCTCTTCGACGGCACGATCGTAGGAATCCTTTTCGTGTGTGATCTTCGCCAGGTACACTTTTTTCTCTTTCTGAGTGACTCGAATGTCGGCAAGCTTCTTTTCGACGTTTTGCTTAAAGGCCACCATGCCGGCTCTGGCCTCGGCCCGCTGACGTTCGGCTTGCTCCATCCGCGCCATATCGGTTCGGAACGTCTCGAGTAATTCGTAGTCCTTTTGTGAGACGGTGGAGAGATATTGTCCCCGGCGCTGAAGGTCACCGTATGTATCGGCCGTTAGGAGCGCCTTGATATAGCCAAACCGCCCTTCCATGTACTGCACACGGAGCCGTGCGAGGATGGCTTCACGCCGCGATTGGATGCCGGTTCGCATCACCGCCAATTGCTCTGTAATCTCCTCGATTTCCCGATCCTTCTGCCGAAGTTTCTTTTTAATGTCATGGTGATCTTGTCGATGATGGACCAGCCGTTCGTCCAGGGATTGGATACCTTGAAGGACCGATTCCCGCTTTTTTCCCACCTCCTCGGCCCGTTTCCGTTTCTCTTCGATCTTGTCCTTCAGCGCTTCGAGGGTCTTTCGCTCTCGCTCGATTTTTTCGGCGATCGGATCACCGGCCGCATCGACAACAGCTGCCCACCCTCCGCCAAGCGCGACGCAGCACACCAGACTGGAGAGGAGAATTTTCACGCGCGCCCCTCCCCAACGCGCAGGAGAGACACCACACTTCCCGCAAAGCCAAGCCCCATCCCGGCCACAACAAGCGCCATACAGCTGGACAGCGGGAAGAAGGAGACCAGACTTTCCATCCCGCTGAAACGGCCGGCCGATTGAATCTGCTGCAGAAACAGTTCAAACCCAAGCTTGAGAATTCCGAGCGAGAGCGCGCTGCCGCAGGCGCCGAGCACGGCGCCCTCGAGGAAATACGGAATGCGGATGAATGTGCGTGTCGCCCCGATGGAGCGAAGGATCTCGATCTCTTCCCGTCTGGCAAACAGTGCAAGCCTGATCGTGTTCCCGATGATCGTCACGGCCGCTGCGGATAGCAGGACCCCCACGCCGATTGCCACCAGCTCGATGTAGCCGATGAGTTCGGCCAACACATTGATCCATTCTTGATTATAGTCGACCTTGGCGACCCCTTCCATTGTTTGAACTCGTTCGACCCAGCCTTTCATCGCATCGGGAGAGCGAAAATTCGGCGCCAGCGTCACCACGAACGAAGCCGGGAGAGGATTCTCGCCGAGCCCCTCAAGCAAATGAGAATCCGCGGGGAATTGCGCGCGAAATTCTCCCAGCGCCTGTTCCTTCGACACAAAGAGCACCCCCGCCACCATACGATCGGATTTGAGTGTTCGCTCCAATTCCTGCATCCCCTCGCGGGGAAGCCGCTCCTCCACATAGACCATGATCTTGACATCTTCCTGAAGCCATCCGGCTGCACTCCTCAGATTCACGTAGAGCAACAGAAAAATGCCGACGCAAGCTAATGTGAAGGCCGTGGTTAAGATGGCGACGATCGTGGTGGTGCGGTTGGTCCGCATGTTGGCCCAGGCTTCACGGACGAGGTAAAACAGTCGTCTCATACTCCAACCCCTACTGTCGCCCGGCGTTCCGGTACCACCGCTCCTTGCGCCAGGGTGATCACCCGCCCGTTGATCTGGCGCATGACCTGAGGGTCGTGGGTGGCCACGATTACGGTGGTGCCACGGGCACTGATCAATTTGAACAATTCTATGATTTCCCCTGTGCGCTCCGGGTCGAGGCTGCCTGTCGGTTCATCGGCGAGAAGCACCACCGGCCCATTGACGATCGCTCTGGCAATACATGCCCTCTGTCGCTCCCCTGCCGAGAGACTGTTCGGCGGCTGATCTTTCTTATGCTCGACACCCACGGCACGCAACGCCTCCGTGACTTTACGACGAATATCTTTCTCGGACGCGCCTTGAACGACCAACGGCAGCGCGACATTGTCGAACACGGATTTTTTGGGCAGCAGACGGAAGTCTTGGAAGACTGATCCGACCTTCCGCCGGAGATACGGGATCTCCGACTGTTTGAGCTTGGTGACATTTCTGCCTTGAACAAAAATCTGCCCTTCATCAGGCTGTTCCTCGCCGATCAGCATCCGCAATAAGGTGGACTTACCGGCTCCGCTCGGCCCCATCAGAAGAACGAACTCCCCTTTCTCGACCTCGAGCGTGACATCGGACAGCGCGGCTCTCCGGTCATACCATTTCGACACATGGATCAGCTGAATGATCGCGTCCACGAAGACCCCTTTGAGCAGGGCTAGAACCGTCAGTGTTCGGCGACGTCAAACGCGTTCTGAAGATGTTCGATCCGGCCATGGGCCGAAGGTTGACCCTGGACCAACACGATATCAAACCGGCAGGCCTTCTCGGACCAATGCCGTTGCGCCAAATACTGTGCAGCCAGTTTCGCCAGCTTCGCCCGTTTACGATGATCCACTGCGAGCAGTGCGCCGCCGAACGCCAGGGTAGTCCTGGCTTTGACTTCAACGAATACCACGACACCATGGTCTTCCGCCACGAGATCCAATTCTCCGATCGGGGTCCGTACATTGCGATCGAGAATTCGATAGCCCTTGGCAAGCAAGAACTGTTCGGCCCGCATTTCACTGGCTTGGCCGAACTGATGACGCGGGTCCGGAGTGGCCATGCGTTTACTGCTCGAACAATGTAGGGCTCGTCGGTTGAGCATAGTCCATCTTCGCAGCGAGCATCGCTTCTTGCACCGGCGCGAATGTTCGGCGATGAATGGAGCAGGGGCCATGACGCAGGAGTCGTTCACGATGTTCCGGCGTGCCATACCCCTTATGCGAGAGAAAGCCATAGTCGGGGAACATGTCATGGTACCTCGCCATGAGGCGATCCCTCGTTACTTTGGCAATGATAGAGGCGGCGGCAATCGATATGGATAGGGAGTCTCCCGTGATGATAGGCCGGGCAGGGACTCTGACTCCCGGAAGCGCCACGGCATCAATGAGCAAATAATCAGGGGAAGGGGCCAGTTGATCGATGGCTCGACGCATCGCCAGACGAGTGGCTCCAAGGATGTTGAGTTGATCGATTTCAGCGACGTCCGCCGAGCCGATTCCCACTCCCACAGCTTGCTCGAGAATCAAGGCATACAACCGCTCCCGCTCCTCACCAGAGAGTTGTTTCGAATCATTGACCCCTGAAAGTCGGCAGCGGGGCGGTAAGATGACTGCGGCGGCAACCACCGGTCCGGCCAGGGGGCCACGTCCTGCTTCATCAATACCGGCAACGCGTCGATACCCACACAGCCGGGCTTCCCGCTCGAATTCTTCGGTGGGTCCCATCAGACGCTCCCTCGGCGGCCGATCACACGATCAGCCGGCCGTGATGGAACAGATTCAGAGAAGTGGTCTAGGCCGTGACGGTCTCTTCTTTGGAAGCAGCGGGCGGCTGTGCGGACGGTTTGCTCTCTCCGACAAACTCGCGCTCCTCGACCTTCGCAAACCTCCCCTTCTTGCCGCGCAAATAATACAGTTTCGCGCGTCGAACCCGTCCCTGCCGAACCACATCCACCTTGGACACAATCGGAGAATGCACCGGGAAAATACGTTCGACCCCCACCCCGTACGAGATTTTTCGGACCGTAAACGTTTCCGTGTTCAGGCTCCCCTTACGGGCAATCACGGTTCCTTCATACACCTGAATACGCTCTTTCTCGCCTTCCACAACCTTGACGTGGACCCTGACGGTATCCCCGATCTCAAAGTTCGGCGCCGATTTCTTCGTCAACGACCGCTGAATGCGCTCCAACTGATTCATGTCCTTACCCCTCCTCCCGACGTGATATCGAGGACGTCAAAAGCCCTTCGTTCATCAATTCATCCAACAACTGTCGATCTTCGCTCGTGAATGTCCGATCTTTTAGGAGATCGGGGCGGCGGAGATATGTGCTGCGTAACGCCTGTTTGCGGCGCCACAACCGAATGGCCTCATGATGGCCCGACAGCAAGATTTCAGGTACACCGACCCCGCCGACCTCTGCCGGTCTGGTGTACTGCGGATACTCCAACAGCGAATCAGAAAACGATTCCTCCAGCACAGAACTGGGGTCGCCCAAGACACCGGGAACGAGCCGTGCTGCCGCATCGATCAACACAAGGGCCGGCAATTCACCTCCCGTCAACACATAATCTCCGAGCGAAACTTCCTCAGGAGCCAACGCCAGACGTACACGCTCATCCACTCCCTCATAGTGCCCGCACAAAATGACAATTCGGCGAGACTCCCCGGCCAACTGCTGCACATAGTCCTGTGTAAGAGGGCGGCCATGCGGAGTCGGAAACAGCACCCGAATGTCTTCTCCGCTCGACTGCGCTTCGCTCCGGACCGCCTCAACCGCCAGAAGAATCGGCTCGGCTTTCATGACCATGCCGGCCCCACCTCCATACGGCATATCATCGACTATTTTGTGACGATCCGTCGTGAAGTCCCGCAAATTATGCACCTTCACATTGAGCAGGCCCTTATCTTGGCCCCGCTTGAGCATACTGTGCGCCAAGACCGGTGCGAACATCCCCGGGAACAATGTCAGAACCTCAAACCGCAACATGCTATTCATCCAACCCGTCGACTAAACGAACCGTCATCCTGCGAGCCGTAAGATCGACGGCAAGGACCAATTCTTTCGCGGCCGGGATCAAGATCTCTTTATCTCCTTGACGAACAACGAATACAGGATTTCCCGGCACTTCCAGAATGTCTTCCAGTACACCGATCGGCCGCCCCTCTTCGGTGTAGACGGCAAGACCGACCAGATCACACTCATAATATTGCCCATCCGGGAGCGCGGGCACGGATCCGCGAGTCGTCCGAATGAATCCTCCGCGCCAAAGGCCCGCCCCCTCCGGCGTAGTCACACCAGCTAACCCGAGAATATATCCTGCCCCAGCCCGCCTCACATGCGTGACACTGGTCTCCAGAATCTGTCCGTCCTTTGCCACGAGGCTGACTCTTCCCAGCCCTTCAAGTCGGCCAGGCACATCGGAGAGCGATCGAACCTTCACTTCCCCCTTGACGCCGAAGGGCCGCTCGATCTGTCCCACCGTCACAGTTTCCAGCTCATTCACCATGACGACGTCAGGATGAAGCAGGCGCTTTTTTCTGAGCGGCTTTTTCAGCCTCGAACTGTTTCCACACGCCCGCCCGGCGCAACAAGGTCCGCACGGTCACCGTGGGTTGAGCGCCGTGCCGAAGCCAGGTGAGGACACGCTCCTGCTTGAGCTCCGGTAGGCCGGCCTCTTTCAATGGATCAAAAATTCCCAGGATCTCAAGGAAACGCCCGTCGCGCGCCTTGCGCGAATCAGCCGCTACCAACCGATACATCGGTCGTTTATGTCGCCCTGTCCGAGCTAATCTCAAATGTACAGCCACAACGATCCTCCTTTACACGGTTTTGAGCTATGTGAAGAGCGCCTACCGAGAGCGCAAGAGTTGGGCAAGCTGTCGACGCCCTCCTGCTCCGGTCATCGCTTTTGCCAACTTCTTTGCGGACAAGAATTGCTTGATCAGCCGATTCACGTCCTGCACGGTCGTCCCACTGCCGCGAGCGATTCGCTTCTTGCGGCTTCCATTGATAATCGTATGATCGCGGCGTTCTCGTGCGGTCATCGAATCGATCACGGCTACCACGCGGCCTATTTCCCGCTCCGGCTTGTCCCCTTCGATCGCCTGTTTTAACTTTTGCCCGCCAGGGAGCATGCCCAGAATCTGTTCGAACGAGCCCATCCGATTCATCTGTCCGAGCTGGGTTCGAAAATCCTCAAGGGTGAACGTGTTGCTGGTCAGCCGCTTCTGAGCTTCCTCGGCTTGCTCCCGCGTGATGCTCTCCTGGGCTTTTTCAATGAGCGACAGCACATCGCCCATCCCAAGAATGCGGGAGGCCATTCGATCCGGATGAAACGGCTCAAGGGCGTCCAATTTCTCGCCGACACCGAGAAACTTGATAGGCTTGCCGGTCGCGGCACGAATGGATAAGACCGCCCCTCCGCGCGCATCACCTTCTACCTTGGTCAGAATGACACCGGTCAACCCGATCTTCTGGTCAAATTGACCGGCCATTATCACCGCATCCTGACCGGTCATCGCATCGGCGACCAGCAGCACTTCATGAGGAGCCACAGCTGCTTTCACGGCAACAAGCTCGCCCATTAACTCGTCATCGATATGCAACCGTCCTCCGGTATCCAGAATGACGAGGTCGAAGCCCTGTTCTTGTCCTCGGTCAACCCCTGCGCGGCAGATACGCACGACATCGGCCTGGGAAGCCTGCACCTGATCAGCGCGATGAACCTCCACTCCAAGATCCCGACCGAGGGCACTTAACTGCTCGCCGGCCGCAGGCCTGCGTGGATCAGCGGCAACCAACAGCACACGTTTACCTTGGTTCTTAAATAGATGAGCCAGCTTGCCGCAAGTCGTCGTTTTCCCGGCGCCTTGCAATCCGACCATCATCACCACGGTCGGTGGCTTGGAGCTAAGAGCGAGCCTAGCACGCTCGTGCCCCATCATCTCCCGTAGTTCATCCCAGACAACCTTGACGACCTGATGCCCGGGAGTCAGACTCTGCAGAACCTCCTGTCCAATGGCCTTTTGACGGACACGATCAATGAACTCTTTGACAATCTTGAAGTTGACGTCCGCTTCAAGAAGCGCAAACCGCACATCCTTCAACGCTTCGGTAATGTTTTGCTCCGTGAGCACACCCTGCCCACGTAGCTTCTTCAGGATTTTTTCAAACTTCTCGCTCAGCGCATCAAGCATGACGCCACATCCTATTACATCACCGTGAGGAAAGAGGCCATCGACGTCTTAGACCAGATCTCCGATCGCTTTGAAAAATCTAGAAAAAGACCATCGGGCAGTGTATAGAACCAAAGGGGGCAAGTCAAGGTCCACATGAGTCAGTAGTTTTATTGACATGCCTGGAACCTTCGGATATGGTGCTTTTCAACACCAGCGAACGACGATCGGAAAATCCATAAAGGGAGAAAGAGCGGTCGCGTGAGAAAATCGCCCTGGGTTCTTCTCATTTTCGTGCTGATCGGAGGGCTGCTTGGTGGGATACTCGGAGAGATTCTCCACGTCATGGCGCCTCAAGGCACCATCCAAAGCATTTTCTCAACTCATTTCACCCCCGGTATCAGCCCTCCCCTTACCATCGACCTGGTCCTGATCAAACTCGTATTAGGGTTCAATATTAAAGTCAACATCCTCAGCATCCTCGGCATGTTCATCGGGATCTATCTCTATAAGCACGTCTAAGACTTCGCGTTCAACGCCTGCAATCGCAACGACCGAATCTGGTTACGCAACTCCGCGGCCCGTTCAAAGGCCAATTCTTTGGCAGCGGCTTTCATTTCTGCCTCGAGCCGCTCGATGACCTGATCCATGGATTCCGCCGACCCATATTGCTCCACTGATTCGGCGGCGACATCCAACCGCACATAGTCCATGTCGGCTACCGCGTATTCCAAGGATGGAATACTTTTGGTAATACCGACAGGGGTAATGTCGTGGACGCGGTTATACTCGGCCTGGATTCCGCGGCGGCGGCTTGTTTCTTCAATGGCCTGTTCCATCGAATCCGTCACAGCATCTCCATAAAAAATCACCCGTCCGTCGAGATTGCGCGCGGCTCGCCCCGCCGTTTGAATCAACGCGCGGTACGAGCGCAGATAGCCTTCCTTATCGGCGTCCAGAATCGCCACCAGGCTCACCTCGGGAAGATCAAGACCTTCCCGCAACAAATTGATCCCCACCAGCACGTCAAACTCGCCGCGGCGCAGATCGCGCACGATCTCGGCTCGCTCAAGCGTCTTGATGTCGGAATGCAGATAGCGCACTTTGACTCCCAGGTCGTGGTAATACTCCGTCAAATCTTCCGCCATGCGCTTCGTCAAGGTTGTCACAAGCACCCTGCCGCCTTTCGCCACTTCCGCGCGGACCTGACCAAGCAGATGGTCCACCTGTCCCTTGGCAGGCACGACTTCGATCCGCGGATCCATGAGACCGGTCGGGCGAACGATTTGTTCGATCACATCGGAGCCGCCATGCTCCAGTTCGTATGAGCCGGGGGTTGCGGACACATACACAACCTGATTGAGACAATTCTGGAATTCAGAAAACTTCAACGGGCGGTTGTCGACAGCCGACGGAAGCCGAAATCCGTACTCCACTAACGTCCGTTTCCTGGAGTAATCTCCTTCGTACATTCCCCCAACTTGGGGAATGGTCGCGTGAGACTCATCGACGATCAACAAAAAATCTTTCGGAAAATAGTCCAACAACGTGGGAGGCGCCTCACCCGGCATCCGGCCGCTGAGATGACGGGAGTAGTTTTCAATCCCGTGGCAATAGCCCATGGCGCGGATCATTTCAAGGTCGAACTTGGTGCGCTGCTCGATGCGTTGAGCCTCCACCAGACGCCCTGCTTTCTTGAAATACGCCGTTCGCTCGTCGAGTTCGTCCTCAATGCCGGTGATGGCCCGCTCATAGCGATCGGGAGCGATAAGGTAATGGGTATTCGGATAGATGGCGATCTTGGGAAGCTTGCCCAGCGACTTGCCGGTAAGCGGATCGATTTCGTGAATGGCGTCGACGACATCCCCGAAGAGCTCGATACGCACCGACTTCGCTTCCGACGAAGCAGGGAAAATTTCGATGACATCTCCGCGCGCTCGAAACGTTCCACGATGGAAGTCTACGTCGTTGCGTTCGTATTGAATCTCCACCAGCTTCGAGAGGATCTTTTCTCGCCTCGTCTCGGTGCCTTCCTCCAAATAGATCAGCATGTCATGGTAGACCTCCGGCGACCCGAGTCCGTAGATACAGGACACCGAGGATACGATCAGGACATCGTTCCGCTGTAAGAGCTCGGTCGTCGCGGAATGACGCATCTGATCGATGGCATCGTTAATGGAGGCATCCTTTGCGATATACGTATCACTCTGCGGGATATAGGCTTCAGGCTGATAATAATCGTAATAGCTCACGAAATACTCAACCGCGTTGTCCGGAAAGAACTGCTTGAATTCTTGATAGAGTTGCCCGGCTAACGTCTTATTGTGGACCAGTACCAGCGTGGGTTTTTGAACACGTTCAACGACACTCGCCATCGTAAAAGTCTTGCCGGAACCCGTCACGCCGAGCAATACTTGGTGTCTCTTTCCCGTCTGCACGCCGGACGTCAGCCTGGCGATGGCTGCCGGCTGATCCCCGCAGGGCTTGAAAGGAGCCTCTAGTCTAAAGGGTGGCATCGCACCCTCTCATGGAGCCTATGAACAGAAATCCAATCAGCACTTGTGCGACTCCTGGCAACACGTCTGAAAAGCAAAAAGGGCTGCCGGGAGTTCCGGCAGCCCTTTTTGCAGCAAAACAGACCGACGTCAGCCGCGACCCCCTCCGAAGCCTCCACGCCCTCCTCCACCAGAACGGGGTTCCTGAGGACGAGCTTCGTTGACCGTCAGGGTGCGACCGCCAAGCTGTGTACCATTCAAGGCAGAAATCGCTGCCTGCGCTTCGCCGTCGGACGACATTTCGACAAATCCAAACCCTCGCGACTGTCCGGTAAACTTGTCCGTAATAATCCGCGCTGAGGCGACGGCCCCGTGCACCGCAAACAAATCGCTTAATTGTTGCTCGGTCGTTGAATACGGTAGTCCACCGACATAGATCTTCGCACCCATCAGGCTCCTCCTTTGACACAATGATGTTGTCTTGGACTCGAGAAAACAACGAGGAAGGAATGGGCCGAAGACGTCAACACAGCGGCGGCTTAGCTCTGGCTTCCGATCAGTTCCCGGGCTGGCCCAAAACAACATTCGTCCAGGCCTTGTCACTCTCAGCGCCGGTCTTGCCAGGCCTTTCGCAATCCGGCAACGCCATGCTACCCCAGACCGACGAGAAAAGGCAAGTTTGGGGCTAACCGAATGGCTTCAGTACGCCGGCGGGCCGGAAAATGGCCGGTTCGAAAAAAGCGGGACCGCGTGGAAGCTGTCGAAAAACATTGTGGATTTCCCAAGAAGGACCAATCCGATCTGTCCCAACCCAAGTGCTTGATCTTCAATGGACAAGACAAGTGTCCCGTCCACAAACACTTCGATAAAATCCTTGCTGATGATGGTATTCCGCTGCACCCTGAGCGAGTGCCAGTCGACCGGTTTAAGGTTGACCGAAGCGTGACCGAGGAGTGTCGCGCGCCCGTCGGACATACGAACAAGTTGCACATGTCGGACGACTGGGTCGATCAGCGCTGCATAAAAATTCTTCGCATCGCGCGTCCCCAATATCATTCCTCCGGAACCGGCCGATCCTTCCGGTGTATGAAACCGAACGCTGAGGTCCGGATATTCGTACTGCAATCCCTCCACCACCAGCAGTTGATAGCAGAGTTGCGAACAATTTGACGCGCCGGCGAGCACGTATGGTGGAGTAGGCGCCGTCGCACGACCTTGTACGGCCCATTCGGCAAGCGGCTCGTCACTGGATATGCTCTTCACGAAACCATTGGGCAGCGCATTGAGTTGATCTTGATCGAACGTCCACTTTTGGAATAGTCCGCCTTTGGCTTGGTTTTTGAGGTTGGCAGCCTTTTCTTCCTGTGTTTCGCTCTGCACTCCGTAACTCGGCGCGCATTCCATGGCGAGGCCCGCACAGGCCGCGAAGAGCGCGCAGAATGTGGCGCAGACTCGTCTCCTAATATGACACGCTCGAACGCTCGCCGATATCGTCCACATTATGTTGAGCTTTCCGGTTTCTTAATTTGGAGAATCTCGCGCTGCAGCCGGTCGCGCTCGGCAAGAAGTTTCTTCCGTCGTTGCCATCGATCCCAGGTCCACCACCTCAGCTTTTCGCCGAACGTCACCGCCGGCGTCGGAGCGCTGCCCCCTGGGGCCTCCTGGAACAAATACCCGTCATGACTGTCGCGTTGCTCGAAAAATCTCCGATACAAGTGATCGTACAGTCCTTTTCCTGGCTCGCCACCTGCCATACGCACTCCCTTACTGCAGAGCGGTTTTCTTCCGGCTTTGCTACCAACCCATGCTTTTTCTGAATAGTACCTGGCTCAATCCGGCTCTGCAACCTGGTTTCTCGGGTATGCTATGATCCGCAGCTTGAATTGCCGCCACGTCATGACCATGGAATCCCGATGAGTCGGATTTGCTTGCCCACTCCGTCTTGGATGCCCTGCATTCTAGCCTGCGCTGCCGTCTCGCTGCTTCTGCCACTGAATCCATGCCTGGCTCAATCACCTGAGGCAGCCCTTCTAGCTGCCACCAATTCGCTTTCAGTGGAACGAATGATGGCGGACATCCGAACACTCAGCGGCTCCTCATTCAATGGACGGGAGAGTGGCACGAAGGATGATCAGGAATCAGCGCGATGGGTGGCACAAGAGTTTCTCTCGGCCGGATTGCGGCTGCCGAACATTCGTAACGGCGCACTGATATTGCCCTTCATAGAGGATAAAAAAGGCAACTTTTTAGGGGCTATGGCCACCTTCGTACCCACTGTCACTATTTCACCGGACCCCATACTGAGGCTCGGTACGACAAGCAGCTTATCCGCAAAACAAGTTGGTGCCGATTACTTCCCTATTTTTGACTCTCCATCCGCGGACATCCAAGCCCAGATCGTCTTCGTCGGATATGGCATCGTCGATCCTGCTCAAGGCGTCGACGACTATGCGGGTATCGACGTGAACAATTGCATCGTCTTGTTTTTACGGGGCAAGCCGGAACATTACCAACGTTCCGTCAGCCATGCCGACAAGGTTCGAGTCGCCCGTGATCACGGGGCGATAGGCTATCTCATGGCCACCGGACCGATCCTTCACCCCTATGAGGCTCGAAAAGGCGTCACGGGAAATCCCAGCGCTTTCTACGGACAATTGCCGCTCGATCAGGCTATTCCGGGCGCATGGATCAGCACACCCCTAGCCCAAGAGATTCTTGCGGAGTCAAAGGGGGAAATTCCCGATCGTCTGCGGGCTTTTCAAGAAAAACTGAACCACACCCCTGCGTCACAAGCCGTCCTGACCGGCAAATTTGCCTCGCTTCAGTGGAAGACGACGACCACGGAGGGGGCCTTGATCAACGTAGTGGGGATGATCCCTGGAACCGGAACGGACGCGGTGATTATCGGGGCTCATCGTGATCACTTCGGTCGCGCAGGAGGCCTGCTCTTCCCGGGAGCAGATGACAACGCCTCCGGAACAGCCGTGATCTTGGAGGTGGCACGGGCTCTGGCGAAAGCCGAGCTGCGGCCATCACGAACGATCTTCTTTGTCTCGTTTAGCGGTGAAGAACGCGATCTTCTTGGCTCGCGCCTGTATACCTCGCGGCCATTGGTCCCGCTCAGCGCAACGAAAGCCATGATCAACATCGACCATGCCGGTGTGGGAAACGGACGGCTCACCGTAGGCGTGACAGGATTAGAAAAGGATGTCCTGCTGGAAACAGGGAAGGCTGCCGGAGTTCATGACAAACTGGATCTGTATGGATTCTTCCCCGGAGGCGATCATGTGCCGTTCAAGGAAGCCGGCGTGCCGACGGTCACCGTGGTCAGCGGCGGCGTACATCCGCATTTTCATCAACCGACGGATAGCGCCGATACCATCGATCCAGAGATTCTAAAAACCGTTTCTCGCTACGTATTGGCGGTGACCTGGCGCCTAGCCTATGAACCGTGAAACCTTACGAGCAATTCTAGAATTTCCAAGCAAGGGACAGTAAGAAATACAAGGAAGATTCAACCGTGAAGGAATTTGAGAGGGGAGATCGTTTCGTTCGATAACTAGGGAATGTCATCGATTGTCGGTTCAATCTCAGGCACCGGAGACGTTTGGCGCGGTGGACCGGGAAGAACGGTTGCGCCTCCAACCTGATTTGCGCCCTGAATGAGTCCAATAGACAGTTGCGGACCGAAGGTCATGATGGCACCACTCCAAGCCTGGCCACTTGAGGGGTTACGGAAATTATAGGTTTGAAAGTTTGCCCCCGGTTTGTAAATGAACCCCTGCGTTCCCTGGTTGTCGATATAGAGGCTGCCTCCCCCAAAGTTGAACAGCGGAGCGACCCCGCCGGCTAGCGACCGCACGCTCGATGCCCCCGACGCGGTTTGCGCCAACGCAGATACATCGGCATAAAAAACACTTCCCGCGAGCACGCACAGGAAACCCGTCAGGACACGGACCCGTCGCACACGATGAGCTGCCTTTTCAATCCGAGGAGGAGGAACGCTAATATTCATGACAGAGCCCCCTGCGAGTAATTATATATAGTATGCTCTCGTTCTGATCCCTGATCAAGGAGGCCCGTATGAATAGCAGATCCTCAACTCGCTCCTATCGTTTCGCGATCATTATGATCGCCGGCTTAGGAGGCATCGCATCTCCACCCGCCAGCTGGAGCTTGGATGTGACCCAACCGATCCCTGCTGAACGGCGGGAGATCGTCTCGCTGGCCGACGCAGCCGTGCACGCTCTGCAGAGTAATCTCGATATCAGTATCAGCCGCCAGAATCGGGAAAGTCGGTTAGCCGACATTATCATCGAACAATCCAAGTTCGACCCCAACCTGAGTATCAACGGCCAGTACAACCGAACCGTCAACCCGCTCAATCGACCGGTGTTCGGTGGAACCGGCGGCAGCCTCAATCAGATCACAACCTTCGATCAACGCAACACTTCCCTGACGGTCGATGCACAAACCAACCTGATTACAGGCGGCAACTTCGACGTGAACTATGCTCCGGCGCGAAGCAGCGTCAACGCAAATGTCGCAAGGGGATTCCTGTTCAATCCGTCTTGGACAGGCGGCCTGGCATTCACATTCACTCAACCGTTGCTCAGAAACGCCGGTATCGGGATCAACAAGACCTTCATCAAGGTCGCTCAAAACAACGCCGTGGTCGAACAACATGTCTTTCGAGACCAGGTCATGACCGTCATTACCACCGTGGAACAGACCTACTGGGAACTCGTGTTTGCGAACGAGAACCTGAAGGTTGCGCAAGCCGCTTTAAAGGCCGCCGAAGAGCTCTTGGCGACGAACCGCGCCAAGGCCAAGGCCGGCGTCATGTCCATCGTCGATGTGCTACAAGCAGAAGCCGCGGTCGCGTCGAGAGTGGAACAGATCTTGGTGGCGGAGAAAGCCATTCGCGACCAGGAGGATCAACTGCGGCGACTCTTGAATCCCGGCGAGGAGGACTTGAGGGTAGACGTCCGGCTCACCCCCGCCGATCCCCCCCTCACAATGCTCGAACCCATCAGCCTTCAGGAAGCTATTGATACCGCGATCGAGCAGCGTCCTGAAATCACACAGGCGAAAAAAAACGTCGAGTCAGGCGAACTCAATAAGCAATTCGCGCGCAACCAGTTGCTCCCAACGCTGTCGTTTCAGGGCACGGTCGGACTGGCCGGCCTCGGCAGTGATTACAACGACTCCTTTACGAGAAACTTCAGCGGTGACTTCTATAACTATGGAGCGGGGTTGGTCCTCAGTTACCCGCTCGGCAACCGAGCAGCCATCAGCAGCTACAACAAACGGCAGCTGGAGGCCAAGAACGCCGAGATCGCGTTGACCAGCATCCGCCAGCAAATCATCGTCGGGGTTCGCGAAGCGGTGCGCCGGGTCCAGACTGACTTTAAGCGCATCGAAACCACCCGATCGGCGCGCATCATGGCCGAAAAACAGCTGCAAGCCGAGCAGGAACGCTTGAAAGTCGGGCTCAGCACCACCCGCTTCGTGCTCGATTTCCAGCGAGATCTGGCCACCGCGCAGGGCAATGAGTTGCGCGCCATCGTCGACTACAATAAGTCACTGTCCAATCTTGCGCGACAGAAAGCCACCACGTTGGATCGCTATCATCTCGAATTGTCGTAGTCGTTGTATGACGTCCGGGCTAGGTCGGCCGGCTCACAGTTTTGCTTCCAGCATGGGAGCAGCCTTGTCGCTGCTCCCCATCGGCGCCACGTTCGGATACTACGGTCTTCCTGAGTCGTTCAGAGAAGAACTCCTCGTCCAATTCATGCCGCAGCTGCTCGCCTATGCGGGGCTCGGTCTCTGGGCCGCATACGCTTCACAGCCCCTGATGCAACTCGGGTTGGAAAAAGAAACGGTACGGAGCGGGTTCCGGTGGGGAGCGTTAACGGGATTGTTGCTCGGCAGTCTGAATACGTTTGTGATTCTGGCCGTCTATCCCTTTCTTGGTTACGACATCACGTTCTTGAAGCAGACGCCTCATGGTCTGCTTCCCATCCCCCTCATGGTGCCGTGGCTGATCTGCGGCATCGCTCTGTTCGTGGAGTTGAACTTCCGCGGTTTTCTCCTGGGGCGCCTCGCGGAACTCGAATCGCACTGGTGGGCCACCGATTCGAGACGACGTATGGCGCCTCTTGCCCTCATCGCCAGCACACTCACGTTTGCATTTGACCCGTTCATGGTCAATACTTTTCGGTACCTCCATTGGATCGCGCTTTGGGATGGACTCATCTGGGGAAGCATCTGGCTCAGAACGCGCAATCTCTGGATGACCATCGTGGCGCATGCGATTGAAGTCCTCATCATGTACGGTGCGGTCAGGGCCACCATAGGGTGACAGGGGAATCGTCGTGGCAGCGCCGGTCCATTCAGAGAGACCCTCAACAGAATAATGATGTAATGCCCCAATCACCATTATGAACCCCTCATTCTCCAGTTATCTGGTGAACGATGTCTTTGGCGACCCCGGCGTCTACATAGAAGTTCGCTGGTCGAAGCGAGCCTTGCTCTTCGATCTCGGACATAACGATGGGCTGGGTCCGACCAGATTGCTGAGGGCAGGAGAGATTTTCATCTCACATACCCACATGGACCACTTCATCGGATTTGACGCCGTTCTTCGCGTCGCGCTAGGGCGCGGCAAGACGCTCAGATTATTCGGTCCTCCCGGATTGATTGAGAACGTGCAGGGGAAGCTGCGGGGCTATACGTGGAATCTTGTGGATGGCTATCCGCTCACGATTGAAGTTCGGGAGTTCCACGAAAGTGGGATCCATCAGGCCTCCTTCCGGGCAACCAACGGGTTCGAACAACCGGAACGAGTCCGCCACCCGGTTCCGCATGTTGGAGGTCCGTTGTTCACCGTACTGGAAGACCCAATGTTTACCGTAAAGGCCGTGGCGTTGAATCATCGCATCCCCTCATTTGCCTACGCGCTCGAGGAGCAGTTCCACGTCAACGTCAACAAACACAAACTGCACGAGGCCGGCTTGCCGGTCGGTGCTTGGCTGAAAGACGTCAAGCAACATATTTGGGAAGGACAACCCGACGACTTCCGATTCACCGCCACGGTATGCGACGAGCATCGTCGGGAAGAGCACACATTCATACTCGGCGAATTGAAGGAACGGTTTCTCACGATCTCACGAGGGCAAAAGATTGCGTACGTGGTCGACGCGCGTTACGACGAGGAGAACGAAGCCAAGATCGTCGCGCTTGCCCGAGGCGCCGACATTTTGTATTGCGAGTCGCCGTATCTGGATGGTGACGCGGAAAAAGCTCGCGACCGGTATCATCTGACCGCGAGACAAGCCGGACTCATGGCGCGTAAGGCTCAAGTCCGAGACCTTGCGGTCTTTCATTTTTCACCGCGCTATACCGGCCAGGGAGAGGTACTGGAGAGAGAAGCCATGGAGGCATTCCATGGATCGGAATGAGGAGGACTTCGCGTGAGTGATCTTGTGAAGTATGCGATCTACTTTCTACTGGGCGGCTCTATCGTCAGCTTCTCCACATATCTTGGCTCGCAAGGCAAGTCATTCCTGGCCGCCATGGTCAGCACCTTTCCCGCCATCACCGGTGTAACATTTATCCTGCTGTATGCCAGCGGCGGCGGCGCCACGACGGTCGACTACGCGAAGAACTTATTGTGGTTTGTCCCACCGTGGACGGTCTATGTCCTCGCCATGATCACGGGTATCCCTCGCCTCGGCTTCTGGCCTGCGATGGCTGGATCACTGGTCCTCTATATCGGATGCATCGGACTGGTGAAGGTGATCTTGAAATAAAGAGAGCACTCTCCCGTGCAGATCACACCGCTCTGCTGAAATGCAATCGGTTGATCTCTTCGAGCGCTGATACCATATGATCAAGCCCCCGAGTGACGGAATGGCTGGCGACATGCGATGGGGCGTTGGCGCCGCCCCAGATATCAGGAGGATTCTCGATCGCTCGCACGTTCCGGCAGAATCGATCAATCGTCCGCTTCCAGTGGATCGGTTCCGACCGCTCTTCGAGAAACTGACGCCGGTCTTGCGAAAAGAAGTGATCGAATTGTCCGGCTCGGAGCTGCCACATCTCTTCCATCGCCTGTTGTCGTTCCGGACTGAGTTCCAGTCCGCTGGCCCGCTCATTGAGCGCGGCAAACAGCCCACCGACGACGTGCTCGACCTGCGACTCTGCGAACACGCCGACGCAGGCCTGCATCAGGAGATATTTGTGGAATAAGAACACTTCGGCGCTGATACAGGATTCTTCCGCGGTAGGATCATAGGCTCGGGCAAGTTCACGAAGCGCCTCTGCCGAAGGCCCGGTTAAAGCTGAGCCGAGCAGGCTCGCAATCTGGCGTCCGATGTTGAGGTAGTCAGCTTTCGACAGCAACGTCATCGCGTTCGCTATACTGCCCCATGAAGCCCCTCTCCTGCAGGAGACTCAAAATGACTGTCCAGCAAGGCCGCAGCAAGTGAAGGGCCGAGGCGTACCCTCTGGGGTACGTTGAGGATCTGAACGATGCGAGAACGAAGCGGGCGGGCATTTTCAGGCTCCTGCTACTCGACCACCACTGCCGTGCCACTCGCGCTGACCATCAACATGCTGGCATTGGCGCCGATCGTTTCATAGTCGATATCGATCCCGACGATCGCATTGGCCCCCAGATTCTTGGCTTGCTCGCGCATTTCTCCGAGCGCAATATCCTTCGCCTTACGGAGTTCCGCTTCATAGGCCGCCGACCGGCCGCCGACGATATCTCGAATCGACGCGAAAAAATCCCGAAAGATATTCGCGCCCAGGATCGCGTCTCCCGACACCAAGCCCAGATACTTCACCGCCTTTTTGCCTTCGATATTGTTGGTCGTCGATAGAATCATATGTCCTCCCGGTCGAGTGTCCCCATCCTCTCATTCAATGAATCAATCAACAAGCCTTTCCTCAATCCCATTGAAGCGACAGAGTCAGACTGTTAGCATCATGTGTTTATCATTCTTGGACCGCGCCATGGAACAAAGTCCTCTTCCCCGGAATCAGTCTGCAGACCTCATCATTGAAGGCGCCAGACAGAACAATCTGAAGAACGTCTCGCTGCAGATTCCGCACAATCAGGTCACGGCCATTACCGGTGTGTCAGGGTCCGGCAAATCCTCTCTCGCCTTCGATACGATCTTCGCCGAAGGTCAATGGCGGTATGTCGAGTCCCTCTCGACCTACGCCAGAATGTTTCTCGACAAGGTGGCTCGCCCCGATGTGGATCGTCTCCTCAATGTCCGGCCGGCCATTGCCATCGAACAGAAGAATCAGGTGCGGACGGCCCGTTCGACGGTCGGCACGACCACCGAAATTGCCGATCTGCTCCGCCTCCTCTTCGCCAAAATCGGAAGACCCACCTGTCCGGACTGCCGTCAAGAAGCGCGCTCCTTTCAGCCCGACACCGTGGCGGACGAGCTGCTGGCGCGATGGCCTGATGCCCGGGCCATGGTGCTGTTTCCCATTGCCGCTCCCTCTTCCAAGGAAGAAGGCCTGTTCATTCAGTCACTCCTGACGCGTGGGTTTACCAGACTGAAAATTCAGGATGAGATCCTCGATCTGCATGAGGCGGATCAGCATCGACTTCATGGCTCTTCTTCGATTTATATCGTTCTCGACCGTCTGATCATCAGGGAAGACAATCGCACTCGCCTCGTCGAAGCCGTCGAAACGGCGTTTCGCGAAGGAGAGGGCCGCTGCTCCATCGACATCATCGGTCAGGGACGGCAATCGTACAGCACGCGATTCCTCTGTCAAAACTGCGGACGCACCTTCGAGCCTCTGCGGCCGATTCTCTTCTCATTCAATCATCCGCTTGGAGCGTGCCCGGAGTGCAAAGGCTTCGGCAATGTGCTGCGATATGACCCGGAGCTGGTCATCCCCGATCACACGAAATCGCTTGCTCGAGCGGTCGAACCCTGGAGCAAGCCCAGTTCCGATTGGTGGCAGAAGAAGATGTTGCTCACGATGAAGCGGCGTGGAGTCGACATCACAGCTCCGTTCAAGGACCTTCCCAAAGACACGCAACAATTCCTCTGGGATGGTGACAAATCATTCGACGGCATCAACGATTATTTCGAGTATCTGGAAGGGAAGCGCTACAAACTCCATGTCCGTGTGTTCCTCAGCCGCTACCGCACACCTTTCGATTGCCCCAGTTGTCATGGCAGCCGGCTCAAACCGGAAGCCTTGCACGTCAAAATTGCCGGCAGCGATATCCATGGGACGACGGAGCGCACCGTCGAAAGTCTCTTGGGATGGGTGGAATCTCTGCCGCTTCGCCGAATCGAGCAGGAGATCGCGGCTGATATCCTCCGACAACTCAAGGCTAAACTCGGATTTCTCCAGCGCGTCGGCCTTGGATATCTCACGCTCAGCCGACAGACTAAGACGCTCTCCGGAGGGGAAGCTCAGCGGGTTGCGCTCGCCAACCAACTGGGATCTCGGCTCGTGGGGACCTTGTATGTCCTCGACGAACCGACCATCGGTCTTCATGCCCGGGATACCGACCTGTTGGCCGGCATCCTCCATGAGCTCGCTGACACCGGCAACACAGTCATAGTTGTCGAACATGACCGGCGCATGATCGAATCGGCCGACTATCTTGTCGAACTTGGCCCTCAGTCCGGCGAGAAAGGTGGCGAGGTCATCTGTGCCGCATCCACGCAGGAATTCATCCGAGACCGCCGTGCGACCACCGCCCGATACTTGCGCGACGAAGAGCAGATCCCCCAGCCCAAATCGAGGCGATCTGGAAGCGGGAAGATGTTGGTGATCGCCGGTGCGACCGAACACAACCTCAAAGACCTGTTCGTTCGCATTCCCCTCGGCATGCTGATCTGTGTGACCGGCGTCTCAGGATCGGGCAAGAGCACCTTGGTCGAAGATACCCTCTATCGTGCCGTAGCCCGCGCCTTTCGCGTGGAATCCCTTCCTATGGGCCGTTTCAAGGCCATTAAAGGCATTGAGCATCTCAAAGGGATCCGGCTGATCGACCAACAGCCGATTGGACGGACTCCCCGCTCCAACCCGGTCACCTATCTCAAAACGTTCGACGACATCCGTCAACTGTTTGCCTCTGAACGAGCGGCGCTTCATCAAGGCTTCACACCGGGACATTTTTCATTCAATGCCGTCGGCGGCCGCTGCGAACGTTGTGAGGGCAGCGGTGTGGAAAAGCTGGAAATGTACTTCTTCGAGGATATCTATGCGCCCTGCGAGGTCTGTGAAGGCAAACGCTTCAAACCGGAAATCTTGAAGATCCGCTATCGCGGCAAGACGATCTTCGATGTGCTCAATATGACGGTGGAGGACGCGCTCTCATTCTTCAGCGGAACGCCGAAACTACAGGAACGGCTTCACCTCCTGACTTCCATCGGCCTCGGCTACCTGCGCCTTGGCCAATCCGCCACGACACTGTCCGGCGGAGAGGCTCAGCGATTGAAAATCGCCGCCGAGTTGAAGGACTCCTCCGCCAAGGATATCCTCTACATTATGGATGAGCCGACAACCGGCCTGCACTTCGAAGACATCAAAAAACTCCTCGCCGTCCTCCACAAACTCGTGAATGCCGGCAACACGCTGGTGGTCGTCGAACACAACCTCGATGTCATCAAGTCTGCCGACTGGATCATCGATCTCGGTCCCGAAGGCGGCGCGGCAGGAGGACAGATCGTCGCGGAAGGGCGGCCTGAGCAGGTGGCGAAGGTGGCAACGTCACATACTGGTCGGTTTTTGGCTGAAGTCCTCATTTCACCCGAGTACAAGGATGAACGCTAACGCCCGCTTCCTCACGCGAACTTTTTCACGCCCGCCTTCTTTGCAGCCTTCTGCAAATCTTCATCGAGCGTGGCCAATGGCATACTTAGTCGCAAAGCTAGTTCAAGGTAGGAGGCATCATAAGCGGATAGCCCATATCGGCGCGCCAGGTGAAGTGTACCGAAAAGAGCGTGCGCGGAGGTGGCCGTATCCACCTCTATGTCTATGCCGCTCAACGTCTCAAGAAATGCCTCGCTCCTCGCCTCTGTTACCAAAGCGACTGCTTCCGCCTTCGCAAGAACATTGGCCACCTCTAGCCCCCATATCGAAGGTACAAGCGCCTTGGACTCTGCCATTGCGTCGAGAACCTTACCGGCATAGGCAACATCTTGTGGTCTGCCGTCACCAAAAAACCAGCGCATGGTCACTGAGGCATCTAGGACAAAGCTCATGCTCGGCCCTCCTCAATGAGTTTCTTGACGTTTACACCGCGCACCGGACTGGTCAGCATAAAAGCTTTCAGTCTCTTTGCGGCAACGATCTTGTCCTTCCCTCTCGCGTCGACACAGGGCACGAGATCCGCAATAGCCTCTCCTCGATTCGTGATGGTAAAACTCTTGCCGCTCTTGACCTGCCGCAGTAACTCAGGCAGCTTCGTTTTTGCTTCATACGAACCTATTTCGATCTTCATAACGTCCTCCTGGAGTGAAGTCGTATAGACCAGTATATAGACCAGCCTATTCATAATCAACGAATAAGCAGGGCTAGACTGAGGCACAGCGGGCTCGAGGATTGTAGCGTCGGCCATCATAAAAGGCGGCTATTATTGGATTTCGCCGCTTGCACTTCGATCATTTAGTTAGCCATAAGCACAGGTCATGTTACCGGCAGCTGATTTCTTTTCGATCTTAGGCCATCTTGCGGCACATAGGCATGGAGAGGATCAGCTTAGCACTCTGCAGCAAGGGCGCACAGGTGGGAAGTTACTCCTCCGGCTTGTCGGCTCTCGGCGTCCGCTGCTCCGCAGCCAGCTTTTTCTGAATAATCTTCTTGCTCATCGTCGTGACTAGAAAAGCCAAGCCCATGGCGACTGGTACGAACACCGCCGTGGCGAGGCTGGCGTTCGCCAGCCAACCCATTTCCTGTAATCCTTTGAAGACATATCCCGCCAGCCCAGCCAAATAATAGGCGATGACGATGACGGACAATCCTTCGACCGTGTGCTGCAGGATGACCTGGCTCTTGGTCGTCTTGTCGACGCTCTGAAGCAGTGCGAGGTTTTGTGCCTCCAGAATCAAGTCGATGCGAGTGCGGATGATTGCGATGATGCCCTCGAAGCCGCCTCGCAACGTGTCGATGCGGCGCAAGAGCTGCTGGTATCCTTCGGCGACCCCTGTAATACCCCCCAGCACATAATCGGAGATCTGGCGGTAGGAGTCCATCGATTGTTCGCCGAGCGATGCCAACGTGATGTGCACGATTTTGTCGTACGGAATCGATGAGGACAACTCGAAATGCAGTTTTCCTGCCATGCGATTGGTTTTTAACAAATCCTGCGTCAGACTGTTCAGCCATCGCTGCAGCGTCTGCGAGTCGGCGTGGCCGATATGGGACGTGATGATCTCCCGTTGCTTCAAGTGAACCTGTTCGAACTTATACACCTGGTCGATTGCGGCGGAAAACAGCGGCTTTTGCATCAACAACAAATGATAGTAGGTCTCGATCCGCACAATGGCATCGACGATGTCTTTCAAGCGCGGCACCTCACCTTGAGATGATCTGACACTGACCCAGTACCGTTCTCGTCCCTGGTTGTCGGGAGTAAAGCTGGTCGCCACACTTGTCTGCTCACTAAACATTCGGCTGCCATAGATCACCTGACCCGGCAGCAGAGCGCGCAGTTCGCTGCGCGGCGGCAGTATGTCCGTCGTCAACACAAGGTCCAAGCGACAGACATCGGACCCCAACGGCGACACAGGAAATGTGTAATTGGGAAACGTCAATGGCCCGAAGATTACTCCGCCGCTGGACTTCGACGGCAGATGCCAGAATTGGTAGTTGTAGTACTCGGTGTGCGCTTGCCACACCACAATCAGTCGATCGCCATTGTCCGCTTCTTTTACGCCATAGCCGAAGGTCTCCCGAATCTGGGTCGTCTCGACGGGAACCTTGAAATGCCCCAGCAGCGACTGAAACTCCGATCGGCTGGCCGGACGCTGCGTCGGCGGGTCGGACATGCGAAAGGCTTTGTAATGGACATGTGCGGGCGCCCGAAGCCAGTCACCAAGGGGCAACTGTGGGCGTTCATGTAATTTCCTTAAGAAGGTCTCGGTTCCAGACGACGGCATATCCGACTGATCCACGTTGCTCTTCTCCCTCCTCTTATGGATGGCCAATTCCGCTTTAGCGTGGCGTGACGGTGACGTCAGCGCTTCTCATCCCCGAACGATAGTGCAGAAAAGACGACCAATTAGCAAGGCCGAGACCGCCAACGACGCGACAGGGACACCCTCATCACATGCCGTTTGACTTATGCATCCGGCGCGACACGCTTCAACGACGATAGGGTAGAGAAGCGACTCAGAGGCCTCAGTTGCAGGACGGATCGAACGGCATCTCGGCATAAGGCTGGTAGGCTTCGCCCAGGGTGCTCAAGATATCTCCCCAGACACGGATCGGGTCTTTCTCAAATACCGCCTGGGGATCGGCAGGTAAGGTGATCCATGACCCGGTCTTCATCTCGTTTTCCAGCTGGCCGGGTCCCCATCCCGAATACCCCAAGTAGGCGCGGAAGGATTCTTTGGTGCCGGCCCCGGTGAGAATGCGTTCGACCATGCCGACATCACCGCCAAGACAGACTCCGTCGAACACATGGTGCGCATTTTCCGGGAACTCGTCACCTTTATAGAGCAACATGACTTGATTCGTCTGCACAGGTCCTCCGGCATAGAGCACGTGGCCGGATCCCTCGATGACGGGAACTTGTGGAAGGGCTTCGGAAATGGACATGGCCGTGGGTCGATTCACGATGACGCCGAGCGCTCCCTCCGGCCCATGCTCGCACAGCAGGACGACGGCCTGGCGGAAGTTCGGGTCACGCAGGCTGGGAGCAGCAATGAGAAAAATGCCCTTGTGGAGTTCTGTCGTCATCAGCGAAATCCTACCGTGCCCGCTGAACTTGCGCAAGCACTGTGCTCCTCTTGACGGATGATGAGACTCGAGGTCACATTTTATACAGCGACGTGCGACGATCACGAAGCAGATCGTTGAACCGATTCAAACGTTTGTTGCGAGCCTCAGCTGGGTCAATATCAAGGACGGTCAGCTCTTCTTGGTCATGAGACGCCCTATGCTGGATGACTCCTTTGGGCGTGACGATTTCGCTCTGGCCGATGTAGGTCAACCGCTCTTTTCCTCCACGCGCCTCAGTGCCGATGCGATTACAGGTGACGGCAAACACTCGATTTTCGAGGCACCGGACCGGCATGGAATCCGGGCAGTTCGGCAAGACCAGGTTGGAAGGATGGCAAATGATTTCGGCCCCCTGTATCGCCAATGTCCGCGCGGCTTCCGGATAGTACCAATCGAAACAGATCATGATGCCGATCTTCGCTGATCCGATATCCCAGACGAGAAATCCCGAGTCGCCCGGAGTGAAGAACTGTGTCTCCTCGTAAAAGAGATGGGTCTTTCGGTAGCAGCCAAGAAACCCGGATGGTCCTACGATCACGGCGGAATTGTAGCAGCGGGACCCGGACTGTTCAGGAAGTCCCGCCACAATATGCATCTTGCGCCGTTTCGCGATCTCTCCCAACCGTCGCACCGTCGGGCCATCGGGAACCGGCTCGGCGAGCTGCTGTGCTTCCTCCTGTGAGAGGAACAGATAGCCGGACGCGAACAATTCCGGCAGCACGATAAGATCGGCATCAGCCTGTTCCAGCTTGGCCGTCACCCTTTCGAGATTCGTGGACACATCGCCAAAGCGTGGATCGAACTGGTAGTACCCGACTCGCATGATACGCTCCGCTCCATACAAGAACGGGCAGGGACTCCTCCCTGCCCGCTTCAACAAAGGCACCTTGTCGCAGCCGTGGCTGCTTCTCGTCGACTACTGCTCTTTCACTTCAACCAGGTGCGTGGCCGCCCCCTCGGCATGTTCGATACAGGTGTCTGCATGCCCAGCCTTTCCGTGTTTAACGGCTTCCGTTAGGTGCTTGATACCTTCATCCAAATGCGGGCTCTTCACTCTCGCACCCCGCGCACTCTTGAGCGCTGCATCTGCATGTTCGGCACAGACATCCGCGTGTCCTTCCTTGCCGTGCGACACGGCGGCCTTTGCATGATCAACCGCATCACGGACATGTCCGGCGAGCGCCATGCCGTTCAGCATTGGTATGCCGACAAGCGCCCCTACTGCGGCTATTACCAGCGCACTTCGATGCATCTTGGTTGCCATCGTTGCCTCCTCCATGGTTAAAGTTGGCTGCCTCACGAGAGCAAATCCATCGTGAATTCACACTTACACAGCGCTCCTCAGGCTGTCAAGCCGGTTTGGCAGCCGGATCGAATCCGAGGATTTTCTGCAGCGCGTGAAGATCTTTTTCAACCGGGCACGCGTAGTCTCGACTCCACTCCCACCAGGATCCCGGATAATTGCTGAGCTTCGGATACCCGACGAGTTTAAGTATGAAATAGAGCCAGGCCGATCGAACGCCCCCGGTACAGTAACAGATCACGTCTTGTCCGCCGTGAATCCCCTTCGCTTCCAACATCTCCTTGATCACGGACGGATCCTTGACGGTCGCGTCTTTGTTCAAAAATCCATTCCAGGCCACATGGATGGCCGACGGGATGTGTCCGGACCGTGCAATGCCGGATATTTCTTTCCCGAGATATTCTTCAAGACTGCGAGCATCCAGAATCGCCGTCTCAGGATGCGGGACCCTGACGACCGCCTTGAGGTCATCTTTCACCATGATCACGGACGTCACCGGTTGCGCCTTGAAGTTTCCGAGTGCGGGAGACACACGTCCATGCTCGAACGGCCGCTTCTCGGCTGTCCACTTCACCCATCCCCCGTCTAAGATACGAAGACGTGTGTGCCCCAGATATTCCAACATCCAAAACATGCGTCCTTCGTCGCCCCAGTTGTCGAACGGATTGGAGTAAATCACCACGTCGCTATCGTGATTGATCCCCAGCCGACGGAGGATCAGCTCAATCCGGCCAAGATCGGGATTCAGCAGCCCCTTCGGCACGGCATTGGGATCGCTGTACTCATGCCATGTCGAATGCACAGCGCCGGGGATATGGCCGCCGAATTCGTATGCCGACTTCCCACGGACGTCGATGATGACGAGGCCGGGCCGGCCAAGCTGCTGCTGCAGCGACTCAGTATCGATTAACAGCGTATGTTTCATCATGTCATACACCCGCAATGATTTTCGGTCCGCGTGTCAGGCGTTCACAAGCGCCTCGATGTGTGCGTGGACCGACGCAGCCAATGCCGTCAGATTATACCCGCCTTCAAGTGAAGAGAGAATGCGACCTTTCGCATGGCGCTTGGCGATCCCCACAATAATGTCCGTCAAATCCGCATAGCCCGCCTCAGTCAATGCCATGCTCGCCAAGGGATCATCTTTGTGCGCGTCGAATCCCGCCGAGATGATGACAAACTCCGGTTTGAACGACTCGGCCGCAGGCACTAATGCTTTCTGAAAGACCGCGCGATACTCGTCATCTCCCTCACCGGACTCCATCGGCACATTGATCGTGAATCCCTCTCCCGCTCCTCTCCCTCGTTCCGTCACTCGCCCGGTGCCGGGATAATGGGGATACTGATGCGTGCTGAAGAATAACACGGACGGATCCTCTTCAAAGCTATGCTGCGTCCCATTCCCATGATGGACGTCCCAGTCGACGATCAGCACTCGGCTAAGCCCGTACTTCTTTTGGGCATAACGCGCCGCGATCGCTACGTTGTTGAAGAGACAGAACCCCATCGCCCGCCCGGCTTCGGCATGGTGGCCGGGAGGCCGGACGGCACAGAACACGTGATCAACTTGATGCGTCATGATTGCATCGACCGCCGCCAAGGCTCCTCCCGCCGCAAAATAGGCGGCATTCAACGAGCCGGGCGACATTGATGTATCGGGGTCCAGCGATACGCGCCCAGCGGCAGGAGCTGCTCGATTGAGCGCCGCAACATAGCTGGAGCTATGAACCAGTGTAATCCATTCATCTTCAGATCTTCGCGGCTCGATCCGAACCAAGCGAGCCGCAGTTCCGCTCTGCTCCAACTGCCGCATAATGGCACGCAGCCGATTGGGAGACTCCGGATGTCCGGATCCCATGTCATGCTCAAGATAGGCCCGATGATAGACGAGACCGCTTCTTCCCATGTGATCCACTCTGTCGATCGTCGTTCGTGAAGCGTATCTCGAAAAATCAAAGCGCCACGCGTCACACGAAATACGAATGATGAGATACGAGATATACTGTCAGATTATCATGCAGAAAACGCCATAGACAATGCGCGATGCGCATGATACCGTCCGCGAGCGGTCGTGATAAGGAGTAACGAAATGCCCAATCCCCGGATTGAACCTCTCAAGAAACTTCTGGCCATAGATCCCAACGATGATGTGGCCTGGTTCGGTTTGGGGAAAGCCTACATGGATGACGGCAATTTCGAAGAAGCGGCCAAATCCTTGCGTCAGTGCGTCACGGTGAAACCGACCTATTCGGCCGCATATCTCGCCCTCGCCCAATCACTCCAGAAGCTCGGACGCCTGGAAGAATGCCGAACCGTCTGCGCGACAGGCATCGACGTATCCACCAAAAACGGCGATGCCATGGTCACGAAGCATCTCGATGCGTTACAGCTTTCTCTCGCGTCGTGAAATCCGGATTATCGTCCGCTTCTCCCTTTCGCCTTCCAGCCTGGGCCATCCGTGTTGCGCGCCGGCAAACACGCATGGTTTCGGCTGTCGATCGCATGCGATTTGTCATCCAGCTTGCGATGACCAATGTGACGTCCAGGACCGGCGGACCGTTCGGCGCGGCCATCTTCGAAACTCGGACCGGGCGGCTCGTCGCCGTGGGCGTGAATCTCGTGGAATCGTCGAATTGCTCACTGGCTCACGCCGAAACAGTTGCGCTGGCGAATGCGCACCGCATCCTGGGACACTTTGATCTCAGCGCGACCGGCCTGCCGAAACTCGAGCTGATCACCAGTTGTGAGCCGTGCGCCATGTGTTATGGCGCAATCCTTTGGTCCGGTGTTCGTAAGATCGTCTGCGGCGCCAGGAGTCAGGATGCCGCCGCGATCGGGTTCGACGAAGGACCGAAACCCAGGAACTGGGTGGCGGCATTCGAACAGCGCGGGGTCTCCGTGACCCGAGACGTTTGCCGCAAAGACGCCATCGCCGTCTTCCAGCGTTATCAGCATGCCGGAGGCCGCATTTACAATGCGCGGGAGGCGCCGAGATAACACCACATGGCGAAAGAGCTACAGCGTGTCCCTGACCGAGACATCCTGAGCTTCGGAGAGCGGAACTGAAGCTCTGGGGTTCCGAATCAGCATGCGGACGCGCGGCTGAGTCTGCTGGTGCTTGGCC